>Ga0302325_10003451_pt1 | contig 37329 bp, 30 predicted proteins | sample Palsa_T0_2_FD_201948 | JGI IMG/M metagenome (GOLD analysis project Ga0302325, IMG submission 201948) | Peat permafrost microbial communities from Stordalen Mire near Abisko, Sweden - Palsa_T0_2 | ecosystem: Environmental > Terrestrial > Soil > Palsa > Peat permafrost | place: Sweden: Abisko...
AGGACGACATTGAAGGCAATATTCACAAGGCGCTCGGAGAATGAGTACTCGGAGCTTTCTAGCGGCTGCGGCGTGCCTGGGCTTGCTCGGCCTCGCGATTACGGTACAAAGCCAAACGCCGCTCGCCGACTCGCACGATCGTTCGATCCTCCACGGTGCCGCGGTTGAATATCTTTTCCCTGAGCAGGTTACCGTGTCCGCGGGCAAGCCCAGTCCCGTCGCGCTCCACTTCCGCATCGCGCCGGGGTTCCACATTAACTCCCACACGCCCAAAGAGGACTACCTCATCCCCACTTCGCTCTCGATTCCCGAGACCTCCGGCGTGGCCCTTAAGGATGCAATCTATCCCGACGGGACTGACTTCACGCTGCCCCTCGATCCCACCACAAAGCTGAGCGTCTACACCGGGGAATTTGCAATTCGGGCGCGTATCGTGGCTCCGCGCGGCAATCACCTCGTCGAAGCCAGCCTGCATTATCAGGCGTGTGACAAGAACGCCTGTATGCCCCCGAAGACTATCACCGTTCCCATCGATGTGATCGGCAACTGACGGTCCGGGTACCTCTGTTTCACGCACCTGCCTTCTTCTCGATCTTCGCCCACGAGTCCTTGAGCGATAACGTCCGGTTGAAAACCAGCTTTCCCGCAGCAGAATCCCGGTCGACGCAGAAATAGCCCACGCGCTCAAACTGAAAGCGGTTCTCCGGCTTGGCCTCGGCGAGAGATGGCTCAAGCTTCGCGCCGGTGAGGACCTCGAGCGAGTTCGGGTTGAGATTGCTGAGCACATCCTCGTCTTCTGCAACGTCGTAGGGATTGGCCTTGGTGAACAGCTTGTCGTAGAGACGGATCTCCGCAGAAATGGCGTGAGCACTCGACACCCAGTGAATGGTGGATTTGACCTTGCGACCATCGGGCGAATTCCCGCCGCGGCTCAGCGGATCATACGTGCAATGCACCTCGACAACATTTCCCTCTACATCCTTCACCACGCTCTGCGCCGTGACGAAGTACGCATTGCGCAGCCGCACCTCTTTGCCCGGCGAAAGACGGTAGTACTTCGGCGGTGGCACCTCGCGGAAATCGTCCTGCTCGATATAGATCTCCCGCGAGAAGGGCACCTGGCGAGTCCCAGCCGAGGGGTCCTCGGGATTGTTCGCAACTACGACAAACTCCTCCTGACCTTCGGGGTAGTTATCGATGACCACCTTGAGCGGATGCAGCACAGCCATTGCGCGGCGAGCGCGGCGGTTCAGGTCGTCGCGCTGGAAGTGTTCAAGCATCTCAATGTCTTGCACGACGTTGGTGCGGGATGCGCCCAAGGAGGTGACGACGGCGCGGATGGCCTCAGGAGTAAAGCCGCGGCGGCGGAGACCGGAAAGGGTGGGCATGCGCGGGTCGTCCCATCCGGAGACGCGGCGCTCCTGCACGAGCTGCAGCAGCTTTCGCTTTGAAAGCACGATGTAAGTGAAGTTGAGGCGGTCGAATTCGATTTGCTGCGAGGGGAAGATGCCGAGTTGCTCGATGAACCAGCGGTAGAGGGGCTGGTGATCGGCGAACTCCAGCGAGCACATGGAGTGCGTGACGTGCTCGATGGAATCAGACTGGCCATGCGCGTAGTCATACATCGGGTAGATGCACCACGCGTCGCCGGTGCGGTGGTGCGTAGCGTGGAGGATGCGGTACATCACTGGGTCGCGCATGTTGAGGTTGGGCGAGGCCATGTCGATTTTGGCCCTCAGCACGCGCGAGCCGTCGGGGAACTCGCCGGCCTTCATACGCTGAAAGAGATCGAGATTTTCTTCGACGGAGCGATCGCGATATGGCGAGTTTTTGCCGGGCTCGGTGAGGGTTCCGCGATACTGGCGAATCTCGTCAGCGGAGAGATCGTCCACATACGCTTTTCCAGCTTCGATGAGCTGGACAGCCCAGTCATAGAGCTGCGGAAAATAGTCGGAGGCGAAGCAGAGGCGCTCCCAGTCGAAGCCGAGCCAGTGGATGTCTTTCTGAATGTTGTCGACGTACTCCTGCTCTTCTTTTTCGGGATTCGTGTCATCGAAGCGCAGGTTCGTCTTGCCGCCAAACTCATCCGCGAGGCCGAAGCTGATGCAAATGGCCTTGGCGTGGCCGATGTGGAGATAGCCATTGGGCTCGGGTGGAAAGCGCGTCTGAATGACGGCGTCGCCGAACTTTTTGGTACGCACATCCTCGGCGATTTGATCGCGGAGAAAGTTGCTGGGAGGGTGGGCTTCTGGATTTGTGTTCGTCATTGTTGCGATTCCTTGCTTCTCGACAAAAGTTATGCTCGTCAATTCAATTGAGAGTCTGAAGGTTCTCTTCGGCGACGCGGATGCGCTCGAGGCATACCTCGGGCCCAAGGACAACCATAGTTTCAAACAGCGGAGGCGCATTCTTTCGTCCGCACACGGCGACCCGGATGGGCTGGAAGGCCTGCCCGGCCTTCAGACCCAACTCGGTCGCCATCGCACGAAGTGCCTTATCAAGCGAGTCGTGATCGAAAGGTGTCTCTGCCAGAACCTTCTGCGCGGTCTCAAGCACGCGCCGTGCCAGCGCCGCATCGCCCTTTTGCGGGATCAATTCGAGCGGGTCGTACGGGGCTAGCTGGTCGAGAAAGAAAAAGTCTGCGGCAGCCGCGCCTTCACGCAGCAGTTTGATCCGTTCACGGATCAGCGGTGTGACGGCGAGAAGCTTTTCGGGTGAGGGATGCAGGCCCGCCTCTTCAAAGAAGGGCTCAAGTTCGCGGCTGAGCTGCTCCAAGGGCAACGCGCGAATATGCTCGGCGTTCAGCCACACAGCCTTCGAATCGAAGGGATCATTCTCGGTAAAGTTGACGACCGCGTTGGCGCGATTGACGCCCTCAAGAGTAAACATGGCACGAATCTCATCCAAAGCCAGAAAATCACGGTCGTTCTTAGGCGACCAGCCCAGCAGGCACAGGAAGTTGATAAAAGCCTGGGGCAGGAAGCCGGCATTGCGATAGGTGGTTACGCTGACCACGGGGCCGTGTTTGCGCTTCGAGAGCTTCGCGCCATCGGGCGCGACCAGCAGGGGAAGATGCGCGAACTGCGGCGGGGCAATGCTGGACGGTTCGGGGCCCAGGGCCTCGAAGATCAGCAGATGCTTGTAAGTGTTTGCCAGGTGATCCTGCCCTCGGATGATGTGGCTGATGCGCAAATCGGCATCGTCCACACACGAAGCGAGGTGGTAGGTGGGGAACCCGTCGGAGCGCAACAGCGCGAAGTCTTCGACCTCGTCGGCGAGCTTCGATTGCTCACCATACACGCCATCGGTGAAGCGAAGGATTCGATCCTCTCCGCGCGGTACGCGATAGCGAAGTGCGAACGGCTCGCCTGCGGCGGCGCGGCGATCGCTCTCTTCCCGCGAAAGATCGCGCATGCCTGGGTTGAAGAGCCAGGCGCCCAGCGCGTTCGACTGCTCGCTGTCGCCCGAGTGCGCGGGGGTAAAGTCTCGATAGGCAAGGCCCTTCTCGAAGATATCCTCGGCTTGCTGGCGGTGCAGGGCCAGCCGTTCGGATTGCTTGTATTCTTCGTCCCAGGTCAGGCCCAGCCAGCGCAGTCCCTCGAAAATCGACTGGACGCTAGCCTCGGTGTTGCGCTCCACATCGGTGTCGTCCAGGCGCAGCACCATGGTCCCATGGTTGTGGCGCGCATAGAGCCAGTTGAAAATAAAAGTGCGCGCGCTGCCGACATGGAGAAAGCCGGTGGGCGAAGGCGCAAATCGAACGCGAATTGGGGTCGAGCGGGAGAGGTCTTCTTCAGCCATCGATGAGGTATTTTCCTCTTCGATGCTAAAGCATTTCGCAGATGTGTGTCGCTGGCTGTGCCTGGCCTACACGCGCGGCGGCGCTGGCGGATATGGGTAGCCCATCTGTGGCGGAAGAACCGGCGCAACCTTCCACTCGGCAAACGCAAGCACATAAATCAGGATGATGCCGCCGAGCGGAATCACGTTGATCAGCGAAAGCCACGGCGAAAATCCTGCTTTTTTGCAGATGAACCAGAAGGGCACAATGACAATGATGTAGCCCACCAGGATGATGACGGGCAGAACCGCGAGAAACATCATTGCGATATGCTTCGCCTGCTCCGGATCGATCTGACTTTGAAGCAGCATGAGTGCGAGGTTCATAAACATCCTCCTGCGATGGGATGGAAGCTCCCCGCCACACTAAGGCGAACCGCACGAAACTGCAATCGAATTCTGAACTAGCGCGATTCCAGCGTACCTCGCGGCACAAGCCCTGCGTCGTTACTGCAGAGGCAACCCTTCGAGCGATAACAGCCTTCCCACCGGATACTCGCCCACATGGTTCGCAATTCCCCAGGGCGACCGATCGTAGAAGAATTCAAGCCGCGCCTCGGGGCTCGCCGCAAAATGCGGATCCGTCTGCACGCGGCGCTCAAACTCCGCCTTCAGCGCAGGATCTTTTTCCATGTTCTCGCGGGCCAGCTTCTCCAGCACATACGCCTCGCCGTACTCTCGTTGTTCGAAAATCGGATCAAAGAAACCCCATCGCAGAGCCGAGTCCGGAGCCTCCGGCTCGAGCCATTGAATCGCGACTTTCGACAGCCGCTGGTCGAGCGTCACCACCATCGAGCCTGCGGGAAAAGTCAGGCTCTCCGTTGTCAGCGTGCACGCTCCAAAACGTCCCGGCTGGGCACCCGCTCCCTCGCCGTGAAAGATCGGATGACGTCCTTCGAACGGCGGGCCCTGCCACTCCATGTCCGAACACCGATAGTGCTCCACCTTGCCCGTCCACGCTGCGGTCGTGCGGCGCATCGCCAAATCGTGCGCAGCCAGCACATCGATCACGTGCGTCCACTGTGGCGGAATGATGTAGGCGGCTGGAGGCGTCGTTGACAAGCTGACCTTCGCCTCCGATGTCAACGGCAGCGTTGCATTCCACGGCTCATGTGAATAGCGGACCCACATTGTTCCTGAAACTTCGCTCAACGCGCGTGTGTATTGGTACCCCCGAAACACCACTGGCGTTGTCGCTTCACCCCAGCCAATAGCTAGAGGGAATTGCGCGTTGCCCAGCGCATGCGCGCCGAGTTTCGCTGCATCATCATCGGCGTCGCGATTCAGCGCAATCAGTTTCGCCGCATCGCGATTCATCACCTCGAGCAGCGCTCGCAGAATTTCATAATTCCCAGTGACTCGCGTCTTGTAGTCCTTGAGCATGTGCAACTCGACGAGCAAGCCAGGCCTGTTCTCAAGAATCATCTGCCCGGTCGAAAAGCGTGGGGGAGTCGAAGTATTCGTCAATCCCTTTGCTGGATCGGTGTCGTCATTCAGATTGATCAAATCTGGAAAGGCCACATGTCCGGCGGCATCCAACTGGTGCTCCAGCTCCGGCGTTACGCTTTCGCGAATCCACTTCGCCGTCTCCGGCGCCACATCCGGTGTCGCGTCCGCGTAAAACGTCACGTCGTATTGAAAGTCCGCGCCGTCCGTCACGTGATCGTCCACAAAAAAGTCCGGCATCCAGCGGTGAAACATCTTCAGGAACGCCCTCGTCTCCGGCTCGTCTGCCTTCATGTAATCGCGGTTCAAATTGATGTTGCTTTCGTTGCCGCGCCAGCCGATGACCTCGGGCCCATTCTGGTTGATGCGGTTGTAGGGCGACCTCCGCTCATGCCCATCGATGTTATAGACAGGGATAAAGACGAAGACGACATGATCCAGGAGCTTCGCCCTGTCTTTGTTTTGGACGAGATCGCGGAGAAGCGCCAAACACGAATCTTTTCCGTCCATCTCTCCGGCGTGGATCGAGTTCTGCACCAGCAAAATCGCACGCCCCGAGGCGTGAATCGCCGCCGGATCAAACACGCCATCCTTCGAAGCAATCACGATCTTCAGGTCGCGCCCTTCGCCGGTCTTGCCGAAGTTTTCAATCTTCACCTGTCCTGGCGCAGCCGCTGCCACACGCTCCAGATATGCCACAGTCTCCGCATAATCCGGCGTGGTGCGGTAGCCGCTGATCTCGGTGGGTGTGCGCCAGTCCTGCGCTCGGACAACGTTGCCGGATAAGACAGCGCACAGCAGAGCGAGAGAAGAAACAGCACGACCGCGCAGGTTCATCGGGAAATGACCTCCATGGATGAATCAATAAATGAACAAGGATTCGATTGAAGCGAGTGTGGCGCCTGGGACGAGATGCGCGCCAAACCGTGAGCTACGAACTGTTTCTACGTGATGTCCTCGGTGTCGTAAACCGGCGGCTCACCGCGCTTCTTGGGAACGCCATGCACCGACGCCAGCAGATCGTCGACCACGTCTTCCAGCTGCTTTTGCGACTCAATCACCGCGCTCATGCTTTTCAGCTCATCGGGATCGGTTACCTGCTCCACCAACGCCACGGCATGGCACTGCGCCACGTGATCGAGGTTCATTCCCTCCGGCGTTTTGGCCTTGATGCTCACCTGATCTACTTCCACGCCCAGAAGGTCGGCCACGCGCGAGCGCATCTCCCCGGCGACAGGTCCAATCTTGGGAGCAGTCAGCACCAGCGTTGTGTCGACGTTCACAATGCGATAACCGGCATGCTGGAGTTCTTCCAAAGCCAGCTTGAGAAAAATCGACGAGTCCGCATCCTTCCAGCGCGGATCGCCCGGGGGGAAAAAGCTGCCGATATCGCCCGCGGCAATCGCTCCCAGCAGCGCGTCCGTAATCGCATGCAGCAGTACATCGCCATCGGAGTGTCCGGCCAGGCCCTCAGGATGTTCCAGTGTCATGCCGCCGATGCGCAACGGTATGCCCGCCTTGAATGCGTGCGAGTCCCAGCCAAATCCAATCCGTGTGTCCATGGTCTCCGTGCCCGTGCTTCGATTCGGCAACGGGAAGCCGATTCCCAGTCAGCCGGACTCAGCGGGCTCGCTGCCGGAGGTAGAACTCGGCCAGTTCCAGATCGCCCGGCTGCGTGATCTTCAGATTAACCTGAGAACCGGGCACCACGGCTACAGAAAGTCCGGCCCGCTCCACCACCGAAGCCTCATCCGTGCCCACAAACCCGTCTGCTGTCGCCTCGGCAAACGCCTTCTGCAACAAATCGAAGCGAAAACCCTGCGGCGTCTGCGCCTGCACAATCGATTCTCGCGGAAGGGTCGCGGTAATCAGCGCGCCGTGTGCCGTCCGTTCCACCTGCTTGATGGTGTCGACAGCGGGGAGCCCCACAATCGCCGCTCCGTACTCGCTGACCGCATCGATGGTGCGCTCAATCGTTGCCGCGTCAATCAGCGGACGCACCGCATCGTGCACGAGGATGATGTCCTCCGGTCCAGCGGGCACCGCTGCCAGCGCATGCGCCACAGACTCCTGCCGGTTATCGCCGCCTTCCACCACGTGCACCTTCCCGGCAAAGCCGTACTCAGCCACATGCGCCTCCACCCGCTCCATCTCGGGTTTACGTACGGCCACGTAAATCCCAGTCACGCGTTCCACGGCGGCGAAGGCTCGCAACGAATGAATGAGGATCGGAATTCCATCCAGGGCCAGAAATTGCTTAGGCGGGCTCCCCAACGACGGGTGACTCGCAGAGTCGGGGTCGTTGGGGTGTTTAGGCTGCGAACCCGCCATGCGCGTGCCCAATCCCGCTGCGGGAAGTAAAACGAATACCTGCATAACTGGTGGAGTATACAACGGTGCAGCGTGTCCCGGACAATAGTCATTGCGTCCTGGCCGCATTCTTGCCGTGCTTTCTATTTCGCGGCTTCCTCCACATAAATCATCTCGTTCGACTCTAGAAATCCCATCGCTTTGTAAACCGGCCCTCCCGCATCGGAAGCATGCAACGCCACCACGCGTAGCTTTCTGCGCCGCGCTTCGACCAGCGCCTTCTCCACCAATGAGCGGGCCAGTCGCCGGCGTCGATATTCCGGCTCGACCCAGAAATTCAGGAGGTAGCCGCGATGTTCGCTCGCCGGATCCCACGGATGCGGAGGCCACTCCAGCTCGAAAAAGCCGGCGGACGCCACCGGCTGCGTACCATCCAAAACAATCCAGCCAACATATTTTCCGGCAGCCAGCATTCGCTCCACCCATGGCACAAAATTGCGCCGCATGTCGTCGAGTGTCGAGCTCTCGCTCTTGCCCATCTCGGCAAACATGGCGCGCCGATGCGACGCGATCAATCCAGCATCGGCAGAAGTCGCACATCGATTTGTGAGCATGATGCGTAGTATAGGCAATCCGCATCGCGCTCAGATGCACAGGCGCCGTCGATCGAATGCGAATGAAGGGGCCGTTCACCGTTGCGGTTATCATCCTCTCGTGCGCACCACGCTCCAGCTCGACACAGCTCTACTGCGCCCCGGCCTTCGTCTAGCCGTCGGTCTTTCCGGCGGTGCGGATTCCGTCGCCCTTCTGCGCGCCCTCGTCGACCAAAATCGCGAGCCGGGTAGGAAACTGGGCCTCGTGCTGCACGCGGCTCATCTTCATCACGGCCTGCGCGGCGAAGAAGCCGATGTCGATCTGGCCTTCTCCCAAGCGCTCGCAGCCCAGCTCAACATCCCGTTCCATCACACGCAGGTCGACACCGCCGCCGAAGCCCACACGCATTCTGAATCCATCGAAGAAGCCGCGCGCCGCCTGCGCTACTCCTGGTTTCGCAAGCTAATGTCCGAAGGCGAGATCGACGCCGTTGCCACCGCGCACACTCTCGACGATCAGGCCGAAACCGTATTGGCAAAGTTTCTTCGCGGCGCATGGACCGAAGGCCTCTCCGGCATCCATCCCGTTTTAAAGTTTCCCGAGGGCCAAATTCTTCGCCCGTTCGTAGCCACCACTCGCGCCGAAATCGAAGCCTATCTTCGAGCCCTTGGCCAGCCCCGGCGCGAAGACTCCTCCAACCGGCATCTCACTTTCACCCGCAACCGCATCCGCCACGAATTGCTCCCGCTCCTCGAGAGCTGGAATCCGCGTCTGCGCGAGCACCTCGCGCACATGGCCGAGCTGGCCCGCGACGAAGAAGCCTGGTGGCAGGCGGAACTGGCTCGCGTTGCGCCGCAACTCATTCTTCCCGGCCGTCCGGTCCGCGGTGGCGGACGAGCTAAAGCCGAGGGCCTCGCGATCGATATCGTGCGACTCGCCGAACTCGCTCCCGCCTTACAGCGACGGCTTCTCCGCCACGCCGCACAAGAAACCGGCTCGGCTCTCGACTTCGCCGCAACAGAATCGCTGCGCACGCTTGCCCTCACCGGCCGAGCCGGTCAAAAGCTCGAGCTCGCACAGGGCCTTCGCGCTGAGCGCTCCCATCGCGAGCTGCACCTCTCCGCGAAGTCCGCGGGGTCCACCATTGCAAATAGTACGAAAGTTGCACTCGAATTCACGGTTGGCGTCCCCGGCGAACTCGAAGCTCCGGTCTTCGGCATCCGTCTCCGCATCGACGTTACGACCGATTCTACCGGCTCCATCTCCTCGCCAAAGTTGGCCTTGCTGCGCACCTGGAAACCCGGAGACCGAGTCCGAGCAAAACATTCCAGCGCTCTTCGCAAAGTGAAGGAAGTCCTTGAGCGCATGAAAGTTACCGGCAGTAGTCGAGCAGCATGGCCGGTTATCGAGTTCGACCGCCGTGTTATCTGGATGAAGGGAGTCGATCTCGAGCCGGAGCCCGGAATCGAAGTCATCGTCACTCCGCTTGCCCCCTCTAGCGCAAGTGCCAATTCGGCCGAACCCGCCATCCCGAAATGACAAGGAAGATACCCCATCGATAAACTGTGCGAAAAGGGCACAGCCTTCGGTGGTTCTCGTGGGCGTTTCCGGCGGCTTGGGAGTACAATTCTTTCTACCGCTCGTCCCGGCGGGAGCTATTTGTGTCTTCCGTTTCGAGCCTCGGCACTTTCTGTGACTTTGAAGCAGGTGCGGGCGTCTAAAGGGGATAGAGTAGGCGGTGATGGAGGTCGTTTATAGCGGCTTCTCCCCCGCCGGGAAAGAGGATCCTGGTGAATTCAACCGTCAAAACGATCATGTTCTGGGTCTTCATCCTCATTTGTTTGATGCTGCTGTGGGGCGTTGTCCAGCGCGGCACCAACATGGGAGGCAAAGACGCGGAGGTCTCGTATTCCGACCTGCTGGACAGGATCGACGCGGGCCAAGTGCAGGATGTCACCCTCCAGGGTACGGAACTCCACGGCCATATGAAGGCTGATCCAAAGGATCAGTTTCATACGACGATCCCGACGAGCACCGACACCCTGATCAACAAGCTTCATGCGGCCAAGGTGTCCTTCAACTTGAAGGACCCACAGAACAACATCCTGCTGCCGCTTCTGTTCAACATAGGCCCGTTTGTTTTGCTCGGCGCCATCTGGTTCTTCATGCTTCGGCAAATGCAGTCGGGTGGCAACAAGGCGCTGTCTTTCGGCAAGAGCCGTGCGCGCCTGCTCTCGATGCAGCAAAAGAAAGTTACATTCAAGGATGTGGCTGGAGTCGATGAGGCCAAGGAAGAACTGAAAGAGATCATCGAGTATCTGCGTGAGCCGCAGAAGTTTCAGAAGCTCGGTGGCCGCATTCCCAAGGGAGTGCTGCTGGTTGGCCCTCCGGGAACAGGCAAAACCCTGCTCGCCCGCGCTGTGGCTGGCGAAGCCAATGTCCCCTTCTTTTCAATTTCGGGTTCGGACTTCGTTGAAATGTTCGTCGGCGTCGGCGCAAGCCGCGTCCGCGACCTCTTTGAACAGGGCAAGAAGAACGCGCCCTGCATCATCTTCATCGACGAAATCGACGCTGTGGGTCGTCATCGCGGCGCGGGCCTCGGCGGCGGGCACGACGAGCGCGAACAGACACTGAATCAGCTCCTCGTCGAGATGGACGGCTTCGAGTCGAATGATGGAGTCATTCTCGTCGCCGCCACCAACCGTCCCGACGTGCTCGATCCTGCGCTTCTACGCCCCGGCCGCTTCGACCGCCGCGTGGTTGTGGGCCTACCCGATATACGCGGGCGTGAAGAAGTTCTCCGCGTCCACGTCAAGAAAGTCCCAGTTGGCGACGACGTGAACCTCAATATTCTTGCCCGCGGAACGCCGGGCTTCAGCGGTGCCGACTTGGCCAACATGGTCAACGAGGCTGCGCTCAATGCCGCGCGCGTCAACCGCAAGCAGGTCTTGATGTACGACTTCGAACTGGCCAAGGACAAGGTGCTCATGGGCGCCGAACGTAAGTCCATGCTGCTCTCAGACCAGGAGAAGCGTGTCACCGCGTATCACGAGGCTGGCCACGCGCTGGTTTCGTTCTTCCGCGAGAACTCCGACCCCATCCACAAGGTCACAATCATCCCGCGCGGCATGGCGCTCGGCGTCACCATCTATCTGCCCGACGATCGGCACAACTATACCCGTGAATATTTGGAAACGCGTCTGGCTACGGCTTACGGCGGACGTGTTGCCGAAGAAATCTTCCTCAACCAGATGTCCACCGGCGCCGGCAGCGACATCGAGACTGCCACCGACCTCGCGCGCCGCATGGTTTGCGAGTACGGCATGAGTCGCCTTGGACCCCTGACCTTCGGCAAAAAGGAAGAGCAGATCTTTCTCGGCCGCGAGATCGCTCAGCACCGCGATTTCAGCGAGGAAACCGCTCGCCAGATCGACCTCGAAGTGCGGCGCCTGATCGACGAGGCCTACCAGTCGGCTCATACCATCATCGAGGCCCACAAAGACCCGATGCACCGTATCGCCGCTGCCTTGCTCGAGCGCGAGACCATCGACGCCGAGGAAGTGCGGCTGCTGATTGAAGGCAAGGAACTGCCGCCGATTCGCTCCAATCTTGCCTCGCCCAGCGACGGCACTGGAACCGGAACCCCGCAGCAAGTCCTCAAGCCGGAGACCCGCCCCGGTTCCGGCGGTTTCCCGGAAGGTTCGCCCTCGCCGGCATAACCACCCGAGGCGGGGCCAAACGCGGCTGACGCCGCCCAGGCAATTCTCAAACAAAAGGCCACTCTTCGGAGTGGCCTTTTGATTTGGAGAGTCGCGTAGGATCGATCTTTCTACACGGATTACTGATTTTGTCCGCGTAAATTGAACCGGGGGCTCGTTTCCTTCGACATAGATATAAATGCAAGCCGAGAGCGCAGACCGAACGCAGTACGAATGGCTGGCGCTCCGCTGCCAGTCGGGCGAACGCGGCGCATTAGAAGACCTGATCGCGGTCATGGAGCGGCCTCTTCTCTACTACGCCATGAGTCTGACGGGCAGTGAGGACAGTGCTCTCGACATACTTCAGGAAGTTTGGATCAAGACGTTTCGCGGCATTCGAAAGCTGAAACATCCCAGCTCTCTGCGGTCGTGGTTGTATTCGATCACGCATGGTGTCGCCGTGGATCGCATTCGCAAAAACTATTCAAGGGAGCAGGCTGAGACGGTTCGGCTCGAAGGCTTTCAGGAGGCCGAGGAACCCTCGTTCGCGGATGAAGATGCGGCGGCGATCCATCAGGCATTAAGTGAGATCGGCATCAAGCATCGTGAAGTCCTTGTCCTCTCTTTTCTTGAGGACTTATCAGTGGCGGAGATCGCAACGGTTGTGGGCTGCTCGGAAGGCACGGTCAAGTCCCGCATCCATTACGCAAAACGGGCGATGAGGGACGTTCTAAGTGGAGGAAGTTATGGAAAAGCAAAATGACAGCATGCGCGAGCGGTTGTTGGCGCGGTTGCCGCAACCGGAGAATTGGGAATCCTACCGGGAAGAGACAGCGGCCTTGATGGTGAAACATGAACGAGCATTGCTTTGGGAGAAGATAGCGGCCATAACGGTTACATGGATTGGGATAGCTTTCTTCATGTTTGCAAATTCCACGTGGGGCCGGAAGGTATACACGGACCATACCATCGTCCTCGAAGTCTTGGCTGTTCTGTTCTTCGCTGGCGCGGTTCAAACCGTGCAATTCCTAATCTATCGAAGCAGGGTTGACCTTCTCAAGGAAGTCAAGCAAGTCCAGTTGCAGGTACTCGAACTACAGGCGTCAATGCAGAGAGACAGCTCATCTCAGGACTGATTGCGATTTACCGGCGATATACTGGGCGCAAGCGAATCGCATCGTCTTCGTTGGCAGGTCACACGGTGGGACGCAGTGTCTCAAAAGATCCGATAAGCCACGCCCACGCTCGCGCCGTATGGCTTCACCGACCCATTGATCCAGTCCGGCCAAATCTGATACTCGAAATCAGCGGCCCGCAGGCTCAGCCGATGGCCGATTGGCATATCAACGCCACCGCCCAGTGCAATATCGGTGAAATGGCCGTAGGCATAGTTGTATTGGAAGTTCATCTTCCCGTAGCCGATCAGCGCCTTTGCGTAGGGCCGGAAGCGACGCGTCTCGTGAATCGGCACCTTCGGTCCGACAAGGTAGTTGTCCTCGTAGATATTTTCAAATTGGTTGAAGCGCAGCCAGCGGCCTTCCGCCTCAAACTGGATCCAGTGCCTCACGCGAAGGTCAACATAGGCGCCCAAGCCGAAAAGGGGAGTTGAGGATTGCTCCGCTACTCCTATTCCATCGTAGTCGGGTTGAAAGATGGATCCGATGCCGCCCGCACTGAGCGAGACCGGCGATCGGGTTGCGGAAGGGACGACTTGTGCATGAGCCTTTGCTGCCCAGGCACACAGCACGCAGCAAATCAAAACAGCGGCGCTTTTCTTCATGGGGACGGCGTTATCCAATTCTGGTGAAGCACTCGCATTGCTTCGCTTCGTTTTAAAATCCAGCAGTTTGGTTTGAAGCCGGGCAATGCGGCTCTCCAGCCCGGCTCACGAATGCGACAGCCGAGCTTACTGGGGGCTTGTCGTCGGAGCGTTCGCCGCCGGCGGGGGCCCGGTAGGCTGCGGATCGCCGCTCGCAGGCGGCGCCGCTTGCGTTGGTGGAGCAGTCGCCGGCGGGTCCGTTCCAGGCTGGGCGGCGGGCGCTGTGCCTGACGCTGCACCTGGAACGGCCGGCTGGCTTACGTTCGCTGCCTCATACCGCTGTAGCTTGAAATAAATGGGAGTCACCTCGAGCGGCATCTTGTCGCGCGGGTTCATCGGTGCATAGATCTTGGCATTCAGCATATGCACCTTGTCGTCCCAAGGGTCGGTCTTGAGCCAGCTTCCCAAGGGCGATGCGGGAATCTGCGTCAGATCGTCCCAGTTGATCTTCGGCGCGTCGCGCGCCAGGTCCGCCATCCAGGGTGTCCCGTCCGACTTCAACAACGAGTCGCCCAGCATCGGCGTATTCAAGGCCTTCAGATTCTTGCCGCGGTCCGCAAGCTGTTCCCAAAACAATCCGGCATCCGGCAACTTGTCCTTGTACATCGACGCCTGGAGATATTCCATGCCTTTCTTCGCGGCGGTTCCATCGTCGATTTCAGTGTGGTTCATATCGATGCGGCGGAATGTGGCTTCGTCGGGGAAGAGCAACCGGTCGTTGAATGCATAGCGCGTATCGATATGGTGTCCCATGGCGATATGCGCCAGCTCAATTGAGATCACCGACGCAATCGCTGCTTCGCTGTGCGGCAGGCTGTCGATCAATCCCTTGCTCAACAGAATCGTGTTGCCCACCGTCGTCGCTTCCACGGTCGTCGTCAACAGGACCCGGCAATGCACCGGGCTCGACAGCGGAATATTGCTCGGCACCGCTAGGTTAATCACGATCTGATCGAGCACCTGCGTTTCAAACCCGTTCGGCGTCAGCGGAGCCACAAGGCCCGCTTCTTCCAACCGGTCGATCACGTTGTTTTCCGCCTGTGTCAGCCAGTCGCGCGACGCCTGCAGCGGGCTCACATCCTGCGAGTCGTCGCTCTTGTCCACGGCGTCTTCAATCTTCATGCTCACGTTTTCGCTGTCGCGCGTGGGCAGCTTCAACGCGTAGCCCCAGAAGTGCGTCTGCGCTTTCAGACCGATCGGTTTGTTGCTGTCGCCGCGGTTCGATTCCTCCACGTAGATCGCCACCGGGAGCCAAATCCCTGGCTGCACGTTCATACGCCAGCTGTCGAAGTGGAAGTAATACCGCGAATCGTCCTCAGACGACGGTCCGGTGTAGGTTCCGTTGAAGCGCACTACGTTGCCGTCCTGGTCTTCAACCCAGATGCGGCCATAGAAGCGCCCCATCCCTGCAACCTTCGGGTGCACATCGAAAACCCAGGTGCGAACCTGTCCCAGAAACTCCCGCCGCACATAGCTGAAGACATAATGCTGCTGGTCGAATCCCGTGGGATCCAGGAACATCATCTGCATGAAGCCGGTTGGATTGTAGGTAAATCGCTTGTCCAGCCCCAGAGATTTGGTCAGGCCGGTGATAGCCGAAAGCGAGCCCTTGAAGAATCCGTGTTTCGAAGCTGCGTTGCGCGGCTCGTACTTCTTGTCGAAGAATCCCTTTCCAAAATCGACGCGGCTCAACGTGTATTGGTCGTCGATTGGGATTTCGTAAAGCTTCACATCAGGCCGCGTGTCCTGAATATAGGTCTCCACCAGGGGCGTCTTCTCCTGGATGGCCTTGATCAGCACCTTCTCCTGCCCAATCGCCTTCTCCACCAGCTCATTCTGCTCCGGCGTCAGTTGGTGCGCCTGCTCGTACTTGGGGGCCTTCTTGGCATACGCGCAAGTTACACCCAGCGTCAGAGTGAGCAAGGTGAGAGAAATCTTCCTAAACATCATTCGTAAGCTCCTAGTATCTTTCTTACCGTTCTATGGCTCCCGGCGAAGTGCGGGGGAATCCGAGGTCGCCCAATGCCATTTCCTGTTCGTCTGTCTTTTCGTTAAGCCAATTGGAAAGTAATGGTGATATTGGTCGTCAAATCCACTGCCTGCCCGTTTCGCGTCGCAGGGCGAAAGCGGATTTGCTGCGCAACCCGGCGAGCTTCTTCATCGAGCCCATGGCCCAGACCATGCACCACGCCTTCTACCACCACATGTCCGGCAGCCGTGAACGTTACGCGCAGAATTACGTCGCCCTGCACCTTCAGCTGCTTTGCCTCACTGGTGTACTGCGCAGGCGGCTTAGAAATCACTTCAAGACCGGTGGACGCCGGAGTTGCCTTCATCATCGCGGGCGTCGCGGCCGCTTGTACCTGAGGGATGCCCGCCGAACCGACCTTGCCGCCGAATGCTTGCGTTGTTCCCGTTGTTCCAGGAAGCCCGGTCGAAGCTACGTGCCCGTAGACACCAGAATTTGATCCTGCCTTCGTCCCGTTTCCAATACCGGTTGAGCCAATCACGCCATGGGGTGCGACTGAAGGACCCTGCATGCCGCCATAGGGGTTGCCGATCGCTGCCACCGTTGCCGGTTTCGTAGCATTCGGATTTGGCGTCACGCCAAACGTATCGCCAAGGTGGACTGGCGTCGTCGATGGCTTCTGCTGCTGAACCTGCGCGGGTATTGCGGCTGCCAGCGCTGCTTTGGGTTGCGGCGCCAACGTAATCGCCGGCTTCACAAGCTTGATCTCCGGCATCTTCAGCTTCGCTTCCATCTCGATCGGTTTCAGCACCGGCTTCTCAATCTTCGGCAAATTGATCTTCGGAGCTTCCAGCTTCACTTCAACCGGCTTGGGAGGCTCGGGCAGCTTCGGCGCCGGCGAAGTCACCACTTTCACCTTGGGTTCCGGCGGAGGCGTCGTAGGAAAAATCAGTTCAGTATTCTCAAAATGGTGTTGCTGAATGACATGCTTCGCCATCATTCCGACATAGAGAACGGTTCCGAGGATCATCGCGTTTATGACCGCGGCCGTGATGAATGAACCCGACCGGCCCTCGGGCTCGGGAAGTAAGCCAAAGCTGATGCGCCCTGAATAATGATTCATCGGCATGTCTCAAATTCCTCAAAAAATAGGATGAAGGGGATTACGGGGTCTTGAAACATCCTGTACTTCAAGCTGGTTCTTCCAACTCTGCATGTCAGGAGGGGCCACTCTCGGCAATCTACCGCTCCCAGCCTATTTCTTCTTGGTTGAATTCCGCTTTTGCCTGTATCGCGCACGGGGGAAAACTCTACGTTGCATCATGGGCAGACAAACTCTTTTGATACATCCGTTGCGTATCTTTGCTGTTGGAAAGGGGAATAGTAGACCAATCCTGCCTTGCGTTGCCGCCTCGAAACGGCGCGCGGCCAGAAGGCCGGCATCTCATCAAAACCTGCTGCGCGAGATAGGTTCTCGCTTCCCATTAGCCCGGACATCCAAATACTCCCATTCACGTCCCAGGCAAAAAAAAGCGAACCCCAAAAATTACCCCAAAGAGGGAGGGAAGCTCGATTCTGGATTGCCCGGTGCCGCGTTTGTAAGAGGATTCACTTCACGCAACTGGGTTGTCAGGGCAGCAGAATGCATTCTTGGCGTGCCGCTGGCGCGGTCTTCGGGTCGACTGCAAACTCTATTCCGGCCCTGCCTGTGTAATAGACTTACCCTAAACCAAAGTGTTCGTGAAAGGACAGTATTTTTGTGAAGATCCTGGTTACCGGCGGTGCCGGATACGTCGGTGGCACCGTCGCCGCACTCTTGGCCTCCAAAGGCCACAATCCCATTGTATTCGATAATTTGTGCCACAGCCGGCGCGCGGAGGTTCCTGCGGGAGTTGAATTCGTCGAAGGAGATTTGGCCGACCGGCCGCTGATCGAAAATTTGTTCATTTCGGCCACCGATTCCGGGTCGTCTTTTGACGCTGTCCTTCATTTTGCCGCTCTCATCGAGGCAGGCGAATCGATGAAAGCCCCCGAGGTCTACTTCCGCAACAACACCGCCTCAACTCTTTCGCTCCTCGAAGCCGTCCTGGCCCATGGTCCCCGGCGCCTGGTCTTTTCGTCCACCGCCGCCGTCTACGGTGAGCCTGAGTCGGTCCCTATTGAGGAGACCGCGCGCCTCAGCCCCACCAACGTCTACGGCGAGTCCAAGTTGATGGTCGAGCAAATGCTCACCTGGTTCAACAAGATCCACGGTCTGCGCTACGCGTCCCTGCGCTACTTCAACGTCGCCGGTGCGCCCGAGGGTCCATCCGGCGTCATCCGCGGCGAAGCCCACGAACCCGAGTCGCACCTGATTCCGCTCATTCTAGACGTTGCCCTGGGGCGCCGTGCCTCGATCAACATTTATGGCGACGATTACCCCACTCCCGATGGAACCTGCATCCGAGACTACATCCACGTCTCCGACCTGGCCGACGCCCATCTGCTGGCTCTCGGGGCCCTCGAAGCCCGCGACCGGCTCATTTTCAATTTGGGCAATGGTCAGGGATTCAGCGTGCGTCAGGTGATCGAATCCGCCCGCCGCATCACCGGCCATCCCATCCCCGCCGAAATCCACCCCCGCCGCCCCGGCGACCCCGCCGTCCTCGTCGCCAGCTCAGCGAAAGCCATCCGCGAATTGGGCTGGAAACCCCGCTACACCGAGCTCGACGACATTGTGCGCACGGCCTGGCTCTGGCATCAGAAGCGCTACGCCTAACGAAGGGCTCTGGTTAGCTGGCAAGCGTGTAGGTCGAATACGAAGCAAATTTGGACGCAAAGAGGCCTTCTGTCCCCTCATGCAAAGGCTTAATAAACGTCTCGACCAAGTCGTTTTGAAGGAGGGCCTGGCGACGACCTTGGTCTGCTCCCCCTCGACCAGACCAAGGCGCCTTTTCTACGCTCGAAGCCTGAGCCTCAGCGTGTGGATTCGAAAAGGAACCAGGCACGCCGTTCGGCTTCATCGATCCAAACTTCGATCAAGCTGGTGGTGGCGTAGTCATTCGCCTTTGACGCGACCTCATGAGCTGTGCGAAGGCTTTCCACCAGTGCTCTGTTGTCGGCGTGCAGTTCGAGCAGCATATCGCGCGCTGGAACGAATTCCTGGTCGTTGTCTGTGATCCGCTGTAACCGGGCGATGTGCCCAACGGAACGAATCGTCGTTCCGCCGATCTTGCGGACGCGTTCGGCGATATCGTCGCTAACGGCGAAGATCTGCGATGCCTGCTCGTCGAGCAGCAGGTGATAGTCGCGGAAATGCGCACCGCTCATGTGCCAGTGGAAATTTTTCGTCTTGAGGTAGAGGGAAAACACGTCGGCCAAGACTGCATTCAGGACGCTGGAAAGATTCTTGATCTCTTCAGGACTGAAACCGTCCGGAACATTGGTTTTTGCTGCCTTTGACTGCACGCTCGTGTGAGTGGACATTTGGCTCCTCTGTCTGAGGCCAACTTGAAGAGCGCAAAGCCGCTCGATTGGTTTGACCTCATCCAGTGAGTAGGATGCCTGCGACGGTGAAACGGCTTCATATCTGAATTTGTGGAAAACACTACGGGCGCCAATTCGATTGGAATGGCGCCCGTTTTTTCTGAGGTCGGGAGATTGTCAAGGCTACTCGATTGGGTGGGAATCATAATGCAGCAGAACGGCTACGGCACAACTGGTGAGGCGGGTTTCGGCGGAGTCGGCGCGGCTGGTAAGGATGACAGGAACCCGGGCACCAAGCACAATGCCGGCAAGCTGCGCGCCGCCGAGATATTCAAGCTGCTTGGCGAGCATGTTGCCGCTCTCGAGATCGGGGACAACGAGAATATCGGCCTGGCCAGTGACGGGCGAATTGAGATGCTTGATTTTGGCGGCTTTCACGCTGACTGCAGTGTCGAAGGCCAGGGGGCCGTCGAGGATGCCGCCGGTGATCTGGCCGCGGTCGGCCATCTTGCAAAGGGCTGCGGCTTCCATGGTTGACGGGATTTTGGGATTCACGGTTTCGACGGCAGAGAGCAAGGCAACTTTGGGCTCGGGGATTCCGAGTGCGTGGGCCAGGTCAATGGCGTTTTGGACGATGTGAATCTTATCTTCGAACTCGGGCTTGATGTTGATGGCGGCGTCGGTGATGAGCAGAGTGCGCGGGTAGGCCGGCGTGTCCATGACAAAGACATGAGTAATGCGGCGCGAAGTGCGCAGGCCGGTGTCACGCTGCATGGCAACCTTCATCAACTCATCGGTATGCAGGCTACCCTTCATCATGGCCTGGGCATTTCCGGTGCGGCACATGGCGACGCCGAGCTCGGCTGCCCTGCCCTCGGTGTCGGCCTGGAGAATGGTGTACGGCTTGATGTCCACGCCGATTTTGGCGGCGAGTGCGCGCATCTGTGCCTCATCGCCAATCAACGTGGGCGTGATGAGTCCTTCCGTGGCAGCCTCGACCGTGCCCCTGAGCGCGACATCGGAAAGCGGCCAGACGACCGCCGTGGTGATGGCAGGAAGCGACTTGCAGCGGGTAAGGAACTTATGGAAGACGTGGTAGTCGGGTGGATGGCTTACAAGCGGATCGACGGCTACGGCTTCGGCGATGGGGGCAAGGTCACTCATTCTGAATCGGTCTCCCGACCGGGTGGAGAGGATCCGCTCCGGTCTTGCGCAATCATTCCTACGCGACCATTCTTACGCGACCGGGGGAATCCAAGTGTGCGGAACGTCACACCTTGAAGCGATATACCAGCCTGCGATACGGTGCAGGGCGACCTTAAAAACGCGCCGCCTCACTTTTCTTACAATGTGAGCTATTTGATCCCGATCACCATTGCATCCGGGCCCACAAGATGCTCGACGCGTGTCTCGCGGAAGCCGGCTTCCTTCATCCAGCCGATACAGTCGGCGCCGGTGTAATCGAAACCGCCCGGCGTTTCAATGAGCATGTTCAGACTCATCAGCAGGCCGAAAGCGTTCTTTGAACGGTCGTCATCGATTAACGCGTCGTAGGCGATAAAGGCTCCGCCTTCGGGAATGGCTTCATACGCCTTACGGATGAGCATTTTCTTCTCTTCGAGATTCCAGTCGTGCAAAATGTGGCCCATTAGGATGACATCTGCCTTGGGCAGCGGATCGGAAAAGAAACTGCCTCCCTGGAACCGCACGCGCGATGCGAGTTGGTTGGCTTCCACGTACTCCTCGAAGATGGGCGCGACTTCCGGAAGGTCAAATCCAATACCCGAAAGATGCGGATTCTTCAGTGCCACCTGGACGATGAGATCGCCTTGTGCGGTGCCGCAATCGGCGGCAGTTTCGTACTTCGCCCACGGAAACATTGAAGCAATGGTCATATTGGCGCCGTGGCTGATGCCCGTCATGGCGCGAAGAAAACCCTTGAGACGCGCGGGATCGGCGTAAAGTGCGGCAAAGGTTTCACGGTCGCTACCCGCTGCTTCGCTTTGCCGTTCGCCGGTGCGCAATGCGGTGGTCAGATGACCCCAGTGGTGAAAGAGGCGCTGGTTCGCCATCTCGAGAATTCCGCCAATGTAGGAGGGCTTATGCCTGTCGAGAAAAAGATCGGTCGAGGGCGTGTTGGCGTACGCGCCATTGGTGCGCGCGAGGAATCCGAGCGCGACCAGCGTGTCGAGAAAATCGCGCGAAGACCGCGCATGCAATCCGAGCCGGCCCGTCAGTGCGTCGAGGGTTTCGGGTCCCTTGGCAAGCTCGGTAAAGACTTCCATTTCTACCGCGCTCAACAGTGTCTTCGAGGCCCAAAAGGCCAGGCCAGTTTGCAGGATGTGATCGGGATGTGGCGTATGTACGGTCATCTTGGCTCTCTCTTTGGCATATTGTGAGCTTGAGTAAATCGCGAGGCGTCGCTTTTGGGGGAACAGGCAGGGAGCGAGTGCAGAAAGTTTACATGGCGGATGTGCATTGTGAGCCCATTTGTTTTCATGCCGGTGTGAGTGAGCAAGCGATGACCTTTGCGGCCCACCTCAAAGCTGCTATGCTGCGAGCGCTGGAAAAACCGATTTACGCAAGGAGCGGGCTGCAATGTGGTTTCTCGGAATGGATGTGGGTACAGGTGGAACACGCGCCGTGGTGGTGGATGCGGCGGGCAAATTGATTAGCGGCGCATCCAGTGAACATGCTCCGTTCCGCACCCCGCACCCAGGCTGGGCTGAGCAGGATCCGGCAGACTGGTGGCGCGCCGCGCAGGAGGCTATTCGTAAGGCGCTTGCAGCTGCTCCCGATCCGACGCAGCCGATCGCAGCGATCGGGTTGACAGGCCAGATGCACGGCGCGGTGATGCTCGATGAGAACGGCGCTGTGCTGCGGCCATCCTTGATTTGGTGCGATACGCGGACGCAACCTGAGTGCGATTGGCTGAATGAAAAGATTGGCTACCAAAGATTGATTGAGCTTACTTGCAATCCGGCACTGCCGAATTTCACGTTGACCAAGCTGCTGTGGGTGAAGAAACATGAGCCGGAAATCTTTGCGAAGACGCGCCACATCATGTGTCCGAAGGACTATGTGCGCTACCGGCTCACGGGCGAGTTTGCCATTGACGTGCAGGAGGCTTCGGGGACGCTGCTTCTGGATGTAACGCATCGGCGCTGGTCAAAAGAGGTGGCCGAGGCGGCGGGAATTCCTGAGAGCTGGTTGCCGAAGGTTTACGAGTCGCCCGAAGTATGCGCGCGCATCAGCGACACTGCGGCGGGGCTGACTGGATTGAATGCGGGCACGCCCGTCGTTGCGGGTGCTGGCGATCAGGGTGCGGGTGCCGTGGGCATGGGCATTTTGCAGCCCGGGTCGGTGTCGGCGACCATCGGCACGTCGGGAGTGGTATTTGCGGCGACCGCGCAGCCGACGAAGGATCCGAAGGGAAGATTGCATACCTTTTGCCATGCAGTGCCGGGCTTGTGGCATGTGATGGGTGTGACGCAATCGGCGGGTCTGAGTTTTCGATGGCTGAAGGAGACATTCTTCGCGGGCCAGGACTACGACGGGCTTACTGCGATGGCGGCGAAGGTACCAGCGGGCAGCGAAGGCCTGGAGTGGGCGCCCTATCTGCTGGGCGAGCGTACCCCGCATCTTGATCCGGAAGTGCGCGCGGCTTTTGCAAAGATCGGGACGCATCATACTGCGGCCCATTTCGTGCGGGCAGTGCTCGAAGGCGTGGCATATTCGCTGCAGGACACATTCGCACTGTTTGCCGAGTTGGGGATTCCGGTCGCTGCAATTCGGCTGGGGGGCGGCGGGGCACGTGGTCCTTTGTGGCGCAGCATTCAGGCGGGCGTCTATGGTCAGGCAGTTGAGGTGCTCACCGCCGAGGAAGGCGGCGCGTTCGGAGCAGCCCTGCTGGCCGGCGTGGGCGCGGGACATTGGGCCGATCTCGATGTGGCGTGCGGACAGGCAATCGAAGTCGCGCAGCGCATCGAGCCCGATCCCGGTGATCTCGCGGCGTACAAGGCTGGCTATGCGCAATGGCAGAAGCTGTATCCGGCGCTGAAAACCTTGCGTTAGCCGACTGTGATGGGGGCCGACTCGCCACCTTCAATTCCGCATTGCAGAGATTTCATGCTGACAGAGAAAGTCGGCGTAGACGAAGCCGTCGCGCTCGAGAATTTCGCCCGCTTCCAAGGGCAAAGGCGCATTGAACATGGGGCCGTCGTGAACACACGTGTGAAACTCGCCACGCTCGCCGCACGGATCCGCTGAGACCGGCAAATCGCGAAGCAGTGCATCATCGAATTCGCGGCCGGCAAACGTGGCTGGCAATTGCTTCGTATCCACGCAAGCCAGGCGGGCGCGAAGACCGCCCGCAATCATGTCGCGGGCAAGCTGCTCGGTCGGGATATCCCAAAGAGGAAAAAGCGGCTCGAGTCCAGTTGGCGCGAGCTGCCGCTCGCGATAGGCCCGCACGTCGCGCAGAAACAGGTCGCCAAAAGCTATCGCATCCACCTGCTCGCTAATGGCACGGGTGCAGACGTCCGTCATCCGCTGCTCGTAGGTTTCATTTGAGCAGGGCCAGGGCAACGGAACCACCCACAACGGCAATTGAGTGGCTTCCGCCTGCCCTTCGAGCACCGAGCGGCGCGTGCCGTGCATTGCTACGCGTTGGAATTCTGCGTTGAGTGTCGTCAGCAGTCCGACAATTTCAATACTCGGATCGCAGCGTAAAAGATTGAGGGCCCAGGCGCTGTCTTTACCGCTGCTCCAGGACATCAGGACGCGCTTCATCCAGCTAGGATACAGGTTGGTTCGAGCGCCTTGCGCGCTTCGTCGGCCGCCAGCTGGATCATCTCGAACCCGCTCACTTCAATCCCTGGGTGCTCGTCCTCGCGAGAGCACGATGGGTTCCAATGCACAGGCTCCGATAATCTGCGTTGTGACATTAGTCACAGGGAGGGGTGAATGCTGTCACTGCTCGTGTCTCATCGCGAGCGCAGACTCCGTATCCAACAGGTGGAAAAGGCATGGTGCTGGACGGCGCCTTGGCTTTCCGGGATACGAATTCGAGATGCGATCGCGGCAGTTCGTTGATTCCGCGGGAGCAGAGGAGTGCGAAGGAGGCCCTTTTTCCGGGGGCTATGCCTGTTGGTTGAGGTTTCCATGGGCTTTGAAGCCGGGTTAAAAACGATTATTGTTGCGACTGATCTGAGAGGCCGATCGGAAGCGGCCTTTGCGTATGCGCGCAAACTTGCCTCCGGTTACGGCGCGCGCATTGTGCTCGCTTACGGCCTCGATCCCTTGGAGTATGCCGAGGTAGCAACGGTTCCTGAGAGCGTCCTTGACGAAATATCGCGTGAAGCGCGTGCCGTGGTCGACAAAATGACCGACGATCTCTCCAGGGAAGGCATTCACAGCCACTCTGAAATTCGTCAGGGAGCTGTGGCGCAGATGTTGGTGGATGTCGCGCGTCAATACGAAGCCGGGCTTATCGTCATTGGTACGGAAGGCTGCGACGGAGCCGGACCGGTCATCGTGGGGGCCGTTGCCGAGCAATTGGTTCGAATAGCGGCCTGTCCTGTTCTGGCGGTTGCCGCGGATTGGAATGCCGGCCTATACCGTCCGATTCCGGGTGGTCCGATTCTGCTTGCCATGGAAAGGAATGAGGCTACGCGAGCCGCTGTCGCGGTCGCGGGTTCTTTGGCTGGGACGTTTCACCGCACCTTGCTGGTGATCCACGCGAGCAGACCCGATGAGGCACCTGCCTTTCTGAATCCAGGAGCGACCACCCTCGAGGAGTTTGGCATCCAGAACAGCGACGCGTTTCCGATATGGTGCGTCGTCAGGGATGGAAATCCGTCAGACGCCATCTCAAGCGCCATCGAAATTTATCAGCCAAGCATCCTTGTTGTTGGAGTGAAACGGACAAGCGAATCGCACGGTCCGCATGGCACGGCATTTTCTTTACTCGCCACCTCGCGCGTTCCGGTCCTCTGTGTGCCGGCGGCGGCAGAGTCTGTTATTCCTGAAGCGGTTGCAGTTGCATCGGAAGTGGAAGTCAGGTAGAGGTCAAGGGGAGTTGGAACCATGCAATCGGAGGCAAAACCCGAGGTTGGCGAAGCTACTCATCGTCCGTTGGCAGAAGTACTGGCTTGCCCCCCCGCGGCTGCAGATCTCCTGAACGCCTCGGCTCAATCAGTTGAGTTTGCTTCCGGAGACATGGTCTTTCGGCAAGGGGCAGCCTGTCGTGGGCTCTACGTGGTTGCCTCAGGACAGCTCCAGCGCAGAGCGGACCGATTCCAGGCACGGGTCGTCTTAGGTTCAGTGCATGCCGGGGAACTTGTGGAACTCGCGGCCGCTCTGGGCAACGGGCAGCACACCTACACGCTCGTGGCACAGTCTCCAGCGTCGCTCATGATGCTTCCGATGGATTCGCTTCATCAGGCGTTCGATATGTATCCTCCCCTTAGGATGCAGTTGCTGGAGGAACTGGCGCGTGAGGTTTCGCGTGCGTATGTGTCTTGTTGCGCGACGCGGAAAGCTGGAATGCGCCGCCGGACGACGAAGATGTCTGTGACCCAAAGCACGGCAGTTTAGCTGGATATCAGAGCACGATCCCGAGAAATGTGCGGACAGTCTGGGTTATTTCACATCTTTCATCCGATGAAAAGTGAGATATACTTCATTTAGACCTGCGGATAAATTATGGCTGGATTTCATTCCCATCACCCACCGGAAGACTGTCTGAATTGCGAACATCGCCATCTTCGAATGTTTTGCAATCTCACCCCAGACGCGCTCCAGGAATACGATGGTATAGGCATTATGATGAGCCACGCCCGTGGCGCCAAGCTTTTCACCGAGGGTGACCAGGCGCGGAACGTTTTTGTCATCTGCTTCGGTCAGGTGAAGATTTCGTCCACTTCGCGTGACGGCAAGACGATGATCCTCAAAATCGCGGGCCCAGGCGACTTGATGGGTTTAAGTGCAGTGCTGGCCAACGTCCCACATGAAGTTACGGCCGAAGCCATAGAACCGTGTCAGGTGAAGACCGTCCGGAAGCAAGAATTCCTGGATTTTCTCAGCCATCATGGGATTGCGAGCATGCACGCCGCACAGTCTTTGTCGGGCGAATATCTCACGGTGTTTCACGACGCGAAGCGACTTGCCCTTTCTGGCTCGGCCGCTGGACGATTGGCTCGCCTTTTACTCGACTGGGGACGATCAGCTGCGAACGGCAAGCCTGAAATCCGATTCACCATGGCACTGACGCATGAAGAAATCGCCAACATGGCGGGCACTTCGCGCGAGACAGTGACTCGTCTGTTGAATCAGTTCCGTCGCGATCAGTGGATTGTGATCAAGGGTTCGAGTATGACGATCATCAAACCCGATCAGCTCGAGCGTCTCACGGCCTAAGCTCCTTCTCACCGCTTGGAGAACGGTCCGATGCCTTTCTCGAATCAGTCGGGCGCTCCGCGAAGGAGTGGCTTTCGAACACTGTCCTCACTGTCTCAAAAGCAATCAATCTTCGAAATGAGCGATTCGCATTCGCGACCGTTGCGCTTAACCTGGTGGAACAGGGCGATTCGCGCGCGCCGGCGCATTTGAAGTGGCGCACCAAATGACTTTGATCACAATCCCCAAACCGTTTGGCACATTCCCTGCACGCAATCGATGCACTCTTAACGACAGTGACTAGATTCCCCGATATGTTGAAGTGTGTTCCGCACTGGTTCGACGTTGGCGGAGGGGGCAGTCGATGGGCATTGGGCTCGATGAGAGTTCCATCATCAAGGCGAATTTTCAGTTCTGGGAACAGATGCTTGCCATGAGCCGACCGGCTGAATGGACTCAAGCGACTAACCCAACGATTTTCAGAGGTCTATTCTGAGATATCGCATCGCGCACTCTTTCTCCCAGCCCTCCCCGCAAGAGTGACATCCACCCCGTATTACGGCTTGTTTGCTCTTGGCAAAGGTCACTTTCTCGCGTTTCTTTATTGAATCTTTACGGATTGAGGGGCTATGTTGGGTAATGGAATCCAACCCCACAGCCTGCCATACTCGTAGGCTTCCAAGAAAAAAATAATCATTCGAGCGATCCTGTGCGCCCGTGCTTTTGTGCGAAATTGGCATTTTTTGGCGCAACCAAATCGACAACTTTATCACCATCTTTTGGAGGTTAGGCGACATGCTTTATCGACTTACTCGGAGTGTATTCACCGTAGCCCTGTGGATGCTTGTTGCGCTGCTTGTAGGGCCCGTGAGCAGCAAAGGTCAGACGTTTCGGGGAGGCATCAACGGCACTGTAACCGATGGATCGGGTGCTGTTGTACCAGGCGCAGCCGTAGAGGCCGTGGATACCGCAACCGAAGTGTCGCATAAGACTGTGTCCACGAGCGCGGGAGAATACAGCTTTCAAGACCTGCCACTTGGAACATACAAGGTTACAATCACGGCAAGTGGATTTAAGTCGTCGATAGTATCCAGTGTTCCAGTGACTGCAGGTGTCATCTATACACTCCCGATTAAGCTCAGCATCGAGTCGGCCGGAGAGACGGTCGAAGTATCCGCGTCCGGTCTAGCGCTCGACACCACCACGACAACGCAGACAACCGACATCTCCGAAGAGGTTGTGCAGAGCATACCGCTCAACGGGCGCGATTTTACGCAGATGATCGGTATGGCGCCTGGATTTGCAGGTTACGCGCTGGGTGGTTTCGGCTCTGTCAATGGGACACGCGGGAACCAGGTGAATTGGCAGATCGACGGAACAGACAACAATGACTGGTGGCACAACATTCCGGCGGTGAACCAGGGTGGTGTCGAAAACATCGCGGGCGTCACGCTCCCCATCGATTCGATTGCCGAATTCAGTTTGCAGACGCAGTCTTCGGCAGAAGTTGGCCGCAACCCTGGCGGAAGTGTCAACCTGGTCACTAAGTCCGGCACCAATGCACTTCATGGATCGATCTATTACTACGAGCGGAACCAGGCACTGGCAGCCACAAGTCCGTTCAATACTCTGGGAGACTTGCCTCTTGAGAACGTCCAGTGGGGCGCCTCACTTGGTGGGCCGTTCTGGAAGGACCATACGTTCTGGTTTACGAACTTTGAAAAGCAGAAGTTCAATATTGCGACTGGCGACACCGGGTACGAGCCGAACCAGTACTACCAGAACGCGGCTACCGCGCTGCTCACCGCGGCCGGCGTGCCGGTCAACCCGGCCACCTCAAAGCTGCTTTCAATTCTCTGGCCCGCGAATCTGCTCAGTGGAACAACCCCCGGCGGAATTCAAAATGCGGCGCCGGAGTTTGGTTATAGCTACAACGGGGTTGCCAAAGTAGACCATACGTTCAACGACAAGCACAGCGTTTATGCGCGTGCGTTCATGGGACAAGGCAACCAGACGGCGCCTGTCGGCACCACGGATATCAACCCATATTTCTTCGAAATTGGACCAATTCACGTCTACAATTTTTCGGCCGGACATAACTGGTCGATCACTCCTGCCATCAGCAATAGTTTCACGGCGGGCGTGAATTACTTCCATCAAACGTTTTCCGATGCCAACACCAACTTTGCGAGCGTCGCCGCAGCTGGTTTCATCACCGGCGCTCCATTCCCCAACGCGCCAAATATCGAGATTGGCAACGACTTCGAACCGACAGGCAACACGCCGCCCGAGGGCCGCCAGGATATCACTGGGGTTCTCGATGAGGCACTCAACTGGACGAAAGGTAAGCATCAGCTTCGCCTCGGCGGTGAGTATAGGCGCGCTCAGGTCGATGAGTTCTACCATCGCCATGCGATAGGCTCCTACGTCTTTATCGGAGATCAGGGACCAAACGGCGACGGGTCTGTGCCATGGAATACCACTGATCCCGATGTTGCTGCTCTTGCGGATTTCCTTGCCGGCTACTTGACCAAGGGCAACATTGCCGTGGGCGACCCGGAGCGCACGGTCTTCTCACACGCGTTTGATCTGTTCGCGCAGGACAGCTATCAGCTGACAACGCAATGGAACGTGAACTTCGGGCTTCGCTACGACTACATGCAGCCAATGAACGACCAGAAGAAGGACCTATCGGTGTTCCGTCCGAATTTAACTCCCACGGGCATTGCCTTCCAAGGTCAGGACATCAGCCAGATCTATGGGAGCGACTGGAACAGCATCAGCCCGCGTGCCGGTTTCGCCTATCAGCCGAAGTTTGCGCCCAGCTTCGTCCTTCGCGGCGGCGGTGGCATCTTCTTCGATACGCCCAATGCGAATCCGTTCCTCGACAACCGGCCAGGCAACGAAGCTCCCAACGGGCTCGAAGGCAACCCGGGGGGATCGAGCCCGGTCTTCACGATTACGACCGGGGCTGCAACAATCGTTCCCGGACAGGAGATCATCCCAACCGCGACGCTTGCCTGCCTTGCGACCAACCCCTGCGGCGTCTTCAGCGTTGCACCTGGTTTTCGTTCACCGTATAACGTGAACTTCAATCTGCAGATCGAAAAGACACTCGGCACCAAAGCATTCGCGCAGATTGGCTATGTCGGCAGTCAGGGGCGCAAGCTTCTCAGCCTGCTGAACATCAATCAGCCGTACCTTGGCGGTGCACCGGGACCGTACAGCGGCAGCTATGCCGGCAACTACTATTCCGACATCAACCAGGTGGAAAGTATCGGCACATCGAACTACAACTCACTGCAAGCGGTCTTCCGCACCACGAGCTGGCATGGAATTACCTCCCAGGCTTCGTACACCGTCGGCCACAACCTGGACGAAGTGACGGCTTACCGAGGCGCATTGCCGCAGGACAGCTACAACTTCAAGAACAATTTGGTTGGAGATCCGGGCGACTACGGAAATTCCGACTTCGACACGCGCAGCGCATTTAAAGGCTACATCAACTACACAATTCCCTCACTGGCGACTCTGAAACTGCTGACAGGCGGATGGGAACTTACGACCGCATTCGCTTTCAACACAGGCCAGCCAATTACGATCTACAACGACGATGATACGAGCGGAACAAACGAGTACACGCAACGCGTCAACCAGATTGCGAACCCGTTCGCCGGCATCAGCCATTCGATCCAGACCAACAGCAGCGGCGGCAAATACGTGCAGTGGCTCAACCCAGCGGCGTTTGAAGAGCCTCCCGCGAACACCTGGGGCACAATTGCCCGCAATAGCATTTACGGTCCGGGGTATGGGGACTTTGACCTCTCGGTATTCAAGAACACGAAGTTCAATATCCATGATTTCCCGGTCAATACCCAGTTCCGAGCAGAGATGTACAACCTGTTTAACCGCGTGAACCTCGCGAGCCCCGCGTGCACCCAGCTGTGCAACGATTACTTCGGCTCGGGCTCGGGCTTTGGGACCAGCGGTTCGACCATTGGTGCCGGCAATTTCTCTCCCGGTATCGGGCCGGGCGAACCGTTCAACGTTCAGCTCGCGCTCAAGATTCTTTTCTAGGCGTGGGTCTGAAATCGAACGCGGCGTCCGGAGCGATCCGGGCGCCGTTGTTTTTTCCATGCTGGCGAACGCGAAGTTGAGCGAGGAACGCACTTGTGCTTCGCAAAAGAGAAAGGCGTCGCTGCCATGAGCGACGCCTTCGCTGTTGGTGCGGATGTTTGTTTATGACAAGTGAGTGAACGGGTGCTCAGCTAAGCGCCGCGACAGCGGAGCAGGCGTGAGGCCGGCTGTCGAGGAGTTCATCACTTCAGTGAAGGATTTGCGGAAGGTCATCATCTCGTCAGGGGTCCCGACAGTGATGCGCAGGCTGTTGGGCCATGCCGGCCAGATGCGGCCAACGAACATCTCCTTGGAAGCTAACGCCGCCTGCACTTCCTTACCCGGACGCCGCACATCGACCATAAAGCAGTTGCTTTCCGATGGTGTGGCCGCATAGCCCTCGCTCTTGAGCCAGGCCAGCGTCTGCGCGCGAGTGTCGCCAATGATCTTCTTTCTGGCGGTAACCAGATCCGCCTGGAGCAGGCTTGTCTTAGCTGCGGCGAGCGCTGTGATCGGCAGTGCGTTGAACCCTCCATGCACGGAAATCTTCTTCAGAAGGTCGGGACGCCCGACGGCGAAGCCCATGCGGACACCGGCCATGCCATAGAGCTTCGAGAAGGTGCGCAGAACGATCACGTTCTTGCCGTCTTTCACGAAGTCAAGCGAGCGCGGCGCGTCGCAAAGGTGGATATAGGCTTCGTCAATCAGCAGCATTGTGTCTTTCGGAGCATTGGCAACCGCATACTCGATATCGGTCCGCGATGTACAGGTTCCCGTGGGATTGTTCGGGTTGCAAATGTAGATCACGCCGGGATTGGACGAGGCAGCGAGCATCGCCTTGATGTTGTGCGACGCCTCGCCTTTGGGATCGGAAAGCGGCACTTTGAGAACTTCCGCGCCGGCAATTTTCGCTGCCCACATCGGCGCTTCATAGCCGGGGTCGGCGACCACCAGCGGTTTGCTCTTGTCGGTGAAGGTCAGCACGGTATAGTGAAGCGGCTCGCTGGAACCGGCGTACGCCGCGACCGACTCCGGATCCAGTCCTTCGATCTTGGCGAAGGTATTGGTCAGATCCTCCTCCATGTCCATCAGGTAGCGGCCGCCTCTGGGGACGATGTCGATCATTGCCTGGCGTGCCGCGTCACAGGGGCCCATGGGATTTTCGTTGGCGTCGATGTGGATGCCAATGTTGGGGTCGTTGAAATGTGGTCGCTGGGCCAGTGCCAGGTGGGCTTCGGTGAGGATGGGCATGCTTGCTACGGCCGAGGCGCCTGCGGCATAGCGGAAGAAAGTACGCCGGGAAAAGCCACTACAACCGATGGGATCTTCAGAGGTCTGCATGGAATTGACTCCTTTGGACGGAATTGTGCTGGGCTGGTAGTTGCCGTGAATGTCCTTGAGCCGCGACGGATGGACATTCGACGCGCCGGAGACAGGGAAATGGCATCCCATATGTCAAGTTATCCTCGATACTTTGCAAAAACAAGCGGGAAATGCGTAAGGAAATGCGCATTTTTGTTAACGCAAACCATCGTTTTCAGTTCCGAGAAGGCGACTTCCGGAACCAGGTTTTCCGCGGAAGCGCGGAAAACCGTCGGCTTACTCCCTTCCACTCGTGCGGCGCGCCGAGATCCAATCAGCAAAGAACCGGCTGGGGAGTGCGTGCCGTGGAAGATCAGGCGGGCGAGTGATCCTGAGCGTATTGCCCGGGAGCCTACGTGTGGTACACTTCGTCGGGAAAACGCTTACCAATGCGTTGGGGAATCCTGATTTTCCAGCTGCTTTGACTGCCACTTTTGACGAATCATCGATGATTGCAAATTTAGCACGCCGCTCTTTGCCGCTTGACAACTCTGGCAGTAAACCCATTTACTTAGGGCGAACATCCGGGGGCTCGCGGACGAAAAATGTCTCTGATAAGGTGACGCAATGTTCGGATTGGTCCCATCTTCTGCAATCGCAGGCGTCGTTCACCCGGCGGCTGCGCTGGTTGCCTTTGCTGCGTCACCCCTCGCGCGGTTAAGCCCGCTCGACATTGTGGTGATCGCAGTCTATTTCGCGATGGTACTTTGGATCGGTTTTTACCTCAAAGGCCGATCGAACACCAGCGAAGAATTCTTCATGGCTGGACGCGAGATGACCGCGTGGATTGCGGGCTTGAGCTTTGTCTCCGCCAACCTCGGCTCGCTGGAACTGATGGGGTGGGCCGGCTCGGCTTACCAGTACGGCATTCTCGCCACACACTGGTATTGGATCGGCGCCATCCCCGCGATGCTCTTCCTCGGCCTGGTGATGATGCCGTTTTACTACGTGTCGAAGACTCACTCGGTCCCCGGCTATCTTGACCTGCGCTATGGCGGCGGAGCGCGCACCGTGGCGGCCTTCTCGTTCGCCATCGAAATGATCCTCATGAGCGGCGTCAACATGTTCGCCATGGCCGTGGTCATGAAGGTCGTCTTAGGCTGGGACATTACCTTCAGCATCCTGGTTTCGTCGGTTGCGGTTGCGCTTTATGTTGGCCTGGGCGGTCTGCGCTCGGCGATCTTCAACGAGGTTTTGCAATTCGTGCTTATCTGGGGCGGCGCGCTGCTGGTGCCGATCCTGGGCCTGGTCCAGACAGGCGGCGCCGCCGGCCTCAAGAAACAGATCATGACCAACATGCAGTCGATGACTGGCGTGCATGGAGACAGCTACTTCCACCTCTGGCGCGATACCGGCACTTTTGCAGCGAACCCTATGGGTGTGCACTGGACCGGCATCGTCTTCGGCCTCGGTTTCGTCATCAGCTTCGGTTACTGGACCACTGATTTTCTCGTCGTCCAGCGCGTGCTCGCGGCCCACAATTTACGCGCCGCCCGCATGGCCCCCATCATCGGCTCGTTCTTCAAGATGGCTGTGCCCTTCATCGTCATTCTGCCCGGCCTGCTCGGCTTGGTTCTCTTGCAGAATCCCGACGGCAGCCGCCGCCAGCTTGTCGGCGAAGACGTAGTCGCTGCCTGCACAGCCTCACGAGGTGCTGTCGACGATCCTGCATCCTGCACGGCAGCAATGTCCAAGACCACGCTGCCTGCCGCCTACCAGCAAAAGGTGCTCAGCGGCGCGCCCGACGCGGAACTGCATAGCTACAATCAGGCCCTTCCGCTGATGATGGTGCGCTATCTCGGCCCCGGACTTCTCGGCCTCGGCATCACCGCCCTCATTGCCGGATTTATGAGCGGCATGGCCGGCAACGTCAGCGCCTTCTCAACTGTCTGGACCTACGACATCTACAAGCCGCTCATCAACAAGAAGGGAACTGACAGCCACTACGTCCTGGTCGGCCGCCTCTCCATTCTGATAGGTGTAGCCGTCTCCATTGGCGCGGCGTATCTCGTCATGCACGCGCACGGCATCATGGACTACGTGCAGGCGCTGTTCAGCATCTTCATCGCGCCTCTTCTGGCCACCATTCTGCTCGGCATGTTCTGGAAGCGCGCCACCAAGTGGGCCGGCTTCATCGGTCTGCTCACCGGCATCGTCTTTTCAGCAAGTCTGTTCATGTGGGTCAAGCTGGTTCCCTCCGCGCTGGCCAGCGTCGCGCTTTCGCCCGACGCCAAGCCGATGGCGGAAAATGTTTTCCGCGCACTGTGGGCATTCCTGTTCAGCTTCGCCGTTGTCGTTGTGGTGAGCCTGCTGACGAAACCGCGCCCTGTCGCAGAACTGGAAGGCTTGGTCTATGGCGCCACGCCGCTGCCGAAAGAGGAACCAGTTCCGTTCTATAAGAACGAATATATGTGGGCGATTCTTGTGGTGATTCTCTTCGTCGCTCTGAACGTCATTTTCTGGTAGTGTGCAGGGATTCTCGTCGAATGAGAGATGAGACAAAGAAAGAGAGGATAGAGAAATATGCACGGTTCCGGGATTTCAATTTGGTTCTTCATCGGCGTGCTCTTGTTTGTGTACGGGGGATTGATCTGCGGGTACGGGATCTATGAGTGGTTGACCGCAAGTTATCCGGTGGGCGTGCAGCTCACAGCTCTGCATACGCCTGTGTGGTGGGGTGCATTTCTGTTTCTTGTCGGAGTTTTCTATTCAGTAAGGTTTCGGCCTGGGCGTGCCAGCAGCTAGAAGTCAGATCACGGTCCGCGAAAGGGACAAAAGAGAAATTGAACAAGTGCGTCCGGGGAATTTGGCGTGAGGTTTTAGGAACGTTCGAGCCGTGAAAGCCGCGAGGCTTGAAGGAGTGTAAAGATGGCAGCACAAAGAACAATGACGTTTGGGGTGGTTGTCGGTAATCGTGGATTTTTTCCGGATCATTTGGCCAAAACAGGCCGCGAAGAAATCATTTCCGTTCTGGAGGCAGCAGGCGCGAAGGCGATTGTCCTGAGCCCTGAAGAATCCAAATATGGCGCTGTGGAAACGTATGTGGAGTCGCAGCGCTGCGCGGAACTTTTCAAAAAGCACGCAGAAGAGATTGACGGCATCATCGTGACTCTTCCGAATTTTGGTGAAGAGCGGGGCATCGTGGATGCGATTCGCCTTTCCGGGCTCAAGGTTCCCGTGCTCGTGCAGGCTACGCCAGATCGATCCGATGCCATGACCATAGCCACGCGGCGCGACAGCTTCTGCGGCAAAATGAGCGCGTGTAACAACATGATGCAGTACGGCATTCAGTACTCGCTGACCACTTTGCACACAGAAAGCTTGACATCGCCTGAGTTTAAAGCCGATCTCGAATGGTTTTCGCAGGTTTGCCGGGTGGTAAAAGGACTGAAGAATCTTCGCATCGGCGCGATTGGCGCGCGTCCCACGGCCTTCAACACCGTTCGCTATTCCGAGCGCATCTTTGAAACCAGCGGCATCACGATTGAGACTCTCGATTTGTCCGAAGTGTTTGGCCGCATCAATCGCATGAAAGATAACGATGACGCGGCGCAAGCCAAGCTCGCAGCGATCAAGAAGTATGTCAGCACCACAGGCATCGCGGACGCGGCCCTGCTGAAGATGGCGAAACTCGGTGCGGTGATCGACGGTTGGATGAAGCAGGCACATGTGACCATCAGCGCAGTGCAATGCTGGACCTCGATGGAAGAGTTCTTTGGCGTTGTGCCCTGCACCATCATGAGTATGATGAGCGACAACCTGATTCCTTCGGCTTGCGAAACAGACGTGCCCGGTACACTGAGCATGTATATGCTGGCGCTGGCCAGCGGTACGCCGTCGGCGCTGCTTGACTGGAACAATAACTACGGCAGCCATCCTGATAAGTGCGTCTGCTTCCACTGCTCCAATTTACCCAAGCACTTCTTCAAAGATGTCCGCATGGACTATCAGGAAATCATCGCGGGAACGGTGGGCAAGGAGAATACATTCGGCACGTGCGTGGGACGCGTGAAAGCGGGCACGATGTGCTTTGCCCGTTACTCCACCGACGATCGGCGTGGTATCGTGCGCGGATATACGGGTGCGGGCCGCTTCACGGACGATCCGCTCGAAACTTTCGGTGGAGCAGGTGTGGCAGAGATTCCGCATTTGCAGAAGCTGCTGAAATTCATATGCCGCGAGGGCTTCGAGCATCACGTGGCGGCAAACTTCAGCGATGTTTCCAAAGCAGTACACGAGGCTGCCCGCTATCTTGGATGGGAGAGTCACCATCACCCTGCGCTCGATGCGTAATCGAAGCAGGGCTCCGTTAATGGGCATGGACAAACGGGTCGGTGTTTTAACGCCGACGCAGCGAAAGCCCGTGCCCTACAATTGAGTTTCGCGCAGGTTCGAAGTGACCCGCTGGGAAGCGCCCATTAGAGAAGTCGAGTTCCAGATACCGCCTTCAGCGCAACTAACGGATGTGGATTCGAAAATCGAATCCATATGCACTGCGGAAGGTCTTGAGATCGGAATGAAGGGCACGCTGGCTAGTTTCCCCGGATCTACACATTGGCACTTCAAAAAGTCGGATGAACGCGGAACACTGGAAATCACTCATTTCCCACGTGACAGACGCATTTGGGCACAGATACAGGATGGCCGGCGCGCAGCGTGGATCGAGCCTTGTCTGTCAAACATAAAACACGCATTCGAAGGGAAGCTGAAAGAATCTACACGAGGAGTTTCCTGAGGCAGATTAGTCGAGTTTGATCGAGCCTACGTTGGTAGTTTCAGGCCTGTTTCGAAGAAGGAAGAGCGCACTTATGAGCAAGAGAATCGGCAAGAGTCTGGTGGTTGGCGGCACAACCCTCGTGACGGAAGCCGCGTGGAATACGGAGCTCGATGCGAAGCACGAAAAGCTGGTTGAATACATGCGTGCGAACCGTCTCTCTGGAATCCTCATTCGCCGCAATGAAAACGTTGCTTGGATCACGGGTGGCGCCGTGGAGTTGCGTGTGCTCACTCCATGCGAAACAGGAGTTGCATCAATCCTCGTGACAGCTGAAGGCAAGCGCTACTACTTCACGACGGAGAATGAAGCCCCACGTCTGCATGATGAAGAGTTTGGGGCGTTGGATTTTGAGCCAGTGCTTTTTCCGTGGTACGCGGATAATACAGTTGCCGCTGTAGCGCGCCTCGCGGGCGGACCGCTCGGCTCCGACATGCCTGGCGCTGGCCTTACTCCGGTGAATCTTTATCCGTTGCGCGCATCGTTGAGTGACTCCGAGATTGCCCGCTATCGTTGGCTTGGCGCTGAAACAGTGGCG
>Ga0302325_10003452_pt1 | contig 37325 bp, 38 predicted proteins | sample Palsa_T0_2_FD_201948 | JGI IMG/M metagenome (GOLD analysis project Ga0302325, IMG submission 201948) | Peat permafrost microbial communities from Stordalen Mire near Abisko, Sweden - Palsa_T0_2 | ecosystem: Environmental > Terrestrial > Soil > Palsa > Peat permafrost | place: Sweden: Abisko...
GTTCGCCGCCCCGAACCTGATCGTCGGCAACACGATCATCCTCAAGCACGCGGAGAACTGCCCGACCTCGGCCCTGGCCGTCGCGCAGATCATGAAGGACGCGGGCGTGCCCGAGGGCGTCTACGTGAACATCTTCGCGACCCACGAGCAGGTCGCCACCCTGATCGCCGACCCGAGGCTGCGCGGCGTGTCGCTGACCGGCTCCGAGCGGGCGGGCACCGTGGTCGCCGAGCAGGCCGGCCGGAACCTGAAGAAGGTCGTCCTCGAGCTGGGCGGGTCCGACCCGTACATCATCCTCGACACCGACGACGTCAACGCCGCCGCCAAGACCGCGTGGATCACCCGGATGGAGAACGTGGGCCAGGCCTGCAACTCCAACAAGCGGATGATCGTCATGGACGGCGTGTACGACGACTTCGTCGCCGCCCTGGTCAAGCGGGCCACCGGGATGACGCCGCGGCAGGCCGGCGACGACTCGTCGACCGCCTACAGCCCGATGGTCTCCCGCCGGGCGGCCGAGAACCTGCTCGCGCAGGTCCAGGACGCGGTCGCCAAGGGCGCGACCCTGCACATCGGCGGCACCCTGGCCGACGGCGACGGCGCCTACTTCGCCCCGGCCGTGCTGACCGGGGTCACCCCGGACATGCGCGCCTACAAGGAGGAGCTGTTCGGCCCGGTCGCCGTCGTCTACAAGGTCTCCGACGATGACGAGGCGGTCAAGCTCGCCAACGTGGTCGACTTCGGCCTCGGCGGCGCGGTCTTCTCGACCGACGAGGACCGCGCGAGCCGGGTCGCCGAGCAGCTCGAGGTGGGCATGGCCAACGTCAACACCCCGGCCGGCGAGGGCGCCGACCTGCCCTTCGGCGGCACCAAGCGCTCCGGCTTCGGCCGCGAGCTCGGCCCCCTCGGCATCGACGAGTTCGTCAACAAGCGCCTGTTCTACGTCCAGAAGTAGCGTCAGCCCCAGCCGCCGTACCCAAGAAATGGCCGAGTCCGTCCGCCGAGTCCGTCCGCGAACCTGTAGGCGTGATCACGAAGGATTTATGCGCTTATACGATGCGGATTCTTCGCCAGGATTAAATCCTTCGTGATCACGGCGATGGGGAGGCCGCGAGAGCTGGTCTGACGTCACGTGAGTGGGTCAGAGCAGCACGCGCATCCGGCGCTCCCTGTCGCCGTGACGGCCCGGCCGCCCTGTCGGATGCCAGCCACCTGACAGCTTCGCGGAGCCTCGGCGCCGGGCCGGCGAGCAGTTCCACGGTCTCGTTCATGTGCCGCCATCCCTGGCGGCACGCCGTGCTGTCACCAGAATTCCCTCCGCCGATGGATTGTTAGTGTACGAAAATTAACATTGGCAACACGTTGCGCTTCAGGCCTCAAGCAGTATTAGCCGCTGGCCGCGGCGGTGCCGGTCCTAATTAAAGGGATTTCGACCGGACGCTGTCCGGCGATGCGCCTTCAATTTGCTATTCTGCAAATCTCTTCACAGGCCTTCGATGGCGAGGTATCATTCAGTTCCGATTTGTCGAGCATGCCACGGGGGGCAGCGAAGATGCGCGGTGCTGCAATGACTGTATGTGACGATTCCAAAGAGTCGATCCACAGTATCGCTACGCCGCATCTCCTCCGGTCCGCTGCCGAGGTGGATGAGGGCGCCGACAAGCACCGTCCGATCGGCTCGCCCGCACCATGGCAAGGGTTCCCGGATTCCCTGAAAGATCCTGATGTCGAAAGTGTAATTAAGGAAACCGCCGATGCCATTGCCCGGGACGCCAGTCAGTTGGGGATAGACGAACGTACGTTCAGGACCCAGGTCCGCCTGCACATACCCAGGGTTGATAGGTCTGAGCTAAAATCGGGCGACCCAGCCCGAGTCTACGAAGCCCTCAGGGTGCCGGTGATCGCGCGCTGCAGTGTGATCAAAATGTCGATCGACCAAGCCGAGCAGCTTGCCTATACGTCACTGCTGCTAGGTCAGCATAAGGTGCGCCGGAATCTGGTGGTGGAACGGGACGGCGGTCCGCCCGTGCCGCTGACGTTCGGGCGCGTTCAGCCCAGCGTCGGGCACTTCGTTCAGTCACGTCTCCACTATCTCCAGAGTCCCAGATGCGACACGGTCCTCGAACTTGGCATTCACGTCCCCGAGGCGCCGATGCCGTTGACCTATGTCGGGTTCTCATCGTGCGATCGAAGCTACCTGCGCCAGGCGGTCGCGACCGTGGATCCCAAGGTCAGCCGGTCGGAAGTGATCGTGCTCACGCGAATGTACGGGCTGCCGAGTGCGCTGCCGAACCTCATGAGCCTGATGATCGCGCGGGCCGCGCGGTTCCTGCGTAACTCAGGCGTCCGTTATATCGTGACAGCTTTCAATCCGATGCTGGGTTTCCCAGGCGCGGTGTACAGAGCAGCGGGCTTTGTGCCGTTCGCGGTGGCTCCGGTGACTTACAACTACGACGATCGCGGGTTCTACACGTCGCGCCGTCAGTCGGGCGACTGCCTTACCCAGAAGCTCGATACGCCAGAAAACGTCCTGCTCATGCTCGGAGTGGACCGGGCCGCGAGGCGACGGCTGGCCCGACTGCAAGACGTCGCGGATATTACTTCGGAGAGCTATCTGACGATAGATGAGCACTTCACCGGCCATATCGGCGAGTGCCAGCGCGTCCTCGCTCCTCAGCTCCCCGAATATCGAAGGATGCTGGAAAGCGTGTGGTCAGCCGACACAGCGCATCCCAGTTACGCGAGGGACTTCGCCGATAATCCAGGTCCCCGCGGTCAGTGCGGAGTTGCCTCTGTCTGGCTGGCTCGTGAGCTGAGGACCAACTTCGGCATAGAGGGTACCTATTGCTACGGTCGGCTCGACGTCGATATTCCGGGCGTCCAGCCTGTCGCGCATCATTGCTGGATAGAGATCGGTAGTGAGTCGGATCCCGGCAGGCTCGTCGTCGACCTGACCTGTGACCAGGCAACTGGCCTGGGCCGCGAGACGCTGTGCGAAACGCATGAAGAGTTGGGCAGGCAAGGGATCCGGTACGGCGCGGTGTTCCGGTATCGGCTTGACGAGCTCAAGCGGGATCGGGTCTGGTTCAGGTTCCTCGAGCTAGACGATTCCGTGGCCGAAGTTCTGCGCGGGGTGCGGCGCCGGCGTCTAACGCCGATCGTCTAGCGGCGTTCCGCCGAGTTGGCTTCAATTATGGATGGGCCTGACTATGCCTGAGCTACAGATTTCCGTCTTGCTGCTTTCTTCAAATGCTCGGCGTAGATATGCCGAAGATATCATGACCGCGTTGGCCTTGCCGGAAGGAGCGGTCATCCAGTTCCGGTATGAAGCGGATTATGTCGCGCCTGCCTTGCAACAGATCGTTGCGAATAAAAAGGCCCTCGGCGAGACCGCCTTGCTGGGCTTCATCGCTGACGCGGAAACGCAGACTCCGTTTGTGCTGCCTATCCGGATGGCGACCATAATCCACGCGGAGAACGTCGCTGATATGTTCATCCTGAAGCTTCGGGTTGGTGGTTACCCTGATCCGGGTGATGGTCCGATGAACCTGTCAGAGATTCATATGGAAAGCGCGAAGTTTTATGCCAGGATTGTGCAGTCGAACGGCGGGCACTATTATCCCGCTACAAATAAGTTCCACAATCTTCATCTCAGCTCGGACGGCGACCCGGCACAAAAATGGATTGGCATAGTTCGGCGGCTTGCCCTGCACACCACGTTCGCTACGTCGTATTTCGTGCGGATAGATCAGCCGGTCTCAGCGTCGCGCCGCAAGGTGTCGTTTGACGATCTCGGTGCGCTACATCTAAGTGACGGCCAGTCGGTCAAAGTTCCTGTCAGCTTCTATTCGACACAATATTCAGAGGGCACCCGAGTCATGCTGTCTTGTGTGACTGACGGGACTTTTCTGAAGGTTTCGTCCGATGATACCTACGACGTGGCGCTTCGCTACGACTCGGTCGAGTTCTGGCTGCAGCCGCGAACGGAACTGTTCGACGCACTGGCGAGAGCCACGATCAAGCTAACCTGCGATCCGCTCAACGGCGAGGGCAGCGTTCCGCCACCGCTGACCACGAACACTTATTTTCCGGTCGTGGTGGTCAGATCGCGCTCCCAGCTTGCCATCAAGATAGCCGGAACCGCAATCGGTGCCTTCCTGGTTGCCCTGCCCGCGATCCTCGGCCAGAGTTCTTCGCTTCGGCTGAGAGTGGTGGTAGCGGTGCTTGGTGCTCTTCTGCTCGCCTATTCCAGCATCGCCATATCACGAGTAAGCGGTGGATAACGGGTTCCCATCATCCCTTCCTGGGGGAGTCGAGAAAAGGTGCGGCAGCTTGCCGTACATTTGACAGAGCTCTTCGAATACCTGCGAGAGCTTTGGATATTGCGTGGATATCTTCTCGCGCGCGATCTTCTCGGATGCCTTGTATGCCCGCCAGCTTGGTCTTGCCGGATGATGGTCCGCAATAATTACCGACACGTGTGGTAGAACTTTATCGAGCGCGTACACGAACTTGCTTTCTTCGTCCCGCATATCCACATAGTCGTCGAGGTAATTCAGCAGCCAAGGAAAATGACTGCCGAACTTCTCGTGCAGCTTGGCGCGCGCGATACGCTCCCGTTTCGGCTTGGCGGCCCGCGTGGCCGGGTCGGAATACACTGGGGTGTCTCCGGCATAGATCTCTGCCAAATCATGAACGAGGGCGTAGGTGCTGATCCGGGTGAGGTCAAGCTCGCGGTCCACCAAGGGCGCTACGCAGAGCGCCATCACGCCGAGTGAGAATGAGTGTTCTGCATCATTCTCATGCCGTTTTTTATCGAAGGGAACCGTAGTTGCTCGTTCAATCCGATATGGCGCGGTCGCCAAGTCGCGCATGAGGTGCGTCAGTGTCTGCGCGTTTAGCGCTGATGCGCCGGTGCTGTCGTTGTCAGCCAATATGCCCCCTTGCTGCTGAATTCTCAAACCGGTTTCGACGTTGAGCTGGTGCGGTTCGGCCGGGAGCGGCGATTCTAGCATCGTCTCGCCGGCGGCTCCCGCGCGCTCTACCGTGCCGGGCTGGAGTCATCATGAGGCCGTGAATTCCTTGCCTACCTGAGAGAATTCCGGTCGCGGAGCCAGCGGTCGAACTCGGTCGCGACGATGCGCTCGTCGTGCAGGCCGACCGCCTGGTCGGACGCCAGCCAGACGATCGGCGGCCCCATCACCTCGGGCATCAGCAACGTCGGCCCGCCGGACGGAACATCGTCAGGGATCATGCCGGTGACGGTCGGGCCGCCCGGCAGCAGCACGTTGACAGTAACGCCGGTGCCATGCAGGTCGGCCGCCATGATCCGGGACAGTGCCTCGCTGCCCGCCCGTGACGGCCCGTAGGGGACGAACCCGGCCCGCTGCATGGTCGAGTGGTTCATCGAGACGTTGACGATCCGTCCGCGGCCGGCCGCCAGCAGCCGCGGCGCGACCTCCCGGGCCACCAGGAAGTAGCCGGTGAGGTTGGTGTCGATCACCGCCCGGAACCCGTCGACCGGCGTCTCCCAGAACGCCTGAGGGTGCGTCATGAAGCGCGGGTTGACGGTGCGCATGCCGATGCCCGCGTTGTTCACCAGCATGTCCACCCCGCCCAGGCGGGACCACGCCTGATCGACCGCCCGCGCCACCGACGCCTCGTCGCACACGTCCAGTTCGAGGCCGATCGCCCCCGGCAGCCCGGCCGCCACCGACCGGGCGCGCTCGCCCGACCGACCGGTCAGCGCGACCGTCGACCCGGCCGCCGTCAGCGCGGTCGCCATCGCCAGCCCGAGCCCGCTCGTCCCACCGGTCACCAGCACCCTCATCGGAACACCCTCCTGCGACACAACCCAACTCCGGCCCCGCAGCACGTTCTATCACCTGCCTGAAGGTCGCCTGAGGAACGTCTGCAGAACCGATCGCAACCGCAGGCGCCCCCGCTGCGTCTGAGAAGACGAGACAAGAAGGGCGGTTCGCGGCGAATGCGTGGAAATACCCAGAAAGCACGTGAGCAACGGCGGTCAGAACAGCCGGCCGTGTCGCGGCGGGTGATGCTCATCGCCAGCGGCGGCCTGATGCTGGGAGTGGCCGGCGCGGTCGGCTGCGCCAACCAGAATCTGGCGGCCGCCACCCTGGACCAGACGCAGGCCCCGAGCGGACCAGCCAATCCCCGCCGCTCGCCCCGGCCCAGCCAGACCGGCAAAGCCGATATCAGCCCCCACCCGACCGCGCATCCCCGCCCGCATGCCACCCCGACCGCGTACGACGGCCCCGCGCCGGCCAAGCCGGTCTACTACGTGGACGACGGGCCGATGACGATCGCGCTCACCATCGACGACGGGCCGAGCCCGATCTACACCCCGCAGATCCTCCAGATCCTGGAGAAGTACCACGTCACCGCGTCCTTCTCGATGGTCGGCGAGAACGTCACCTACTACCCGAGCGTGGCCAGGGACGTGGCCGACGCCGGTCACCTGATCGTCAACCACACCTGGGACCACGCCAACCTGGCGACGCTCACCGAATCCCGGACCCGGGCCGAGATCGGCAACGCCACCGAGGCCATCCACCATGCGGTCGGCCGGACCCCGACCATCTTTCGCGCGCCCTACGGCGCCTGGTCGCGGACGACGCTCGAGTACTGCGCGAGCGAGCATCTGATGCCGCTGGACTGGTCGGTCGACCCCCGGGACTGGGCGCGGCCGGGGGTCAGCAAGATCGTCGCCAACATCATGAAGAACACCGAGACCGGCTCTATCATCCTCGAGCACGACGGCGGGGGCGACCGGTCGGAGACGGTGGCCGCGCTCAAGATCGCCATTCCGCGACTACTCGACGCGGGGTACCACTTTAGGGCCGTTTAATCCAGGCAGTAATGTAACCAATCACCCACGAATCGTCATCAGGCCAGCTCAAGCCGGATACGACCGTCGTCTCTCGCGTATACGCTCAGTATCAAACGGACGACGAGGAGTGAATCTGTGGCCTTTCGGCGCAGCCAGTGGGTAGCGGCAGGGTTGGTGGGATCGGTGGCGGTGGCGACCGCCGTGGCGATCACCCTGGCGCTGCAGCCCAGCGGCTCGGCCGCGACCGGGCTGTCGGCCGCGCCCCTGGGGGTCAACGTCGCGCCGTGGGACGGCCTCTACACCGGCTCGTCCGCCGCCGCCGTCCAGCCGCTGCTGTCGGCGGCCGGGATCAAGCAGCTTCGCTACGGCGGAGGTTCCTACGCCGACTTCTACAACTGGCAGACCAACATCAACGTGGGCGCGTGCGGCCAGTCCGGCCCGAGCGCGTCCGGCTGCACGGCGCAGAACCCGCTCGGCTTCGCCGAGTTCTCCCGCCAGGCCCGCGCGGTCGGCGCCGAGAGCCTGGTCACGGTCAACTACGGATCCGGCACGCCCGCCCAGGCGGCGGCCTGGGTGACCGAGGCCGCGCAGACCGCGGGCCAGAACGTGGCGCTGTGGGAGGTCGGCAACGAGACCTACGGGTGCTGGGAGACCAACGACAAGCTGGCCGGAGCGCCGGAGTACTACAAGGGCTACCAGCCGTCGGTTAACGGCGACCCGGACAACGCCACCTGCCCGGAGACGGCCCAGGGGGAGGCGACCGGGATGCGGACCCTCGCCACCTCGTACGCGGTCAACGCGGAGCAGTTCCTGAAGGCGATGAAGGCGGCCGACCCGTCGGCGGTGCTCGGGGTGCCGTGGGCGTTCGGCCCCGAGGTGTCGGGCAGCGAGGTGGCCGACGCGGCCGAGTGGAACGACACCGTGCTGCAGACCGACGGCGCCGATGTCGGCTTCGTCGACGCGCACTACTACCCGTTCACGTTCTCCGGCGCCACCGGCGGGGCCAACCCGTCCGACTCGCAGGTGCTGCACGCGCTGCTGAAGATCCCGTCACTGCAGGCGTCGATCAGGCAGGAGCTCGCGAGCCGCGACCCGTCCGCGACGGTGGTGATCGGCGAGACCGCCGTGTCGAACGGCTCGACCACCACCGGGTGCGCGCCCGTCGGCGCGGTGTTCGCCGCCGGGGACGTGCTGTCGTGGCTGGCGGCGGGCGCGCAGAGCGTGGACTGGTGGAGCCTCAACGACACCGCCAACACCGGCGCCTCCTGCGTCAGCCCCGGCTCGGGCCTGTTCACGTCGGCGACGTCGCCCCGGCCGGAGACGCCCTACTACGGCTATCTGCTCGCGTCCAAGCTCGCCCAGCCGGCCGCCGAGCTCAAGTTCCTGACCACGTCCGACCCGGCCGACGTGCTCGCCTACCAGTCCTGGCGGCCGGACGGCAAGCACGTGGTGGCGTTCATCAACCTCAACCCGAGCGCCGCCGCCAACGTGACCTTCCCCGCCGTTCCCGGGCTGACCGGGACCCTCGACTACTGGTCCTACAGCGCCGGAGCGCAGAACGCGACCCACTCCAACGTGGAAACGGGAACCACCCCCGCGGCCTCCGTCGCCACCCATATCGGCCTGCCTCCCGAGTCGATCACCGTCCTCGAAACCCAGTAACGGCCGGACGTTGCGCGGGTCGGCGGACGGGTTCATACTCCGCAAAAGCGCACATATCGCCGCTCTCGGTGATCGCCAAGGAGGAGAAGATGCCCAACCGGATCCTGACCAGCCACGCCGGAAGCCTGCCGCGACCCGAGACCCTCATCCGCCGCAACGAGAAGCGAGCCGCAGACCCGACCGCTAGCGACGAGGACGCGTATCAGGAGGCGCTGCGGGCGGCGGTCACCGACGTGGTCGGGCGCCAGCGCGACACCGGCATCGACCTCGTCAACGACGGTGAGTACGGCCACTCGATGGGCCAGCGCTACGACTACGGCTCCTGGTGGACCTACGTGTTCCAGCGCCTCGGCGGCCTTGAGCTGGCGGAGTTCGACATCGCCCAGATCGCGCAGGCGAAGGCCAAGCCGGGGGAGATCACCCTTGCCAGCTTCGGCCAGCGGCGGGACTGGCAGCGGTTCGCCGAGGCCTACGCCGACCCGAGCTCCGGCGCCTCGCTCCCCAACCGGGACGCGATGCCGATGGCGCCGGTCTGCCGGGGCCCGATCACCTACACCGGGCAGCAGGCGGTGCAGCGCGATATTGCCGACCTCAAGGCCGCCCTCGCGGCCAACAACCTAGAAGACGGCTTCCTGAACTCGGTCGCCCCCGGCAGCTGCGCCCGGTTCGGCAACGAGTACTACGCCAACGACGAGGAACAGCTGCAGGCGTGCGCGGACGCCATGCGCGAGGAGTACGTGGCGATCATCGACTCGGGGCTGGGCCTGCAGCTCGACGACCCCGCGATCGCCGAGAACTGGGACCAGATCAACCCCGCCCCGAGCATCGAGGACTACCAGCGCTTCACGATGGCGCGCGTCAACGCGCTCAACTGGGCCATCCGCGGCCTGCCGACCGAACGGATCCGGTTCCACCTGTGCTGGGGCAGCTGGCATGGCCCGCACACGACCGACCTGCCGATGACCGATGTCGTCGAGCTGATGCTGGCCGTGCACGCGGGCGCGTACTCGTTCGAGGCCGCCAACGCCAGGCACGAGCACGAGTGGAAGGTCTGGCGGGACGTGAAGCTCCCGGACGGGAAGGTCATTCTGCCCGGCGTCGTCAGCCACTCCACCAACGTGGTCGAGCATCCCGAGCTGGTGGCCGACCGGATCACCCGATTCGCCGAGGTGGTCGGCCGGGAGAACGTGATCGCGTCGACCGACTGCGGCCTCGGCGGCCGGGTCCACCCGCAGATCGCCTGGGCCAAGCTCGACACCCTGGCCCAAGGGGCCGAGCTCGCCAGCGGCCGGCTCTGGCCGTGAATTCCAAGGCAGTAAAGGCAAATCAGTTTTCCCGAACGGACCGTGCATGACTCTGGGTGCTCACTGAAACCGTTTGGCCGGGCACGCGGGGCACCGTTATCGTCGCCTTCATGCTCGATCCTGAACGCCTCGCTGCGGAACCCGCCGCTCCCGAGCTCGCCGTCTCGGAAACCGCCGCCACGGTGCCGGCGGAGGTGCTGGCCGCGTTCGGGCTCGCCGGGGTCGCCCCGGTTCGGCTGGCGGGCGGTCAGGGAACCGCCTGGCTGGCCGGGCCGGTGGTGCTCAAGCCGGCCGATCTGGAACGGGCGGACCGGTGGAACGCCGACGTCTACGACACGCTGACCGGGCCCGCCTTCCGGGTGCCGCGGCCGGTGCGTGCGGAGGGCGGGGACTGGATCGCGCACGGCTGGACCGCCTGGCAGCGGGTGTCCGGCACCCCCGCCGACTGGTCGGGCGTCTCGCCCCGCTGGCCGGAGCTGATCGCGGGCAGCCGGGCCCTGCACGCCGCGCTGGCCGCCATCCCGGTGCCGCGTTGGCGGGTCACCCAGGACATCCCGTGGACGGTCGGCGACCAGGTGGCGTGGGGCGAGCGCGACCCCGAGCCGGCCCTTGGCCCGGCCGCCGGTTCGATCGCCGGCCAGGTCCGCCGCCTGCTGGCGGCGCTGCGCCCGGTTGACCTCCCCGATCAGCTCGTGCACGCCGACCTATCAGGGAACGTGCTGTTCGCGGACGGCGAGCCGCCCGCGTTCATCGACTTCTCGCCGCTGCGCCGCCCGGCCGCGCTGCCTCTCGCGGTGGCGGCGGTGGACGCGCTGCAGTGGCAGCACGCGCGACCGGAGGCGCTCGACCACCTGGCCGACGAGCCGGAATTCGACCAGCTGCTGGCCCGCGCGCTGATCTACCGCCTGGTGACCGACGTCATCCTGCGCGCGGGCACCCCCGGCGTCGAGCTGGCCGGCCGGGCCGGCCAGCCGGTCACCGAGCTGGTGCTCGCCCGGCTCGCGAGCAGGAGCGCTCGCTAGCCGGCGCCGTCGCTGAGCCGTCCCTAGTAGAGGACCGGCTCGCGGGTGAAGACCTCCTCCACCGCGGGGGAGAAGTGCCCAAGCGGGAGCCACGGGTAGGCCGGGTCGAAACAGTTCTCGTCGTACCGCTCGCAGAACTCCACCGTCGCGTCGAACCACCGGTGGCCGCGGAACCGCTCGCGGGCGTTCTTGTCCCCGCCCATGTGCGGACCGTAATAAAACATCTGGAAGAGCGGGTGGTGCGAGACGATCCAGCACAGCTCCTCGGAGACGAACGGGCGCAGCACCGAGGCGGCGTAGCTGCCGTGCGAGTACGGCGCCAGGCCGTCGCCGATGTCGTGCACCAGCGCGGCGACGACGTAGTCGACGGGCCGCCCGTCGCGCTCGGCCCGGGTCGCCGACTGCAGGCTGTGCTCGAGTCGGCTGATCGCGTACCCCTGCGCCCCGCCCGTCTCCAGCGCCCGCACCGCGTCAAGGACCCGGGCCGGCAGCGTGCTCGCGTACTCGGTCTCGGCCGCTTCGATCAGGGCGAACTCTTCGGCGGTGCCGTCCTGCATCCGGGTGAACCGGGCTCTGGTGTCCATGGCTCAATCCTGCAGGGCCTGATAGGCGGGGAACAGCTCGTCCATGCGGGCGTTGGAGTCGCAGCGCTCGCGCCCGCCGATATAGGCGCCGAGATCCTCGACGTGGATCTGAACCCCGGCCCCGTAGCCGGCCAGGTATTCAAGCGGCATGCCCCGTTCCGTCATGACCAGGATGGTCTGGTCGCCGTCGGCAGTCAGCGTGACCTCCGTGACTAGCTCGTCCGGCTCGTCCTGCTCCTTGCCCACCACCAGTAGTCGGCGCGGCGGTTCGCACGCCTCCACCCGGCGGAAGCCTTCCCATCCGCTCGCGAAAACGCGCAGCCGGAACACTCCGCCGACATGAAGGTCGCCCTCCACCTCGCCGTACCAGCGGGCCAGACGGCTCGGGTCGGTGATCGCCGACCACAGGTCGTCGATGTCGGTGTCGTAGCGGTCCTCCATCCGCACGACGCCCTTGCCGTCGGCTGATCGCAGGGTGCCGAGGATGCGACTGCCCGAACGCTGGTTGCTGGTCATCAGATGGTCCTGTCGTTGGCCGCGAGTTCCTCATAGGCGGGGTGGAGCTCGCTCCACCGCGCACCGAAATCGCGAGCCTCCCGCCCGGCGATGTAGGCCGCCAGGTCTTCGACCTGGGCCTGGATCCCTGCTCCGTAGGGGGCGAGCAGTCGGGCCGGTACGCCCCGCTCCTCCCAGACGAAGATGGTCTGGTCGCCGTCGGCCGTCAGCGTGGCCTCGATGAACTGCTCGCTCGAGTGGACGTCATCCACGGTCCGGACGAGCAACCGCCGCGGCGGCTCGCACGCTTCCACCCGCCCGGTGCCTTCCCAGCCGCTGGCCAGGGAAAAGTGCGCGCGGAACTCGCCGCCGACGCGAAGGTCGCCCTCGACCTCGCCGAGCCAGCGGGCGAGTCGGTCGGGGTCGGTGATCGCCGACCACAGGTCGTCGATGTCGGTGTCGAAGCGGTCCTGAACGGTCACGACGCCCGTGCCGTCGCGCGACCGCAGGGCGCCCAGGATGCGGTTTCCCGCGCCTTCGGTGCTGGTCATCTGGTGCTCCTTCGCTCGTGCTTGCCTCTGGCGATCTCGGTGTGCAGGGCGTCAAGCCGGTTCTCCCACAGGGCGCGGTACCGGCCCAGCCACTCGTCGACCTCGGCCAGCGGCTCAGGGCGGAGGCTGTAGACCCGCCGCTGGGACTCCTCCCGGACGTCGACCAGCCCGGCCTCGCGCAGCACCCGCAGGTGCCGCGACACCCCCGGGCGGGCAATCGGCAGCAGCGCCGCGAGCTCGCCCGCGGTCGCGGGGCCGGCCGACAACGCCTCCAGCATCGTCCGCCGGCTCTCATCCGCCAGCGCCCGCAGAACAGCCTCCATGGCCCGAATGTACCAACCTAGTTACGTAACCGTCAAGGTACATAAGAGAGCGGCCGCCGTACGGTCCAAGGCTGAACTATGAGCCGGAGGAGCCGGCTGCACTCACAGGCCGAGGTCGCTGAGGCCCGGATGATCCTGCGGCCGTGGTCCGGAGCGGCCCCAGCGGAACTTGCGGTCGGCCTCGTCGATCGGCACGTCGTTGATGCTCGCGTGCCGCTCGGCCATGAAGCCGTCGGCGTCGAACTTCCAGTTCTCGTTGCCGTAGGCGCGGTACCACTGCCCCGCGTCGTCGTGCCACTCGTAGCAGAACCGCACCGCGATCCGGTCGCCGGTGTACGCCCAGGTTTCCTTGATCAGCCGGTACTCGTGCTCGCGGTGCCACTTGTCGGTCAGGAAGGCGACGATCTCCGCTCGCCCGTTGATGAACTGCGAGCGGTTACGCCAGCGGCTGTCTTCGGTGTAGGCCAGGGAGACCCTGTTCGGGTCCCTGCTGTTCCAGGCGTCTTCGGCGGCCCGGACCTTCTGGGCGGCGGTCTCCGCGGTGAACGGCGGGACCGGCGGTCGCTGTGCCATAGCGCCATCCTCTCAGCCCTGGTGCGATCCGCCCGCGTCAGCCTCCGAGGTGGTCCCGACATCCTCGGCGCCGCCCGCATCCTTGGCTGCCCCTGCGCCCTCAGCCGCCTCCGCCGCCTCCGCCGCCTCCGCCGCCGCGGCGCCCTCGGCCGCCATCCGCTCGCCCTGGCGCTTCTGGTACCGGCCGTAGCCGACCGTCCAGGCGATCAGCACGCCCGCCACCGCGTACGGCAGCACCTTCGACACCGCCAGCGCCGTCCCGGCCGAGGTCTCCTGCACGATGAGCACCCGAGCGGCGGCCTCGACCAGGTAGGCGGCGCCCCAGACCACGGTGATGACCACGAACGCGCGCCGGAACTCGTTGTACTGCCGCAGGTCGGCGAACTCGCGGCCGCGCTCGGTGTCCGGGCCCATGAACTCCAGCGCGAACCGGTACATCATCGGCTTGTCCGTCGCCAGCGAACCCAGGCAGATCAACCCGAACACGCCGGTCGAGACCGACCCCTCGTCAAGCACCAGCTTCGGGTTGTGGCTGACCAGCCCGAGGATGGCACCGACGACGATGCCGGCCAGCACGAGTGCTCCGACCGCGTCCACCCGGCGGTGCCCGATGAAGCCGATGATCATTCCGACGACCGGGAACAGGCCGCTCAGCACCAGCGCTGCCACCGTGCTGAACCCGTTCGAGCGGAGCAGGTTGTAGGCCAGCAGGGGCCCGCCGATGTCGAAGACCGCGATCATCGCGACCGACCGCAGCCGCCTGGTGTCCACGTGGCATACTCTATAGGTCGATTCGACCTATAGAAAGCCCGTGGACCCTGTGAAGACCCACCGGCCGCGGTCCGTCCGCGTTCCCGAATTCGAGCGCCGGTGAACGTCCCGCGATCGCGGCTGACCGGCTTCGAGCAGGTGCTGCTCGGGATGATCTACCTCCAGTCGTCCACCGGCTAAGACCTCAAGCGGCGGTTCGCGACCACCTCGCTGGGCGTCTACCAGCCGAGCTCCGGCGCTCTCTACCCGGCGCTCGAGCGGCTGGAGCGGCGCGGCCTGCTCGCCTCGGAGGCGCTGCCGCAGCGCGAGCACGGCCGCCCGCGCCGGCGCTACCTGCTGACCGACGACGGAAGGCAGGCCCACCTCGACTGGGTACGCGAGCCGGTCGCGCCGGCCACCGTCGCCCAGGACCTCGGTCTCCACCTGCTCCGCTTCGTGATGATGGCGCAGGTGCTGCCCGAGGAGACGGTGATCAGGTTCCTGACCAGCCTCCGGGCAGCGCTGGCGGGGCTCGTCGGCTCGCTCGAGCAGCAGGCCGACGCCATCGACGCGGTCGAGAACCCGTACGCGAGGCTGGCCGTCGAGCACGGGCTGGCGGTGCACCGGGCCAGCCTGACCTGGGCCGAGCAGGCGATCATCCGGCTGGCAGCCGATTCTCCCCGGCCGTAACCCCGCGTCGGCCTAAACTGAACGTCCCTGGCGTGCTGCCGCGCCGCAACCCGAGAGGACGACGCCATGGGCAACCAAGAGCTGGCGATAACCCGGCGCAGTCTGCACGCGGTAGCCGAGCTGGTGCTGGCCGGCCCGCAGTACCGGGCCGCCGGCAAGCTGCGGCTGCGGGTCGTCCCCGGCGGTTTCGCGACCGTCCTGACGCCGGAGTTGCGCGTCGTCGGCACCGGGGTCGTCGGCGCCGGGGGAGTGGCGGTCCCGATCGACGGTCACACCGCGCGCGCCATCGGAGCAGAGCTCGGGGTGACGGCGGGCCGGCCCGAGGGCGCCTACCAGGACGGCGCGGGTGTCGGCCCCGACGAGACGCTGACCCTCGATCCCGGTCAGGCCGACGTCATCATGGGCGCGCTCGGCCGCGGCCACGACGCGCTGATCGCGTTCGCCCCGGCCGAGACGCCGGTGTTGTGGCCCGAGCACTTCGACGTGGCGATCCGGGTGCAGGACGCCAACTTCGGGGTGTCGCCGGGCGACGGCTTCATCGAGGAGCCCTACGCCTACGTGGGCGTCTCCCGCCCGGCAGCCGGCGACGCGTTCTGGAACGCTCCGTTCGGCGCGGCCGTGCCGCTGGCCGAGCTCCCCGCTGCCGCCGCCGTCACCGCTTTCTTCGCCGAAGGGCGCACCCGCAGCCGGTAGCGCTCTCCGGCCAAGCCCAGGCCCATTGGCCGGCAGCGGCCAGTGGCGGTCAGAGCCGGGCGGACGCGAGGGCGGCCCCCTCCACCAGCGCCGCCAGCTTCGCCCAGCCGAGCTCGGGGTGGATCCGCGAGCCGAACCCGCAGTCCGCCCCGGCGATGATGTTCTCCGCCCCGAGCCGGTCGGCGTAGCGGGTGATCCGCTCGGCCACCAGCTCCGGGTGCTCGATCGCGTTGGTCGCGTGCGTCACCACGCCAGGGATGAGGATCTTGCCGTCGGGCAGCGTGAGGTCCTCCCACAGGTGGTACTCGTGCTCGTGCCGGGAGTTGGCCGCCTCGATCAGGTAGGCGCCCGCGTTGACCCGGAGCATGATGTCGGCGATGTCCGACAGCGGTACGTCGTTGCGGTGCGGGCCGTGCCAGCTGCCCCAGCACAGGTGATACCGGATCCGGTCGGCGGGCAGCCCGGCCAGGGCGTGGTTGAGCACCTCGATGCTGTCGGCCGCGTAGCGGCGGCGTCCGCCAGCGCCCGCAGCAGGTCGTCGCGGTTGCCGTAGTGCTCGTCGGCCCTGATTCAAGCCGTTTTGGGAGGTCACGCTACTCCCAGCGGAAGAACCGGGCGGCCAGACCCCCGCAGACGACCGTGCACACCCCGAGCACGGCGAACGCGGCCGGGTGGGGCCAGCCTCCGTTCATGGCATCGCCCAGCGCCTGGGTGGCCGCCCCGAGCGGGGTGAACTGCCCGATGTGCTTGGCCGAGGCCGACATCTGCGGGGTCCACAGCCCGGCGAAGTACATCAGCGGGAAGAACAGCACCGTCGCGGCCGCCCCGGCCGACCTCGCGGTCGGCGCGAGCGCGCCGATCAGCAGCCCGATCGCCACCATGGCGGCGGCTGACAGCACCACCACCAAGGCGAATCCGAGGGGCTGGCGCGGCAGCGGTACGCCGAACCCGAGCCGCCCCACCGCCAGCACCCCGATCGTGGCGATGAGGATGACCCCCAGGCTGACGATCAGCTGCGCCCCGATCACCCGGGCCGGGCCGGCCGGAGTCGTCGCCAGCCGCCGCAGGATCCGCCCCTGCCGGTAGCCCGCTATCTGCACCGGGATCCCCTGGACGCCGAACGCGACGCTGATGAACGCGATCACGATCGGCTCGTAGATGGCCACCAGCGACACCCCGTCGATGCTGGACGCCGACAGCCCCATGACGGTCAGCAGCACCATCGGGAACGCCACCCCCCAGAAGAACGCGAGCGGCTCGCGCAGCAGCAGCCGCGCCTCGGTCAGCGTGAGCATCTTCAGCATGTTCATGAGACTCTCCGGTCGGTCAGCGCCACGAAGGCGTCTTCGAGGGTGGGCCGGCCGAGCGCGGCCGGGGTGCCGAGCGCGACGATCCGGCCGTCGCGCATGATCGCGACCCGGTCGCAGAGCCGCTCGGCCTCGGTCATCAGGTGCGTGATCAGCATGATCGTGACCCCGCTGTTCCTGATGTCGTCGATCAGCTGCCAGCTGTCGCGCCGGGCGACCGGGTCGAGCCCGGTCGTGAGCTCGTCCAGGATGGCGATCCGGGGCCGCCCGATGAGCGCCAGCGCGATCGAAAGCCGCTGCTTCTGCCCGCCCGACAGCCGCCGGTACCTGGTGTTCCGCTTCTCGGTCAGGTCCAGCATCGCCAGCAGCTGGTCGATGTCGGCCGGCCGCCGGTAGAAGGACGCGTACAGCCGCATGGCCTCGGCCACGGTCAGCTTGTCCTGCAGCTGGCTCTCCTGCAGCTGGACGCCGAGCAGCTGGCGCAGCTCGCGCCGGTCCCGGCGCGGCTCGAGCCCGGCCACCCGGATCCGCCCCTGGTCCGGCGCGCGCAGCCCGGCCAGGCAGTCCACCGTGGTCGACTTGCCCGCGCCGTTGCGGCCGAGCAGGCCGAAGACCTCGCCCTCGGCCACCGTGAAGCTCACGTCGTCGACCGCGAGCGTGTGGCCGTAGCGCTTGCTCAGCCGCTCCACCTCGATCGCCGCACTCCCTGCATGTATCGTCATGCCCGCAGCTTCGCCCGGCGGCGGGGAGCGCGGCATCGGCCGCCCGGCGGCGCCCGCCGAGACTTGAGTCGGCCCGGTCATCGACTTTGGTCGGTGTCGCCGCCCGGCCGGCTGGCCCTAGCCTGGGCAGGTGAGCGAATCGCCCGGGCTGCCGGTGACCGTCTCGGTGCTGACCGGGATCGGCGCGCTGACCGCCGCGACGCTCTGGGGCCAGGCGTCCGGTGACATCTCGTCGGCGCTGCTGACCCTCGACATCGCGGCCGGGCTGGCCTCCTGCGCGCTGCTGCCGGTGCTGCTGCGCTGGCCGGTCCCGGGCGCGCTGATGCTGGCGGTACTGGCGGCGCTGTCGCCCGCGGCCACCCCCGCCTCGACCTACGCGACCCTGCACGTGTCCCTCCGCCGTCGCTTTCCGGTCGCCGTCGCGGTGGCCGGCGCGGGGGTCGCGGGCCTGCTGATCCGCGGCATCTGGCGGCCGATCAGCTCGCTGTCCTCGCTCTGGTGGGTCGTGCTGGTCCTGGTGGCCGAGGCGGCCCTGGTCGGCTGGGGCGAGCTCTCGCGGGCCAGGCAGGCGCTGCTCGAATCCCTCCGCGAGCAGGCTCGCCGGGCCGAGGCCGAGCAGGCCGGCCGCATCGCCGAGGCCCGCGCGGCCGAGCGGGCGAGCATCGCCCGCGAGATGCACGACGTGCTCGCCCACCGGCTCTCGCTGCTCGCCACCTACGCCGGGGCGCTCGAGTACCGCCCGGACGCCCCGCCCGAGCAGCTCGCCCGCGCCGCCGGGGTGGTCCGCGCGGGCGTCCACCAGGCCCTCGACGAGCTGCGCGAGGTGATCGGGGTGCTCCGCGACGACGACCCGGCGGCGGTGGCGCGCCCGCAGCCCGGGCTGGCCGACCTCGAGGCGCTGATCGGGGAGACACGCGGCGCCGGTACCGAGGTGAACCTGGCCGAGCGGATCACCCGGCCGGAGGAGCTGCCCGACAGCCTCGGCCGGACCGCCTACCGGATCGTGCAGGAAGGGCTGACCAACGCCCGCAGGCACGCGCCCGGGCACCCGGTCCGGCTGCTGCTCGACGGCCGGCCCGGCGATTGCCTGCTGGTGGAGCTCGTCAACCCCATGGTGCCGGTCAGCTCGGCCGAAGCCCCCAGCCCGGCCGGGCCGGAGCTCAACGGCAGCGGCGCCGGCACCGGCACCGGCCTGATCGGCCTGACCGAGCGGGTGCGGCTGACCGGCGGCGAAATCGACCACGGAGTCGCCCCCGACGGAGAGTTCCGACTCCGCGCATCGCTGCCCTGGCCGGCGACCCAGGCCGCCGCCGCCCTCCTGACGACCCCCGCCACCCCGACCACTGGGGTCACCCGGCCCGACCCGACCGAGCCGTCATGACCGCCGAGACCGACGGCCCGCCCCGGCGGATCCGGGTGCTGCTGGTCGACGACGACGCGCTCGTCCGGGCCGGGCTCACGATGATGCTCGACGGCGCGCACGGGATCGAGGTGGTGGGCGAGGCGGCCGACGGCGGCGAGGTGCCCGGCGCGGTCGACGCCCACGCGCCCGACGTCGTGCTGATGGACCTGCGGATGCCGCGCACGGACGGGATCACCGCCACCCGCCGGCTCCGGGCCCGGCCCCATCCCCCCGAGGTGATCGTGCTGACCACCTTCGACGCCGACGAGAACGTGCTCGGCGGGCTCCGGGCCGGGGCCAGCGGCTTCCTGCTCAAGGACTCGCCGCCGGCCCAGATCGTGGCCGCGATCCGGCTGGTCGCGGATGGCGAGCCGATCCTCTCCCCGACGATCACCCGCCGCCTGATGGACCGCGCCGTGGCCGAGTCCGGCGCGATGGCCCGGGCTCAGGCCGCGTTCGCGGACCTGACCCCGCGCGAGCGCGAGGTCGTGCTCGGCATCGCCCGCGGCGAGACCAACGCCGAGATCGCCGCCCGGCTGTTCATGAGCGTGGCCACCGTGAAGGCGCACATCACCCACATCCTGACCAAGCTCGGCGCCACCAACCGGACCCAGATCGCCCTGCTCGCGCACGACGCCGGCCTGGTCTGAGCCGAGCCGGGTATGCCAGGGCCCGTGACCCCGTCCCGTTTCGTGGTGCAGCTGCACGACGCGACCACGCTCCACTTTGACCTCCGCCTGCAGGTCGGCGACGTGCTGCGCTCATGGGCGGTCCCGAAAGGGCCCTCGCTCGACCCGAAGACGCGCCGGCTGGCCGTCCCGGTGGAGGATCACGACCTGGAAGCGGGCGACTTCGAGGGCGTGCACGAAGGCCACCGGCGCGGCAGCGGCGCGGTGATCATCTGGGATGAGGGCCCGGCCGAGATCACCACCGACGAACCGGGTCATATGTCCTTCATCCTGCGCGGGAGCAAGCTGACCGGCGGCTTCGCGCTGACCAGGACCGGCGAGCGCCGCTGGATCCTGGTCAAGGCCCGCGACGACGCCGCCCGGCCCGGCTCGGACATCGTGGCCGAGCGCCCGGCCAGCGTCCGCACCGGCCGAACGTGGCAGGAACTGGCGATCAAACCCAGAGACTAAAATCCAGTGTCGAACGGACCCTGGATGACTCTCGTCCCCCCATGACCCGGCTACGGTCCCGTACGCAAGCGCGGAGATCCGACCGGCCGTTCGGCGTCCCGCCCCTATGCTCAGGGGATGACGCCCCAGGATCTGGTCGGGTCGGCCACCGCCCGGCAACCGGTCCCGCTGGTGGCGGAGATCAGCCTGCTGACCGCGATCCCGACGCTCGAGCTGTGGGAGCTGTGGCAGCGGACCGGACGCGACGACCCGCCGTTCTGGGCCTACCCGTGGGCCGGCGGCCAGGCGCTCGCGCGATACCTGCTCGACCATCCGGGCATCGTGGCCGGCCGCCGCGTGCTCGACGTCGCCTCCGGCTCCGGCCTGGTCGCGATCGCGGCCGCGCAGGCAGGCGCGGCCAGCGTCGTCGCCGGCGACATCGACCCGCACGCGGTGGCCGCGATCGCCATCAACGCGTCGGCGAACGCGGTCGAGGTCGACGCCCGCGCGTTCGACCTCGCCGCCGACGGGCCGGGCGACGCCGAGGTGGTGCTAGCAGGCGACGTCTTCTACCAGCGCGAGCTGGCCGAGCTGGCGCTCCGGTTCCTGCGCGCCGCCGCCGCCGCGGGGGCCGACGTCCTGGTCGCCGACCCCGGCCGCGCCTTCGTCCCCGCTGACTCCCTGACCGCCCTGGACCGCTACCAGGTCCCGGTCCTGACCGTCATCGAGGACGCCCCCGTCAAGTCCGTCACCATCTACCGCCTCAGCTGACCCGGTTCGAGCACGCCCGCGTCCGCCAGCCCGGCACCCCACCACCCGCGCTCGCCGACTCGCGCACCCCGCCCCGCGCGTCCGCCGACCCGGCCGCGATCATCGGAACCTCCGGCGGAAACCCTGGCCTTCAGGCCCGGGAGGAAGCCGGCGCCTCGCGGAGCGGGGCAATGATCGTGCCATAGTGCTACCTCTCAGACTATTTATATACGAGCCAGCGGTGCTCGGCGTGCGGGCACGTGGACGGGAGGTCGCGCGAGAGCCAAGCGCGGTTCCGGTGCACGGCCTGCGGATACGCCGGCAACGCCGACGTGAACGCGGCGCGAAACATCGCGGCGGGGCACGCCGTGAAAGCGCGGGGAGGCGACGGCGCTAGCCGGCCAGTGAACCGCGAACCTCAACTGCCCGCCCCCATAGGCATAGGCGCGTAGCTGGAATCCCCCCGCCTTCACTTAAGGCGGGGGAGGATGTAAAGGTCAGATGACTCATGCCCGCGTCGGCCCGACGGGTCGATAGTGGGAACTGCCCCGCCCGGCCGACCGGTAGCCGACTGGCCCGACTGACACTTGTACCTGAGGAGAGCGCGATGACCGGAAGCATCCAGCCGGAGAACGGGACCGTCACCAAGGTCAGCCCCAGGGCGGTCGCCGGCACCGTGGACCGGCTGACCGAGCTGGTCGCGTCGAAGGGCATGAAGGTGTTCGCGGTGATCGACCAGCGGGCCGAGGCCGAGCAGGCCGGACTTGAGCTGCGCGAGACCGTGCTGGTGCTGTTCGGCAGCCCGGCCGCGGGCACCCCGGTCATGGACGCGGCCCCGCTGGCCGCGCTTGACCTGCCGCTCAAGGTGCTGATCTGGGACGACGGGGGGCAGGCGAAGGTGACCTACACCGCGCCGGAGACGCTGGCGGCGCGGTACGGGCTGACGCCGGAGCTGGCGGCCAGGCTGGCGGGCATCGGCCCGCTGACCGACGCGCTCGTCGCCCCTTAAGCGGACCGCCGGGTCGTCGGCTTGGTCAGGACTGCGGCGGGCTGAAGACGTCGGTGCCCCCCGATTCCTGCCCGAATTCATCCGTTCCGCCCGATTCCTGGCCGAACTCGTCGGTGCCGCCGGATTCCTGCCCGAATTCATCCGTTCCGCCGGACTCAGGGCCGAATTCGTCGGTACCGCCCTGCTCCTGACCGAACACGTCGCTGTCCTCGCCCGCGGGTTCCGGAACGTTCGTCGTCATGTCGCCCTCCTCCATTGGAGTATGCCTACCGCCAGTCTTGATCAATTACCCCGGTTGCACCAGCGTCGAATTCCGCACCGCCCGCGAGCCGGGTCAGTCGCGCCCATTCCTGATGGCCGAGCAGGTCGAGCGTGTCGGCCAGCCAACTGCGGGCGGCGGGGTCAAGGTGCGCGGCCTGCAGGTCGGCCCGGTCCTTGGGCCGGTCGTTCTTGGCCTTGAACAGCAGCGCGACCTCCGGCCGGAGGTACCAGACACCGTCGACGGCATGCGCCGCCTTGTCCCAGGGCAGCCGTACCCGGGCGTCCCGTTTGTATACCCATTCGGCGTCGGTGGAGTGCCAGTCGAGCAGGAACTCGAACCGCCACGGCTGCCCGGCCGCGCGCCTGACCCAGAGCTGCTCGCAGCCGGGGCTGAGCGCGACCCCCGGCAGCAGCGGCCTGAGCGCGCCGTCGCTGTTCTCCCACAGGTGCCAGTCGCGCAGGGTTTCGCGGATCGGGCCGAGGTCGGCCAGCACGATCGCGACATCGGTGTCCTCATGGTGGCGGGGCGGGGCGCCCGCCCGCGCGGCCCGGCCGCCGGCCACCAGCCAGCGGGCCCCGCAGTCCGCTAGCAGCCCGGTCAGCAGCTCGGGCGGCATCGGGTCCCAGGGGCCGTAGAGTGCGTGAAAGGACGCCTCGTCGAGCCCGTTGAGGGCCTGGTGGAATGGCACGCTCATCGCGCCAGTCTGCCACTGGCACGACCGGAGAGATCAGGGGCGCTACGGGCGCGCGCGGGGCGCGATGAGAGTCGCCTCGGGTCCGTTCGGGATAATGGGTGTCGGCTTTGATGGCGGATGCGGGACTTTGGCGCGGCAGAGGGAGAGACCGATGACGGACGAGCACGTGCAGGCGCTATCGGACGGGACCAGCATCCCGCTCCTCGGGCTCGGGGTCTGGCAGGTGCGGGATGGGGCGCCGACGGTCGACGCGGTGCGCTGGGCGCTCGAGCTCGGCTACCGGCACATCGACACCGCGCAGGCCTACGGCAACGAGAAGGGCGTCGGCCAGGGACTGCGCTAGTCGGGGGTGCCGCGCGAGGAGGTGTACATCACCACCAAGTTCCAGCCGAATAAGAAGGACCCGGTCCGCGAGCTCGAGGGATCACTCAAGCGGCTCGGGGTGGACCAGGTCGACCTGTACCTGGTGCACTGGCCCCAGGGCGGGGCGCTGCGGGCCTGGCCGGGCATGGAGCGGGCGAGGGAACGCGGGCTGACCCGGTCCATCGGCGTCTCCAACTACAGCGCCCGCCAGCTTGACGAGGTGATCGGGTCGGGGACCGTCCCGCCGGTGGTCGACCAGGTTCAGTTCAGCGCCGTCGAGCACCGCCGCGGACTGCTGGAGGCGGCGCGCAAGCACGGCGTGGTGCTCGAGTCCTACAGCTCGCTCGGCACCGGCAAGCACCTGGCCGACCCGACCGTGGTGGCGATCGCCGAGCGGGTCGGCCGGACCCCGGCCCAGGTGCTGCTGCGCTGGTGCATCCAGCACGGCATCCCCGTCATCCCCAAGTCGACTCACCGCGAGCGGATCGCGGAGAACGCCGACATCTTCGGCTTCACGCTGTCGGACGAGGACATGTTCGCGCTCAACGGGCTCGACCAGACCGGCGGCACCCACGAGGCCAACGAGAACATCTGGTGGTAGCCGCCCCGGGCTAGCTCACCCGGATCAGGAGCTTGCCGAAGTTCCTGCCCTCGAGCAGGCCGATGAACGCCTCCGGCGCGTTCTCCAGGCCGTCGACGATGTCCTCGCAGTACCGCAGCGACCCGTCCTGCACCCAGCCGGTCGCCCGGGCCAGGAACTCGCCCATCAGCGAGTCGGCGAACTCGTTCTGAATGAAGCCGCGGACCGTCAGCGACTTGCGCAAGATCGCGGACATGAGCGCGCTCGAGCGGTCCGGGCCCGGCGGCGGCTCGGTTTCGTTGTAGTGGGCGACCAGCCCGCACACGGGGATCCGGGCGAACGGGTTCAGCCGGGGCAGGACCGCCTCCCAGACGTGCCCGCCGACGTTCTCGAAGTACACGTCGACGCCGTCCGGCGTCGCCGCCTTGAGCTGGCCCTTGAAGTCATGCGCGCGATGGTCGAGCGCGGCCTCGAAGCCGAGCTCGCGCAGGTGCGCGACCTTGTCGGCCCCGCCCGCGATGCCGACCGCGCGGGCGCCGAGGATCCGCGCCAGCTGCCCCACCGTCGCGCCGACCGGCCCGCTGGCGGCGGCGACGACCACGGTCTGGCCGGGCTCGGGCCGGCCGATCTGGGTCAGGCCCGCGTAAGCGGTGAACCCCGGCATGCCGAGCACGCCGAGCGCGGTCGTGACCGGCACCTGGCCGGGATCGAGCTTGCGGAGCCACTGCGCGGGCTGCGCCGAGTAAGACTGCCAGCCGCCGTAGCCAAGCACCGCGTCGCCCGGCTTGAAGCCCGGGTCGTTCGACGCGACCACCTCGCCGACGGTGCCGCCGACCATCAGCCCGCCGACCTGGACCGGCGGCGCGTAGGAGGGGGCGTCGCTCATCCGCCCGCGCATGTACGGGTCGAGCGACAGGTACTGGGTGCGGATCAGCACCTGACCGTCGCCCGGCTCCGCCACCGGCTCGGTGACGATCGAGAAATTCTCCGCCGTGGGCCTGCCAACCGGCCGCGACGCCAGTCTGATCTGGGTGTTCTGCTCCGCCATGGGGGCAGCGTACGCCACCATCACTGCGCACGCTGCCCGCGTCGGAAGCCGACGACGCCGTCGGCTATTGGTACTGCCATCCGGTCGGCTGAGAGTCCGCCGACCGCGCTTTGCCGCGGCTGCCGCCCTGGCCAACGTCGATCGTGACCCGCTTGCGGTTGTGCCGGCCGACCGCGACGTCGACCTCCGAGCCCGGGCGGATGCCCGAGGCGCAGATAGAGCAGATGGTCTCGTAGGGCGGGCGGCCGCCGACGGTGACCCGCAGCCGGTACTTCCAGACCCGAGGCGCCTGCCAGGCGAACTCGCCCTCCTGGATCACCGTGTTGGTCTCCTTGGCGGCGAGCACCTCGGCGGTGCCGCGGATTCCCCGCCGCAGCGTCCGCCGGTCGCCGTTGCGCATGACCGCCAGGGCCAGGTACATCGCGTACGCGAACGGTCCCCACCAGGCCGCCACCACCACGACGAGCATGAGCGCCAGGCGCGGCCCGGTCGGGATCGAGTTGATGTGCATGAGGCCGAAGGCCAGCGGGAGGAAGCCCAGGCACATCACCCCGAAGACCGTCCAGCACAGGCCGGAGATCTTGCCGACCGTCACTACAGGCTCCCGAAGTCCAGCCAGATCGCCATCGGGTTCGACGGGTCGACGGTGGCCTGCAGCTTGTGGCCGGTCGACAGCTGGCCGACCTGGAACTGGCTGACCAGCTGCTGGATCGTGGCCGGGTACGGTGGCCTCCCCTCCGGGGCCACCGTGAGGTCGAACTCGACCAGCAGGTCGAAGTTGACCGTGCCGACCTGCCGCATCCCGACGATCATGACCGGGCAGCGCTCCGCGAACCCGCTGGCCCCCGCGGCAGCGGCCGCGGCGGCGTTGTTGGCCGCCTGCGTCGTGTTGGCCATCATCTGGTTGAGGTCCGCCAGCCGGTCCTGCATCGCCGCCATCCGCGCCCCGGCCGGCGGCTGGTTCCGCTGCATTTCCTTGGACTGCTTGCTGAGATCGTGCATGCTCTTGAAGAAGCCCATGGGTCAGCTCGCCCGGTAGAGCTGGTTGTAGCGCTGCGCGACGGCGGGGTTGGCCATCATCCGGTCGTTCCAGCCACGGGACGCGCTCTCCCAGGCGGGCCCGGAGATTCCCTTGGACGCCGCGATCTCGGGCAGCTTGGTCCCGTCGTAGTTGTAGGCGGCGACCGCCTTGCCGACGGCGGCGAACTGCTCAAGGGTGACGCCGTCAATGGGCTCGAAATCGGGACCGGTCGGCGCGGCCTGCTGACCGAAGGCACCCGGCTGGGTGCCGCCGAACTGGGCCATCCGGGCCTGCGCGGCCGCCTGCTGCGCGGCCGCCATCTGCTGCGCCTGAGCGCCCATCTGCTGGGCCTGCTCTACCAGACCGGGCGCGGCGTTGACCATGTCCTTCATGTCTTTCATTTGCTTGAAAATTCCCATACGTGGGTTCCCCTGGTTCTTTCGGCGCGCGGATCTACGCTCAGTCCCGCTAAGAATGGGCCGCCGCCTCTTGCTGTTCTCTTAACGCGGACTGAAAATGCCAGTTGAGCGGCCTGTCGCAGGACACTGCAATACGATCAGGCGTCATATGCCTGTGCTCCCGGCCGGAAGGTGGCGACCGTGACTTCCGACGACGGGCTCGCTGATGACGGCCTGGTTGGCGGCGGGCCGGTTGGCGACAGGCTGGTTGGCGGGCTGGTTGAGGACGGGCCGCCGGTGCGGGTGGCGGTGCTCGGTCCGGTGCGGGCCTGGCGCGGCGAAACCGAACTCGAGCTGGGCGCGCCGCAGCGTCGGGCGGTCCTCGGGCTGCTGGCGGCGCGGGCGAACCAGGCGGTCTCGCGCGACGAGCTGATCGACGGGATCTGGGGCGACGCGCTGCCCGCCCGATCGGTCAACGCGCTGCACGTGCACGTCTCCCGGCTGCGAGCGGCGCTCGAGCCGGGGCGGGCGCACCGGGCGTCCGGCCAGGTGCTCTTGGCCAGCGGCCGCGGTTACCTGCTGCGGCTGGCACCGGGCCAGCTCGACGCGGACCTGTTCGCGCGGCGGCTGGCCGCCGCGCGCGAGTCCCGCCGGGCGGGCGACCCGGCCGCGGCGGCGTCGGCGCTCGAGTCGGCGCTCGGGCTGTGGCAGGGCGTCGCGCTCGACGGCATCCCCGGCCCGTGGGCGGAGATCGTCCGGGCCGGGCTCGGCGAACAGCGGCTGACCGCCACCGAGGAGCACGTTGACCTGCTGCTCGAGCTCGGCCGGGCGGCCGAGGCGTCCGGCCAGCTGACCGAGCTGGTGCGGGCGCACCCGCTCAGGGAGCGGTTCAGCGGGCAGCTGATGCTGGCGCTGTACCGGTGCGGGCGGCAGGCCGAGGCGCTGACCGCGTTCGCCGAGGCCCGTCGCGTCCTCGTCCGGGAGCTGGGCATCGAGCCCGGTCAGGAGCTGCGGGGGCTGCACGCGCGCATCCTCGCGGCCGACCCGGGGCTGGAGGCCCCGGTCAGGCCGGCCGTCGGCCGGAGCGCGGCGGCCAAGCAGCGGCCCGTTCCGGCCCAGCTGCCGGCCGACGTGGCCGCGTTCACCGGGCGGGAGTCCGAACTGGCCGCGCTCGACCTGCTGCTAGCCGGGTCGGCTGGGGCGGCCGGATCGGCCCGGGCGGGCGAAACGGCAGGGGTGGCCGGGTCGGCGGCAACGGCCGGGACAGTCGGCCAGCCGGGTGTTGCCGACGCGGCGGTGCCGATCGCGGTGCTGGCGGGAACCGCCGGGGTGGGCAAGACCGCGCTCGCCGTGCGCTGGGCGCGCCGGGCGGCGGCCGCGTTCCCCGACGGCCAGCTCTACGTGAACCTGCGCGGCTACGACCCGGCCGCGCCGGTGGCGCCGGCCGACGCCCTGGCCGGGTTCCTGCGGGCGCTCGGCCTGGCCGGAGAGGACATCCCGGCCGGGGAAGACGACCGCGCGGCCGCCTACCGAAGCCTGCTTGACGGCCGCCGGGTGCTGGTCGTGCTTGACAACGCGGCCGGCGTCGAGCAGGCCCGCCCGCTGCTGCCCGGCAGCCCGTCCTGCCTGGTGGTGGTGACCAGCCGCGATTCGCTGGCCGGGCTGGTCGCGCGGCACGGGGCGCGGCGGCTCGCGCTCGACATGCTGCCCGCCGCCGACGCGATCGGGCTGCTGCGGACGCTGATCGGCGACCGGGTCGACGCCGAGCCCGACGCGGCGGCCGAGCTCGCGGCCCAGTGCGCGCGACTGCCGCTGGCGCTGCGGGTGGCGGCCGAGTTGGCCGCCGCGAGCCCGGACAGCCGCCTGGCCGAACTGGCGGGGGAGCTGGCGGGGGAGCAGCGGCGGCTCGACCTGCTCGACGCCGGCGGTGATGAGCGGACCGCGGTCCGCGGCGTGTTCTCCTGGTCCTACCGTCACCTGCCGGCCGCCGCGGCGCGGACGTTCCGGCTGATCGGCCTGCACCCTGGTCCCGATCTCGATGCCTACGCCGTCGCCGCGCTGACCGGCGGCGGCGCCGACGGCGACGGTGCCCTCGTCACCGCCACCCAGGCCAAGGACGCGCTCACCCTGCTCGCCCGCGCCCACCTCGTCCACCCGGTCGGGGCCGGCCGGTACGGACTGCACGACCTGCTGCGCGCCTACGCCCGTGAGCTCGCCGCGGGCGAAGACGGCGCCGACGGTCAGCAGGCCGCGATGACCAGCCTGTTCGACTACTACCTGGGCGTTGCCACCGCCGCCATGGACGTCCTCGTCCCGGCCGAACGGCACTATCGGCCCCGCCTTGAGCCGATCAGCCCGCCGGCCCCCGACCTGACCACCCCGGCCCGGGCGCGCGACTGGCTCGACGCCGAACGGGCCGTCCTCGTCGCGGTCGCCCTGCACGCCGCCGCCCACGGCTGGCCGGCTCACACGACCCGGCTGGCGGCCACCCTGTACCGCTACCTGGAGACCGGCGGCCACTACGCCGACGCGGTGACCGTGCACGGCCGCGCGAACGACGCGGCCCGCCTGCTTGGCGACCGCGCCGCCGAGGCGATGGCGCTGACCAACCTCGGCATCATCAGCTGGCGACAGGGCCGCTACCAGCAGGCGGCCGACTACCATCAGCAGTCGGTGGCCGCGTCGGTCGCGATCGGCGACCGCCGGGGCGAGGCTAATGCCCTGGCCAATCTCGGCACCGTGTACGAACGACGGGGCCGGTACCAGCAGGCTGCCCACTGCCACCGGCAGGCCCTCGCCGCCTTCCAGGGCATCGGCGAGCGGACCGGGGAAGCGCGCTCACTGGGCAACCTGGGCTCCGTCGCCGCGCGGGAGGGCCAGTACGAGCGGGCCGTCGACTGGTATCAGCAGGCGCTGGCGATCTTCAGGGAGACCGGCGACCTGACCGGCGAGGCCAGCGCGCTGCCCGACCTCGGCCGCGCTTACCAGCGGCAGGGCCTGTTCGAGGAGGCCGTCGGGTGCTACCAGCGGGCGCTGGCGCTGTTCAGGGAGACCGGCGACCGGACCGGCGAGGCCGAAGCGCGCAACGGCGTGGCCGAGATCCTGCTCGCCACCGGCCGGCCGGACGAGGCGCAGGTCGCCTACACCGCCGCCCTGGCCCTGGCGGGCCAGCTCGGCGAGGCCTACGAACAGGCTCGCGCCCACCACGGCCTGGCCACCGCGCTGCACGCGGTCGGCGATGTCGGCCTGGCCGGGCATCACCGCAGCTGCGCCCTCGAGCTGTACTCGGCGCTCGGCGCCCCGGAAGCCGACACCATCCGCGGCGAGCTGGAACGGCCGTCACCGGCCAGCCAGGAAGAGCTGGCGGGAGCCTAGCCCTGGCGCGGGTGAAGCACGACAGGATGATGGACCGTTGTCTACATCCCCGTGTACACAACGGTCCATCGTCTTCCGTTCGCCCGCCCGGCCGTCGGATAACAGCAAGAAGTGCGGGCCGGTGCCGGTCGGTGTGCGCCTTCGGCGAGCGCGATCGCGCGCCGCTGCGGACGGCAGGCCGACGGTCTACTCCAAGGCGTCGCGGCGGAGTTCGGGGAACACCTGGCCGACCTTGCCGAGCAGGTAGTCGCCGTAGGTTCCGCTGAACGCACGCAGGTCCTGGCCGTCCCAGCGCCGCCGGCCGTCGTCGCCGTCGGCCGCCCGCGCGGGCAGTGGCGGCACCTCAGCCGAGAAGCCCGGGTCGAGGAAGAACGGGAACGAGAGCCGGCCGTGGCCGCTGAGATTGCGGACTCGGTGCGGCGTCGACCGGTACCAGCCGCCGGTCAGCCGGTCGAGCATGTCGCCGATGTTGCAGACCAGCGTGCCGGGGACGGGCGGCGCGTCGATCCAGCCCTCGGGCGCGGCGACCTGCAGCCCGCCGCTGTCATCCTGGGCGAGCAAGGTAATCAGCCCGTAGTCGGTGTGCTCGCCGACACCCCAGTCCTCGCCCTGCGGCGGTGACGGCGGGTAGTGGAAGATCCGGAACAAGATCGTGGGGTCCGCGGTGTAGCCGGTGGCGAAGTACCCGGGGTCCAGATCCAGGCTCAGCGCGACCCCGGTCAGCACCGCCTGGCCCAGGGCGGCCAGCGCGTCAAGGTAGGCCAGCACCAGCGGGCGCAGCCGCGGGACCTGACGCGGGAACAGGTTGCGGCCGTGCAGCGGGACCCCGGCCAGCACCCGCGGATCGTCGTCCGGCAGCTCGGCCCCGAAGTACAGGCCCTCCTTCAGGTCCGGCCGGCCGGAGGTGAGCTCGGCCCCGACCGGGAAGAACCCCCGCCAGGCCCGCCCGCCCCGCTCCATGGCGATCTCCTGCTTGTCCTCCAGGGGCAGGGCGAAGAACTGGGCGCTCGCGCTGGCCAGCTGGTCGAGCAGCCCATCGGGCACGCCGTGGCCGGCTACGTAGAAGAAGCCGCGCTCGCGGCAGGCGGCCTGGATGCGCCCGGCCGCCGCAGCCCGCGCGGTCGTCGGCCCGGGAAAGAGGAGCGGGCCGACATCGATGATCGGAAGCGCCGCCGAACCTTCCCCACCTGCCATGAGGGCCATCCTGCCCGATGCCCGCGGGCATCGTCACGTGCGACGCGGTGGGGTTCAGCCGATGAGCAGGCGCAGGCCGATGTCGGCCGTGTCGAGGGCAAGGAGGTCGCGGTTGCGGTCGGCCCACCGGCCGGAGTCGAGGTCAGCTCGCAGGCTCTGCACCGCCCGTCGCTCGGCCTCTGGCCCGACTCGCGTCCACACCGATATCCCGTAGCGCACGTCATCGTCCAAGTACGCCTCCGGTCGGCGCCAGTAGGCCTCGAAGAATCCGTCAGCGCAGTCCCACGGAACAGGCACTGGCTCTACCCGGGCTCCGATCGCGCGGGCCATGGCGGTCAGCGAGGGCCGGCCGGCGTGCAGGTCGGCGACCTCAGGCAGGTAGTCGCGAGTAAGCCAGAACTGACGGAGCCAGTCGGCATCGCCGGTGTCATGGGTGAACACCACCACTCGGCGGGCCACGCGCCGCATCTCGCGCAGGCCGGCGACCGGGTCCTGCCAGTGGTGAATGGTGGAGATGGCCATCGCGGCGTCGAAGGACTGGTCCTCGAACGGCAGGCTCTCGGCGGCCGCGGCCACGCACGGCGCTGCGCCGGCCGGGCGCTGCGCCCGCATCAGCGCCGACGGCTCCACCGCGGTGACGTCGCGGTCCGCTGGCTCGTAGGAGCCGGTGCCGGCCCCGACATTGAGCACCGTTCGCGCATCGCCGAGCGCGGCCCAGACCTGCGCGGCGATCCGCGGCTCGGTGCGCCGGGTGATCGTGTAGGTGGCGCCGATGGTGTCGTACAACTGCTCGCTGGACATGTCGCTGCCTTTCTAGCCGTGCCCGGCTACTTCGGTGATATCCCTCCGACATATCCGTCCGATGTATCGGAGCGATACATCGACACGATATTGCCTGAGCGTCCGGCCGGGCAAGGCCTCGTGGCGGACCGGAAATGAGAACGAGGCGGGGCTTGACCCTCTAGTAGGTGGAGGCGCGAGGGTGGAGGCATGGACGGCGACAGGCTCTACTCGATCGGCGAGATCGCCCGGCGAACCGGGCTGGCGGTCAGGACGATCCGGTACTACTCCGATTGCGAGATCGTGGCGCCCGCTGGCCGCAGCCCGGCCGGCCATCGCCTTTACGACGCCGGCGCGGTTACCCGCCTGGACCTGGTGCGCACGCTGCGCGAACTGGACGTGGACCTTCCCACCATTGCGAAGGTCGTGAACCGGGAGCTTCCGCTCGCCGCCGTCGCGGCGGCGCACGCCGAAGCGCTGGACGTGCAGATCCGCATCCTGCGGCTACGGCGCGCAGTGCTGATCGCGGCGGCCAGCCGCCGTTCTACCCCTGAGGAGATGGATCTCATGCACAAGCTGGCCCGGCTTTCCGAGGATGAACGCCAGCGTCTGATCGGCGACTTCCTCGACGCCGTCTTCGGCGACCTGGGCGCCGAGCCGTCGTTCGACGGCATCAGGCGCTCGATGACGCCCGAACTGCCGGGCGACCCCGACGCCGAGCAGGTTCAGGCGTGGGCCGAGCTGGCCGAGCTGTCGCGGGATACCGGCTTCCGCGCCAGCATGCGGCGGATGGCCGGGGACGAGGCGGCCGAGCGCGGCCGGGGCAACGCCCCGGCCCTGGGCCGTGGCCTCGTCGCGGTCGTCCGCGACCAGGCCGGGCCGGCCCTGGCCGCCCGCATCGACCCGGACTCGCCACAGGCATCGCCGATCGTCGCCGCGCTGACGGCTCACTACGGGCAGATCCTTGGCCGCCCGGGCGACGACGGGCTGCGGCGTCAACTGCTGGCCCGGCTGGAGGCCGTGAACGACCCCCGAAGAGAGCGGTACCTCACGCTCCTCTCGGTGATCAACGGCTGGCCCGCCCCGGAGAGCCTGGCGCCGGTACTCGACTGGTTCACCCGTGCCCTAGCCGCGAACTGAGTCGACGAGGCCATTTCCATTAACTACTTACCGAGAGAATACTCTTGGAGTATTCTCTCGGTTATGAGTGTTCCGCTGACGCTGCTTGGCCTCCTCGAGCGCGGGCCGAGTCATGGGTACGACCTGAAGCGCGACTACGACGCGTACTTCGGCCTCGGCAAGCCGCTGCGCTACAGCCAGGTCTACGCGACCCTGTCCCGGCTGGCCAGGGACGGAAAGGCGGTCGCCGGGCCGGTCGAGCAGGAGGCCGGGCCGGAACGCCGCCGGTACGTGATCACCGCCGACGGCGTCGCCGAGGTCGACCGGTGGCTGGCCGAGCCGGTCCCGCCGGAGCCCGACCTGCAGAGCGAGCTGTTCGCCAAGGTGGTGCTGGCGCTGATGCTCGACCGTCCGGCCGACGGCTACCTGGACGCCCAGCGGGCGGCGCACCTGCAGCGGATGCGCGAGCTCACCGAGATGAAGCGAGCGGGCGATCCGGTCGGCGTGCTGCTGGCCGATCACGCGCTCTACCGACTGGAGGCTGACCTGCGATGGATCGACCACACGGCGGCTCGGCTCGACCTGCTCGGACGGTCGGTCCGCCGATGAGCGCCGACCCGGGTAAAGCGAAGATCATCGAGGCGCGGGACCTGTCCCTCTCATTCGGCAGCACGCCGGCCCTGCAGGGCGCCTCACTGGGCGTCCGGCGCGGCGAGATCGTCGCGGTCATGGGGCCGAGCGGGTCGGGCAAGTCCACCCTGCTGCACTGCCTGGCTGGCATCCTGGTCCCTGACCAGGGCGAGGTCTCCTATGGCGGGCAGCGGCTGGACAAGCTCAGCGACGACCGGCGCAGCGCGCTGCGCCGGGACCGGTTCGGGTTCGTGTTCCAGTCCGGTCAGCTCGTTCCCGAACTGACCGCCGAGGAGAACGTCGCGCTGCCGCTGCTACTGTCCGGCACCCGTCGCGGGCCGGCGATGACGGCGGCCAGGGGGTGGTTCCCCGCGCTCGGCCTGGACGGGCTCGAGCAGCGAAGGTCCGGTGAGCTGTCGGGCGGGCAGGCGCAGCGCGTCGCGCTGGCCCGCGGCCTGGTCGCCGACCCCGAGGTGCTGTTCGCCGACGAGCCGACCGGCTCGCTCGACTCGGTCTCCGGTGAGCTGGTGATGGACCTGCTCACCGCCGCCGTCGGCGAGCACGGCACGACCGTCGTGCTGGTGACCCACGACGCCCGGGTCGCCGCCTACGCCGACCGCGAGGTCGTCGTCAGGGACGGCAAGGTCAGCACGCTGACCGGGGCCAAGCCGTGATCGGGGTCGGGCTGCGGCTGGTGTTCAACGGCGGCCGGGAGGCCATCACCCGGCTGGTGGTGGTCGCCATCGCGGTCGGCCTCGGCGTCGGCCTGCTGCTGACCGCCCTGGCCGCGACCAACGCGGTCGCGGCCTGGAGCAACCGCCACGCCTGGCAGTGGACCGGCACGGTCAACGTGCCGGCCGGCCCGACGGCGGGCATCGCCCCGCTGTGGTGGCACCCGAGCGGCGACACCTTCGACAGCCAGCAGATCAGCCGCTTCGACGTGGCCGCCACCGGCACCTCGTCCCCGGTGCCGCCCGGCCTCGCCCGCGACCCGGCGCCCGGCCAGTATTACGCCTCGCCCGCGCTCGCCGCGCTGCTGCGCAGCACCCCGGCCGACCAGCTGGCCGACCGCTACCCGGGCCGCCTGGCGGGCACGATCGGCGACGCCGCCCTGCCGTCACCGAACTCGCTGGTGCTGATCGTCGGGCGCACCCCGGCCCAACTGGCGGCCACCCCCTACAGCGTGCGGGTGACCTCGATCCCCACGACGGTGCCGGCCGACACCAGGGGCGTGGTGAACCCCAACGGGCTGTTCTACAGCCCGCCCAACGGTCAGATCCCGCCGAGTACCAGCGACCTCATCCTGTCCGTGGTGGCACTGGCCGTGCTCGCCCCGGTGCTGATCTTCATCGCCACCGCCACCCGGCTGTCGGCCGCCCGCCGCGAGCAGCGGTTCGCCGCGATGCGCCTGGTCGGCGCGACCCGCAAACAGGTCTCGGTGCTCGCCGCGGTGGAATCGACGGTGGCCGCGCTGCTGGGGGTGGCGCTCGGCTTCGGGCTCTTCTTCCTGCTGCGCGCCGCGGTCGCGGGCATCTCGTTCATCGGCCAGCCGTTCTTCCCGGCCGAGCTGACGCTCAGCCCGGCCGACATCCTCCTGGTCGCGATCGGCGTGCCGGCCGCGGCGGCCGTGGCGGCCCGGCTGGCGCTGCGCCGGGTGCGCATCTCCCCGCTCGGCGTCGCCCGCCGGACGACGCCGAAGCCGCCGCGGGCGTGGCGGGTGCTACCGCTGCTCGCGGGCTTCGCCGACCTCGGCTACTTCGTCGTGAACGGCAAGCCCGTCAGCCCGTCCACCCAGGTCAAGGCGTTCGTGCCCGGCTACCTGCTGATCATCGTCGGCCTTGTCATCGCGGGTCCGTGGCTCACCATGATCGCGGCCAGGGTGATGGCCCGATTGGCTAACCGGCCGGCCACGCTGATCGCCGCCCGTCGCCTGGCCGACGACCCGAAGGCCGCCTTCCGCGCCGTCAGCGGCCTGGTGCTCGCCCTGCTCATCACCACCGCGGCCGTGGTCGCCATCGCCACCCAGGACGCCGTGGACCAGACCAAGTTCGGCACCGGCGCGGTGGTGAACATGCTGACCAGCCAGCTGGCGGACCAGCAGCCCGACTACTCCTACAACGGCCAGACAGGGGCGGTCACGACGGGCGCGGGGCCGGCCGCGTCGGCCGCGCCGCTGACCGCGCGGCTGCGCGCGATCCCCGGCGTTCGGGGGCTGGTCGTGGTCCGCGCGGACCCGGGGCTGTCTATCCCCGGGACATTCCAGGGCCTGGGCGAGAACGGGAACGGCTCCGCCAGTCCGGTTCCGGCCGGCGCGGTGTCCTGCGCGCAGCTCGCGACCATGCCCGCCCTCGGCCGCTGCCCGGCCGGGGCGACCGCGGCGGCGTTCCCTGAAGACGGGTACGACGGCCCCCTGTTCGGCTTCTGGAACCTCGACAGCTTCGTCTGGCCCGCCGTGAACATCCCGGCCACCCGTCTGGACAGCCTCGGAGTCGACGCCGTCAACGTCGGGACGGACGGCTCGGTGCCAGCGGTGGAGCGAGCCAGGACGGTGCTCGAGAACGCCTACCCGGACGCCGGCCTCAACGGGCCGTCCACCCTCGGGGACCTGATCGGGCAGGACAACTCCACCGACAACGACTACCAGCAGCTCGCGAACGTGGTGATCCTGGTTAGCCTGGCGATCGCCGGCTGCACGCTCGCGGCCGGCATCGCGGCCGGGCTGGCCGACCGCAAGCGCCCGTTCAGCCTGCTGCGGCTCACCGGCGCCCGGCTGGCCACGCTGCGGCGGGTCGTGGCCCTCGAGGGCGCCGTCCCGCTGCTGGCGGTCGCCGTCGTCGCGATCGGCACCGGGTTCGGCGGCGCCGCGATGAACGCCGCGTTGCAGCAGGGGCACCCGATCGTGGCGCCAGGCGCCGCTTACTACCTCATCACCGCGGCCGGGATCCTGGTGTCGCTCGGCATCATCGCGGCCACCTTCCCGCTGCTGGCCCGCATCACCGGACCGGAGGCTGCGAGAAACGAGTAGACCCGCGTGACGGCGTGCTCCTCGGCGGACCAGGCCGGGTCCCGGTACCTGGACGCCTACGTCGGGGCGGAGTACTTCCTCGACTGGCCTACTGGGCGTAGCCCTCTCGCCCTCGGCTTCACAACCAGATCGATCCCGAACGGTCCCGGGCGACTCTTGCCCGGCTCATTCCGGGCCGAGGAGGGGGGCAGGCCCGGCTGCGGCCGCCTTCGACCGGGCTACCTCGGTCCAGGGCCGCGCCGATCCCCGGGCGACGTCGATGAGCCGCTCCAGCCGGGGGAGCGCGACCGAGATGAGGAACTCCTCGCGCTGCGGACCGGTAACGCTGACGACTTCGCGCCAGACCGACCGGCCGGCGATGAAACCCGACGCCCCGCCCTCGTCGGCCGCGATCCGGATGATGTCGGTGAACTGATCGAAGGGCACGCCGGCCGAGAGCACGGCCCACGGCCGGTCGAGGACCGCGGCGAGCCTGCGACAGCCGTCAGGCGAACCGGGGTACTCGAGCTTGAGCAGATCGATGTCGAGGTCGTTCAGCGCCCGGGCCGCCTCGATGATCGCGTCTTCGCGGGCCCGGCCGCGCAGGTCTTCGCCCGGCCGCTCGTAGACGAGGTTCTCGATCACCACCGGGACGCCCGCGGCGCGGCAGTCGAGAATGATCTCCTCGCAGACGGCGAGCGCCTCGCCGACCAGGTCCGGCTCGCCCGGGCCGGGGGCCGGGCGGTCGGCCCGGAGCTGGATGAAGAACTTGTAGGCATCGCCCCCCTGGTCCAGGAGCCACCGGGCGTCCAGTCCGGGGTCGCGGTGGGTGCGCGGCTCGCCGCGGAAGCTGCGCCGCTCCGACGGCTCCGCCGCGATGAGCAGTCCGCAGGTCGCGGCCAGCGCGTTCGCGTGCGCGATGGCGGGGACGCCGTAGGTCGGGTCGGACAGCAGTCCGGTCGCGGCCGGGGTCAGGACGCGGGCGACGTCGGCCTTCGCGGTCCGCAGGTCATCGTCGCTCGCCTCCAGCCCGACCGCCGTGAACATGCGGC
>Ga0302325_10003453_pt1 | contig 37324 bp, 39 predicted proteins | sample Palsa_T0_2_FD_201948 | JGI IMG/M metagenome (GOLD analysis project Ga0302325, IMG submission 201948) | Peat permafrost microbial communities from Stordalen Mire near Abisko, Sweden - Palsa_T0_2 | ecosystem: Environmental > Terrestrial > Soil > Palsa > Peat permafrost | place: Sweden: Abisko...
TGGACGTCGATGCCGAATTACCAGAACATTCCCAACTCCGTGCGTTATCCACCTGGTATTACGGTCAACGATAGTGTCTCCAAGGTGGATTATACCGGGTCCTCCGGTCAGACGACGGGCCCATCCCTGTTGTTAAAGGTCATGAGCGGTGACAGCCTCAAAATAGGGGTGCAGTGCTTTTACAACACGGGTACCGGCAGCACCAATAATAGCTCGTTTAGTAGCGTGTTGAATTCTCTGGCTAATGGCCTGGTGAGTATCGCGGGCGCTACCCACGGCAGCTTTTCCAACCTGACAGCCAGCAATAGTTCCGTATATACCGGAGTGACGAGCTTTCTCGGCTCGGATGAGACCGCGCCCAGTGGCTATCCCAAGGCCTACCTGAACTGGATCTTCCTGGACGACCAGTTCAATTATGTCAGTAGCCTGAGCGGATCGGTGCCTGCGGCCAGTGCGAACAATCCTGCCGGTTCGATGAATACGGTAGCACCGGGTTCGCAAATCGCGATGAATAAGAGCGGATATTTGTATATTTGGGTGAGTAACGAGACCCAGGGATGGGACGTGTTCTTTGACAATCTCGCGGTGCAGTATAAGCAGGGGCCGCTACTGGAGGAAAACCATTATTACCCGTTCGGCCTCACTATGGCCGGCATCTCCGATAAGGCGGTGAAGACGCAGTATGCGCAGAATAAGTACCGGTATAATGGGAAAGAGTTGCAGGACCAGGAATTCTCGGATGGCACAGGATTGGAGGAATATGATTTTGGAGCTAGATTTCAGGATCCGCAACTAGGTGTTTGGCATGGGATTGACCCATTGGCAGGTAAAAATAGTAGGTGGAGCCCCTATAGCTACGCGATGAATAATCCGGTGCGATTTATCGACCGGGATGGGATGGATGCAATAGATGAGTCAAATGCATTAACTGCATCGATATATGGAGATAATTATCCAATTAGTGGTGGTAATGGTAGTGGCGCCAACGATGGCGACGATAACGATCTGGTAAAGGTTAAATTCCTTTTCAACGGCAAAACTCATACTGTAACTTTTCAACCAGTAAGTGATGAAGAATATGATAGTCACATTAATGATGATCCAAGTTCCAGCCCGGATCCTAAAACGACAGTCGCAAAAATAATTGCAGCATTTAATGATGGTAAAAAAGCCAGAAGCTACCAGTATACTGCTTTTGTTAAGGAACCTGTTAGCGGATGCAGATGGTGCAAGTTTTCAACAGATCGTTCTAACTTAGTAGGCCATGGATTTATTTCACTTACTAAGATTAATGAAGATTATACGTCAGTAACGCAGACTTTTGGATATTACCCTGATGGTGCCGGCGGCGATGGAGTCCTCCCACAAGCACTTGGTTCTACTTTTAAGGATAACACCGGACACCTTTATGACTATGGAATAACCAAAGGAATAAACGAAGAAGAATTTAAGAATATTTTGAGTATCGCAGCTGCTTTTGAAGCTGCCCCCTATAATATAATTTCCTTTAATTGTACTACTTTTGTTCAAATGACAGCCAATGCTGCTGCTATTAAGATAAATAACGCAGTTGGAGGCATTCCAACTTTTAACCTTAATTATCCTTTTGGAGGTATTCTCGTATGGCATAACGGGTTAAATCCAGCAAGTATGGGCGAGAGTCTCAGAGAGCATAACGTATCCTGGTACTGGAACGGAGTGAATGAGGATTATCCTTGGAGTTTCTTGCCTGATAAATAATAAAGCAAGAATTTTAAGAAATGAGGATCATGAATTTTATTATAAAACCGAAACAAAGGTGGTACACGTTTGCACTATTGCCTATTTTGCTAACGCTGTGCAATTGCTGCAGCAGTCAATATGACCATAAACTAATGGTTCCGGACTGTTGTGGTACCGGGTTTGATTTAACTCCCTTTGGGCGTCTGGTTTTTGGTCCATGGCAAGTTAATTTTGATAGATATAATGAAGCGGTTTCTTTTGATGGAAAGGAGATTTCGTCGATTGGTAAACAATTTACCACGAAGCAAAAAGATTTTGTTTTCGAATTGTTACAGGATGGGTCTGTTAAGTTTTGGAATAAGGGCGACTACGATTCATCATTAATGGCAAGGACTTCGACTGATACACAAGGAGTTAAAACCACTACGAATGAGCCGGTTAATGAAAATGCGATAAAAAAGGTTCACAAGTCAGGTAGTTGGAAAGCTAATTTCCAGGATAGCACCGTTGAGATTGGTTTTGGCAACGAGGCGGATGGAATACCAGGTCTTAAAGGGAAATATAAAAACTTGGGCAGCGCATACCTTGACTTCCAACAAATTTCGTATTTTGATAGCGTTTATCTTGGAGGAAGGAAGACTCTTAAAAGAGTCATAACGATACATTACGAACATCCTTGGGTAAACAAATTTTGAAGACATTGAGGGTTAGACTTCTTTAATTTATCTATTTTGACCTAATGCACAAAATATTGACAAATCTAAGTCCATGATTAAAGCCTTTTCGCAGTTATTTTGTTTACTACTTTTATGCCTCGCTGCTGTGTGTCAAGGGAAAACTGAGCGTATTGTTATAAATTGGCCGGGAGAGTATAATTGGAAAACCGTGCGGCAGGCTCATGATGAGAATACACAAATTTCGATGATTATACCAGGGAATGATTCTATCGCTAATCCTTCAGTAATAGGTTCGTTGACCGTCTACCGAGGTACAAGGTATTCCAATTTGGAAAGAATTGTTGATAACTACAAGTCTCGAATAGATACTGGCACAACTCTGACGCCAATTCAAAAGGAGCAGAACGCGAAATATCCATGGGTGATTTTTAAAGTCGAAACCCCTGCGACTAATAAATATCCGGAACCGGAATCAGATTTGTACTATGTAGTACAAGGAAAATTCGGCTTGTATGAAAATTATGTAGGAATAAAAGCTGCTCGTTTAAGTGAGGATTTTGTGAAAAAATGGACGGCGATATTTATGACAAGTAAGATTACGACAGACTGATTTTGAGCAAATTTACCGGCTCCTTCAGCGGAATTGACTTCGACGACTTCGCAATAGCCTCGTTATGATTAAGCCGGAAGCGGTATCGCCTGCTACATTCAGCAGGGTGGCAATCGGATCTAATAGCGTGCTGATGATGATTATAACCGGCCATATTTCCGTAGGGAAATGATAGACAGACATTATAAGCAACTGACCAGTATAGCCGCCATTAGGAATGCTTCCTTCAATTACACTGACTACCACCGATATGATGAGAGCCATTAAACAAGCATCTAAATCGTTGAACCCTTTCCCTACCAGCGAGAGGCATGCTACGGTGACGATTGCGGATCCTTCTTTATGCAGTATCGCTCCCAGTGGTATCGAAACTTCGCTGATGTTTGGAGGAATACCCATTCTTTCGGCAGCATTAAGGTTAGACGGAAGCGTTGCAATACTGCTACAGGTTGCAAGAGCGGTTGCAGATGGAGAGATATTATTTTGCCAATATTTTTTTAGAGTTGGAATTCCCCCTGCGATTAGCGCATATCCTGAAAAAGCTATGATATAGTAGGAAATGGCAATAAAATGAGCGGCAAACAGCACGCGGGTATAAGCTCCTAGTAAATGTGTGCCAACTGATGCGATCTGGCAAGCAAAATAGACTCCTAACCCCAGAGGTGCCAGTTTCATGATAAGCTGAAGCAAGCTTTTCATAACCACGTTACCTGACGATAAGAAAGCTTTAAACCGCTTGCCTGCTACTCCCGCTCTACGAGCAGCGGCGCCCGTCAGCATGGAAAAAATAATCAGCGGCAATATGCTGTTCCGGGAAAGCATTTCTGGGAAATCTTTAACGGTTAATAATTCCTCTATCGGATTGCCGCCTGTTGGCGCATTTTTTAATGACGAGAGCCCAGTTGTTGAATAATTAATGGAGACGGGGAAAAAGTGGAAGGTTATTATGGCTAATATAACCGCGACTAAAACCGTGCTTGTAAAAGCGAGTATCATGATGGTAATGAGCCTGCTTATGGTGCGGGACGACCCCAGATTGGCAACGGCGGAAGAAACCGTAAAAAAAATCAACGGGATGACAGCTGTGAGTAGCAAATTGAGAAAAATATCCCCAATGGGTTTCAACTTTAGCATGCCTTGCGGAATCAATGTCCCAAGGATGGCGCCTATGGATATGCCGCTCAAAAGATATAAAGCAGGGGAGTAATTTCTAAATAAGGCTTTTCCTTGGGACACGTTCATACATCGATGTTCATAAGTTTCGGCCAGATAATAGCAGGCAAGCAACTAAAATAGGGAATTAATTGAATATATATAAATTACACAAAGAAATGGGTGTATTGAACGGGAAATTCTTGATCTCGGGGTTGCCTTTAAGTGGATTAAGGTCTTAAAAACAGGCGATTACGAAGACGCCGGCGCTCTTCTAAGGGTTAGCAACTAGTAGGCTAAAATTCAAATGTTGGGAGATTAGAATTGCATTGACATAGTTGAATGGTTGGATAATATTCGTTAATTTCAAAGGCTGACCATTGATCTGCTTAGTGTCATTCATCTTCTGTAATACAATGACTTCCGGATGGGTTACAAGGTAAAAACTCTACCTAAATTGTTAGGCTCTGTTAGTTCGATAATGATTTCAACACTTTTGAATGGGAATAGCCGGCGCTATTTTAAATCACATGCCTGAGAGGCAGGTGCGCCCTTTTAACTTATTTGCGAAAATAAGAAGCTAGCCAGTAAAGTGATAATTGTTAACAATAGAGACGTAAATCAACCTTAGCGAAAATATGGAAGAATTATCAAAGTTTTTATCTGGAGTGTACCCCATGCCCTCAGAACTTGTTGAAAGGCTTAGGGGGATAATCAAATATCGGCAGGTTTAAAAAGGGGATATGGGCCGCAGATCTTTGCCATGTATTGTGAAATAGCCTCAATCTAAACGACTCTTACTGTGGTAATATTTTTGAAGAATTATTGAAGCCCTCTCGAATTACACCATTCTTCACTTAAATTGTGACTGTGAATGAATTTTGAAGATCAAATTATCAATTTTTCGAAGCACCTGACGACGCTAAAAGAAATGGCGGAAGAAATCCAGGGATGCTTTACCCTAGTGCACCGGACTTTCATTGTACTAATCATTGACCTTAACCACCCAATACCTACTGTCGTGTAGGTCGTTTATGCTCTTGAACAGCCTTCAGCGGCGTACTATCGTTTCTTTTTCGCCTGCTTATGCTTTTTGGCTTTCTGCCAATGATACTTTCTCTAAACATTTAGGATTCGCCACCAAAAGAGAGTTAATATATTGTCATCGGCCCACTGATTAAAGGGCGGCAACTGGTGCAGGCCACAACGCGGCCCGCACCACAAACAGATAGGTCGGGAAAAGTAAAGCGGCTATTTCAGGACGCGGCAGATTCCTGCCCGCGTAGTCGATTGCCTGAGCTTTTGGCTTGTTGATCCAAAAAGGACAAATGGGCATCAACCAATCTTAGGTGGCTAACTACCAGCTGCTCCAACAAGCCACCAGCAAGCGCATCTAATCGGGCAAGACTCGCTTCAATGGCCCGTAAGCGGTCATTCTGATTTATAGTGTAACCTGGAACCTTCTGTTCTGAATTGAACGAGGCTGAAGGCTTCCTTTCTTTGTCGTAGTATTCCCCACCCTCTGCAATTTCGATTAGCTCGCTACCCCAAAACAGGTAAAACTTATCTATAAAATCTTGGCCCGGTCTCTTAGCTCCATTAACACGGCTGCTGAAATTACCCGGATTAGTTCCCATTAAAGATGAGATCTTTGCATCTGTATAAAATGTCCTTAACGATTTTACATCCTGGACAAATTTATCAAACGTTTTATCGTCAATTCTCTTTGACACAAAATCGGGATTTGTAGAAAGTAATGGAACAAATGGGGAAATCAATTTCACTACTAAAATAGGTAGGGAATTGGCCGGAATTATCTTTTGCTTATCGATCTTAATCCGGGCGCCGATCTCTTTGTAAATAGACGTAGGCGATTTCTACCATCGTTAGCATTTGTAGGTAGTACTGGGAAAAACAGTGCTTGGACACTACCCTTCGATAAGGACCAGAATAAAACTGCACAGCATCGAGGAAATCCCAAAGCTCACGGCGTACATAGTCAATCTGATATTTTACGCAAAACCTCGCATATACGGATTCTGGATAAACTCCCTCTTCGTCGGTGATATAAATACACTGATAGTCGTGGCAAAGCCTTTCCTTTATTGCTGCTGGCATTGTCTTGAGATCGGGGGAAACCTTATTTTTTCTGTAATAGGAGTACCCTACACTATGGCAAAAAGATGCTTCGATGAGAGGAAGCAGGTCAGAATAAAATTGAATGAAAGCAGCACGGATCTCCGTGTCCTCATCATTATATATGGTTCCGCCGTGGCTTAGTGCCATATAAAACCAGTAGGTTAGCTCGCCGTGTATAAAGTGCGCGACGTCTTCAAGTTCCCAAACCTTTTCCAAAGCCGAAAATGGGTCGTCCGGCAAGTAATCAATGGCCCGCTTGGGTTTTGTGATATTTTCGCTGGTTATCATATTATGAGTTTAAGATTATTTTTATACTTTGTCGATTTGTTTCGATACTCGGGATTTCAGCCTGCTAAACATCACCGGACCGATACCTAAATAGGAGGCCAAGTCCTTTCCGGAAACCCTTTCCAAAAGGTCAGGAGATTCGGACATAAGCCATTGGAATCGATTATAAGCTGGCTGCATCCACATTTGCATTAGTCTTTGGTCGCTCGTTCTAAGACATTTTCCAAGCAGGGTCCAACATATACTATTAAATTCAGGGAATTTTTTGGTCAGCATGTAGAAGTCTTCAAAATCGATATAATGAAGTATGCACTTTTCAAGCGCCTGAATGTTTATTATTCCTGGTTGTTGAGAAAAATAACTGGCCCATGATGCACATATTTCATTTTCCTTCCGAAATGAATGCGACACAGTCTTATTACCTATTGTATAATCGCAGCGCAGCAGTCCCTTTTCCACGAAATAGATATTTCTGCAGATTTGACCGGATTTTTCTAAATATTCCCTCCATTTGAGGGTTTTCCTTCTTACAATTGCCTTTAGGGTTTTTTCAAGCCCAATACTGAGGGGCTGAATTGCCTGAAGGAATGTTAATAGGCAGATCATACCTTGTGCTTTAAAATATTTATTTGAACTTATCGCGAAAGTAAGATGGGTATAGACATATCCATCCGAGTTGCACTTGCGCTTGCAACCCTATCAAAGAACAAACGCAAATGAGGGCCTAATGGCAAGAAATAAAGAGGATTGGGCTTACCTGTTCGACCTGCCCCGAGGCCCCAAACCAGCCCCACCGCCTTGCGGCGGCCAGGTGCAGAGAGCAAGCCCAATCTAGTTTTCATAGGGGTTTAATATCTAGCGGTTGCTGTTTTGCAATCAGAAATGCCGCTTCCAGCAGCAGTTCTATTTTCTGTTGAAAGTATATGAGATTTGCCCTCCCCTCACCAACATCAAAAGGATGCAAATCAGAGGTTAGGCAAACTTCAAAATTGGTATTTAGAATATCTCTTACTTCGCTGAGACTATAATCTGCAAAGAATTCATCCAGTACGTTGACGGGGTTTTCGCGCTGTTCTTCTGTTAATCGAACGGGTTGATTATAAAATTCGGATTGAAGTTGAAACGGTGACATAACATAGAGGATAAAAAATGGCGTGGGTTAGTTCTTACCGTTCTGAGGGCTGCGACACCCTGACACCGAATAAGAACGCCCACGCCATGACGTGAGCGATTTACCCTATTTCTCGGTGTCTTGAAGGTCGCAGTTTCAGAACGAGAATAAAAGCAAACACGCTTAAATTAATATGTTGATCCGCGAAGCTAGCGTTTGATCTATGAAGTGTTGTAAATCATTGAATTATTTTTTGTCGGGCGGACTAAAAACGGCATTGTTTAGTAAAGATAAATTAAATAATCCGGAAAATGTGCTTATAACCCCATTTTTATTCTATAACATATTGGGACTTTTCCTGCCTAATCGAAATGAATGGAATCAAAAGAGTTTCAAAAGGAATTACAACTGCTTGGCGTGAGAATTAAACAACTGCGGAAACATCGTAAACTCCGGTTACTCGACCTTGAAATGCTTTCTGGGATTAATGATAGTGATATTAGCAGGTATGAACGGGGAAAAGAGAATGTTGAATATCATACTCTTTTTAAGTTAGCAACAGCACTTCATGTCGAAATAAAGGATATTACAGATTATACTGGACCTTTGCCAGATAATTCCAATTTTAAACTTGTTAAGCCATCGAAACTACGAAAAAAAAGCTAGAATTACTGAAGCCTTAAACGATGGCGATTTTTATGGAACTGCCAAAACATGTCCAGGAATACCTAGAATAATGGAGGACGATGTCACCACCTCCAGGCACCACTACATACCTAAATTTTACTTGAGAGGTTTTACCGACAGGCAGGGTAAATTTTATAGGTATGACAAGTTAAAGGACGATTATAGATACGTAGGAACCAAAAGTATTTTCTGGGAAGAAAATCTCAACGCTGGCGTTTTAAAACATCCCGAAACCGGCGAGATGCATTATTTCGAATTGGCAGAACATTTATTTTCGGGGCTTGAATCAATGCTCGCAAAATCTATCGAAATTCTCAGAAATACCGATGCCTCAACGAGGATTATGGCTGTCCCGGCAGCCGTAGAGACCATCAAACAATTGATACATTTTCTATTTTGGCGCGTCCCGTCTAATAAGGCGCTTTTGGATAAATTAATGGACGAAAAGACATTGGGCGACTTAGGATTTGGTTTCTTTGATACCAATGGAAAAAGGCTCACCGAATGGGAAGAGAAAATGAAGGATATTGATCTTTGGAGAAAGATGTATCCCGCCTTGATAGCTTCCGGGAGAGCGTCTTCTTCTTTCAAAATGAACAATGATATTCATTGGGATACCTATTACATGAACTGGAATCATGCATTCGTGACAGACAATCCCGTTATTTTAAGGTCGTTTGACGGACCCGCTAGTTTAGAGGGCAATCTTTTGTTCCCACTTTCATTAAATATGCTTATCGTTTCTCTTGATGGCAAAAAGAAGCCTGCCTTAGCCCCGATGATAGCACAACTACAACAAGGTAACCCTTGCCAGAACCCCTTTGCCGCGGACGCGAAGCGCAAGTAGCTGATGATATTTCCAACCCTCGTCTCCAAAACATGCCTCGACCACGTCTTCGATATCATAGGTAGATATCATCCAGTAGCCAACATCCGCTTTCCAGGTCGCCGGATAAGCCTTCTCCACTTGATTTTTACCTTTGGAAACTGTTGCAACGTCCGACCGTATAGCAATCCATTTATTGGGGTATACATCCCCCGTTGTAGCTGCAACATTTACCTTTAGATAAAAGATAAAGCTATTGTCTGGACGGGCTACGATCGAGATCTTACGTGCGTCGCGGCCGATGATGACGTTACAGTCCCATTCGTCCTCTGCCATATTGATGGAGACGTCCACCACTTCTCCGTAATGGCCGTCGTTTATGGTTCGTAGGGTTGGCGATCCTTTTTTGACAGCATATGCCTCCATAAGGGGAATTTCACCACGTTGGGACCCGAATCGAACAAGAATGGCTGTCTCTGCTAGAGCAGGAACCCCGGGCTGCATCATTGCCGGATTTGCCAGGGGTTGCTCAAGCGTTTGAATGGGAACAGTCATGGGAAGTACCGTCTGGGGCTCGGGTGGCCGTTGAAGAATGACCTCGATTTGGCTCAGCGGATAAAAGTCGGGGGGAAATTGTCGAATGCCCAGATGCCTGCCCGTATCTTGGCGCACCCGCTCATAATAATCTAATAATCGCTGACTTCCTTCACCTACATACGCAACAATCAGAAATCTTGGCTGATTATTGCCGCCACCGATATTCATAGTAGCCCGCCACGTCTTTTTCTGATGGTCAAACGCTAAAGGTCCTTTGGGCCAGTATTGCTGGACTGCAGGATTGTACTCTATAGCGTAAAAAGAACCAGTTGCTCCTGTCCTTTTGCAGGTGCCGCTGACTTGTATGGGGGACGGTACAGTGCTATTGGGCAAAGGAAGGTGAATTTTGATCTCGTATTTTTTTTGCATTTTAGACAGGGAAATCTGCGTGCTGCCGGATAAGAAAAAACTAATAATCGCGACGAGGATAAACAGACCGCCGAGGGAAGCGAGAACTTTTATTGACAGAGCATCGGAAAACGAAAGGTGGGCCTGAGAGTAACCCTTATTAGCCGCCAGAAGGATTAATCCCGTTCCGAGTATTACAAACACGAGGATCATGAGGTTTCGTAAATTGTCGAAGGCTTTATCTGCCACTGAAGCCCAGGAAAAATCTGCCATAGAAGAAAAAGGTTTAGGTGAATGGTTTTCAAATATAGTCATCTTTTGGCCTTAGCGATGCCTAGTGGAACAAACCTAAAATCTTTGGCCCCCAACTGCACTTTTCCCTTTTTTATATTTTTTCCAACTTTCGCGAGAAAGGGAAATATTCGGTGCCGTCCAGCCTGCCCTTTCGATTTTCCACCAGATAAAAGCTTTCTTTATATGCCTCCATTCCATTGGCAGTGATTTCAATTTCTGTTAGTTTGTCATTGTCCACCCAGAATCTAATGTGATCATTTTTTAACAAAATGGCAATTGCGCCGTGAAATTGCTGTATTCCCTTGCATTATTGCGCAGGTATACAGTCTTTAAACCGCCGATACAAGATCTCCAAAAGTTTGTTACAAGCCGGTCTTTTTTGTTTTCTAAGTTGATAACTCATAGGCGATTTAAAAAATAAATATAAAAAGGCTAATCATTTTTTGACGGACTATACATCCTGACAAGTCTGGTCAAATCACTGGAATAATAATTTTCACATGTGCAGTTCGGCCTGCAAACCCGTCTTTCGATAGGCACTTCAACCCCGCTTTCATTCATGGCTAACATTAACGCCCCTATTGCCATACTATACATGTCGATTTGACCGGATAATTCGTAACCAGGGTCATCGACTACTATTATTTTAAGGTATTTTCCAAGTGGAATTTCTCCTCCTGAATGTCTAAAGACAATCATTTGATCGAACGTACCCTTTGTCAGATTTTCTTCTAAATCGGCTTTATTTTGAAACCATCGCTCATTTTCAGGTAAACCTGTCCACTTAGTCGGGTTGCATTTAGTTACCCAGATTCTTCCTAATGAAATATTTTCCAAAATATTGGTATCAATGACAAAGAGTATAGGACCGTAGATGTTTGCCATCCTTCCTCGATGATGAATGTCAACAGTATCTGCAAAGACATCGAACCACAAGCTGAAAAGCTTATCAATTTTGTCGGATGTTTGAGTCGTTTGCTTAAACCCGTTCCGCTCCACCGTCCCTCGGGAGAGCAGGGAGTTTCTTTTTACAAACTGGCACGCAGTCAGCACACTGTTCGCGTGGAATAACTCGGTAATATCTTTATTAAGCAATACTTTATGGACAGTAGGGCGAATAAGATGCATAATATAAATTTAAGTGCTTTGATCTATTTTTCGTAAAATATTGGAATATTTAGCTTGGGCGGCCTGTTTCATTCTCGACGCGTGTGCAGACCAAGATCTGTAGATATCTACTTGGTCGTAATTGTAAGATAGTTGTTATACGTTGAGCCGCCGGACCAGTCATAATCAATTATTTCAACAAGAATAAATAAAGTCTTTGTGGCTAACCTAGAATGTTTCGGGCAAAAGCTGCATCGGTTGCGGAATCGGTAACTGATATTAAAAAACTGCTCCTGCTTTTCGGCGGCAGCTGTGGCGCTATAACCACCTTTAAAGATCTGTCAATGGCCCGGCAAAAAAAAGGGTTTTTTAACGGTAAATCGCGTCCGGTTTGGGAACCACCATTGGAAAATCTAATTGTCTTGACCCCCATTCGCCACTTAATTTTAGCTTTAAAAGATGCCGGCGCGAGGGGGTCAGTTTAACCGGGTTTTACAAGTTATGATACAAAGATAAATTATATTAAATTGTTGTGGCCTTAAAAGACCTTTTTTGTATTGGTAAAGTGGAGAGGAACCAGGATATATTTTTCTGTCGGAGTTCATCCTCCGCCGTTCGGAATTTTCCTACCCGCACAAGTCAAATGCTTTACTGCGATATTGTATTAGGTACTTCCGTACAGGGTTTGATGATAAACTAAAAAAGTTAGCAAAATGCTTTTTTTATTCGTAGCTTAGCGCCTGATGGGTTACGTCCGAATTACCATAGAACTGCGTGACGGCGGGAGGAGATCTGGCGTTCGTGCCTTTCCAGAACCAATGAACCTCGCAGAAATCCGAATGCACGCCATGCAACTGTCTAGCGACGTGTTGGGCAGGGGGGAAATTGAAGACATAACTGTAGTGGACGTACCGGCAGATGATCCTGCAATAGTGTACCTCATCCTTGGGCAAAAGAAACGTTTTCAGTCTGTGCCCCGAAGTGATGCCGGCAGGCTAAGACGCTTAAAAACTCGCTGAATGGAGCCAGTAGACAATCGCCTGGACATTTTTCCGCATCCGGACTATGGAGAAAGAGCGGAGCACTTTTGCCGGGCGTATAACCTTGTCCGATTAGTTGGGATCGGAGACGTCGCCTATTCAAAACGCGCCCTGAAAGGATATACTGGGCGGACCTGCCTCTTTTGTGGAAGGAGCTACCCTGATGTATCTTTGACCCGGACTGCGATGATATTACCCAATTCGGACCACCTCCCATTAGGGGCAGTTACAGACTTGCGTTAAATGAGCTAGGTCTTTACAAGCTTTACTACGAGGAGGGGCGTTTGCAGATCAATCAAGGTCCCAAGGGCGACGGTACAAATGATAAAGATTGCTGAATGCTACTTCAGAACTTATTTCCCGTTCCAGGGGGATGAAATTCGGTTCAAGATGGGGTTTCTGGAAACAGCTGAAGAAGCTGGCCAGTAGGGACTATCAAGATATATCAACGAGAATGGGGAAATGTTACTCGGCGAAATTGCAAAAGGTAATAACACTGCGGCTTTTGACTTGGAATGGCCCATGCAGGCATTGGTCAGCCTAGCGGAGCCTGCTGATGAAGAATGGATACTTGCCCGCTTGGACGACATGAAATTCGACGGAGGCTTTGATTTTCCCCAGCTTAGCCGTGCGGCTGAATGCCTTGCTTATTCCGGAAGCGCTAAATCTTTGACATACCGTAAACAAATTGCTGCTCAGCTCAAAGACAAGGAATTGATGCTTAATGTTTGTCAGGTTGCTTTTGAGCAGATCTGTCGCCGGGAGAAAATCCCTTTTATAAAAGGTGACTTGTTTCAAGCATGAAGCAACCCTGGCCGGCAGGTGATTGAGCAGATTTCGGGTTGTAGGCTGTCAGAACCCATGTGTTTCCTGGGCCTTTTTCCAGTGCTTTTTCAGAATTGGCTTGTTGACGCTGGTTTCGCCCTTGGAGAGATCGCCCGAGAAATGGCAATATTTTTCGGGATAGTCGGGATTGCCGAATTCGTTCCACTTTTTATAGGCTTCCGGGGAAAGTGGCTTAACGACATTAAAAGGTATTTCTAGCCCGGTCCGGATGCAATATCCGATGTTCTTTTTGGCTGCCTTTGGCGTCTTCCCGTTGGCTGCGGAAGGAACGGCATTCGTCACAGGGCGATATTCATATGGGCGGCTGGTGTAAGTAATATATTGGGCTTCTTTGAACGCGTCCTGGAATAATCGGGCATCTGCCGGGTCATTCTTATCTACGAAGACGCCCATTTCCTTGTTGTGATCCATGGAGAATTCGTAGAGGTTCATGGAGGTGATGATCATTTTTTCATCATTGGCGTAGCATTTGGCATGAAGGTCTTCATTGCATCTCAGGGTAACTCGGCGGAGGACACGGAAGTAATCGATATCGTCGGAGGTCAATTTCGGTACACGAAAGATCAGGGTAGTGTTCTTTCCCTTATCGTCCCTGTAGGCCAGCAATTGTCTGAAGTCTTTGGATAGCTGCAGGTATGGTGAAATGAGGATCAGGTCGGTGTCGCTGTCCCTGATGAGGTCGGACAATTCGGCGGCGCATTTACGGGTATCGAGGAATCTGGCCATTTTTCTTAGGATTTTGATGTCATCGTTAGACTGCTAATAATGAATGATGTAAAATAGGCACAAATGGGCGGATTTGCAAGAGGATGGCGTCGGTCGCCGGGAAGTGAAACGGACAATGCGGGGAGAGTGGGGATCCTGCGAGAGGGCTTCGTCATAAATTGGGTTAAAAAACGGTGGTCGCTCTGGTGGGAATACCTTACTTTTTGCCTTCACCAATGCGCATTTTTGTGAAACGGGTATTAATTATTATCAATAAAAGCTGGGAAGCGGATGCGGCGTTAAGCGCCATTTTCAACGACGATATCTGTCATCCCGACCTGGACTATAAGGCGAAAAGCGGCGGAGTTTTTACGTTAGACCGGAAAACCCTGGATTTTCCCCGGACGGAGGCTCAGGGCTCGAGAACGCCCAGGTCGGTCTTTTCCACGGCTAATTACAGGTATGAGCTGTGGTGTATCCAGAATATTATGACGCCGCAGCCTGACAGCAATCCGGACCCTCTGTACTATTCCAATAGTTATCAGAAATCGGTAGATTTCCCGAAGATTTTGCAATATAGCTCCGATCCGGTGGCGATGGTGGTGGCTTTCGGAACGGCTGGGGCGCCGACTGAGGTATCGAAGAACGGGGGCCTGGTGATTGGGTCGAATGCTTTTATCTATGACGTGCCGCCGGCACCACTCCCAGCTCCGCCGACGCCGCCTCCGGTTCCGGGCCCGAAGTATAAAAGACCGCAATTCGGACAGTTACTGCCCTCTTCTGTCAACCCTAAGTTATTTGACCGGATAAACCTTGGCATGGCGCCCCTGGCGATGCACCTGTATTTCGAGCTTAAAACACTGCTGCCACCCATCAATCCTGCACCTAATTTCCCTTTGGTAGCGGGTCCGGGCATTGTGGCGGTGAGCGATGTCAATATTACGAACTATGGGCAGTTTGCCACGACGGACCCAGCCGCGCTGAAAGCGTATGCAACCCTCTGCAAACCACCGGTCAACCCGCCGGTTCCACCGCCGGATTACAATACCCCCTATTCGGTTGAGACGACGCACGGGTTGATCCGGCTAGAAGCCGGGTGCAAAAATTTCATATTTATTAGCGCGATCACTGATAGGGATGCCTACTTTAATAACGAGGTGACACCGAGGGCGAATGCTCATAATTTCTCGTGTGCATTCAATGGGGGCGTCTTTCTCTCCTGGTTTTTGCCGTTGCTGGAGCGGAATCGTGAGTTGGTGGGATAAAAAGCGCCAAGACTTTTAAGATGCCAATGAGAGTAATACAGATATACCATTATGACAGAACCTATTCGTGAAATAATACCCAGGAATCTGGACGATGAAACGAAGAAAATGCTTGATTTCTTTTCGGAAACACTGGAAGAATTTGTAAACTTCGGTTCACATATAATGTCGTGGGATGTGGAACCGAAAACAACTGGGGAAGAGAATATTCCACCGAGTATGCTTTTCCGGCATTTTTTGGATTTGATCGATTCCATTTCCATTCTTGTAAGGAATGGCTGTGGAGATACATCGAAGTTGTTGCTGCGTGGGGCATTAGAGGTAATGCTTCAATTGGAATATCTTTTTGAAAAGGATACTCACGACAGGGCCATGGCATTTTTAGTAATGGAAATTCTAAATGAGATCAAGACTTTAAAGAAGTTTGACCCTGGTACTTCGGAGGGCGCGGAGATGCACAAACTCTTTGCAGATGAAAAACTAATGCCGGCACCCCAATTGCATTTGAAGGAGGATCTTAAGGACGCGGTCAATAAGAAAATGAAGTTGTTTGATCTTCCTCAATTCCAAAAGGCTTATGCGGAATCTCAACGGCTTAAAACTGAGAAGGTAAAAAAGCCGAAATGGTATCGCTATTATGACGGGCCTCAGGATATAAGGAGCTTGGCGATTCATTTGAAAATGGGTACCTTTTACGAATCCCTTTACAGAAAATGGTCTGGCTCGACTCACGGGTCCGACGTATATCTCGGAAAGGTTACCCACAATGATGTTGGAGGTGTGGATATTGTACAGTTAAGGTTTATCAGGGATGTGCAGGAGGTAGTTCGGTTTTCGCTTTCGTTTACGATTAAGGTGTTTATCACGTTCATAAGCAATCGAATTCCCCATAAAAAGACGGAGCTTGGCGAGTGGTATAAGACAATACAAGCGGCGTATCTGGATATAAACACCAGAAACTTTTATTCGGTGGATTGAGAGGGTCGGGGTGGTTGGATGTTAACCGCGGTTATGTCCACGCACTCCATATTAATTGTCCGGATCAATTCGTAGATCAAACTTTGCGCTTTCGCCGCTCGAAATAAACCGGGCATCTTCCCGGAGGATACGGGTGACGTTTTTGAAATCACCGATGTAAAACAGGAATATCTGCAACAGGCAAAATAAGCCCAACAAATTACAGCCGACAGCAGCAATATTTAAATCAGGCCGCTTGAAGGAAGAGTATGCCAAATAGGAAAGATAGGCAGCCATCCCCAACATCATGCATACGATAAACAAGGCGTTGAAAAGCACATATGCTTTGCTTTTGGTATTTATATTCAGTAGCTCAACCATGAAGGAGAAAGGAATGGCATTACGGGTGTGAATATTAAGAAAAAATGGATTGACTTCCTCATTCGTATTTGGCGTCCGAAATATTTTATAGCCTACACATTTCATAACCTTCACCAGCTCTCTGCGCCTTTTTGCGATCAGGCACCATTCTAAGATGAAATAGGGAACCAGTAAAGGCGATAGAACTTTTATGATATTGAGGCTGATCTTGAATCCAGAAATATTGCCTTCAGTAATAAAGGATGGGAAGAAGTATATCGCCAATAATATCAAGACAAAGACGGTTAAAAGGCTGCTTCGTTTATTGATTTCTTTGAGCGTGTCATAGCACTTGTCAAAGTAGCTCTTTAGAGTGTCTTTATCCCTATCACTGACAAATTGGTATATCTCTTTTAATGTGTACATAGTAGCGATCTAGGTATTAAATCTACTTAATTGCCCGAACAAATGGGGCTTTGGCATATCCTGAAGGTTGATGGAGCAACTTGACTTAAGCGGGTTGGAATCAGGCGTGTCGGAACAGGGAGCGCACGGCACGGAAAATCGCCTGTTTTTTGAGAAGGATGACGATAAAGCCCTCCCGGAGGATACAAGCCAGAATGATCAGCACGGCGGCGGAAAATATGATAAGGACCAGCTGGAAGGCGAGGGGCTGGTTTTCGATTTCGATTTTGCCCGACAGAAGATCGATTTTTGTCGTCTTTTTCATAGGGCAAAGCAAGGAAATGCCTTGTTTATGCGGTGGGGAAAAATGCTGTTTTTCAGCGGGAGGCATTTTTCCCTGTGCTTTTGCGGCGGGCAGCCGGGGCGACCTGCCGGGGGCCGATTTTCTTTTTGATAAGGTCGATGAGGGAATCATCGGGATAGTCTTCGGGAAGGGGCAACAGTTCCGAAAGGTGCATGAGCCTGCCGATGAACAGGTAGAGCTGCCGATCCGGATACCGTTTTTTCAGCCTTTCAGTCTCGGCTTTCAATGCGGGCATATCGTTGGTTAACGCACCCAGCCCTTCGAACAGGGTATTTCTAAGGTAGGTAAAGATCATGCCCGCATAGTAAGACTGTGCGTGTTTCCGTGCGTTTTTATGGCCCATATGGTGATCGGATTTGCCATGTTTCTTTTCTACCTCATGGAAGGCATTGATGGAGGAATAGGCTTCGACCTTGGGATAAAGTGCCAGCAAATCTTCCATAAATCCGATATCCAACCGGCCGGTCACTCTTATGGAGCGTTTTTCCCCCGCCGCGGAATGTTTGTTTTTTCCTGCCGCGGTGGCGTCAATCTGCATGTAGGTGATTTTAATTTCCTGGTCTGCCAGTTCCTTTAGAAAGTCGAGTACCTGATGGAGCTTGTCTATATTGCGGTCCAGGGTTGAATATTCCTGGTCGCTGGCGACGGCATCGCTGCCGGCGAAGGCCATATTAAGGTAAGACCAGGTAAGGTCGGTCTGGATGTGATCGGGCATTTTAAATTGGGTGAACAAGGACCTTACTTTTCGCAATTCAACGGAAGGCACAAAATAGCGGGTTATCTTGCCGAAGTTACCTTTAATATCAACTTTCCCAGTGCTGTCCACCTTTTGAAGAGGTTTGTGGTTAGCCAGAAAGCGGTTCCAGCCCGTTTCGGGCGGCGGATTGAATTCCTCCGTATTCTTTCGCTCGGCCAGGTAGGATATCTTTTTCATTTTTCCCGAATGTCTGCCTTTTGCCTGCGCCTGCGGGGTGACCGCTTTTCGTTTCGTCTTTGCCATAAACGATTGATTGGTAAAACAAATTTAAAGAAATTGTCTGCATATAGATAACCATACTACGTTGACAGTTTTACCAGCACTGAGAAGATCGGGGATGAAAGATAGATAATTTGGAATGGCAAAGGGCGTCAGGGTTCAACCTTGAAACCTTTTGATACGTGGGCATTAAAAGGTGTTTGCAGCTTTGTGGTACTGGTTTATATTCCTACGAGAGAATTTTATATGATTTGATTCACTTTGCACCTAATAGTTTATTTTTGTTCACGATAAAGCTCTTTGCCATCGCGGACATTTATCCGAAAGTGAAGGTCACTAAAGGTCACGCTATTTGAATCTAAAATGTGTTGCAGAGTACGGATGCAACTGAATCCAAAATCATTCAATAGAGTGGGGGACCGATTTAGCGACTTGACCCAATGGATGAGATAAATCATTTGAACGAGAAAGATATATGCATGATTCGTATGAATCTGGTAGAGCTCTGGTTTAGTCTGACTATGCCGATTTCGAAACACTCAGTTAATTGCAAAATTGAATTAAATGAGTACAAACGAATTGGGGACTTCCTCAGGGGCCTCTCAAAATTCAAGTTTTCAACTACTTGATTTATAACCCTCCAGATATCATAGCTCGAATCCAGTAGGACCCACAAGGCCGTCCTGACGATAGTCAGGACGGCTTTTTTGTTTGGTAGCGGTGCGAACTTGTTCGCAAAAGCGGACAAACAAAAAAGCCGCATCCCGCGATAGCGGGATGGGAGGCCTTGGGTAAGGGGCGAACACGTAGGGGATGGCCGGAGGCAATCCAGTAGGATGTAGGACTCACATTTTAAAGGTAAAATTGGCAGGTTACGGACAGATTCACGGACAAAATGAGGTAATTATTATTCAAAGTGACCACTATTTGCATTGATTTGCAATCCCCTTGGTGGTCAATCCTAATCATAATTTGGTGATCTCACCCTGCAATAATTTCCACCACATACCGATTTTTGGAAACTATTCTTTTTGAGGCGATAGCTCTTGTTTTTTAAAGAATAGATGCATCGTTCACTGAACAATTTAACACCAATCATTCTAAAATATCACGGTAGATTCTTCCATCTGTCAATTGTAAGACAGGAATCAATCAAATTAGTAATATATTTTTTGTCGCTCGCATTGACAGATGAATCACTGCTGGTGTCGGTTTCACTGGACGCATTATTAGTTACAAACTCATTCAACGTTCGTACAGCTCTAATAGGCTTGTCGATTTCGAATTGGCCAGTAGATTTGGTTAGGATTTTCAGCTCAAATAATAAAGAGTAAAGATTTCTTTGTTCAAGTTCCGGAAAGGTCGAAAGTGTTAAATTAAATTTATTTGAAATACCAGTCAAAGAGGATATTCTTTCTTCAGTTGTGTGTTTTAAAGTATTATGTTCTTGGAATCTGCTGTAACCCCATGAAAAAATGCCAATAATGATGGAAGACAAGATCCAGATGGAAAATGGTTTGTTTAAATATTCCCATATTCGATTTGATTTCGGTATGCGTTGGTCCGCTTGATCCTTTAAAGTCCTTCTGATTTCCTGTCTAAAAATTTCCTCCTCCCTGATCCTGGCCCTTTCATCGTTGCTGAGCTTAAAAAATAGATTATTTTTTTAATTACATAAATATCGTCGTTCAAACAAGAAACAGCTGTCATTAGCTTCATATGGGTAAAATTTAACCATTAAATGTTTAAATTTTGTCCATTCGATGGTTAAATATGAAACTCAGCTTAATAACTTCGGCTCTGTATAGCTATTCCAGGACGAGTCAAACATGTGCGCTCTGGTTCATCCAATGTATCGAAACCGTACAATACTATAAGGGTAATCTTTCGAAAGAATTAGCTGCCAATAGATTAACCGACTGGCACCTGTTTTGTTAGAATTATTGCTCGCGCGGCATACCGCACGCGTTTTTACCAAAATTGAAAAAATGCTTAAAACGTATTGGATGGTCGCCATCCGCAAAATGCTCCGGTACAAGGTCCACAGCGTTATCAATATTCTCGGTCTGGCCATCGGTGTAGCCTCCTGCCTGGTCATCTTCCTGCTAACCCGTTTCGAGCTGAGCTACGATACCTTCCATCCCAACAAAGACCGTATCTACCGCGTCGTAGCCGATGTCAGCTTCGACAAAAATTCGCCGGTAAAACTTGCAGGTATGCTTGTTCCGCTTCCAGTGACCCTTCAACGGGAGTTGACAGGAGTCCGACATGCGGTGGCCTTCTACCACTACTACGCGACCGTTAATATTCCTCAGGCTGGTGCCAAGGGGTCCAACATAGCACCTGGCAAACTATTCGATCAGCCGAACGCGGAAACAGGCAACCCCATTATCGTCACCGACTCGCAATACTTCGAGATGTTCCGGTATCAATGGCTCGCCGGCAATGCCTCCACCAGCCTGACCAACCCGGGCTCTGTCGTGCTGACCGCCAATGAGATGTCGAGATACTTTGGCAACATCAGCCCCGACGAAGCGCTCGGCCGAACAGTCATCTATTCGGATTCCCTCTACACAACCGTTACAGGCATTGTCAAAGATTGGTCGGGCAATACCGATCTGAATTTTAAAGACTTTATTTCCCTGCGCACCGTCCCCGGCACCTTTCTAAAAAACATTATCTCCATGAAGCAATGGGGAGGGTGGTGGACCCGGGCACAGGCGTTTGTCGAACTCGCCCCCGGTAGCACCCCGCAAGGGGTCGAACGGCAATTCCCAGCTATCTTAAACAAGTACTGGAGCCACAGTAAAGGCGACACCGCGATACTCAAACTTCAGGCACTCCGGGACCTGCATTTCGATGCGGACTACCATGATAGTTATTCCCGGAAGGCAAGCCTACCGACGCTGTACGGCCTCATGGGCATTGCCGGCTTCATCCTGCTCCTGGCAGCCATCAATTTCATCAACCTCTCGACTGCACAATCGCTGCTGCGCATCAAGGAGGTCGGTATCCGTAAAGTACTCGGCAGCCGGCGGAAAGACATTGTCCTGCAATTCCTAGGCGAGACCTTGCTGATGACGGTCCTCGCCGTTTTGCTGAGCGTCCTCATTACACCCCCTGTTATCTCGATATTGCTTGACTATCTCCCGGTCGGCGTCCGCCTCGACACATCCTGGCAGACGTTGACCTTCCTGGCCCTGATCACTGTTATCACGACGCTTCTGGCCGGCTGGTACCCCGCCCGGGTGATCTCCCGGCTGCTTCCCGCACTGAGCCTCAAAGGCCAGGTGTCCAGAACAGCAACCCCAAGCCGCTATCTCCATCGCACGCTCATTATCTTTCAGTTCACGATTTCCGTGGCTTTCATAATCTGTACGGTCGTCGTCGCCCGCCAGTTGCACTACATGCTGAATACAGACCTGGGATTCTCTACCGATGCGATCCTGACAATCTCCCAGAACGATGCTGATCCGGCGAGCCGCCTTGAAGCTTTTGCCAACAAACTCAGCGAACTGCCTGAAGTAACCACCATCACAAAGGAGATGGAGACGCCGATGGCAAAAGACCACTCTGGTACGGGATTGGTCTATAAAAGCCCCACCGGAGATAAAAAAGTAGACGCCAGTTTCGAGTTGGCCGATACGAATTATTTGCGCGTCTTTGGGCTACAGCTGATTGCCGGCAGAAATCTCTACGCTTGCGATACGATTCGGGAGCTCCTCATCAACGAGACCGCCGCCCGGCAGATGGGCTTTAGCCGCCCTCAGGATGCGCTAGGTCATGTCGCCACCACCGGCATCAATAGTAGGGGCGGTCCCATCGTTGGCATCGTCAAGGACTTCCATTCGCTGTCCCTCCAGGAAGCAATCAATCCCTTTTTCTTTGGCACAGAAAAAGACTGGGAAAATAGTATTAGCATTCGCCTTTCCCCCGCAGCCCGCAACCCCGAGGCAATCCATACCATGCTCGGAAAAACTGAAAAGATCTGGCATGAAATCTATCCCAATGAACCATTCAAATACAGCTTCTTCGACGAGTCGATCGCCAATCTCTATTCCCGGGAAAGGCATCTATCCGGCTTGCTCAGTTTGGCCATGATTATCGCGATCTCGATCTCCTGCATGGGCCTGCTTGGCCTTGCCAGTTTTGCCGCGCAGCAGCGTAGAAAGGAAATGAGCATTCGAAGGGTATTGGGTGCAAGTGCAGGCCGGATTATCGTGCTACTCACCGGGACCTTCCTCTGGCCCGTGGCCCTGGCCTTCGTCATTGCTACCCCCATTGCCTGGTATTTTATACATGGTTGGCTCCAAGGCTTCGTCTATCGGACCACGGCACCTTGGTGGATCTTCGCAGGTTGCGGAGTCGCCGCCATAGCGATCGCCCTGCTGACTGTCGGCTGGCATGCCTTCCACGCCGCCACCGCCAACCCGGCGGAAAGTTTAAGAGCAGATTAAATTAATGCTACTGTATGGACATTATGCAAGGTGAGATCACCAAATTATGATTGGACTTGACCAGCATCACGATTCATAGTCAATGAATTACCCGACTTTTCACATAATAATTGGGTGGTCAAGGAGCAGAATAATTTCCACTGTTGAGCCGGCTGGGATTCCAGGCGGCTTTTTTTATTGTCGGAGAGCGGGAGTTATGGCGAATGTCTCTTTGGCCTTTGTAATAAAGGTGTGGCCCATTTGTCAGGATCGATATAGGGGGCATAGTATGCGGCGAGGTTTAGCAGGATCATGAGCGCTGAGAAAAAGAAAAGGCCCATGAACAGAGCGATCCCTGTATGCATGAGGAGGATACCCGCCAGCCAGTATTTCCTGACACGGGAGAGGTTCATGCAGACTGCGTATCCCAATTCGAGGATGATGGTAATCCAGCTCGATGCCGTAAAGAACCAGGATTGGGGAATAAAATCAAGGTTGACAATACTATAATAGTTGTGCGCGTGCAGGGCTTTCCACATCGCCTCGCCATTAAGCCAGGTGGGTCCGAGCACCTTGTCGAAACCTGAAAAGAAATAGGCTATGCACAAGTGTGCCCGGAACAGGCGCAGGAATAAGGTATGATGGGGTGCGAGCGAAGGACGTTTGCGGAGCAGATTATCCAGCGAGTATATACTGCCGACAGGGAAGACGCAACAATAGAAGAGCCCGATCGTAGTGAAATTATCTACCCCATATTGGTAAAGATGTATCGATTTGCAGAATAGCAACTGGAAGAAAAGAGCAAGGATAGCGTTTAGCCTGGTGCCGGCGCCAAGGATCAGCAGGACGAGGAGCACGGGATAGGCAACGCGGGAAAACGCCAACAGGGCGTCATAGCTGACCGGCAGGTGGATCTGTTGGAGAAGGGCTTGTAAACTATAGAAAGTGGGCGTAAGATGATCGTAGGATGCATCAAGAATGTCAGGGTAGACATATCCCTGACGGGAATAGAGGTCTGCAAAATCCGGTTGGATCGACAAGAAATGCAATAGAGCAAATCCGGCTATATTGATCCTGAAAAAGAACAACCAGCCGGGGAAAAGCCGTTGGCTGCCCGGTTGCCGGATGGCAGCAGGAAAATGGATGTGTTTTTGGGAGAATACCATATCAATGTAGTCCAATGTGAAGTGTGACCATTTTCACCAATTGGTATTTGGGCGGATACCCTTTTTGCAGGGCTTCCATGGAAGGATAGTTCAGCAGGTTATAACTGAGCGTCGCAGAACTGTCGCCGCAGCCATATTTTGTATAAAGCGTAAAGGCTATATTCTTGAGCACCAGATTATCATACGCTTGCTTTACCGTCAGGGACCCCCGGAGGGAGTCAGGAGTTCTACCTTCCGCTTCGCTGATGTACCCATCGGTGGCTGAATTGGCCATCGTGAAAAAGCGCAGGGAGGTTTCATAGGAAGCGAAGACCGGGCTTAGTTTCTTCCCATCGCACTCGCCAATCAACAATCCATTGGTGCGCACATTGATCCCGAAAAAACCATAGCCGGTCTCCGCCCCGGTGTATCGCCCGTAATAGTTGAAAGGGACCGCATTCAACAAGCCAGCCACTAAACGCACCGGACGGGAGTCTTGCGGCTTGTTGTAGAACTCATGGTACGATTTGTAAGATCCCAGCAGATTTATCACAACGATAAACAGCAAGTGGATACAACACCAGGCGATAAAGAGTTTTTGCTTCATGAAATAAGGAGCCAGTCCTTATTTTGACGCATACTTGGAGATAATGTCCTTTGCCCTTTGGGCATCCTTGGTCAAAATGGCTTTATCATCCCATGAGATGAACTTGGTGGAGACCCAGCCAGTCCAGAGGCTTGTGCTCAATATCCAGTTGGACGAATGGTTGATTGGATTGTTATTGTTTATGACGATATCCTCCTTCGTGTCCTTTAGGTGATAATGGTCCATTATAATTTTTTTGAGTTCTTCCTTGTCGGCGGCGGAAATGCTATTAGAGGATTCTTTCGATACGGAATAGAGATTGGTACCGATTTTCTTAATGCCGTCTTGCCGGAGGGTGAAAGAAAGTAGCAAGGCAACAGGCACCGCAAGGGAAAGCAAAATCAACTTTTTCATGGCGAACAATTTGGGGTTTTATTCCTACTCTAGTTTAGGCCTTTTCAGAAAACTGCCGGCAAGGCAACCTGACTGCAGATTGGCTGCTGTATCAAATCTACTGTAAAAACCTATCCTGCCAATACCACGAACAGGTATTTTCATGACCTGGTTATCGGGGGGGATGCCCGGAAGAGCTGCGGCCTGCTTGGTGTCATTTGTTGATGATCAATAACATAAGAGGGCAAGCCGGTCAAGTCTGTATCTCCCGGAGTTTTGGGGACAGTTGAGTTGCCGGGATTCCGGGTCGCAGGTTACCTGGCTTATGCCTATTGCAGGCAATGAGTTTTGAGTATAAATCAGGGCAGGTGATGGGGCTCGTGCGGTTTGAGAAGCCGGAAATGAATTGTATATTTGTTGAAGAAGTAGAGAATAAAGGAAGGCAAGGAAAATGCCAGCCGGACTTTCGTGGAAAATCTTTTGAACGACTCTGATTTTACTCAGGCAAAAATCGCGTCTTTAGCGAATGTTTCTTTGGCCTTTATAAGGAGGGTGAAAAAGGAACAGCGTTCCAAATAATTGAAGACCTTAGTGAGTTAAGCCGTCCGGGATTCCGGGCGGCTTTTTTGTTGCCGGACAGCCGGGACTTTGAAATGTTGGGATGATTTTTTACTTTTCGGATATGGATAATACGGATGCGATCATAAAGCAACTGCATATGGAGGCGGCTGAATTACTGGCATCAGAGAATAGCGATGAATTTATTATAGATTCCTTGATTAAAAAGGGAATTGATCGGCATTATGCGGAAGTGGTATTGGAGAATGTAAAAAATGATATATCAGACAGGAAAGAGTTCTATAAACATCTGTTCGGCGGTACTTTTGTATTTATTGCCGGGGGCATATTGACTTTTGGAACCTTTTCGATTGCGAAGCCCGGAGGGTTATATTTTGTATTTTGGGGTATTATGGTATATGGAATATTTTCGATTACGAGGGCTTTTATCATCTTTAGAAAAAAATAATTCAGTGAAAATTTTTCTTCTGCGGAGCAAATTGGTGCGGATCGGGTTGTTCTGCCTGCTTTCCTTAAGCCTGGTCAGCTGGGACAAAGTGACGAAGGACCTGGCGAAAGCGCATCTTCGGGATAAACCGGCGCAGTCCTATCTGGACGATACTTTTCGGCTGGAGTATGTGGAGAACACGGGTGCGGCTATGAGCATGGCTGACGATCTGAGCCCCCGGACCAGCTTTTGGTTGCTTAGTGTACTGCCGCTTGCCATTTTGTTCGGATTATTTGCTTATGTCATCTGTCATATTCAGGAGATACGGACGTCAAGGATGATCGGTCTTTGCCTGATCTTTGCCGGAGGTATAGGTAATATCATGGACAGGTTGGTTTTTGACCGCCATGTGACTGACTTTATGAATATCGGTATCCTAAATGTACGAACGGGGGTTTTCAATTTTGCGGATCTTTGGATAACGGCCGGTGTTGTCAGCCTTCTGATCTGGCGGGGTGGGTGGCCTAATACAGCCGGGAGACATGTCGATTCAAACGGATAAAATGGATAGAAAGGAATTTGACGGCAAAGTGGCTATTGTAACGGGGGCGGCCCGGGGTATCGGCTTTGAGGTGAGCCGGCGGCTGGCGGGCATGGGGGCTGCCGTCATTCTGAACGATATCGATGCCGCCCAGGCTGAAAAGGCGGCGGAACTTATCAGGGCGGAAAAGGGTGTGGCTTTACCGGTTACCGGTGATAGTTCGCAGATAGAGACAATCGAAAAAATGGTTGCAATGGCGACCGGCCGGCTTGGAAGCCTTGACATCGTTGTCGCCAATGCCGGTATTACCCTGTTCGGTGACTTTCTGAGCTATCCGTTAGCTGATTTTGAGGAGGTGATGAAGGTAAATTTAACGGGATCCTTTTTTCTGGCACAGGCTGCGGCTCGCCGGATGAAAGAACAGGGGTCAGGGGGCTCGCTGCTCTTTATGTCTTCGGTGACGGGGCATCAGGCCCACAAAAACCTGGCCGCCTATGGAATGACAAAGGCGGCGCTGGAAATGCTGGCCAGGAACCTGGTGATCGAGCTTTCTCCTTACAAGATCAATGTCAATTCGGTCGCTCCCGGCGCTACGCTTACGGAAAGGACCATGGATGATGCCGCATATGAAAAGATCTGGTCAGCACTTACGCCCATGGGACGTCCGGCGAATACAGGCGATATTGCGGATGCGGTTCTTTTTCTTGTCTCGGATAAAGCAAAACATATCACCGGGCAGAACCTGGTGATCGATGGGGGATGGACGGCGATCAGTCCTTCGCCTTATTGAGGGGCTAAGGAAGGGCAAAGGGAGGATTTAGGAAAGGCCCCTTATTTCTCTACGAACAGATTGTCTGCCAGCTGCTGGTTAAAATGTTTGACGGGATCGCCATTGATTTGGTGGTAGATGGCGCTGACGAAGATGACTTTTGCCGCGCTCATGATGACGGTGACGGCAAAAAATCCCAGGATAAATAGGGCAGCGCCTACGAGCGGGTGTATCAGCCAGCCTAATACCAATGATGGAATGGCGAGCAGGACAGCTGCCAGTAATTGGATGATGCCAAAACTAAAGGTTGCGCCAATACTTTCCCCCCACTTCTCTTTCATCAGGGCGGCCGAGCGTTTGAAAGCGGCCAGCGGGCCGAGGTTCTCATAAGCGATCACCGGCACCACAAAGAAGGTGGCAATACTCCAAACGACACCGATAGCTCCGGTGATAATTTTCCCGATCGACCCGAGCCTTTCCTGGATCAGGCGGAGGATCATACCTATGGTTGCGGCGAAGACGGCCCAGGAAAAGATGACGCCGATGCGATGAAGGCTGAACCGGAGGCCCTGGCCAATCGTGGGTTTTTCCCCCTGGAAGTATAAATGTGTGCAATGTATCAGAGCTGTGTTAAAAAAGACAACTATAAAGTAGTTTACTACGTAATAGAGGAAAAGGATGACATAATTGACAACGGTGCCCTGGTCTCTGAGCGCCTCGATATCCCATCCGGAAGAAGCGAAAAGGGCCAGGACAAAAGAGGTGATAATGAGGATCATGGAAAGAGCGGATAAGATAGGAAAAAGGATTAACTGACGGTTTTCTTTCAGGACGCTGAAGCTATTGAGGGCAATCTTCCAGCCATTTGAAAGACGGGTAAAAACGTTCATAGAATTAATTTTGATGGTCCAACAAAATAAAACAATAACCTGAATTGTCCTAACTTCGGTAAAATTTCACCCCAGGCGGGCACAAATTCCGGGTTTTCCTATAATTAGGATTTCATTAACAAAAATAAAATAAACCGGCGGGCGTTTTGATATTCTAAGTAACCCGAAATCATTTCGTTATGAAAGTACTCTTAACTTCAGCGGCAGTTTTTGCCTGTTTTCTTGTCCTTTCCTGTAGTAAAGGCACCTCCGGACCCAATCCGGGCAGCGGGAAAAATGCCTTATTTCCGCTGGTACAGGGAAGTACCTGGTATTATGTCGATTCTGCTTTCACTGACAGTGGGCTGGCTGTCCCCCCATACGCGGACACCATGACGGTCACCAGGGAAACCTATCAGGATCAAAACGGAACCATTTACCTGGGGTTGAATGACCCTTATGGCTGGTTCGACGGTAGCTTTATTTCGGTAGATCCATCCAACGATGCTATTTATGAGGTGGACAGCCCTTATTATTCTCCCTACACGTTTTTCGCGACGGTACAGCAGGATGGTCAGGTGATCGGTACCGGTATCGATGTTACCAATCCTTCCTGTCCGTTGTCTACCACGCAATATGGGTTTGTAACGCCGGTTACTATCGGCAGTTATTCTTGTTTGACGAATATTGAATACACGGTTGACTGTAATAGCAATCCACAGGAAGAGATCATTTCCTATGTAACGCCGGGAACGGGTGTTGTGAGAATAGCGCATTTTATGCCTGATTCCACCAACGGTCCGTTGTACGAGGATTATTCGCAGACTTTGATTTCGGCGACTATAAAGTAGGATTGGGGCTGGGTGTAGAAACCGAGCGGGGGGTGATGAGAGGGGATCGGGTGGGGGTGATGAGAGGGGATCGGGTGTAGAAGGAGGGCCGGGTTGTCAGAATACTTCGCCAAGGTTGGCGAAGATGCCCTGGGAGCCATGAAGGCCGAATCCGTAGTCGAGGGCGATATTGGTGTGGGGAAATTTGTTCAATTTGATTCTTATGCCTGCGCCCCAGCCTGGTGCGATGGCTTCAAAACGATTTGTAACGGGTTCCGTGAAGGATTGGGCGTTAACGAACACCACTCCACCGAGGAACCCGTTGCGCGTAATACCATACCGGTATTCCGTTTCCAGGTAGAGCATGTCTTTTCCTCTAAACCTTCCGCCAATATAGCCCCTGCCCATATTGGCATAGGTATCCGATTGGGTGGAAGGGAGCAGCAGGTAGGGGGTATTTTTGCTGAAATTAAATACATCGTAGGTCCAAAAAGCAAGCGTGTTATGAGAACTGGCCGGCAGGTGTAAATAGTGGCGGGCATCGATTTGGAGGGACTGCCAGTTGGCATCGCTGCCCAGGAAGGTAAAATTAGGGCGAAAGACGATGCTGGCATAGTAGCCCGGTTCGGGGTTGATCTCGTTGCGCCTGCCGTCGTACAGGATGTTGAAGGTAGGGCCGGAGGAAACCGATTTAGCGGGAACCCCGTATGCTTCAAAGGCTGTCGGCTGTCCGTTGGTGGGGTGGGACAGGTCCTTCACATTATAAAAATAATCCACATCATAACCGAATCCGACGTAAAGATCTTTTGCTATGGTTTTAAGCAGCGTGGAATAAAACCGGAGGTAATCAAAAGTAATGGAGTCAGCTTCCGATGTGGTCGTTAAGGTCCCGAGTCCATAGGTATTTTGTGGAAAGATTTCAAAGCGCCAATCGGTGATGATGTTGTACTTGTTCCCTTTTGTCCAGATATTGCCCTGTAAAGGCATCAGAATCTGGTTTTTTTGGGTGAAGACCGAGGCCAGATAGATGTTGGAGATATTGTCATCGCTTCGGTCGCCGGTGTAGAAGGCCAGGCTGCCGGTAAGATCAAAGGCCAGGCCTGTTTCCAGCGTATATTCTGCGGAAGGCAGCAGGGCAGGGTAGAGTTTACCGACTTTTTTTCCGGAGGTGTCTTTTCGGATTCCGGGATGTTTCAGGAACAGGGACCGGCCGATATCGATGAGGTCTACCTGTTCTTTGCCGGAGAACCAGTGGACCCCCTGGGGGCTGGTGGTATCGGCGGCCATTTTTGGTATTCCGGCCGTATCGGGCCGGCTGACCGGCGGAAGAATCCGGATGAGATTCCGGGATTTTCCCGGAAGAGCTATGAAAAACAAACAAGCCAGTAAAAATGTCCGGTTTGGAAAGGGCACTTCTTTTTCGCTAAAAATAGGTAGTTAAGTCGTACTGAAGTGCATCCGCCGAAAAATTAATGTGACAGATATGTTAATGTTAAAATTGCGAACGCCAGGTGTAAAAAGGGATACTAAATTGATCTTAATTTCGTTATGTGCATGAAAACCTTGACTATGCTGGATAGATTTACCATTTTGTCTGCCGTCTTCTTTCTCCTGGTCTTCGTTGCCTGCAAGAAAAGCAATAATTCAGGGAATACCTCCGGTCCCAATCCGCTGACCGGGAGCTGGACCTTTACTGCCGAGACATCCAACGCCAATATAACGGCGACGGAGTCCCTTGGTCCGATCTCTGTAAATGTGTTGGCTCTCGTCGATTTGAGAACGATCGACAATGCGGGGACCTTCACTTTTAGCGCCGATTCCTTACAGGGGATCGGGGTAGGGTACACGATCGATACTACCTATGCTACCTATATCACTACCGGCGGGATAACGGATACCACTGTTTCTCCGCTGATGACAACTGTCGCACCTACGAATTCGGAGGCGAGCTATCAATTAATCGGTCAGGATTCCATCTACTTTCCGAATGGCTCTCCTTTTGCCGTGAGCGTGGATACGTCTCAGCCGCCGGTTGAAATCAAGGGGGCGCATTTTTCAATCAGCGGCAGTACCCTGACCCTTACTTCCACCTTCACGCAGACCGGCAATGAAACGGTGGATGGGATTACTGCCCCGACGACTGCTCAAATAAGCAGCGTGATCACGATGACGAAGCAATAATAAAAATTGAAGTTTTTTTGTATATTCAGCGTAGCGTAAGCCCCCGGACAGTGGTGTCCACGTGTTAAATCTGCGCTGCTTTCACATGAGCGATCGTCGGACTTTTATCCAGCAAAGCTCGGCCCTGGCGGCCGGCACCCTTTTCCTTCCGGCCAGTAACAACCGTTCTTCTTCCTTCCCTTCGCGAGTACCTTCTTCCGATCAGGTTAATATTGGCGCCATCGGGCTCAACGGCATGGGCTGGGCTGACTTGTCCTCTGCGCTGAAAGTGCCGGGTGTCAATGTCGTTGCGCTCTGCGATGTCGACAAGCAGGTGTTGGACCACCGGATGAAAGACCTGGCTGATCTGAAGATCGATACCAGCCGGGTGAAGCTTTATAGCGATTACCGGAAGCTGCTGGAGCAAAAAGATATCGATGCCGTGATTATCGGTACGCCGGATCACTGGCATGCGTTGATCATGATCGATGCCTGCCGGGCGGGAAAAGACGTATATGTGGAAAAACCATGCGGCAATTCCATCGGGGAATGCCGGGCAATGATCGCGGCGCAGAAAAAATACAACCGGATCGTGCAGGTAGGGCAGTGGCAGCGGAGCCAGCAGCATTTCAAGGATGCGGTGGACTTTGTGCATTCCGGGCAGTTGGGAAATATCCGTACCGTCAAAGTGTGGTGTTATCAGGGTTGGATGAAGCCGCTGCCCGTCGTCGCTGACACGCCGCCGCCGCCGGGTGTCGACTATGCGATGTGGCTGGGGCCTGCACCCATGCGTTCCTTTAATGCCAGCCGTTTCCACTTTAATTTCCGTTGGTTCTGGGATTATGCCGGGGGGTTGATGACGGATTGGGGTGTCCATTTACTGGATTATGGATTGCTGGGTATGAAAGCGGGGAATCCGAAGACCATCGCAGCCCTGGGTGGAAAGTTCGCTTATCCCGATCTTTACGAAGAGACGCCGGATACCCTGACGACCTTATATGAGTTCGACGGTTTCAATATGGTGTGGGACCATGCGATGGGCATCGACAACGGCTCTTATGAAAGGGACCATGGGATTGCCTACATCGGTAATAATGCAACGTTGGTGCTCAGCCGTAATGGCTGGGAAGTGATGGAAGAGCGTCAGAGCAAGAATAAGGTTGCCCGGCCTTTTGTCAAGTCAGTGGACAATGGTTTGGACAATCACTGGGTGAATTTTATCGGGGCAGTGCGATCGCGCAAGGCGGGGGACTTGAATTGTTCGATAGAAGAGGCTGCCCATGTGGCTACGGTCGCGCAGATGGGAAATATTTCACTCCGCAGCGCGCAGCGTCTTTCCTGGGATGAGGCGGCCGGGAAATTTACCGATGAAAAGATCAATAGCGAATATTTGATGAAGGAATATCATAATGGGTATCAATTGCCGGTGATATAGCGTCGGAGATGACGGCTCAGCGGGGCGGGTCAGCGGAGGTCGGTGTGGTACAGGCGCGCGCGGTCAGTTCTTTACCATGGCGTACCGGATACCGGCCAGCAGGTGGTGGAGAAAAAGCGTGTCGGACCAGGTCTGGTCGGTATGTCCCAGGGCTGTGTAGAAGGAGCGGCCTCCATCGAAATCATGGTACCAGGCCATGGGGTGGTTGTCGCCGTTTGCGCCGCCGGTATAGGAGGTTTCGTCTATTTTAATCAGCACGTGGATATTGGGGTTAAGGTATTTGAAATTATACAGTTCATCAAAATGAGTCCAGGGGTCGGGGAAGCCTGCGGTGGCGGGGTTGTTCTTATCAACGATAAAAAACCGGGCCTCCTGTTGTTTGGGGTGTGATTTAAAATAGCCGCCTACCAGGTCGCCGTACCATTGCCAGTTGTATTCGCAGTCGGTGGCGGCGTGGATGCCGACAAAGCCTCCGCCATGGCGGATATATTCCTGAAGGGCTTTTTCTTCTTCCGGTCCGAACACTTTGCCTGTGGGGCTGAGGAAGATGAGCGCTGCATATTTGCGCAGGATCTTTTTGCGGAACCAAGTGGAATCCGCGGTGCTGTCCACGGTAAAGCCGTTTGCCGCGCCGAGCCGGCGGATGGCGGCGACGCCGGTGCTGATGCTGGCATGGTGATAGCCGTTGGTCTTATAGAAGATCAGCACTTTTGGCTGGTAGAAGATCTCCAGGGAGGGGCGCTCTACGGCGCTGGTCAGTGTCAGGCAACAAGCAAAGATGAGGACGGACAGGATGAATTTCATCGGAGATGCTGTTTAGATCATTATTTCTTCAATGAAAGGATATAGGTGACCATGGTATGCACGTCATCTTCCTTGATACCCGCATGTGGTGTCATAGGGGTAGTGCCCCAGACGCCGCTGCCGCCGGTGATGATCTTTTTGACGAGGCGGTTGACCGTCGTATCGGCTGCGGGGCTGTATTTGGCGGCGACGTCCTCGTAGGCGGGTCCGATGGAGGAGCCGGTGCCTTTGTGAAGGCTATGGCAGGTGGTGCAATCGCTGGCGCCGATCAGTTCCAGTCCTTTATCCGAAGCGGCTGTGGCGGCGGGGGCGGCTGTGGCTGTCGTATCCGGATTGGCAGTGGATTTGGTATCGGCTTCGTGATTACCGCAGGCGGCCACCAGGAGAGCGCCGGAAAGAACGAGTACTAAGTTTTTATGCATATGATCTTTTTTAAGGGGTCTTAACTTTCGGGCCCAAGTTCCGAAATTATTTACTTCAAGCCCAGAACGGCGCGATTAAATTTTTCATCCTTGCCGGTGCTTGCGAAATCGTCGAAAGCTTTTTCGGTGACCCGGATGATATGGTCTTTTATGAAGATAGATCCTTCCCTGGCCCCGTCTTCCGGGTGTTTAAGGCAACATTCCCATTCCAGTACGGCCCAGCCTTTGAAGTCGTATTGGGTGAGCTTACTGAAAATGGATTTGAAATCGACCTGCCCGTCGCCCAGGGAGCGGAAGCGTCCGGCGCGATCTACCCAGCCCTGATAACCGCCATATACTCCCTGCCGGCCGGTGGGATTGAACTCGGCGTCCTTGACATGGAACATGCGGATGCGTTCGTGGTAGATATCGATATATTCCAGATAGTCGAGGCATTGCAGGACGAAATGCGAAGGGTCGTACAGGAGGCAGGCCCGGGGGTGGTTATTTGTGTGTTGCAGGAAGGTCTCATAGGTGATACCATCGTGCAGGTCTTCTCCCGGGTGGATCTCATAGCAGACGTCGACGCCATGTTTGTCGAATTCGTCGAGGATGGGCAGCCAGCGTGCCGCCAGCTCTTTAAAGCCTGTTTCCACCAGGCCAGCCGGACGCTGGGGCCAGGGATAGAAAGTTGGCCAGAGCAGGGCTCCGCTAAAAGTAGCATGGGCGTTCAGTCCAAGATTATAGGAAGCTTTTGCGGCATACTTCAGCTGTTGTACTGCCCATTGCTGGCGGGCGGTTGGGTTGTTGTGTACGGCAGCGGGGGCGAAGCCGTCGAAGAGGGCGTCATAGGCCGGGTGTACGGCCACCAGCTGTCCCTGCAGGTGGGTGGAGAGCTCGGTGATCTGCAGGCCGGCGGCCTCCACGATGCCTTTGATCTCATCGGCATAGGTTTTGCTTTCCGCTGCTTTTTGGAGGTCGATGACGCGGCTGTCCCAGCTGGGAAGCTGAACGCCGATATAACCCAGACCTGCAGCCCATTTGCAGATGGCGGGGAGGGAGTTGAAGGGTGGCTGGTCGCCCAGGAATTGGGCTAAGAAGATCGCAGGGCCTTTTATAGTATGCATAAGATCGAGTGTTTTTGGATGATGAAATGCTTTTGGCCGGTGATCATTCGCCTGTTTCGAAAGGGGTCCATTTTTCCAGGCTGCCGTTACTGCGGATGAGGTTATCGATAAAGGCCATGCCGCGAACGCCTTCTTCTACGCCGGGGAAGTCCAGCACTTCTTTGGAAGGGGTGGTCCCATCGTGGCGGGCGATCAGGGTTAGCGCGAAATTGCGATAGAGGTTGGCGAAGGCTTCCAGATAGCCTTCGGGGTGGCCGGCGGGTGTCCGGGTGTTGTGTTTGGCGATCTGGGACAACCAGGGGGTGCCGGCCCGGTAGACCTGGGTAGGCTGGTCCAGCCATTTCACGAGCAGGGTATTTGGTTCCTGCTGGGCCCATTCCAGACCGCCGTTCTCGCCATAAACGCGGATCTTAAGGGCGTTTTCTTCGCCCGCGGCGACTTGTGAAGCGTAGAGTACTCCTGTGGCGCCGTTGTCAAACCGCAGCAGCACGTCACCATCGTCATCCAGGGCCCGGCCTTCGACCATGATGCTGAGGTCGGCGCAGAGCTTTTTTATTTTAAGTCCGCTGATATATTCCGCCAGATGGGCGGCGTGAGTGCCGATATCTCCCATGGCTCCGCTCTTGCCTGAACGGGCGGGGTCTGTGCGCCATTCGGCTTGTTTGCTGCCGTCTTTTTCGGATAGCCGGCTAAGCCAGCCCTGGGGATATTCCACATAGATCTTTCGAATCTTGCCGAATGCGCCTTCTTTGACCATTTGGCGGGCTTGTTTGACCATGGGATAGCCGGCGTAGGTGTGCGTAAGACAGAAGGGCAGACCGGTCTGCTCTACTTTCTTTTTGAGCAGGATGGCCTGTTCCAGCGTAAAGGTCATGGGTTTATCGAGGACGACGGGAAATCCTTTTTCGAGGGCGAGCATGGCCGGGGCGAAGTGAAGGTGATTGGGTGTGACGATCGCTACGAAGTCCATCTTTTCTCCTTCGGGCAGCCGGCTTTCCTTTTCGAGCATGTCTTCATAGGAAAGATAAACCCGGTCTTCGGGCAGGAATAACAGCCGGCCCGATTCGAGGGCGTTGTCGGGATGGCTGCTGAAAGCGCCGCAGACGAGCTCGATCAATCCATCCATATTGGCAGCAATACGATGGATGGCGCCGATAAAGGCGTTTTTGCCGCCGCCGATCATTCCCATTCTTAACTTTCTATTCATACGATCATTCCATTTGTGGGTACAATTTTAGGATATTTAAGGGAATATACCGGTGTCTTTGTTACATTTATGAAACTGTCGCGGACCACGCGATTGCAACAAAACGATAATTGCCATGACTTCCACTACTGCTATCCACCGCAACAAACTTTTTGTAGCCAGTTGTCTGGCGCTGCTGGTAACTTCTCTTTCTTTTGGGATCCGGGCGGGCATTCTGAATGACCAGGGGGTAAAATTCCACCTGAGCGCCTCGGAATTGGGGACCATTGCCGCTACGGCTTTTTGGGGTTTTCCCCTGGCGGTCATCGTCGGAGGTTTTATCGTGGACATTATCGGGATGAAAAAACTGCTGGTGTCCGCCTTTGTGTTTCATCTGGCGGGCATTCTCCTTACTATTTTTGCGGATGGGTACTGGACCCTTTTCCTGTCTACCTTATTGATCGGCATTGCCAACGGCACGGTGGAGGCTGCCTGTAATCCCCTGGTTGCTTCTCTTTATACGGATAATAAAACCACGAAGCTGAATCATTTTCACCTCTGGTTCCCTGCGGGCATCGTCATCGGGACGCTGGCGGTGTTTGGGCTGGACAGGGCATTGGGGCAGGGTATTTCTCCCAAGCCCTATTGGATATCGGAGTTGGAGATAGCGCTCATGCTGATCCCCACTTTGATCTATGGTTATCTTTTCTCCAGGCTGAAATTCCCGGTGACGGAAAGGGTGGCATCCGGCGTGACGACGCGGGAGATGTACAAGGCGTTGGGTAATCCCCTGTTCATATTTATGATCGTCTGTATGTTCGGGACGGGTATTACGGAACTGTTCACCAATCAATGGACCGATGTGCTCTTCAAGACCGTGACGGATAATGCTCTTCTTATCCTGACGTTTGTGGCTTCGATACAGGTGCTGGGGAGGGCTTTTGCCGCCCCGGTGGTACACCGGCTGGCTCCGCAGGGGGTGTTGCTGATCTCGGCGGTCTTTTCAGCGCTGGGCATTTACCTGCTGATCCACCTGCATGGAAGCTCCATTTTTATCGGAGCGTTCAGCTTTGGGCTGGGAGTTGCCTTTTTCTGGCCGTGCATGATCGGTTTTGTGTCGGAGAATCTGCCACGGACGGGAGCCGTGGGCTTGAACCTCA
>Ga0302325_10003454_pt1 | contig 37308 bp, 32 predicted proteins | sample Palsa_T0_2_FD_201948 | JGI IMG/M metagenome (GOLD analysis project Ga0302325, IMG submission 201948) | Peat permafrost microbial communities from Stordalen Mire near Abisko, Sweden - Palsa_T0_2 | ecosystem: Environmental > Terrestrial > Soil > Palsa > Peat permafrost | place: Sweden: Abisko...
TGGGAGTTCGGGCTATGGCTCACGCGCTGTGGTGGGGTTGGCGCCGAACTCCCGACTGCTGCCGGGCCGCCCATGCCCCTCCCCGGGGGGCGATTACAGCTCCTCGACGGGCTAAGTGAGCGTCCCGAGTGCTACCGGCACGACGTGCTCGGCGCCGGCGCGGCGCAGCTGCCCTCCGACCATCGCGAGCGTCCAGCCCGAGCTTCGCCTGTCATCTAGCAGGACGCCGGCGCCACGGGGCGGGGTCGCGATCACCGCGAAAGCGCCGCGGACGTTGGCGGCCTGCTGCACGGCATTGGCCATCTCACGCTGCGGCGGGCGATCCTGCTTGCGCCGCACGAGCTCGAGGTATGGCACGCCAAGCTGCGCGGCGAGACGCGCGGCCAGCCGTCCGAGCACGTCGCCGAGGCCCGCGGAGGGGACCGCTGTGACCCACGAGATCGGACCAGGCCCCGGGCCGGCGCGGCGTAGCAGGTCGGCGAGCCCGGCAACGACCTCGTCGTCGAACTCACCTGACCGGAGCCCGCGCTCGATCGCCGGCCACCAGCCGCCATCGCCGAACCTCGCAAGCGCCCAGCCGGGCTCGACCCGGACATCCTCGGGGATCTTGCGCATCGTGCCGGCGGCGTCCGGCGCCATCTTCTTGACCTCCAGCTCGATCGGCCTCGAGCGCAGGTGGCGCTCGGCGAGCTCGACCAGCGCCGGGTCGAGCGGCTCGGCGAAGCGCGCCCTCGTGCAGACCGAGCAGCGACCGCAGTCACGTGGCTCCGGATCGTCGAGTTCCTCCTGCAGCACGCGCATCAGGCAGCGGCCGTCAGTCCCGTAGGCGGCCATCGCATCCTGCTCGGCGCGGCGCAGAGCCGTGACCTGAGCGTACCGCTCACCGTCGTAGCTCCAGTCCGCGCCGGGGATCGAGCGCCAGCTTCTGCCCTCACGCCGCACGGCGCCCTCGACGTCGAGGATCTTCAGCATCGCCTCGATGCGGCCCATGCCGAGGTTCACAACGGCCATCAGCTCGCGCGTCGTGCGACCGCTTTCGCCCGCTGCCTCGAGCTCGCCGAGCACCGCCGCTACGCGCTCCCGCGCCGGGAACGCCTGCTCGATGAAGAAGTCCTGGATCCGGCGGTCCTCGCCGCCGCGCAACAGGACGACGTCCGCGTGCTCGACGCCGCGCCCGGCGCGGCCAACCTGCTGGTAATACGAGACGACCGAGCCGGGCGCCTGGTAGTGCACGACGAATGTCAGGTCGGCCTTGTCATACCCCATCCCGAGGGCGCTGGTGGCGACGACGGCTTTGACCTCATTGCGCAGGAGACGCTCCTCTGTCTCGATCCGGTGCTCGCTGTCCTGATCGCCGCTATAGGCCAGCGCCGTGATCCCGTTGTCGGATAGGAACGCGGCGACCTGCTCCGCATCGCGCTTGGTCAGCGTGTACACAATCCCCGAGCCCGGAAACCGCGGCAGGTACTCGACCAGCCACGCGAGCCGCTGTGCCGGACGCGGCAGCTCGAGGGTCTCGAGCCGCAGGCTGGTGCGGGCGAGCGGACCGCGGTATGCGCGTAGCGGCTCACCGCCGCGTACGGCTAGCTGCTCGACCACGTCGCCGACGACGCGATCGTTAGCGGTGGCCGTCGTGCCGAGGACGCCGACGTCGGGCGCGAGCGAGCTGAGAATGTCCTTGACGCGACGGTAGTCGGGCCGGAAGTCGTGGCCCCAGTCCGAGATGCAATGGGCCTCGTCGATCACCAGCAGCCCGACCGATGCCGCGAACAGCGGCAGCATGCGCTCGCGAAACTGCGGGTTGTTCAGCCGCTCCGGGCTGATCAGGAGCAGGTCGAGCGAGTCAGATGCGATCAGATCACGAACGCCGTCCCATTCATCCCTGTTCGTGCTGTTGACGGTGTGGGCGCGCAGCCCCAGCCGCCGCGCAGCCGCGATCTGGTTCCGCATCAGCGCGAGCAGTGGGCTGACGATCAGCGTCGGTCCCGCGGGGTGGGTCGGATCCTGACGGAGCAGCGCGGTCGCGACGAAGTACACCGCCGACTTCCCCCACCCCGTTCGCTGCACGCACAGCACGCGCGCGCGATCGACGACCACATCCTGGATCGCTTCGAGCTGACCCGGCCTAAACTGCGAGCGATCGTCCGCCGTCAGCGTGCGCAGACGCTCCAGTGCGGTCGCGGCGAAGCTCAGCTGGGTCGTCGTGCTCACTCGCTTATCGTGGCACGCCGCGCGGGCGAATCCTTTGCACGAAGGAGACTTGTTGCAGATCCCGCAAGCCGAGAACGCGGCTCCCGACTACGATTGGCTACCACCCCGATGAGGAGAACGAACCTTGCGTAACCCCCGCGATTTCGGAAAGCCGCTCGCCATCGGTGCGCCCGAGCCGGTGATGGAGATCCCGTTCAAGCCCTCGCGGAGCATCCACTTCTTCGATCCGAGCAACGAGAAGATGGTCGCCAAGGTTCCCGACCTGGCGGCAAAATCGGACATTCTGCTCGGCAATCTCGAGGACGGCGTCTCGGTCGAGAACAAGGTGGCCGCGCGCGAGGGCCTGGTCCGGATCGCACGCCAGAGCGATCTCGGCGAGACGTCACTGTGGACCCGCGTGAACAGCCTCGAGTCACCTTGGGCGCTCGACGACATCACCACGCTCGTGCAAGAGATCGGACACCAGCTCGAGGTGATCATGGTTCCCAAGGTCGAGGGACCGTGGGACATCCACTACGTAGACCGGCTGCTCGCCCAGCTCGAGGCGAAAGCCGGGCTGGACCGGCCGATCCTCGTGCACGCGATTCTCGAGACCGGGCTCGGCGTGGTCAACCTCGAGGAGATCGCGACCGCGAGCCCGCGCATGCAGGGTATGAGCTTCGGTCCCGCCGACCTCGCCGCCTCACGGCGGATGAAGACGACGCGCGTCGGCGGCGGCCATCCCGGGTACCGGGTGATCAGCGACCCCGATCCCGACAACCCGGACGCACCGCGTCCGACCGCGCAGCAGGACCCATGGCACTACTCGATCGCACGCATGGTCGACGCCTGCACGTCCGCGGGCATCCTCCCCTTCTACGGCCCCTACGGCGACATCCGCGACGTCGAGGGATGCGAGACCCAGTTCCGCGCCACGTTCCTGCTCGGCTGCGTCGGGGCCTGGTCGCTGCACCCCGTGCAGATCGAGATCGCCAAGAAGGTGTTCAGCCCCGATCCCGAGGAGGTCCGCTTCGCCAAGAAGGTGATCGAGGCGATTCCCGACGGCCGCGGCGTCCACATGATCGACGGCAAGATGCAGGACGACGCGACCTGGAAGCAGTGCAAGGTGATGCTCACGCTCGCCGAGATGCTCGCCCGAAAGGACCCCGAGCTCGCCGAGGCCTACGGACTGTCACCCGCGGCGGTCGGGTAGCACCGGCCGATGCGGATCTCGGCCAAAGCGGAGTACGCGGTGCGTGCAGCGGTCGAGCTGGCTGCGGCGAGCGGCGAGAAGCCGGTCAAGGCGGAGCGGCTCGCTACCGCGCAGGAGATTCCGCTCAACTTCCTCGAGAACATCCTCGGCGAGCTCCGCCACGCCGGCGTCGTCCGCAGCCAGCGAGGCGCCGAAGGCGGCTTCCGGCTTGCGCGACCAGCTGAGCAGGTGACGATCGCCGACGTCATCCGGGCGGTCGACGGACCGCTCGCAAGCATTCGCGGCGGCCCACCTGAGCATGTCAGCTACGCAGGGGCGGCGGAGCCCCTGACCAACGTCTGGATCGCCGTGCGGGCCAGCCTGCGTGGCGTGCTCGAGCAGGTCACCCTGGCCGATCTCGCGGCCGACAAGCTTCCCGAGCACGTCCGCAAACTCGCCTCCGACCCGGAGGCCTGGGTTACACGCTGAGGACCATCGTGGGCGAGTGCCTGACGTAGACGATGTCGCCATGGTCGAGCTCGAGCTCGTCCGCCTCGGTCGAGGTGAGCTCGGCGTGGACCCATCCCCCGCCCGCACGCTCGAGTTCGACTCGCACCTGGGATCCGAGGTGAGTTACGCACATCACCATTGCTTCGACTGCATCGCCATCCGGGTCATGAAGTGAAATTGCGATCGGAGCCTCCACTGGCACGCCTCCAAAGCAGGGTTTGTGGATCAAGTTTACCTGAATTGACGGCCGTGCGACGTCGCTCGGACGGTTACCGGACCTCCACGCGCAAGCTCTTGTAGGGTCCGCCGCGACATGCGCTTGTTCGAGTACGAATCGCGGGCGATCGTCGCCAAGGCTGGGATCCCCGTCACCAAGCACGGCTTCGCGAGAACGGCGGGCGAGGCTCGCGCAATCGCGGAGGAGATCGCCGGCTCGGTCGTAATCAAGTCCCAGGTCCTGACCGGAGGGCGGATGAAGGCCGGCGGCGTGCAGTTCGCCGACACGCCCGACGAGGCAGCGCGCCACGCCGAGCACGTGCTCGATCTGGAGATCGGCGGGCACATGCCGCGGGGCGTGCTCGTCGACTCGCGCGCTGCGGTCAAGCATGAGTACTACGCAGGCGTCGTCTGGGACGGAATCCGCAAACAGCCGGTGATGTTGTTCTCCGACATGGGCGGGATCGACATCGAGGAGGTCGCCGAGCAGCACCCCGAGCACGTAGCGCGGGCCCACTTCTCGACCATCCGCCCGTTTTCGGACTGGCAGGCCAAGCAGGTGATCGCGTCACTCGGAATCTCCGGCTCGGCGCTGAACCGCCTCACGCCGATCCTCGCCAAGCTCGCGCGGCTGTTCCTTCAGTACGACCTGACGCTCGCGGAGATCAACCCGCTCGGCGAGCTGGAGGACGGCGCCTTCGTCGCCCTTGACGCCCACATGGACATGGAGAACGAGGCCCGCCCGCGCCAGCAGGGGATCCTGCACGAGCTCGGCGTCGGCGACGAGGAGACTCGCCAGGCGCGTGAGGCGACGCCATTCGAGCTCGCCGGAGAGGCGGTCGACGCCCAGGATCATCGTGGTGTTGCCGGCAACGTGACCGAGTTCGACGGCAACCTAGGGCTCGTGATCGGGGCGGGCGGTGGCTCGCTGACTCTGTTCGACGCCGTTCGCGCGCACGGCGGCCACCCAGCCAACTACTGCGAGATCGGCGGGAACCCGTCCGTCCGCAAGGCCTGTGGCCTGGCCAAGCTCGTGCTCCAGAAGCCAGGCGTCGAGCGGATCGCGGTGATGATGTCGATCGTGTCCAACACCCGCGTCGACATCGTCGCTCGCGGCGTGATCAAGGCCTGCGTAGAGCTCGGCCACGACCCGGCGGAGAAGATCGCGTTCTTCCGGATCCCGGGGGCATGGGAGGAAGAAGGGTTCAAGATCCTCGAGAAGTACGGCGTCGACTACGCCGACCGATCCGTCTCGCTGGACGGGGCGGCGAAGAGAGCGGTGGAGAAGATAGGGCCCGCGCCGGCAACAGGAGCCGGGGCCTGATGTCAATCCTGATCGACGAGACGACCACCTTCCTCGTCCAAGGGATCACCGGCCGCGAAGCCGTCAACCTCACCCGCGAGTGCCTCGACTATGGGAAGGGCGCCAAGATCGTCGGAGGCGTTACCCCCGGTCGGCTCGGACGGGACGTCCACGGCCTGCCGGTGTTCGACACCGTGGCGCAGGCGGTCGAGCACCACGGCGGACCGATCGAGGGGTCGGTCGTGACGGTCCCCCCAGCCTTCACCAAGGACGCCGTCTTCGAGGCGCTCGAGAACGGCGTCAAGCTCGTCGTGATCGTCACCGAGCGGATCCCGCGCGGCGACGTCGCGCAGATGGTCGAGCTCGCACGCGAGCGCGAGGCGCGGATCATCGGACCCAACTGCCTCGGGCTGATCGTTCCCGACGTGATCAAGATGGGCGGGATCGGCGGTCCCGCTCGCGACGCGGTGAAGTCCTACACCCCGGGACCGGTCGGCGTGATCTCGCGCAGCGGCGGGATGACTACAGAGATGTCTTCCACGCTCACCGCAGCCGGCCTCGGCCAGTCGACGGCGGTATCGATCGGCGGCGACGCGATCATCGGCTCGAGCTACGCGGAGCTGATGCCGCTGTTCGAGGCCGATCCACAGACGCAGGCGATCGTGATCTACACCGAGCCGGGCGGCCGGATGGAAGCGGAGCTCGCGCGCTGGGTGACCGAGAACGACTCGCGGCTGCCGATCGTGGCCTTTATGGCGGGACGGTTCATGGACGAGATGCCCGGCATGAGCTTCGGGCACGCGGGCACGATCGTCGAGGGCAAGGAGGACACCGCGTCGGAGAAGATCGCCCGCCTCGCCGAGGCGGGGATCGTCGTCGCCGAGGAGATCTCGCAGATCCCAGGGATCGTCAAGGAGAAGATCGCGGCGAAGGCGGCAGGCGCGCGGTGAGCGACGGCCTGTTCATCGATGTCGAGATCGACGAGGCGGTTGCCCGCGATCGCGAGCTCGCCGCCAAGCTCGCCGAGGTCTGTCCGGTCGACATCTTCCGCGTCGGCGAGAACGGTGTCGAGATCGTGCGTGAAAACCTCGACGAGTGCGTCCTGTGCCAGCTATGCCTGCACGTCACCCCACCGGGCAGCGTGCGCGTGATCAAGCTCTATGACTCCGGGGCGGTGCTCGGGGCGTAACGGGTAGGCCGTCACGTTCGCAGCACCGCCCTTCGCGGTGCTCGGGGCGTAACGGGTAGGCCGTCACGTTCGCACCACCGCGCTTGGCGGTGCTCGGGGCCTAGCTCGCCGCCGACGGTTCCTCCCGCCCTGCGGCCGACACCGACGCACTCGACGAGGCCGCGGCCGTCGCCACGTCCCGCGGATATGTGTAGCGCGCGCGCAGCAGGATGACCCCGGCCGCGCCGAGCGCGATCAGCATCAACAGGAAGCTGTACTCGAGTCCGTTGGCCGTACCGGGTGTGATGCCATGGGGCTTGGTGCCGATCGGCGCCTGGTGTGGCGTGAAGCCTGCGATCAGATCTGCCACCGCCCCGAACAGCAATGGCGCGAGCGCCTGACCCAGCGTGCGCAGCAGCGTTCGAATGCTCTCCGCGCGCCCCCACAGGCCCGCGGGCATGATGTCGAGGCGAGCGGCGTCGAGCGGCGGGTTGGCCGCCGAGAGCAGCGCCGCCCCCGCCACGTCAAACCAGATCCCTGGCGTCAGCTTGGTTGCGATCAGGCCCGGGATCAGCAGCACGGCGGCGCCGAGGTACGAGATCGCCGGCACCCAGATGCGCGCGTTCAGCAAGCCGCGGCGAAGGAGGTGGTCGGTCAACCGACCGCTGATCAGTACTCCCACGAGCGCTCCCAGCACGAGCAGCCCGAGCACTCCCGTCGCGGTCGCCTGATTGGTGTGGTAGTGACCGCGGATGAACAGAACGGCGAACGTCTGCAGGCCCGCGAAAAAGAAGTAGCCGAGTGCCGAGGCGATGATCATCGTGACGTTCGTCTGGATGCTGAGGACGTAGCGGACCGCGCGCTTGAGCGGCATCGCCGCCGGGTCAGCGGTCAGCACCAGCTTGGGATCCGGCTGTATGCCAAGGTTGCGCGCCGCATCTTGCGCGAGGTCGTCCTCGCGTGTGGGCTGATCCGGTTCTCCGTCGGGCGGGTCGGCCTCGGTGCGTCCGCGAGCAGCGGCAAACAGGTCGACGGTGCCGTGCTCGAGCCTGCTCTTGCCGCCCCGGCGCGGCTCGGGCAGCGTACGCCACAGCTCCCTGGCGAGCCACAAGCCCGGGATCGCGATCGCCCAGAAGGCGAACCGCCACGACAGCACGCTCGCGATCAGGCCGCTGAAGATGAAGCCGACCGCCGTACCTGCGATCTCACCGCCGAGGATGTAGCCATACACGCGGCCTCGCTCACGGGCGTAGAAGTAGTCCCCGGTCAGCGACGCGATTGCCGGCCCGGCCGTCGCGGCGACGGCGCCCAGGGCCAGCCTCGTGATCAGCAGCGATGAGTATGACCCCGCGGCGCCGCTCGCGAGCATCGCGACGCTCCACAGGACGATGCTGATCGAGAGCATGTGGACCCGGTTGATCCTGTCCACCAGCAGCCCCACGGGGATCACAGCCACGGCCCCGACCAGCAGCGTGACCGAGCTCAGCAGCCCGACCTCCGTGTTCCCGATATTGAATGCGGACTCGAGCTGTGGGGCGACGGCTCCGATCGTCGACGCGTCCGCGCTTGCAAGCGCGAGCACGCCGCCGAACAGGAAGATCACGCGTGCCCGGGCCGGGCCACCGACGGCATAGACCGCGTGTGCCTGCACGCGTCGCCCGCTCCAGCGCAGCGACATGCCGAGTGCCCTGGCAGTCGCGCGGGCGGCGCGCCTCGAGAAGCTCTGTCCGCCTTCCTCGGCCACGGTCAGCGGGAGACGAGCGCCTCGAGTAGACCACCATACGCCGGCGACCAGCGATCGGATATGTGCGCGACCGTTCCGATATCCGCAACGTAGCCGATCTGGGTGTTCGGCCGATCAGCGCTTGGCGGACGGGTAGATCAAATCGATGACCGCGGGACGCCATCCTTGACGAGCGACCCTGGCCCGGCGCCACGTATGAGTAACGTCTGGTCCCGTGCTGAAGGACCGATCGCCGCAGCGACCACCGATGACCGACGCATCGGCTCGTATGGCGTGGCGCCGGCTCCGCTCCCACCTCAGGGTGCCGCTGTTTCGCAACGCCTACTTCCTGATGCTGAGCTCCGGGCTGATGTCGGCGCTCGGTGTTCCGTTCTGGGCTCTTGCCGCGCACCTGTACAGCGCCAGGAACGTTGGCCTGTCGGCGACCATGGTTTCGGCGATGAGCCTGGTGTCGGGCGCCGGGACGCTGGGCATGTCGAGCATTACCGTCCGCTACCTGCCTGCCGCAGGCACGCGGACCCGGCGCTTCGTTGTCCTCAGCTATCTCGGAACCGGCTCCCTCACGCTCGTGCTCGCGGTGGTTGCCGCCTCGACCAGCCATCTCTGGTCGCCGTCGCTCCGGTTCCTGGGAGACGACACCGCTTGGTTCGTGCTGTTCGTGGCCGCGACTGTTACCTGGACGATCTTCTCGCTCGAGGACAGTGTGATGACCAGCCTCCACGAGACCCGATGGGTCCCGGTAGAGAACGCCACGTTCGCGGTCGCAAGGCTCGTGCTCGTAGTGACACTGGCGGGCGCGGCTCGCAGGTCCGGCATCTTCCTCGCCTGCATCGTGCCCGGGATGTTCCTCATCTTCCCGGTCAATCTCGCGATCTTCACACGCTTTCTGCCGCGCCGGGCCAGCGCGCAGTCGTCAGGCCCGACATGGACCGTTGCCGAACTGCGGAAGATGATCGGCGGAAACTACCTCGGGTCACTGTGGACGCTCTGTGCCTCGCTCTTGCTCCCGGTCCTCGTGACCAACGAAGTAAACGTGTCGGCAGCCGGATACTTCTACGTGCCATGGATGCTGACCGCTGGAGTCGTGCTGGTCGCCGCCAACATGTCCACCTCGCTATCGGTTGAGACCGCCCTGGCAGAGACCGAAGTCCGCAAGCACACTCTCAACGCCATCGCCGCGATCCTCCGCATCATCGGCCCCGCGATGCTGGTGATCTTCATATTCGCCCCCCAGATCCTGAGCCTGTTCGGCCCGGAATACGTCAAGCACGGAACGTCGGTCCTCAGGATCCTGATGCTCGGAGCGATCCCGAACGCCATCGGCCTGGTGGGTTTGAGTGTCGCGAGGTTCCGGCACGACGGGCGCCTCGTCGCGGTCGTTCAGATCCTCGTCGCGGTGATCATCCTCGGTCTCAGTGCGCTGCTGCTGCCTCGGCTCGGGATCATCGCGGTGGGCTGGGCGGTCCTGCTCGCCGTGCTGGTGGGAGCCGCAATGGTCGCTCCAACGCTGAATCGTGCGCTGGCTCGCGTGGCTCCGGAGGGTCAGGATCCGCCACCGGCCGTAGGAGGATGACCCGGTGCGATCACGGACGCGGGACCAGAGCGCTATCTGATGGGTGGAGCGGCGTCCTGCGCGATCACCGGACCGGGCTCTCCAGACCCGAGCACCCGTTCGAGGGCATCGTCGAACACGCGGTGGACGCACCGCTGCAGGCGGATCTCCCTAACCACGTGATCGTTGCCGGGAATGAAGTCGACATGGACGTTGGGCCAGCGCCCCAAGTTCTCGATCCGGCCGTCATCGACGAGCTCTTCGTGGAGCATCTCGCCGCGCGAGAACAGCAGCAGAAGATCAGCGGGCCGATCGCGAAGAGCGTCGAGCGCCGCGTCAACGCCGTCCGGCCCTCGGTGGGCGCCGCTGAAGGCGGCGCGGATCCTCAGCTCCAGCCACCACCGGGCCCCGCGCGCGCCGGCCAGCGTAAAGGTTGCCCTGGCCATCTGCCTCCGGGTTCGGCCACGCCGTGAGCGCGCCGCCATCCTCTCGGCGGCAACCGCGGGGCTCCAGAAGAACGTATGGAGGTTGACGGTCATCGCGGCCGCCACGCGCTCGTCGGCGAGCGCGCAGTGGAATGCCCAGTATGCGCTGGAACAGAGGCCCGCAACAATGAAGCGATCGGCGACATCCCGGGTTTCGAGCTCGTCCAGAGAAGCGATCGCGTGCTCGATGAACCTGGGCTCGTAGAACTCGAAGCTGGTGAGATACTGCCGCTCCTCGCCGTCCGCGTCCCCGATCCCATCGAAGTCGATTCGCAGTGACGGGGTTCCACGCGCTGACCACCGCCGCGCCAGCTCGACCCACATTCGGTTGGGCCCAATGCGCCGGATCGCCCCGACATTCATCAGCAGCGCGGTCGGGCCGGATGGTGCCCGATCGGCTGGTTCGGTGAGGATGCCGAACAGACGTCCGGTGGGGCGCTCGATGATCACCGGGGTCTCGCGGATCGTGGTTCCCTCGTACTCGAACTCGAGAACCTCGGCTGTCTTGACAGGCGGGCCCGTACCCGGCGCCATACTCGTGGCGGATTCCTCCGGCGCGGCGGCGAGCCACGAGATCGAGCGCGCGATCACTGCCTGTGGCGCCGCTGCGAGCCGAGGGTCCTCCATCATCTCTCCGTAACCGTCCCCCGGCGCCACCGTGACCGCGACGCCTGACTGCTCGAGGTGCTCGCGGAGCCGCCGATCGTGAGGCATGCTGTCACGGTCGAGCAGCAGAACCCGCCGGCTCGCTCCGTGATCGAACTCGCAGGCTGTCAGGTCGATACGCTCGAGCGACCCGACCGTCTCCGTCGTCATCACCTGCCCGGCTACCTCGAGCTCACCATCGGAACGGGGCTCGGGCTCTGCGTGAAGGTCCGCTTGCCGCGACACCTCCTGCTCGAGCGCAGCCAGCGCGCGCAGCTCGCGAATGAACGCGCGTCCGCGCGCCGGCACTGCCCAAAGCACGAGATCGTCGATACCGGCGCCGTTCGCGACCGCACGGCACGCGAGGATCCCACCGAGGCCGATTCCGATCGCGACGACTCGCGTGCACCCGAACTCCGTCCGCAGCCACCGTGCGGTACCGGAGACAGCGTCAGTCCATGTCTCGAGCCGATCTGGGTCGCGCGGCGACCCCACGCTGTCGCCTGTTCCCGGCAGATCGATCCGGACGGCCGGGTGGCCGGCGCACGCCAGCGCATCGGCCCATGCGCGCCGAGCTCGATATGAACAGATGTCCTGCCAGCCAAACGGTGGGCACAGGACGGCGCCGGTCACGCCGGGTCCCGCCGACACCGACGCGGGCTCGTGCACGAACGCGAAGATTGGATCCGGCTCGAGCTGGAGGTAGAGCGGGCGGCCACCACCACCCGCGTTCGAGACGGTCACGCCGGCCACAGCTGACTGCGAACCTCGGTCGGCCAGCGCTCGAGCTCGAAGCCATGCGTTCGCAGCAACGCAAGCGTGACGCGCTCGTTACCGAAGCCGAGGCACGCGGTGTGCGCTGTTGCACCATCGGCGAGCTCGACGCCGTGGGTGCCGGCGAAATGATCGCGGTGGTAGTTGAACGACGCCACAGCCGTGGGCTCTGGCCCCGCGATCTGGACCAGCAGCTCTATCTTCAACGCCTGCTCACGCTGACTCGCGGCGAGCATCCGGCCCTGACGGCCGAAGAAGGGATCAGACGCGTTGTCGAGGTCGGCGTCGAGGCCGAGCCCGCGCAGCAGCTCGAGCCCGCGCTGCGCCCACTCGTCCCGCCACGCGAGCACCGGCTCGGGGTCACCGATCCGAACCAACTCGTGCATCTGAAAGGTCTGCATGCGCGCCGGATCTCCCGACGGCTCGTGGCGGAACACCCACGACGCGCCCGTGTCGATGAGAATCCCCCCAGGCGCCAGCCGGCCCCGCGCGGCGATCGCGGGATACACGGGATAGCAGGCGGCCGGTGTCAGCACCAGGTCGGTCATCTGCTGGAACTCGCTCCAGTCCTGATGAGCGCTGGCACGCTCGTGCTGTATGGCCGCATCGGACTCGGTTCCCTCGAAGCTGAAGACCGCGCCCGCCAGGTGGGGGAACGAGGACAGGTAGCCCGTGTCCTCCAGTAGGCGCCTTGGCACCAGCGGCGGGAAGCGCAGGCGCTCGGCAGCCCCGTGATCGGCCGCGACGCGTGTCAGCAGCGCGTCGAATCCGAGACGCACCGCCTCGAACCGATCGCCCTTGCCGTAAACGCCCTGGACTCCGGTTGCGACGAGCACGTGATGTTTCAGCAGCTCCTCGAGGAACGCCGCCTGGTCGGGCGTGGCGGGACGCGAAGCGGCCACCTAGATCTCCTCGGCGCGGAGAACGCCCATCAGACTGCTTCGACCTCGAGCTCGCGCAGCGCCCCGGCGATCCCGTCAACGCTTTCGAACACGCTTCGCTTCAGCATCCGGTCAGGGAACTCGACGTCGAATGCATCCTCGAGCGCGAGCATCACATTCACGCTGGCGTGTGAGGTCATCCCGGCCTGGAACAGGTCGGCGCTGTCATCCAGCGTGTCCGGGTCGACTGGGAGCCGCGCGTGGTCGCGCAGCACTCGCCGGATCTCAGCGTGCATCCGCTCGCTCATATTCTCTCCCGTACGTTGGCTACCACGACGGCGGCGGCGAACTGGCCTTCGTGCGTCAGGCTCACCGCAAGCTCTTCGACGCCGCGTCGGCGCGCGAGCGCGGCGGCCAGCCCGGTCAGCTCGATCGATGGGCGACCGGCTTCGTCGGAGCTCACGCCGATCGATGTCCACGGGATCGGTTCGTCGTCGCGCCCTAGCGCCTTCATCGTCGCCTCCTTGGCCGCGAAGCGCGCCGCGAGACGACCGGGGTCGGCGTGACCTGAAGGCTGGGCGCATTCCCGGCGCTCCCGAACGGTGTACACGCGCTCCAGATAACGCGTCCCATGCGCTTCCAGTGATGCCGACACCGCGTCCGCGGAGGTTAGATCGATGCCTATGCTTATCGTCACGAGATCATTGTCCAGCGTGGCCGCCAGACTGCGCCCGGCGCTCCCTGACTGCATCTACCGCCATCAGTCGACCCGAAGGCCGCAATTCTTGGCTCCCGCACCGGTCTAGCCCCAATAGGTCGTCGGGACGCCCCTCGTCCGCCCGCGCCAGACCCGATGCGGTGAGACGAGATGCCGCTCCTCAGCATCCGCTCTTCGCTCGACGTACACTGATACAGCCACAGGGGCACTCTAAAGCACGAGGGGCACTGCATTGCTTCGCATCGCAATTGTCGGATTAGGCCCGTGGGGCGTGTGCGCCCTCGAGCGAGTCGTGACCACAGCGCGGCGCGGCCTTCGGCCCGGGCTCGAGGTCGAGGTTCATGTGATCGAGCCGGGAACCCCAGGCTCGGGCGTCTACGACGTGACCCAGCCCGACTATCTGCTGATGAACAACCCATGCGGCCAGATCTCGCTGTACCCGTTCGCCAGCGAGGCGGACCAGCCGCGCTACGGTGTCGGACTCCACGAGTGGGCCGTCGGCCAGGGCTACCGATGGGTGGGCGATGTCTGCGGGGTCGACCATTCAGGGCGTCCGATCGAGGCCCATGACTTCCTGCCGCGACGCTTGATGGGCGAGTACCTCCAATGGTTCTACCGCGCCCTGGTAGCCGACTCCCCCTCGACCGTTCGCATCGTGCTCCATCCCACGATGGCGATCGATCTGCTCGAAACTTCCGATGGGAGCGAAGCGGTCTGCATGGCCAACGGCAGCACGCTGGTCGTGGACCATGTGATCGTGACCTCGGGTCACACCGCGAACGCCGACGACGCCGAGGGAGCGTCGCTGCCACGCCGGCTGAGGCCTTACCCGGTTACTCGCTACGTGGAGAGCCTGCCTGAGGACGCGACCGTCGCCGTGGCCGGGATGGGACTGGTCGCTCTCGACGTGGTCACCGCGCTGAGCGTCGGTCGGGGCGGCCAGTTCGTCGAGCACGGCGATGTCCTCCGTTACCGCCCTGGTGGACGCGAGCCGAAGATCCAGATGTTCTCACGCAGCGGTCTGCCCTACACCGCGAAGTCGGTCACCGGTATCGACCGCTCGGACGTATATAGGCCGGTCATCTGCACCGCCGACGCGCTCGACCAGCTGAGCGGGCGAGCGAACGGCTCGCGGCGCCAGGTCGACCTCCGCACCGAGCTGCTGCCGCTGCTGTTCGCAGAGATGTACGTCCGCTACTACGCCCAAGTGGCGTTTCGGGCCGGTTCTGCGGCCGGCGCGGCGGCCGTAAGGGAGGAGCTCGGAGCCGCCTGGGCGCAGGATCGCTTCCAGGCCGAGCTGGCCTCGCATGCCGAGCGCTTCGGCGCCTTCGACGCAGAGGCAGTGTTCTTCGGTCACGAGACCATGTACCAATCCAGCGACGACTACGAGCGTCAGGTCTACGGGATGCTCGCCGACGACCTTCGCGAGGCCCAGGTACCCGACGGGTTCAGCCCGGTGAAATCCGCGGCCGAGGTCTTCCGCATCTTCCGCGACCCGATCCGGTCGGTCGTCGAGTACGGCGGCCTGTCGCTCGACTCCTACCTCGAGTTCAACGCCGATGTCCGCAGCCGCATCAACCGACTGGTCGCAGGCCCGCCCGCGCTGCGATCACGACAGCTCCTGGCACTGATGGATGCCGGCGTGCTGAAGCTTCCCTACGGGCCGGCCCCAGCGCTCGGGCCCGCGACAGGCGGTCACGATCCCGAGCTGACGCATGCCCGGATCAGCTCGACGGCGCTCCACCACGCGCATGCGGGCGATGTCGACGTCGTGATCCGGGGGCACCTGGACGAGCCCCGCATCGACGGCTCCGCCTCAGTGCTGCTGACCCACCTGTACGACCGTCGCCGGGTGAGCCAGTTCCGTTACGGCGCGGTGACCGTCGGCAGCGTCGACCTGACCGCGGACGGCCATCCGATCGACATCGTCGGGCGTCCGCAGAAGCGGATCTGGATGTTCGGGGTGCTGACCGAGGGCGTCCGCCACTTCACCCACTACATCCCGTCACCGAAGAGCCGGATCCGGGCCTTTGAGGATCTCGGGGCCTGCGTCGCCGAGATCCTCGGCTGAGAGCGCCTGATCGAGGTCCTCGATCAGGTCGTCGGGATGCTCGAGTCCGATCGACAGGCGCACCATGTCGGGCGTCACTCCGACCAGCTCGAGGTCCGTGGGCGTCAGCTGGCGGTGGGTCGTCGAAGCCGGGTGGGCGATCAGCGACTTGGCGTCTCCCATGTTGACCAGGCGCTTGAACAGGTTCACGCGGTTGAACACGGCGATGCCGGCGTCGTAGCCGCCCTTGACTCCGAAGGTGATGATCGACGGGCACCGCTCCCCCAGGTACTTGACGGCGAGTTCGTGGTAGGGGTTGTCGGAGAATCCCAGGAAGCTCACCCATGCGACGCGCGGGTCGCCGGCGAGGTAGTCGGCCACGATCCGGGCGTTCTCCTCGAGGCGAACGAGCCGCACCGACAGGGTCTCGAGGCCCTGCAGATGCAGGAACGCGTTGAACGGCGACATCGAGGACCCGACGTTTCGCAGACCAACCGTCCGGCAGCGGGTGATGTAGGGCGCGTCGGGGAAATCAGTCGCGTACCGCACACCGTGGAACGCCGGCTCCGGCTCGTTCATCCGCGGGAACCGCTCCGCGTGCTCCGCCCACGGGAAGCTCCCCGCATCAATGATCATCCCCCCCATCGTCGTGCCGTGACCGCCGATGAACTTCGTCAGCGAGTGGATCACGACGTCGGCGCCGTGGCGGATCGGCTTGAGCAGGAACGGGGTCGGCACCGTGTTGTCGGCGATCACAGGCACGCCGTGACGGTGCGCCGCCTCAGCCACCCGGGCCAGGTCAATCACGTTGCCCGCCGGGTTGCCGACCGTCTCACAGAAGATGGCCTTGGTCCGGTCGTCGATCAATGCCTCGATCGAGTCCGCCTGGTCGTCAGCAGGGAAGCGGACCTCGATCCCGAGTGTCGGCAGCACATGGGCGAAGTACGTGTACGTCGCGCCATACAGCTGCGGGGCTGACACGAAGTTATCCCCTGCGTCGAGGAGATTCAGCACCGACATGCTGACCGCTGCCGCACCGGAGCTCACAGCCATTCCGGCAGCTCCGCCCTCCAGCTCGGTGAGACGCCGCTCGAGAACGTCGTAGGTGGGGTTGTTGATCCGGTTGTAGTGAAATCCGGGGGTTTCCAAGTCCATAACCGCGCCCGCGTGGGCCGCATCGATGAACTCGTGCGCGACCGTCTGGTAGATCGGGACGGCTACGGCTTTTGTGCTGTCGGGGGTATACCCGCCGTGGATCGCCACTGTTTCGTCGCGCATCGGCGCTCAGGCCCGGCTCGTCCCACCGGCCGGGACCGCCGCTCTCGCGAGGCCGAGCCAGTTGGCGTACAACGCGGCTGACGGTGCAGCCCAGGTGTTCTCGACCGTGATCGTCATCTCCTCGAACGGGAAGCTCGCCCACAGCTCGATCGGATCTGCTCCTGGGGCCGAGACTCGTTCGGTGAACTTCTCTGCGACTGCAACTCCCGCGGGGGACAGATACCCGACGGGCAGGCGAGGATAGGGAACCGCGCCCCGGCCGAATAGGGAGCGGCGTACGTCCCGGCGGTACTCCCGCAGCAGCGACAGGTTGCTGTACTCAGGATGGCCCTGGCAGAGCACGAACAGCCCCTCGCCGTACCGCTTCGTCGCGACCGACCAGCCTGCGCGATCGGGTCCTGATCCGATCAGAATGCGGTAGCCGGCCTCGATCATCGCCGTCTCCGGGATATCGTTCATGCGCGAGTGCGGAACCGGCACGAGCTCCGGCAGCCCGGCAACCAGCGGGTCGCCCCGATCCTCCACGGTCCCCGCGAACACGCCGCTCAGCTTGGTTGATCTCGGCACGCGCTCCACCTTGTCGAACAGCAGGATGCTCGCGTGAGAGGCGAGGCAGGACAGCAGCGTGGTCGGCACCGTTTCTGCGGCCCACTCCAATAACCGGGCGAGGAACGGCCAGTAGGGCTCGTACGGCAATTGGGCCTGAGCCGGCTCGGTTCCGGTCACGATCAGAGCATCAGGGGGGTGCGTCCAGAGGTCGTCGAGATCGCGGTACTGCGAGCGGATCACCGCACTGATCTCCTCCGACCGGGGTAGCTCGGCGATCGTATACAGCTGCAGATCGACCGCGCCTCCACCCGGATCCGCCGACACGGCGCGCCGGAACTGCCCTTCGGTGTCGACGAAGGCCGCGTCGGGCATGTTGTTCACCAGCGCGACCGTGATCGGCCGGGGGTCGATCGCTAGGGCTTCAGGAGATGACATCCGCGTCTCGTAAGGCAATCGACGGACCCCTACGGCCCGCCACATGCCCCGATTCGAGCATACCAAGTAAAGAGTCGAACGCTAGAGTGTGCGTTCAGTGGATTCGAGCGCTCCCACGGCAGAGGCTAGTCCTCGGCTGGTGGTGGTTTACGGGCACCGGTCGCTCGACGCGATGCAGATTCGTGAGGCGGGCCGGGGATGGTGCGACCTGATTTGGCTGGTGGACGGCAAGGATCCCTCAGCCGCGGCCGTCCTGCCACTGCTACGAAGGTTCGGGGTGGTGGTCGATGCTCTCGGCGGCTCCGCCAAAGACGCAGCCGAGGCGTTGCGTGTCCACTCACCGGACGGTCTCACAACCTTCTATGACACCGGGATGGAGCACATCGCCGCGATCGCGGCCGAACTGGGTCTGGCATTTCACAGCCAGGCGACGGCCCGCGCCCTGGAGGACAAGCTCCATCAGCGCGAGGCTCTGCTGGCTGCGGGGCTGCCGACTCCTGGGACGGTGTCGCTCCCGCCGGACGCCGACCGGGCAATGGTGGAGCAACTGGGCTCGGCGATCAGCTACCCCGCGGTGTTGAAGCCCCGCCGAGCCTCAGGCAGCTGGTACACGTTCAAGGTTGCCAGCGTGGAGGACCTGGGCGAGCGCTGGGAGGAGCTGATGGCAGGCGAGCCGGAGGCGATGATCGTCGAGGAGTACCTGTCTGACGGACCCGCCATGCCATTGGGCTTCGAGGCCGGATACGTCTCCGTGGAGACGGTAGCCGTCGCAGGCCAGATGACCCACCTGGCGATCACCGGGCGATTTCCGCTCGTATTTCCGTTCCGGGAGACCGGCTTCTTCATCCCGGCGACGCTCGCGCCCGAGCAGGCAGCCGAAGTGGTCAACCTGGCAAGCCAGACACTACGCGGGCTCGGCGTAAAGACCGGTGCCGCCCACACAGAGATCAAGTTCACCGCCGACGGGCCGCGAGTGATCGAAGTGAACGGGCGGATCGGCGGCGGCGTTCCCGAGATGCTGCGCCTCGCAACCGGGCTGGACATTGTGCAGCTGACGATGCGCGCGGCGCTCGGCTGGCCGACCGAGATCCATGAGCTTCCGGCCACCTCCGGGATCGCCTACCGCTTCTTCTACCAGCCACCGTCCTCGGCTCGCCGCCTGACGGCGATCGACGGCCTCGATGAGCTCAAGGCCCAGCCCGGCGTCGAGAGCATCTTCATGCACTACCCGCCCGGAACCGACATCGACGCCGCTCACGGCACCCGCACCTACGTGTTCGCCATCGTCGGCTCAGCCGCCGATTACGCCGGCGTTCTCGCGATCGATGAGTTCCTCCGGACCGGCGTCACCGCCGTCTACGACCACGCGTAAGCCCTTTGGGCCCTTGGGGTCGGGTGCGGGGGCCGGGAGGGGGCCGGTCAGTGACGCGCCTTGCGCAGCCTCGAGCGCTCCTCCTGCTTCTCGACCACGTTGACGATCAGCCGTAAAACCTGATCGATCCCGGTCGCCTGCGCCCCGCCGTGCTCGAACGCCTCCCGCCAGTCGCTGATGTGGCCCTTGGCGGCGAGTTCGTTGAACTGCGCCCGCGGGATCGCGAGTCGCACCTTCGCGTCGGCGGCGATGTCCTTGGTCACCTTCGGCCCCGGCAGCTCGATCCGGTAGAGCTGCACGTCGCCGCGTCCTCTCAGCTCGAGTCCGGCGACGAGCTTGAGCGGCTGCAACGCCGGTACCTCCGCGAGGAACCGCGTGACCGCAGTCTCGATCAGCGACTTGGTGTCCGATGGGGAGGCCAGGCAGCGGAGTCTACGCCCGGTCCCGGGAGTTCGGCGCCGGTCTCTGCACCCACAACCCAAACCCTCGACCGAACTCCCAATGCAATCGCCCCCTGGGCGATTGCACTAGCTCGCCCCCGGGAGTTCGGCGCCGGTCTCTGCACCCACAACCCAAACCCTCGACCGAACTCCCAATGCAATCGCCCCCTGGGCGATTGCACTAGATCTTGTGCCGCTGCAGCAGCTTGCGGCCGATCACCATGCGCTGGATCTCGGATGTTCCCTCGCCGATCAGCAGCAGCGGCGCGTCGCGGTAGAGGCGCTCGATCTCGTACTCCTTCGAGTAGCCGTATCCGCCATGGATGCGGAAGCACTCCTCGACGCAGAAGCGGCCCGTCTCGGACGCGAACAGCTTCGCCATCCCAGCCTCCAGCTCGGAGCGCTCGCCGGCGTCCTTCATGCGGGCGGCGCGCAGCGTCAGCAGCCGGGCCGCGTCGATCTGCGTGGCCATGTCGGCGAGCTTGAACTGGATCGCCTGGTGCTGGGCGATCTGCTTGCCGAACGCCTTGCGTTCCTGCGAGTAGCGAAGCGCGAGCTCGAGCGAGCGCTGGGCGATCCCGACGCCGCGAGCGGCCACGTTCACCCGCCCGACCTCGAGCGCGTCCATCATCTGGACGAATCCCTGCCCGAGTCCGGCCTCCTCGCCACCGAGGATGTTCTCAGCGGGGCAGTGGTAGCCGTCGAAGACGAGCTCAGTCGACTCGACGCCCTTATATCCGAGCTTCTTGATCTTCGGAGGGACGTTGAAGCCGGCGTACTTGCCGGTGTTCTCGCCCACTCCGGGCTCCTTCTCGGCGATGAAGCAGGTCATCCCCTTGTACCTGGGTTCGGCGCTCAGGTCGGTCTTGACGAGGACGAACACGAGCCCGGACAGGAGCCCGTTGGTGACCCACATCTTCTGCCCGTTGATCTCGTAGTCGCCATCGTCGAGCTTCTTGGCGGTCGCCTTGATCGCCTGCACGTCCGACCCACACTCGGGCTCGGACAGCGAGAACGCGGCCCGCAACTCACCGGTCGCCATCTGCGGCAGGTAGCGCTGCTTCTGCTCGTCGGTGCCGAACTTCATCAGCAGGTAGGAGCCGATGAAATGGGTGTTGACGATCCCGGAGATCGAGATCCAGCCCCGCGATAGCTCCTCGACGATCATCGCGTAGGTGGTCAGATCGAGTCCCATGCCCCCGTACTCCTCGGGGATCGTGACGCCGAACAACCCGAGCTCGCGCATCTGCGCAACGATCGGCTCCGGGAACGAGTCCTCGTGGTCGTAATGCTCGGCGTTGGGGATGATCTGCTCGTCGGCGAACTGGTGGACCATCTCGCAGATCGCCTTCTGCTCGTCTGTCTTCTCGGTGTATTTGTCGGCTACGGCCATATGCTCGTGGTTGCTCCGTTTGTCGAGGAACTCGGGTGAGGATAGCGGCGGACGGGGAGCGCGTCAGCCGCGCGTCAGGCTCGGCGGGGCGGCATTCCCCGGGCTCCACGGCGATTCGGGGCGCTCCTGCGGCACGCCGTCGAGTTCGACATCGACGCGTTCGTCGTAGAACGCCAGCAGCCCCGCGATCCGGCTCGCCTCGGGAAATGGACTCTCGTAGCACCAGACGATGTCCGGCGTCAGGTGCCCGCCGATCGAGACCGACCAGTACGTCGCGGCTCCTTTATAAGGGCAGCGGGTGACCGTGTCGCTGGGGTGCAGCTCGGCGGGCACGTCCTCCCGCGGGAGGTACCAGCGCGGCGGCAGGTTGGACTCGAACAGCACCATCGCGCGACTGGACTCTGCCAGCAGCGCGCCCTTTCGCAGCACCCGGACCTGTGGCGACGCGGGCAGGATGTCGATCCGGTGGTATGGGTCGCGGGGATGGACGAACACCTCTTCCTCCTCCTCGAGCCAGTGATCCACTCGATCCCAGTAGAAGGCGTGCAGTCCCGCGATGCGCGGCGCGCCCTCGATCGGCTCGGGATAGAGCCAGACGGCGTCGGCGACCACCCGCTCCCCGACTCGGATCGACCGGTAGGCCGCGTCTCCCTTCTTCGGACAGTGAGTGACGGTATCGCTGGGCTCGAGCAGCTCCTGGCGCACGTCCTCGGGAGGGAAGTAATAAACCGGCTGGCTCCCGCTCTCGTGTAGCAGCATCGCACGGCGGCTGTCGGCGACGACCTCGTCGGCCACGATGACGCGTACGCGCTTCGGGCTCGGCTCGAGGTAGATGGCGCTACCAGGCGGCGGCGGCTCGAAATTGAATCGGCCCGCGGGACGGCGCCCGAACGGACCGGTCCCGGTCATCATGCCCATCAGGCGATTCTACGGGGCGCCGGTCGCTGTGCGCCGGGGCGCGTGATGAAAACACCACAACTGAGGGTGTCGGTGTCGCAAAAACAATCGCGAGCGTGCTCTGGCCCCTAAATCTCGATCGGGCAGGGCGGCCGCTGGTTCGCTCGGGTCGACCGGCGCGGCGCGCAGTGGGCCTACCGTGCGACAAGGACGTCACAGCTGTAGAGCGCTTCCGTGGCGTCTGTAGCGAATCCGTGCCGATATCCGGTCCGGCGGGCGCAAACTCGGGGCGCTGTGCTCGATTACCCGTCGTATTTCCGGTCAACTGACCACACCCCCGCGGCCTGCGCTCCGATTTTCACGCCTTATAGGTGGCCGCGGGCTCGGGACGCTTATACAGAAGTGATAACCGTCACGACAGGGACGGCGCCGTCGATAAGCGTCGGTGCAGATGGCAGGTTCCGCCCTCGCGCGCTCGCCAGCCGCTGTCACATTCTGCCAACCAACGGAAGCTCGACCGCTTTTGTGCGACACCCTCAACTATTGGCGTGTTCTCATCACGCCCTCGGCGGCCGACGCAAGGCGCCCTGATCAACCGACCGCGCCCCCACTCGCCGCATCGAGCACGGCCCGGGCGATTTCGGCGGCGGCGTCGGGACGGGCGATCGCAGCGGATGCGCGGGCCATGGTTCGCATCCGGCCGCGGTCAGCCAGCAGTCCCCCCACTTCCTGCGCGAGCCTGGCCGCAGTCAGCTCCGCGTCTGGAATGACGACTGCGGCTCCGGCCTGCTCCATGTACCGCGCGTTCGAGCTTTGGTGATCTGCGGTCGCGTAGGGATAGGGAATCAGGACCGCCGGCCGGCCCGCGGCGGCGATCTCGAAGATCGAGCCGCCCGCCCTGGAGACGACGATGTCGGAGGCGATCAGCGCTTCGCCGAAATTGTCGATGTAGCCACGCAGGTCGTAGCGGTCGTCGGGCGCGTGGAGGTGAGGCAGGTCTCGCTCGCCGGCGGCGTGCAGGACCCGAAACCGTGCGCCGGCGAATGCTTCGATCGCGGCGTAGTTGATCGACCGTGCCCCTTGGGAGCCGCCGAACACGAGCACGCAGGTCTCCTGAGGTCCGATTCCGAAGCGCGCTCGGGCCGCCGCCCGGTCGGTAGCCGGCCGGGGTACTGGGCGCCCGGTCACCACGTAGCGAGGGTGTCCCAGGCGCCGCTCCGACCGACCCGAGATCGGGCGATCCGACCTGCCCGGGATCGGGAATGCCAAGCAGACGCGATCCGCGAACGGAGCAAGGACGCGGTTGGTGACACCAAGGTGGCTGTCCGCTTCGCTGAGAACAAGCGGTACGCGTCCCAGCACCGCAGCCATGCCGACCGGACCTGACACGTACCCGCCGGCGCCCATCACCGCCACCGGGCGCAGGCGCCGCACGATCCGCCGAGCGCGGCGGAGCGCCCCGGCGTCGACGACTACGGCCTTGGCGGCCTTGCCCGGCGCCCGGCGATACAGCGGCTCGACATTGATCCTCTCGAGCTCGTAGCCGGCGGCGGGGACGAGGTCGGCCTCAGCACGGTTGCCACCCACGAACACCACCCTCGCACGCTCGGCACTGAGCGCGTCCGCGACTGCGAGCGCCGGCACCACGTGCCCCGCGGTCCCGCCTGCTGCGATCACGATCAGCGGCGGGGTCATCAGGCGACGCCCCGTGCACGATGGAGTTGTTCAGCGGAGCGCGACAAAGGATCAGCGAGGCAGCTCGCTCTGGGAGCTTCGCATACGAAGCATTCGTGAGCGATCCGGCCGAAACCGCGCCTGGCACGAGGAGGCTTGTGCTATGACTCCTCAGTCACTTTTCCGGGGGGTTTGTGCACCTGTCATGAATATCGGTGTGAGCAGGCGACGCTGGATGCTTTCGCTGGGCGGGCTGGCGATAGTCGCAGCGGCGATGGTGCTCAGCATCACGGCGGCCGCAGCGAACCGGCCTCGCGCGCATGCCGCATTCGTGCCGCAGTGCTCTGACGCTCAATACCCGGCGACCCGCGATCCGTCGAATCCACTCGACCTCCCGACCGATCCCGGCCCGGATCCCCTTTCCGGAGCGCACCTGTTCATCGACGGACCCAGACACGGCGACGCGGCGGGTGGGATCGAGCAGTTGCTCGGGCTCACGCCGACGAGCTACCCGGACGACTACTCGTGGGCGCAGTTCGAGGCTGATCTCGCCTCCCCGCCGCTGTCGAGCAAGCTCAGCGCCGATCCCGGGCTCGCGCACGACGTGCAACTGCTGGAGAAGATCGGAAACGAGGAGGAGCCCCAGAACCTGAGTCTCTACTCCGGTGGAGGCGGCCCCGGCGCGGTCTACGGGCAGGTGCAAAAGCTCCTGTGCCACAACCTCACCGCCGATCACACGCCACACACGGTGCCCGTGTTCACCACCTTCTTCGTCTACCCGAAGGGCAAGTTCTGCCCGTCCCTCGCCGCAATCCGCGCCAACTGGCCGACTTTCAAGCGCCAGATCGGCGAGCTGGCTGCCGGCACCGGCCGCCATCCCGTCATTTACCTGCTCGAGATTGACTCCGTGGGCACATCGACGTGCCTGTCCAAGCACGCGCGCCAGGCCTGGGAAGGAGATCTGCGGTACGAGATCGAGGAGATGACGTCGCTGCCGCACACCGTCGTGTATATCGAGGCAGGTTCGTCCGACGAGGCGCCGGTGGGGTACGTCGTGAAGATGATCGACGCGATCTGCGTGATCGGCATCCACCACCACCTGGTCAACGTCTGTTCGCTGATGCGCGGCTTCTTCACGAACGACACGCACTTCAACTGGTCGATCAACGAGATCAAGTGGGCGACCAAGGTGTCGGAGGGGCTCCAGAAGCTGATCCTCAAGCAGACCAAGCAGGAGTACACGCCGTATTTCGTCGTCAACACGTCTCAGAACGGCCGCGGCCCAAAATCGAACCCGCACCCCCGAACGCAGGGATCCGAGGACCTCTGCAACCCGCCAGGGCGCGGGCTTGGTCGCAAACCGACGGCCAATACGGCCCCGACGTTCGACGGCCACGACTTCTTCCCGCGCTTGGACGCGTTCCTCTGGACCGGGGTACCGGGACGGAGCCATGGCAGCACATGCCATCCGGGAGATGCGCCGCCCGGCGTGTGGTTCGCGCGGTTCGCGCTCGAGCTGGCCGCGAACGCCAACCAGCAGCTCGGCCCGGGGTATCCGAGTCAGCCGTACTAGGGCGCCGTGCGAGGCTGACTTCGTGCACGACGCCGGCGGCGGCGATCCCGATCGCCGGCGCCTGGCGAGACGCCGACAGCCTTCAGTCGCCGTCCTGGTGGAGAGGCGATGTTCAGCAGCAGCCCGACTGAGGCCAGCACGATGCACAGGTTCGTCGGCGCGTAGGAGATGAAAGGCAGTGGGACTCCGGTGAGTGGCGCGAGCCCGAGCACGACGAAGATGTTGAGGGTCGCCTGGCACAGGATCAGCGACGTCAGTCCCGACGCGAGAAGCTTCGCGTAGCGGCTGCTTGCGCGGCGGGCGATACGAAACCCGGACCACGCGATCATCGCGTAGAGGCATACAAGGCCGAAGATTCCGAGCACTCCGAGCTCCTCCCCGATCACCGCGAGGATGAAGTCACTCTGGGCCTCGGGTAAATAGAACGCCTTCTGTACACCCTGCCCGATCCCGACGCCGAACAGCCCCCCCGACCCGATCGCGATCTGGCCCTGGAACGACTGGTAAGCCGCGGCCGAGGCCGAAGCCGAAGCCGACGGATGCAGGAACGCCGTCAACCTCACGCGCTGATACGGCTGAGCGAGCGCCAGCACCAGCACGCAGAAGACGCCGGCCGCCGCGAGGACCCCCAGGTGGCGGAGCGGCACCCCGGCGGCGAGCAGCAGCGCGCCGACCGCGAACGCAACCACGAGCGCCGTACCGAGGTCGGGCTCCACAACGATCAGCAGACACGCCGGCCCGGCGACCAGCAGCACCGGCACGATCGCGAGGCGGAAGCTCTGCAGCCGCTTGGGATGGTCGGCGAGGAACCGTGCCACGTAGAGCACGATCGCGAACTTCATCACCTCCGAGGGCTGGAACTCGATCGGTCCGGCAGCGAACCAGCGACGCGCCCCGAGGATGTCGATTCCGAACCCGGGGACGAGCACCAGCAGCAGCAGCCCGAACGAGCCGACCAGGAGCAGCTTCACCATCCCGGGGCTGAGCAGCGCGAGGCCCCTGCGCGCGAGCAGTCGCATCGCCGCCAGCCCGGCGAGACCGTAGACCAGATAGCGAATCAGGTAGCTCATCCCGCTGCCCTGTCCGGACACCAGGTCGCGGGGGGTGGAGGCGCTGTAGACCATCACGGCTCCGAACGCGAGCAGGCACAGCGTCGCGGTCAGGAGCACGCGGTGCTCGAGCGGCGGGGCGACAGCACGCGCCGCGGGACGGATGCCCGCGGAACCGCTGCGCGAGAAACGATCCTTCGCCGCTCGCTGATGTTCCGCGGAGGCTGCGGCCCCGGCCATCAGGCCCCCTCGACGAGGGCACGGAAGTGGGCGCCGCGAGCTTCGTAATCCGGATACTGGTCGTAGCTGGCGCAGGCGGGCGAGAGCAGGACCGTGTCACCGGCACGGGCCGCGGCGCGCGCCGACGAGACGGCAAGCGCAAGCTCCCCGCACTGCTCGATGTTCACCCCTGTACCGGCAAGTGCGAGCCCGATCTCCCCAGCCTCCTCGCCGATCAGGTACACGCCGCGGCAGCGCTCGGCGACGGCAGGCGCCAGCGGTGTGAAGTCCTGCGACTTGCCGCGGCCGCCGGCGATCAGATGGATCCCGCCTGCGTAGGCGCCAAGCGCGGCCAGCGTGCTCGCCACGTTCGTCGCCTTCGAATCGTTCACGTACTCGACGCCGCGATGCCGGGCGACCGTCTCGAGCCGGTGGGCTACACCGGAGAACGTCCGCAGTCCCGCCCGAACGGCATCCGGCGCGACTCCGCGGGCGAGGCAGACGGCGGCCGCAGCCATCGCGTTTTCACGGTTATGTGCGCCGCGGAGGCTGATCTCCGTGACCGGTAGGAGCGGCTCCTCGTCCCACCACAGGTACCCGGCGCGGTCGCTCATCTCGGCGCCTGGTCCGCTCCCGAAGGGCACGCGGCGCGCGCACCCGCCAAGGTCCCACAGCTCGAGATCAAGCGGCGCGACGGCAATATCGTCATTGCCCTGGCGCGCAAAGATGCGGAGCTTCGCCGCGACATACTCCTCGTAGGTCGCGTGCCGATCCAGGTGATCGGGTGAGAGGTTCAGCAACACGGCGGCTTCGGGAGCGAACGCGTCCACGTCCTCGAGCTGGAACGAGGATGCTTCGCAGATAACAGTTGTCTGCGCAGGAAGTGAGCCGGCGAGCGACGTCGCCGCGGTGCCGACGTTGCCGGCGACGGCGACGGGCAGGCCCGCCTCGCGGTGGATGTGACCGATCCACTCGGTGGTCGTCGTCTTGCCGTTGGTGCCGGTCACGGCGATGAACTCGTTGGGGATAAGGCGCCACGCGAGCTCGAGCTCTCCGAGCACGGCGAGACCGCCACGGCGCGCCGCGATGACCGTGGGCGCGTCCTGGGGTACGCCGGGGCTCTTGATGAGCGTCCGGGCACTGGCGGCGAGGTGCTCACCTGACGCATCCAGGTGAACTTCGACGCCGGCCTCCCGAAGCCTTCCCACGTCCGGTGCGCCCGCGTCGGATCCGATCACCTCCTCTCCGCGGGCGCTGAGCGCGAGGGCCGAGGCAACCCCCGAGCGGGCGAGACCGAGGACGAGGAAGGGGCCGGGGGGCAGCGGCGGCCGGGGCTTCATCTCAAGCCGGCGCGCGCTACTTGACGCTCAGGTGGTACACGGTGAAGCCGATCGCTGCGCAGGACGAGGCGACGATCCAGAAACGCAGGATGATCTTCGTCTCCGACCAGGCCAGGAGCTCGAAGTGGTGATGGATCGGCGCCATCAGAAACACGCGCTTGCGGAACATCTGGAAGGAGAAGACCTGAATCACGACCGAGAGCGCTTCGACCACGAAGATCCCACCGAGCAGGATCAGCAGAACCTCGGTTCTGGTCATCACCGCAAAGCCGGCGATCGCCCCGCCCAGTCCGAGCGCGCCGGTATCGCCCATGAAGATGCTCGCGGGGAAGCTGTTGAACCACAGGAATCCGATGCAGCCGCCGACCAGGCATCCGGCGAGCACGGCGAGATCGCTCTCTCCCGCGATGAACGTAATCCCGATGTACGCGAGCAGCACGATCGCGGCACAGCCGGCGGCGAGCCCGTCGAGCCCGTCGGTGAGGTTCACTGCGCTGGTCGTGCCGGCGACCACCAGATAGATGAACACAGGGTAGAACGGGCCGAGATCGACGGATACGTCCACGAAGCGCAGCTGCACGCTCGCCGGGAGACCGGCCTTCTGAGTGGCGACCCACCACAGGCCGAGCGAGATCGCGACCGTGACGACCAGCTTCGTCCGCGCCCGAAGCCCGAGCGATCGGCGCTTGACGATCTTGGTGTAGTCGTCGGCGAAGCCGAGCAGCGCGCACAGCACCGCGACGCCGAACACGCCCATCGCGAGCCAGCCGCGTTTGGACAGCACGAGGAAAGGGACCGCCGTCGCCGCGAAGATGATGATCCCGCCCATCGTCGGCGTCCCGGCCTTGGATTGGTGCCCCTGCGGCCCCTCTTCGCGAATGTTCTGCCCGAAGGCGCGGTCGCGCAGGAACTCGATGAACTTCGGGCTCAGGAACACGCAGATCAGCAGCGACGCCGTACCCGCGATCAGCACGCGACCGGTCAGCGCGCCCTCACTGACGTCCGCCAGGATCGCGAGCCTGTCCATCACGCCGCCATGGTGGCGTTCAGTGCCTGACACACGGCCTCGAGCCGAACGCCGCGCGAGCCTTTGACCAGGACTACGTCGCCGTCGCGCAGAAGCGCCGGCACGAGCACGGCGGCCTCGCCGGCGTCCGCGACCGAATGAACCTCACGGCTGAATCCGGGCGCCATCGCGGCAGCGAGCGGGCCGACCGTCACGAGCAGGCCGACGCCGACGCGGTCGGCGCGGCACCCGATCTCGAGATGGAAATCGGTCGCATCGGGGCCTAGCTCGAGCATGTCGCCGAGTACCGCGACCCGCCGTCGATCCGGCGCGCTCGCGGCGAGGTCGTCGAGAGCCGCGGACATCGAGACCGGGTTCGCGTTGTAGGAGTCATCGATCAGAGTGACCCCTCCCGGCAGCTGGCGTCGGTCCCCTCGCCCAGCCGAGATCACGGCCTCGATCCTACCTCTCGGGCTGACCCCGACGGCGCGCGCCGCGGCCACCGCGGCGAGCAGGTCGAGGCGTAGGTGGGCCTGGGTGAAGGGGACCTGGAGCCAGACGGGCGTGCCGCAAGCGTCGATCCAGACCTGCTCCCCGTCGGCCTCCACGAGCTGAACGTCGCCGCCCGGTCCGAACGTCACCGTGTTCACGTCCTCGCGGAGATGCGGCGCGAGCAGCGGCTCGTCCACCGGCACGATCGCCGTTCCGTGTGCCGGAAGTGCCGCGATCAGCTCCGCCTTCGCCGCGGCGATGGCCTCCACGCTGCCGAGCAGCTCCAGATGCGCCCGGCCGACGTTGACGACTACGGCCACGTCGGGCTCCGCGATCGCGGCGAGCTCAGCGATCTGCCCCGCCCCGCGCATCCCCATCTCGAGCACCAGTACCTCGGTGCCGGCCGGCGCCGCCAGGATCTCCAGTGGAAGCCCGATCTCTGTGTTGCGGTTCAACCGCGACGCGACCGCGCGGCGATCGCGAGCGAGCACAGCGACGAGGAGATCCTTGGTCGATGTCTTGCCGCTCGAGCCCGTCACCCCGATCACCTTCGCGCCGAGATCGCGCCTCCACGCTCGCGCCAGACGCTGCAGGGACTCGAGCGGCCGCTCGGCGACGAGCACGAACGCGCCCGGTGCCTCGGCGGCGGCGCCCGCGTTGCCGGCAGCCGCGAGCCGCGGCTCGCGGCTTGCGGCCTCGGCGTGCTCGGGAGCCACGAGCACGCCCCAGGCTCCGGCAGCAAGCGCCTGCTCCGCGAAAGCGCCGCCGTCGACGTTCGCGCCCGGCAGGCCGACGAACAGCACGCCAGGGCCGGCTTCCCGCGAGTCGATCACGACGCGCGATGGGCCGGGGAGATCGGGCTCGCGGCCGGGCGGGGAGGGACGGGCGACGATCAGCCGAGCCTCCGCGGCCTCGGCAACGAGCTCCGCGCTCCAGCTGTTCATGTCTTGCTCAGCGTCCGGGAACGGAGTATCTCGCGGGCCACCGCGACGTCATCGAACGGCACCTTGTGGCCGGCGGCGAACTCCTGCCCCTGCTCGTGGCCCTTGCCCGCGATCACGACCACATCGCCGTCCTGCGCACCCGCGATCGCGTTGGCGATCGCGTCCCGGCGGTCGGCCAGCCAGGGCACGTCCTCGCCGGCCCCCGCGAGGATCTCACGGATGATCTGCACCGGTTCCTCAGAGCGGGGATTGTCGGAGGTCACGATCACTCGGTCGGCGAGCCGGCTGGCGATCTCTCCCATCAGCGGGCGCTTGCCCCGATCGCGGTCGCCGCCGCAGCCGAACACGACGTGCACGCGCCCCGCGCCAAGCTCGCGCGCGGCGCCGAGCACGTTTTCGAGCGAGTCGGGCGTGTGCGCGTAATCGACCAGAACCTCGAACGCCTGGCCTTCCTGCACAGGTTCGAAGCGACCGGGAACCTGGCCCGCGGTTGCGATCGCCGCGACCGCCGTCGAAAGCTCGACGCCGACCGCGCGAGCGGCCGCCAACGCCGCGAGGACGTTGGCGACATTGAACCGGCCACGCAACGGAGAACGCACTCGCACCGAACCCTCGGGCGTCAGCGCGACGAACTGCGATCCGCGTAACCCGGTGCTGATCTCGGTCGCCGAGTAGGTCGCGTCGCCACCCAATGAAAACGTGATCGGCTCCGCGAGCTCCGCCGCCAGCCGCCGTCCGTACGGGTCGTCGAGGTTCACGATTGCTGCGCTCGGGCCCATCTTGAACAGTCGTCGCTTGGCGTGGAAGTAGTCCTCCATGCTCGCGTGGAAGTCGAGGTGGTCCTGGGTCAGGTTAGTGAAGACAGCCGCCGCGAAATGGATCGCATCGGCGCGGTGCAGCTCGAGCGCATGCGAGGAAACCTCGATCACGCACGCCCGATCACCCGCCTCGCGCATCGCCCGCAGGTCGCGCTGGAGCTCGATCGCCTCAGGCGTCGTGCGCACGACCTCGTGCTCGACCCCGCCGATGATGCTCTTGACCGTGCCGAGCAGGCCACACGGTATCCCCTGCGCCTCCAAGAGCGCGCGGACCAGGAACGCCGTCGTGGTCTTGCCGTTCGTGCCGGTAATCCCGACGACGCTGAGCTCGGACGTCGGATCACCGTTGAAGCGAGCCGCCGCGAGGGCCATCGCGGCACGCACGTCAGCGACCACGATCTCGGGCACCTCGACCTGCACGGGCCGCTGTACGACCAGCGCGACGGCTCCTCCCGCCACGGCTTCGCCGGCGAAATCGTGCCCGTCACGCGTGAATCCCGGCACGCAGAAGAACAGCGTCCCCGGCGTCACCCGGCGGTTATCGTAGGAGAGGTTCGCGACCTCGATCCCACGTGCTGAAGGCGGCGCTTCGGGGATCACTTCCTCGAGCAGCATTCGCTCGCAGAGGTTACCTCTGGGGTCGGCTGGGCTCTCGTTGGCCTTCGCTCGTCTTGCCGCTAGTGGGTTGATCCGACCAGGTCTTCGGCCGGGTTGATGCTCCAGCGTGCCGCCACGGCCTGGAGGTCTTCGTTGAGCGGCCAGCGGTCGGGGCGTTCTTCGCCTTCGTGGTCCGGATTTCCGCCCTTCAGGGCCATGCAGCCTGTGTTGTCGCCGATCGCACGGATCGCCTCGACGTCGGCCGCTGTGAGGCGCAGATCGGCGGGTAGGCCGGCCAGCTCCGTGCGCTTGGATTCAATCGCTCGCGCGGCAGGCCCGGCCTCCTGGATCAGCGTTGGGACCACGCACTGCACCGCCTCGTGGGCGAGGTTCCACTGACAGGCGAGCTGGATCAGCGTTAGGCCTTCACGCTCGGCGAACGGGCGCATGCCCTCGATCCGCTCGCGTCCCGCTTGCACCCAGCCCTTCGGACGGAAGTTGCGGTGATCGTGCGCCGTCAGCTCCTGGCCTGGCAGGACGTCGTCGAAGAACAGCCCGCCGTAGTCGACGACGCGCGTGATCACCTTCACGCCGGCCTTCGCCGCGGCCGCGAGGCACAGCTCGCCGGGCCACGGCTCGAGGGGGTTGAGGATGATCATCGCCCAGTCGATCACGTCGCCAAAGCGGTCGAGGCAGCCGATTACGTCGAGCGTGAAGCCGTTGGCAGGCCCCGGGGCGACACCGAGCATCCTGGTCAGACCGCGCTCGCGAAGCCCCGCCATCGCGCGCCACACGTCCTCGCTTGTGTAGCCGATCCGGTCGGGGTTGTGGAGCAGCAGCAGGTCGAAGGCGTCGATCCCGCAGCGTTCGAGGCTGCGCTCGGTCGCCATCGTCAGATAATCCGAATATCCAGACGGGTCGCGGAGCCGCGGATCGGTGAAGCGCGGGAATCCCTTCGCGCCGTCCCGCTCGCCCGTATAGAAGTCGTGACCAACGGCGCCGACGACGCACATGCGGTCCCGAGGAACGCCGGCAATCGCCGCTCCAAGCATGAGATCCGCCTCGCCACTGCCGTAAACGTCGGCCGTGATCACCGTCGAGATCGCCTCATCCGGCCGCACCAGCGCAGCGAACCGCTGATCATCCACCGGCTCCCCAAACCGCATGAACCGCCCCCCACTCCAAGTCCCAACGGCGGTAAGACCAAGATCAGGCACGGCGGGAAGTTTAGAGAGCGAGGAATCGCGGGCGCCGGAGAGTCAGAGAGCTGCAAAGCGACCGGGCGGCGCGACCGGGAACGCTGAGGGAGCGAAGGCAGGGCCAAGGAGGTACGGCGGCCGGCCAGGCAGGGGGCGGGGCCCCACGACTAGCCTTGGCCGAACCCCCGAGCGCCCCGCCCAAGCTCGCGCCGCTCAATCACCCGGTCCACGAGCCCATAAGCCACCGCTTCGGACCCGGTGAAGAACCGATCGCGCTCCATGTCGGCGTGAACGCGCTCGATCGACTGACTGGTGTGCTTGGCGTAGAGCTCATCGACCCTTGCCCTGAGCGCGAGCACCTCGCGAGCGTGGATCTCGATGTCGGTCGACTGGCCCTGGAATCCCCCGGACGGCTGGTGGACCAGGATCCTGCTGTTCGGAAGCGCCATCCGCTTCCCTGGTGCGCCGCCGGCGAGCAGGAGCGACCCCATCGACATCGCGATGCCGTAGCAGATCGTCTGCACGTCAGGGCGGATGAACTGCATGGTGTCGTAGATCGCGAGGCCCGCGTAGACCGAGCCGCCGGGTGAATTTATGTAGAGGTGGATGTCCTTGTCGGGGTCGTCTGATTCGAGGTGCACGAGCTGAGCGACGATCAGGTTCGCGATCTCCTCCTCGATTTGCCCGCCGAGGAACACCACCCTGTCGTTGAGCAACCGTGAGTAGATGTCAAAAGATCGCTCACCGCGGGCTGTCTGCTCGACGACCATCGGTACGAGTGGCATGGGGCCTCCTTGTTGAGCTGATAGGGTGCAACCATTCGGTTGCACCCGACAATACCAAACACGCAACCGTCAGGTTGCGCATAATCTTGAGCAGGAGGACCCGGCCATGACCGATCGCATCGAACGCGAGCTCGAGCTCCCCGCCCCAAGCGAGGAGGTCTGGGAGGCGCTGACCGATCCCGAACGCCTGTCGGGGTGGCTCGCGGACGAGGTCAGCCTGGATCTGCGCCCGGGCGGCGAAGCGTCGTTCCGCCTCGGCGATACGCTGCGGCGGGGCTGGGTCGAGGAGGTCTCGCCACCCGGCAGTACGGCCGGTCAGGCGGCCGGAGGCGGCAGGCTTGCGTTCTGGTGGGCGACCGACGACGAACCGGCGACCAGGGTTGAGCTGACGCTCGAACCGGGCGAGGGCGGTACCCGGCTGCGCGTAGTGGAGACGCGGCCGCTCGAGCTCCTGGACGTGATCGGGATCCCGCTGTTCGGCTCGGGGAGCACCTCCGTCGGGCCGGAGCTCGTCGCGATCCGATAGATGGAGCGCACCGACCAAGCGGGCGCAGTCTTCGGCGCCCTGTCAGACCCTACGCGCCGCCAGCTGCTGGCGAGGATCGCGGACCGTCCCGCGGCAACAGCCACCGAGCTGGCCTCGGAGCTCCCGATCTCCCGGCAGGCGGTGATCAAGCATCTATCCGCGCTCGCCGACGCCGGGCTCCTGGACCGCCAGCGAGCGGGCCGAGAGGTGCGCTACCGAATAACCCCCGCCCCACTCTCCGACGCCGTCTCATGGATGGCCCAGGTGGGAGGCCAGTGGGACAGAAGACTAGGAGCACTGAGCCAAGGGTTTGCGGCGGATACAGGGAGGGCTGCGGATCCGGCGGCTCCGGACCTGGCTGCGGATCCGGGGTGGGCCGCGAAGCCTGACAGGCGAAGCTAGGGTTGGACCAGCGACGACGCGACGGCCTGGCAGCAGGGGTTGATCCCCAGGTACGGCACGGCCGATCCGACGATCTGGGCGAACGCCGGTGCTGCGACCGCGCCACCGTAGATCGAGCCCTGAGGCTCGTCGACCATCACCATCACCTCGAGCTGTGGCTTTCTGGCGGGGACGAAGCCGACGAAGGAGGCGATGTAGGCGCTGTGCGAGTACTGGCCGTCGACGACGACATTCGCGGTTCCCGTCTTCCCTCCGAGGTCCCAGCCCGGGATCGCGGCTCCGGACGCCGTGCCCCCGTCGGCGTAGACACCCCGCAGCATGACCCGCATCTCAGAGGCGACGTGGGCCGAGATGATCCGGTGCCCGCGCGGAACTGGAACCGGTTTGCCGCCGATCGACTCGACGATGTGTGGCGTGCGGAGGATGCCGCCGTTCGCGATCGCCGCATACGCTGTCGCGATCTGGATCGGCGTAACTTCGAGGCCCTGGCCGAACGGGAGCGTGGCGATTGTCGTCCCCGACCACTTCGAGTAGGGGGGCACCACGCCGGGCTCCTCACCGGGCAGGTCCACGCCTGTCGGCGTCCCAAATCCGAACCGGTTTACCCAGTAGTCGAAGCGCTGCGGCCCCAGCTTGTTCATGGCGATCTCGTCGGCGCCGATGTTGCTCGAATACTGGAGGATCTGGGCGACCGTGTACGTGAGGTCGCCGTGTGGCTCCGCGTCGCGGATCTGGCGGTTGTAGACCTGCAGGTACGGGGGTATGTCGAACTCCGTGTTCGGGGTGATCTTGCCGTCCTGCAGGGCGCCGGCCACCGCAACGACCTTGAACGTGGAGCCTGGCTCGTAGTTGAACTCGACCGCGCGGTCCTCGAGGTCCTGTGGCGAGGCGCCGCTGATGTCATTCCCGTCCACGCCCGGCCAGTTCGCGAGCGCCAGGATCGCGCCCGTGTTGGGGTTCATCACTATCGCCGTGGCTCCTTTCGGCGAGTAGGTCGCTCCGACACCGGCCAGCACCTGCTCTACCTCAGCTTGAAGCGCCGAGTTGAGCGTCAGCTGGATCGCCTTGCCGGCAACGGCCGAGTGCACGTCGTCGATCGAGATCGGCTGGCCGAAGGCGTCGCTTACGACCCGACGCTCGCCGGCACGGCCGGCAAGGATGCTGTTGTAGCGGTACTCGATGCCGCTGAGGCCTTGATCCTCGTCACCGACCCACCCGATCACCTGCGATGCCAGCGAGTTCAGGGGGTAGTTCCGCGTGATCTGCGGGATCAAGCTGATTCCGGGGACATCGAGGGCGATGATCGCCTTGGCCTGCGCGGTGGGGAGGTCGTAGGCGAGGTAGACGAAGCCTCGTCTCTCCGACACGTCGGCGAGCACCTTCGCCTGCGACAGTCCCAGCAGCGGCGCCAGGTGCCCGGCCACGGTCGCGGGGTCCTTGATCAGGAAGGGATCGGCGGTGACGTCGTCGGCGGTCTCGGAGACCGCGAGCTCGGTCCCGTCGGCATCGGAGATGGCGCCGCGAACTGCCGGCACGGGCACGGTCGAGACCTGCTGAGTGGCGGCGTCAGCCTTCAGCGTTCCGGACTTGATCGTCCCGAGGTACGCGGCTCTGGACAGCGCCATCAGCAGTAGCGCTACGAACACCACGAACAGCAGTCCGATGCGGCGATCGAGCAGCCCCACGATGCGCGATCAGCCTCCGGTGCCGGGCGAGGCCGCTCCACCCGACTGCTGTTGGGCAGCTAAGGCTGTGCCGGTCACACCACTGGCGGCCGGCGGCGTTCCCGCGGCGACTGTGGGGTCAGTGGCAGCGCCGGATGGCGGGCCGGTGGCCGTCGCGCCAACCCCGTTGCCGGTGGCCGCTGTGGACGACGCACCGGTGCCGGTGGACACCCCCTGCCCGGCGCTGGTCACGCCCGGAGCCGTCGTGCCGGGCGGTGCTGACGTCGAAGCGCCGGCGCTCGACGTCGCGGGCGTCGTCGCCGCGGTGGTCGACGTGGTCAGGTCCGTGCTCGCCGTTGACGCTTGGTTCGCCAGCAGCGCTGACGTACCCACAGCTGACATGTCGGCGATCGCTTTTCTAGGGATCGACTTCGACCGCAGCGACAGGAATGAGAGCTGCTCCGGGGTGGCCACTACGAGTCCCATGCCGGTCGCAATCCGTTCGATCCGCTGAATGCTCCCGAGCGCGGCCACCTGGGCGCGCAGCAGGCCGTTCTCGGTCTGCAGGGTGGTGCCCTGCTCGATTGAGCGGCCCATGCTCGCATTCAGCCGCAGCAGCGATACCTGCAGCGCGACGATGCCGACCAGCAGTGCGCCGAGCACGGGGATCCATGCGCGGCCCCTCACGAGGCGGTCGGTCAGGGCATGATCTGGAAGCGTCCGGACGAACGCGAGCGCGCCGGCGCCACGCCTGTCGGTGGTCGGTCGGTGAGGGCGCGCGAGCGGCCGAGCCGGGCGCACGATCCTGGGCGCCGGCCGGGTGATCCCGGGCGCCACCTCTGCGGCGATGGCGAATGCGGTGGCGGCGGCTGCCGCGGTGCTCGCGGCGGCTGAACGGGCTGTGGCGCGCGCGACTGCCGCCCCCCCCGCGTTGGCGTCGGTACCGGTGCCGGCACCGGCGCGAGCTGTTGCCCGAGCGGCAGCGCGAGCGGTCGCGCGGGCGGCTGCGGCGGCCCTGGCACGAGCGGCCTCGGGAGCCGCGGCGGCGGCCACCCGACCGCGGACGGGGCCCGAGACGCGCCGCGGGTTGGCCGGTGCGAGCCGGCGCCGGACGCCGCTGCGCTTCGGGACCTCGGTGCCCGCGCTCGGCGTGGTCTCGCGGCCAGTGGCAGCGGCACGCTTGCCGGCGACGGTGGCGGCACTCCGGGGCGCCATCATGCCTTTCCTT
>Ga0302325_10003456_pt1 | contig 37297 bp, 40 predicted proteins | sample Palsa_T0_2_FD_201948 | JGI IMG/M metagenome (GOLD analysis project Ga0302325, IMG submission 201948) | Peat permafrost microbial communities from Stordalen Mire near Abisko, Sweden - Palsa_T0_2 | ecosystem: Environmental > Terrestrial > Soil > Palsa > Peat permafrost | place: Sweden: Abisko...
GGGGAGTGAGTTTCTGGTGGGCGTGCTGCTGGGGCTGGGGGCGGCGTTGGGGGTGATGGCGCTGGCGGTTTGGCAGATGCGGCGGGCACGGTGAGGCGGGCGGCGTTGGGCGTGATGGCACTGGCGATTTGGCAGATGCGGCGGGTGCGGTGAAGCGGCCGGCGGGAGATGCCCCTCGGGTTGAGGGCGAGGGGGAGCGGCGGCTTTGGGCGGTGCTTTTGACGGGGGGCGGGCTGTTTGCGGGGCTGCTGCTCGTGCGGCAACTGCTGGATATCGAGGCGGATGCGGGTCATCCGGCGCTCCGGCAGAACGACATCTACAGTGCACTCGGGTCGGTCGCGATGCTGGCGATCGTGGGCGTGATCGCGGCGCGGCGCGAGCAAGTGCGGCGCGAGAACGCCGCAGCGGCGGGAAAGCCGGCGTTGCGAGGCGGGAAGCGCGCTGCGGCGGCACGGCGGAAGGGGCGAGCATGAAACGGGAGCGGATGGGGCGGATCGACCACGAGCTGCAGCGCGAGATCGCGCGGCTGATATCGACCGAACTGAAGGATCCGCGCCTTGGTTTCGTGACGGTGACGCGGGTCGAGATCACGAACGACCTACAGACCGCGAAGGTATACGTCTCCATCATCGGAGATCGCCACGCCGCCACCCAAAGCATGATCGCGCTCGATCATGCGAAAGGCTATTTGCGCGGCGCGGTCGGCCGCGCCGTAGCCTTGCGGCATACGCCGGAACTCATTTTCGTCGAAGACCGGACGACAGAAAAGGCGATTGCCTTAAGTAAAGTTTTAGCCGAAACGGCTCGGGCGCAGGCGTCCGAAGCCGAAAACGGCGAGGTGCCGACGGCGCCGGAAATGGAACCAGACCACCGATGATCCAGAATAAGAGCCCCGAGGCGAAAACGGACGACGTCGTCGCCGAACTGCGCAAGCGCGAAGCGTTCGTCTTCGTCAGTCACGTAAAACCCGACGGCGACACGCTCGGCGCCGGACTCGCGCTCGGCCTGGCGCTGCGCGCGATGGGCAAACGGGTCCACTACTTCCAGCAAGATCCGGTGCCTCGCAATTTGCGTTTCCTGCCCGACAGCGATCGGGTGTCGCGCGCCGTCCCGGCGGATTTGCCGGCCGATGCCTTGTGGGTTTTCTGCGACATGAGCGACACCTCGCGCGCCGGCGAGTATCTTCCGCCGCTCGAGCGCCGCAACATCCTCGACATCGATCACCACCTCGCCAACACGCGCTTCGGGGCGCTGAACTACGTGCTGGAAAAGGAGTGTTCGACCGGAACCTGCGTGCTGCGTTTGTTGCGCGCGCTGCGGGCTCCGATCACGCCCGAGATCGCGACCTGTCTCTTGACGACGATCATGACCGATACCGGCGGCTTCATGCACTCGAACACGACGGGCGAGGTGCTGCGCATTTCGGCGGAGTTGATCGAGCTGGGTGCCGACCGCGAAGAAATCACCGAAAAGATCTTCGCGAACAAGCGCTTCGCTGCGACCCGTTTGCTGGGCGCGGCGCTGGAGGCCGCCCGGCTCGAAGACGGCGGAAAGTATTGCTGGTCGGTCGTCGACGATGCAATGCTGGCGGAATTCGAGGCCGACGGTGAAGACACCGAGGAGATCATCCAGCACCTGCGCGCCGTCGAAGGCGTCGACGTGGCCGCTCTTTTCAAAGCCTACGACGGCGACGTCCGCGTCAGCCTGCGCAGCAACGGACGCGTCAACGTCCAGTCGGCCGCCGGCCGGCTGAACGGCGGCGGCCATTTCCGGGCCTCGGGCTTAACCTTCAGCGGCAGCCTCGATGAAGCCGTCGCAGGCGTGCACGCAGCGCTGCTGGCGGAGGGCCTGTAAACCCGAGCCACGCCGTCGCGGTTCCAGGAGCAATGCTCGGGTTCGTCAACGTGTTCAAGCCGGCGGGGCCGACGTCGACGCAGGTCGGGGTGCGCGTGCGGCGGGCCTTCTCGAAGCTCTGCGGGGAGAAGCTGCCGGTCGGTCACCTCGGAACGCTCGATCCGATGGCGGCGGGCGTCTTGCCGCTGGCGGTCGGCCGGGCCACGCGCCTGATTCCGCTGATCGAAGACCGGCGCAAATCGTACGCGTTTACGCTCGTCCTCGGGCGCAGCACGGATACTGGGGACGCCACTGGGGCCACGCTCGAAGAGAGAGCGGTACCGGCCGACGCATCGGCGTTGCTGGAGCGGGTCGTTTCACGCTTCATCGGAACGATCGAGCAGATTCCGCCGATGTACAGCGCGCTGCATTGGGGCGGCGAGCGTCTCTACGAGATCGCCCGGCGCGGCGAGACGGTCGTCCGTGCGCCGCGTAAGATCGTGATCTACGGTCTGCGTGTCTTGGGATACGAGAACGGCACCGCGCGGGTGGCGGTGGCCTGCTCGGAAGGAACGTACGTGCGCGTGCTGGCCGAGGATCTCGGCACGGCGATCGGTACGGTGGCGCACATGGGCGCGCTCTTGCGCGATGCGGCGGGAGCGTTCGTGCTTTACGAAAGCCGCACGCTGGAGCAGATCGAAGCGGCACCGGCCCAAGCGCTGATCGCGCCCGAGCGCATCATTCCGTTTCCCACGATCGTGCTCGACGTTCGCGGTGCGGCCGATTTCTGCGCGGGCCGGATGGTTCCGCTGCCGTCGGGCTCGGCCGCGAAACACGTCTTCGTGCGCGATACGATGCGGACGCTCGTGGGCGTCGGCGAGCCGGTCGGCGCGCTGCTCGCACCGCGCAAGGTCTTCGTGTGAAGATCCACCACGGCATCGAGCAGCCGAGTACCGCCCGCCCGCTCGTGCTCGCCATCGGCTTCTTCGATGGGCTGCACTGCGGCCACCGCGAGATTCTGCGCTCGCTGCTGCGGCTGCGCCGGCCCGGCTTTCGGGCAGCGGTGCTGACCTTTCGCAACCATCCCGCCACCTATCTACGGCCCGATCGCGTCCCGCCGCTCTTGACCACGGTCGAGGAGCGAGTCAACCTGCTTGCGGCGACGGGCATCGACGAACTGTTTCTCGTGCCCTTCGACGAGCACATCGCGCGCGTCGACGCGCGTTCGTTTTGCACGGACTTCGTGCACGGCGTGCTGGGTGCGCGGGCGCTGGTGATCGGGGAGAACTTTCGCTTCGGCGCCGGGCGCGGCGGCGATGCGACCTTGGCTCGCGAGGTCCTGGGCGCGCTCGGCTGCGCGGTCGAAGCGGTGCCGCCCCGCAACGATGGCGACGAGCGCATCTCGAGCACGCGCGTGCGCGCCGCCGTCATGCGCGGTGACATGGCGACCGCCAACCGGCTGCTGGGCGAGAGCTACGCCCTGCGAGGCCGGGTCGCGATCGGCGAAGGGCGCGGACACGATCTCGAGTTCCCGACCGCCAACCTCGAGGTGGCGCCGGAAAAAACGCTGCCCGCCGACGGCGTGTATTCGATCGTCGGACGCTACGACGGCCGGGACTACAAGGGGCTGGTTTCGATCGGCACCAACCCGACCTTCGAGGGTCGCAAACGCACGATCGAAGCCTGGCTGCTAGATTTTCAGGCGACGATCTACGGCGAAGAACTGTCGCTGCGCGACTTTTCGTTCATTCGCGAGCAACGCAAGTTCGAAGCGGTCGACGACCTGTTGGCCCAAATGCGCGACGACGCAACGCACGTCCGGTTCCCATCGTTTTCAGCATCCCCAATGGAGTTCGCACCGTGATCCGTTTTCCACGCGCCGCCGTGCTGGCTGCGCTCCTGGCCGCCGGCCTCGCCGCGCCTCTGCCCGCCGCTGCGACGCCGCATGCGGGCGATCCGGCGCCCGCCTTCAGCGCGCCGGGAGCGGCCGGGGGCACGGTTTCGCTCGCAGGCTACCGCCACGAACCGCTCTACTTGAACTTCTTCGCCTCGTGGTGCGTGCCGTGCAACGAAGAGGCGCCGTCGGTCGCGCGACTGTTCAACAAGTATCGCGCCAAGGGGCTGCGCGTCGTGGGCGTCAACGAACTCGAGGACAAGACCAAGGCCTTGGCCTTCGCGCACCAATACAAGTGGCCGTTCGCGATCGCCGTCGACGACGGCAGCGTCGGTAACGCCTTCGGCGTCATCGGCCTGCCGGTCCACGTCTTCATCGACAAGCGCGGCAACGTGAGCACGTTCCGCCTGGGCGAAATGGACCCGGGCGAAATCGAGGACGCGATCAAGAAGATATTGTTGTAGCGGCTTTCTTGTTGAGGGCCCCAAGCGTGCCGGCTACGATCGCCGCACCGCACGCCTCACCGATGTAGGGATGCCACCAGCCGGGTTGTCCGTCCGAATATGCGGTCGCGAGGTATCCGGTAGCGGCCGAAAATCCAGCCAACGCGCCCGCTAGAAAGCGGACGATAGGATTGGGATAGCTTCGAATGGCGAACAGACAAAGGGCGAGATAGACCAGGCCCATCAGAAAGAAAATCTGCGCCACCGTCGTCCGCCAGGTATCGCTAGGCGGGACAAAGCGGGACGCGACGTTTACTGCGAACTGCAAGACGAGGTCTCCGACGAAGACCCCGACGAAAAGCCAGAGCGGATTCGGAGATTTCGTGCCGGCAAGGTCGCTCATGCCGCGATCACTTCGATGTGGTCGTCGTTCCGCAACTCGACCCGCGCGGCCCCGCCTTCCTTGATATCGCCGCGTAGAATGGCGGTCGAGAGCGGGTTCGTGACCAGGCGCGCGATCGTGCGCGCCACGTAGCGGGCGCCGCTGCCGGCGGCGATGCTCTCGAGCGCGAGGAACTTGCGGGCATCTGCGCCCAGGACGATCGAAACGCGTAGCGCCCCCAAGCGCTGGGCCACCGCGTGCATCTGCAGCTCGACGATCGCTTCGATTTCGGCCTCGCCCAAGGCGTTGAAGTGGACGACGTCGTCGATGCGATTGAGCAACTCCGGCCGCAAGAATGCCTCCAGCTCGTCCGGGTCGGCGTTGCTCGTAAGGATCACGATCGCGTGCCGGAAGTCGATCGTGCGGCCTTTGGCGTCGGTCACGCGACCGTCGTCGAGGATTTGCAGCAAGATCGCCGCCACGTCGGAGTGGGCCTTCTCGAACTCGTCGAACAGGACGACGCAATACGGGCGGCGCCGGACGGGTTCGGTCAACTGGCCGGGCTCGTCGTGGCCGGCGTAGCCAGGCGGGGCGCCGAGCAGGCGCGAGACCGTGTGCGCCTCGGTGTACTCGGTCAGATCGATGCGCACGAGGGCGTCTTCGGTGCCGAAGAGTTCTGCCGCGAGCGTGCGCGCGAGTTCGGTCTTACCGACGCCGCTGGGGCCGATGAAGAGGAAGCCGCCGACCGGTTTGCGCGGATCCTTGAGCCCGGCCCGGCCGCGGCGGATCGCCGACGCAACCGAAGCGATCGCCTGATTCTGGCCAACAACGCGTCTGGCGAGCGACGTTTCCAGCGCGAGCAATCCGCGCGACTGCTCTTCGCTGAGCGCGCCCTGCGGAATGCCCGTCCATTTGGAAACGATGCCGGCGACGTCGGCGACGTCGACGATCGTGGCGTTGCGTAACGAAACCGACGAAGCCGCCTCGTCGATCAAGTCGATCGCCTTGTCGGGCAAGAAGCGGTCGACGATGTAGCGTGCCGAGAGCGCTGCCGCTGCGTCGATGGCGGCGTCGGTGATCGTGACCCGGTGGTGATCGGCGTACTTGGCGCGAAGGCCGCGCAAAATGGCGCCGGTCTGTTCGATCGTGGGTTCGCTGACCATCACCGGTTGAAAGCGTCGCTCGAGCGCCGTATCCGACTCGATGTGCTTGCGATATTCGTCGAAGGTGGTGGCGCCGATGCACTGGAGTTCGCCCCGCGCGAGTTCGGGCTTGATCATCGAGGAGAGGTCGAGCGAACCTTCGGCCGCTCCGGCTCCGACCAAGGCGTGGAGTTCGTCGATGAACAGGACGACCTCGCGGGCCGAGCGCTTGACTTCGTCGAGGATGCGCTTGACGCGCCCTTCGAATTCGCCGCGGTACTTGGTTCCGGCCACCAGCGGTCCGAGCGACAGCGCAAGGATGCGTTTTTCGCGCAGGACCGCGGGGACGTCTCCCCGTGCGATGCGCTGGGCCAGGCCCTCGACGACCGCCGTCTTGCCGACGCCCGGATCTCCGACCAAACACGGATTGTTCTTCGAACGCCGCGAGAGGATCGCGACCACGCGCTCGATCTCGACGTCGCGACCGACGACCGGGTCCAGCTCCCCGGCCCGAGCCGCCGCCGTCAGGTCGCGCGAATACGACGACAGGGTCGGCGTCGAGGTGCGCAGGCGTTTTGCCCACTCGCGTGGATCGGCAGGGGGCAGGTCGCGCTCGCCGCGGCTGAAGCGGTCGATCGCGTACGTCGTGCCGACCGCGAGCGCGACGGCCGCCAGCGCCGAACCGAGCAACGGAAGCGCTCCCAACCGCCGCCGGCGGGCGCACGCATCGCAGATCTCGGCCTCCACCCAACTGCCGCCGCGCAAGGTGAAATCCCGAATGGTTGCAGGCTGCAGCCCGCACGTTTCGCAAATCGAGGCCATCGTCTCTCTCTTACTCGCTCCGGTGAGCAGACGTTTCGCGGCTGGGGGCCACACGGCATGCCGCCGCCGCCAGGACCGCACGAGCGCAGCCCCCAATACGAGCAGCCTGGTTTTCCTCGAAAGGGTCGTTCAGCAACGTCATGTCCTACGTGATCACTGAGCCGTGCATCGGCACCAAAGACAAGTCGTGCGTCGACGTCTGCCCGGTCGATTGCATCCACGGCAAAGACGACGACAAGCAGCTCTTCATCGATCCCGAGGTCTGCATCGATTGCGGCGCCTGCGTTTCGGCCTGTCCGGTGGAAGCGATCTATGCCGATTCGGACGTCCCGGACAAGTGGAAGAACTACACGGAAATCAACGCCGAATACTTTAAGAACAACTAGATTCGACGGGGCTCGGGATGAGCCGCGGGGCGTCTTCCCAGGGCGCCGACGGCCGAACAGGCCGGCCCGCATGCCCCAAGGTTCGACTCGAGGCGCTCAGCACCGGCTCCCGGCTAGGAGTGCCGGGAGCACGAAGGTTCCTTCCGGGCGGCGTCAGCGGGCGAAACTTCGCGCTCGGGCCGACGGTACATGGGGCATGATTTCTCGGGGCATGCTCATCGCCGGGCTGATTGTGGTCGAACTCGCCATCATCGGCGAGGCCGTGGTCGCGGTTCGCGGCGGCGAGGCCGCTACGCCATACGCACAGCAAGGCGATGCGCGAACGGCGTCCGGTTCGCGCCTGATCGAGGGCGGGCCACACAAGGTCTTTGCCGCCGGCGCGCAACCGAGGCTGACCATCGATATCGGTTACGCGGATCTTACGATCCTTACGAGCAAGGCGCCGCAGATCGATGTCAGCTTGAGTGCGAGCCCGGTCTCCGGACTCTTCCAGGCGACGGCCCCGATCACGGCGACCGAGGACGGCGAGACGATTCGTATCGCGACGACCCGCGCGCACGGCTGGTCCACCGGCGACGACCGCATGGTAACGGTGCTCGTGCCTCCCGAAACCCAGGTCACGGTCGTCAACGGCGGCGACATCAAAGTGGACGGGCTTCGCGCCCAGGCCTCAATCCATAGTGTCGGCAACGGCTCGGTCTCGGTCGAGGATTACGATGCACCCGCACTGCACGTCGTAACCTCGGACGGACCGATCATCTTGCACCAGATCGTTGCCGCACGAATCGATGTAGCGAGCAGAAACGACACCGTCGAGGGCACCGCATTGCAAGTGCGTGACGGCACGGTCGAGAGCGATGGCCGCGTGATGCTGGGGTTCGCGACGGGGGCGGACACGCTGGTTTCCGCCCAGGCGAGCGACGGCAAGATCAGCCTCTCGGGCTTCGCGGATGCGCAATCCCTCTCGAGCGGGGGCAAGAGCAGCGAAGACGGCGGTTTGTCGTCGCGAACCGTCCGCGTCGGCGCCGGCAGCGGACACCTTGACGTGCACTCGAGCGATGGCGACATCGATCTCGCTCAAGAAGGCTAGCGCGGCCCGCACCCGGCATATGCGGGCATCGTCTCGCTTGAACGAGAAGGTGCGAATGTGGATTTCAGTGAGGTCTTGGCGCCGAGCGACGAGGCGCTGTCGCGAGGGTACGACGAGATCGTGCGAGCACTCGGCCAGGCCTCGAACGGCGACGGCTGGCGTCGCGGCTTCGGAGCTTGGGACGGGCTGAGACGCAGCTGGAAATCGTGGGCCAACCTGACGCGCTTGCGTTATACGCAGGATACGCGCCGCGACGAGTTCCGCGCGGCGCAGAACGAACTCGACCGCCGTGCGCCCGGCGTGACGGCACTCGACGTTTCGCTCAAGCGCTTGTTCCTGGATAGCGCCGAGCGCCCGCGACTCGAAGCGGAACTCGGCTCGCAGGCCTTCGCGCTCTGGGATTCGGACGTGCGCGCCTTCGATCCGGCGATCGCCGCCGACCTCGTCCGCGAATCAGCCCTGGCGCGCGAGTACACGGAATTGCTGGCGACCGCGAGCGTGCCGTTCGCCGGCGAGGAACGTTCGCTCGGAGGCTTGGGCCTTTTCTTGCAGGACCCCGATCGCGAGGTGCGCCACGCGGCCGAGCGGGCGCGTTGGAGCGCTTTCGAAGACCGCGCCGAGCGGCTCGACGCGCTGTTTGACGAACTCGTGCGCCTGCGCGACGGGATGGCGCGCAAGCTCGGCTTCGCGAGTTTCACCGAACTCGGCTACCGCCGCATGCACCGGGTCGACTACGGTCCGGCCGACGTGGCGCACTACCGCTCCGAGATCGAAGCGGTCGTCGTGCCCTTCGCGCACGAACTGGTGCGCCGCTACGGAGCTGAGGCGGGGTTGGATGCGGCGTACTTCTGGGACGAGTCGACGCTCGGCGTCGAGAAGCGGGTGACGCCGCTCGGCGACCGCGACTGGATCATGGCGCAGACGCGGGTAGCGCTCGCGGCGATCGATCCGGCGCTGGGAGAATTCGTCGACATGTTGGTCGAGCGCGAACTGTTCGACGTCGACAACCGCCCGGGCAAGGCGTTGGGTGCGTATTGCACCCAAATTCCGGCCCGGCGCGTGCCGTTCGTATTCGCCAACTTCAACGGCAGCCGCGGCGACGTGCGCACGTTGATGCACGAACTCGGCCATGCTTTTCAGGCCTGGCGCAGCCGCGACAAAGAAGCGATCGATTATTTGAGCCCAACGCTCGAATCGGCCGAGATCCACTCGATGTCGCTCGAGTACCTCTCGTGGCCGCAAATGGAGCGCTATTTCGGCACCGACGCAACCGCTTTCCGGCGCGAGCACTTGCTCGACGCCATGCTTTTTCTGCCGTACGGCGCGGCCGTCGATCATTTTCAGCACCTGGTGTACGCGCATCCGTCGGCTACGCCCGCGGAGCGCCACGCGATGTGGCAGGAGATGGAGCGCCGCTATTTGCCTTGGCGGGCTTACGGCGACCTGGCGTTTCCATCCAAGGGCGGGCTGTGGCAAGAGAAGCGCCACATCTACGTCGTGCCGTTCTACTACATCGACTACACGCTCGCGCTGTGCTGCGCGCTGCAGTTCTGGGTGCGCGCACAGACCGACCGCGAGGCCACGCTGGACGCCTACGTCGCGCTCTGCACGCGCGGCGGCGAGGCACCCTTCCGCGAACTCGTCCATTCGGCCGGGCTGCGCTCGCCGTTCGACGCGGGCGTGCTCGCGAGCGTCGCCGGCTCGGCCCGCGCAGCGTTAGGATAGATCGGCGCCTTTAGGGTCGCAGGCGCAGCGTTCTGATCGCGACGCTGCCGTCGGGCGCCGTCGCGACGATGCGTACGTCGACGACGGTCTGCGCAGGGGCCGGCAGCGCGAGCGGCGCTGCGAAATAGCCGCGCCCGTCGGCAACCGCGTCGGCTGCGACCGAGCCCACGGCCTCCTCGCGGAATTCAGGCAGCGTTTCGCTCGTCGTCGCGACGACGTGGACGTGCGAGCCTGGTTTCGTGAACGCGCTCACCGTGAAGCCGAGGCGGGCCGGGGTGCCATTCGGCGGTTCGAGTCCGCTGAGGTAGTTGCCGCTGACGTCGCGGGTCGCGAAGGACCAGCGCTCGCGAAACGCCTGGTGCTCGAGCGTTCGCCCGCTGACGACGACTTCGTGCGATGCAGGCGGCAGGTCGTAAGTCGGATCGTAGACGAAACTGCGGTCGCTGACGTAGCTGTCGCTCGTGACGTCGCGACCGTCGAAGGCCACGCGCACGCTGTTCGGGTCGACGGGCCGGGCGAAGGTCGCAGCTATTTCGGGCCGGCGCGCGTCTACCGATGCATCCCGGGGCGGCAGGATGCGCAGCAGCCGCAAGGCGATCGGTTCGGGCGGCGCGACCGGCGGGGGCGCGAGGGGTGGCGGCGGCGCGACGGCCATCGCCTGCCGAACGACGTACACGGTTTGGCTCGACTGATCGAAGTTCACGCTCGCACCCAGAGCCTGCGAGATGAACCGCAGCGGCACGAGGGTTCGCCCCGCGATCAAAAATGGCGGACTGTCGAGGGTTTGCTGCGCGCCGTCGACCGTGGCCGTCGGCGAGCCGATTGTCAGTGAGATCTGGTGCCGGCCGGCCGTGGCGTTGATCTGCCCGTTTTCGAAAACGACGCTCGCACCGAGCTGCTCGAACACACCGCGCAACGGTACGTAGATGCGGCCGGCGCGCTCGACCGGGGGCTGATCGAAAGCGACCGGTTGTCCGTTGACGTCGACGGTGACGTTCGCGGTCTGCGCGAGCGCAGCGGCTGCCCAGAGGCAGTAACAGGCGATGACCGTGGCGATAGCCGTTCGTTTGTGCATGTTGCTCAAAACGAAACAGGCGCCGGTTGCGTTAGCACGTGCCGATGAACAGCGCATTGGAATCACTTGCCGAGCAACCGAGCGAGCTGCGGCTCATGCCGCCGCGGGAAGATCGATCGGGGGAACGCGTTCCGTTCTGGCGCGTTCGAACTCGCAGCTCGAGCAGCGGACGCGGAAGCCGAGGCTGGCCACGGCCGGCTCGTCGTGGATGCGGTTGCAGTCGGGACAGTCGTAGGATGCCTGCATGGCGGTCACCTCCGACCTCATTACATCAGGCCGCTGTGCCAGCTGCCTGGCACAGCGCTCTCAAACTTGCTCGACGCTCGTAATTTCGGGGCAGCGGCCACGTACGGCCGCCTCGATGCCGCCCCGCAGCGTGGCGTTGGACATCGGGCAGCCACCGCAGGCCCCGACCATCTGGACGTACGCCGTCGAACCGTCGATGCGCACCAGCCACACGTCTCCGCCGTCGCGCTGGATGGCCGGCCGCACGGCGTCGAGCGCCGCGTTCGCGCGCTCGTACAGGCTCTCGACATGGGTCACGGACGGTTCAACCATCGAACCGGCCGCTTTCGTTTCAGCCCGCAGGCCGCCTTTGGGGAGGTTCCCGGCGCAAGCGGCGTAGCCAAGCGCGCCGTAGACGGTGACGACGAAAAACAGCGCGACCGCGCGCCCGGCCAGCTGCTCGGGCTGGATTTCTTGGCCGCGACCGAGGGCGCGCAGGTACCCAAACCCCAGCGGCAGCGTCGCCGCGATCGCAAGCGCCGCTGCCGGCGGAGCGCCGGCCAGCGGCGCGAGCGCGGCGCTCGCGTAGAGCACGAGCAGCGCCGTGGCCCCCAACCTGGCCCCGGTTGCGGCACCGAAGCGGACCAGCAGATTGCGCTTACCGCAGGCCGCATCGGCCTCGAGGTCGGGGAATTCGACGGCTAACATCATCGCGAACATCGCCGCAGCGCCCGGCAACGTTGCGAGCAGGGCGTGGCTGTCGACGGCGCCCCGCTGTGCGGCGAAGGCGCAGAGCGGCACCAGAATCGCCACGACCAGCGTCGCGTCCAATTCGCCCAGGCCACGTGCGAGCAAGCGCAGCGGCGGCGCGGAATAGCTCCAAGCGAGCACGGCGATCGCGATCGCGATTTGCGCGGCCAACGCCGCGTGCCCGGCCCGCCAGAGCGCGCCGCCGGCGAGCGCCCCCGCGCCCAGGCATGCGAGGGCGGCCAAGAGCGCGACGCGCGGCTGCAGGCTGCCGTCGACGAGCGCACCGCTGCCGCCGGAGAACGCGGTGCGCACCGCAGCCGCGTCGCCGCCGCGGTCGAAGTAGTCGTTGGCGTAGTGCGTCATCAGATGGAACGCGCTGATCGTAACCTGTGCGAGCGCGTAGGAGCGCCAGTCGACTGCGCCGGTTTCGTAGGCGGCGACGGCGGTGCCGAGCGCTCCGCCTGCGACCCCGCCCGCTAGAAACCGCAAACGCGAAAGCCGCAAGAACGCGCGAAGCGAGGCGGACACCTGCGCGCCGTTCGGATGCCGGAGGAGGTGACCTGCGCCGTGCGCGAAAAGAGATTTCGCTTCGTGCAAACATCGATGACGGACGGATCATGACGACGAACAACGCCGCTCCAGCCGGGAAAAAGGCTAGGCGCACGACCGGTTCGGGCCGGCCGAAAGTTCAATCGGTGGACCGCACCCTCGACGTGCTCGAATCCCTCGCCTCACGGCGCGGCGCGACGGGAATCAGCGAACTCTCGGGACTCGTCGGCCTGCACGTGAGCACCGTCCACCGGCTGCTTGCGACCCTCGTCGATCGCGGTTACGTTCGGCAAGATCCGGACAGTTCGCGTTACCATCTCGGCTCGCGCATCTTCACGCTCTCGAGCGCGGCCGACTTGCACCTCGATCTGAGGTTGGTGGCGCGGCCCTATCTCGAACGCCTGATGCGGGCCTCGGGCGAAACCGCGAACCTCGTGACGACGAGCGAGAGCGAGGTCGTGTACCTCGATCAGGTCGCGAGCATGCACCTCGTAAAGATGTTCACGGCGCCCGGCCTGCGCGCGCCGCTCTACTGCACCGGCACGGGAAAGGCGATCCTTGCGTTCAAGGGCCCCGAGTTCGTGGAGCCTATCTTGAGTGGGCCGATGCGCCGCTTCACCTCGCGTACGCTCGTCGGGCGCCAGGCGCTGGAAGGTGAACTCGCCGCAATACGCAAGCGCGGTTATTCGGTCGACAACGAGGAGATGGAGGACGGCGTGCGCTGCCTCGCGGTCCCGATCTTCGATCGGCGGCACGAATGCGTCGGCGCGATGTCGGTTTCCGGCCCGACGACCCGGATGACACACGAACGCGTCCAGAAGCTCGCGCCGGCCGCCGTCGCCATCGCGGACGAGCTGTCGCGCCAGCTCGGCTACGAAACGGCGGTCGGCCCCTAAGTCTACGCTAGCGCTGAATCTTCGTTCGGCGCGACTTTCATTCGCCGCAGTGCGGCCGGCGTCGGCAGTTTGATCTCGTGGGCCATCCGAAGCATCGCGAGCAGGCGTATGGAGTACCACGTGACGTCGATTTCGAACCGGCGCAGCCCGTGGCGCGCCGAGTACGGGAAAGCGTGATGGTTGTTGTGCCAGCCTTCACCCCACGTGAGCAGCGCCACAACCCAATTGTTTGTCGACCGATCGCCGGTGCGATAGCTCCGGTAGCCGCTGTCGTGGGCCGCGCTGTTGACGAGCCAGGTGACGTGGTAGGTCACGACGACGCGCACGAAGATCCCCCAGATCACCCACGGCCAGCCGCCGGCCGCGAACAGCACGAGGCCAAGCGCAATTTGCCAAAGGACGTACGTGCGCTCGAGAAACCGATACACGGGATCGCCGGCCAGGTCCGGTGCGAGGCGCCGTTGCTCGGCCTCGCTCGGGCGCGCGTCGTTGTAGCGATAGAGCCACTCGATGTGAGCCCAGCGGAGCCCGCGATGCACGTTGTGCGGGTCGCCCTCGCGGTCGGTGTGCGCGTGATGTGCGCGGTGCGTCGCAACCCAATCGATCGGACCGCCCTGCAACGCCAACGTTCCGCACAGGGCGAAGGCGTACTCGAGCCAGCGCGGACAGCGTAAGCTGCGATGCGTCAACATCCGATGAAAACCAAGGCTGATGCCGATTCCGCCGGTGACGTAGTGAAGCGCGACGGCGATCGCCACCGCCGGCCACGCGAACGTGCCCGGCAGAAACGCGGCGAGCGCGCCGAGATGGAGCGCGAGCAGACCTAGACCGGTCGCCTTGCCTCGGGCGCGAACACGATGACGCGCGAGCGAGCGTTGGGTCGTCATGCGCGCTGCAACCTCAGCGCCGGCGTTCGGGCCCTAAAAGCAGATTCCAGCGCGATGTCCGTTCGTCGCGGTCCTCGTCCGCGATCCGGCTGCCGGCGAAACGGTAGGCGCTCATGCGTCAGCCTAGCACGCCGGCCGGCGTGGAGGTACCGTGAAAAGCAAGGACCGTGAAGCGAAACTTCACCAATAGTTGAGCGCCGCCGCGAACAGCGCTTCTAGTTGCGGCCCTTCGACCGGGCGCGGGGCGTTCGCGAGCAGCCGGCGCTGTGCGGCTGCCCCGTCGCGCAGTGCCGGGATGTCGTCGCGGCCGAAACCGACGGCGCCGATCCCGCTCGGCATCGCGGTCGCGCGCATCAACGACTCGATCTGTTGCGCGAGCACTTCGCCCGCCTCCGCCGGGCCGGCGCCGAGGGCCTGGGCTCCGAGCGTCCGGGCCGCGCGCAGGTGACGCTCCGGATCGCCGGCCGCCGTGTAGCGGAACACGGCCGGCGCGTTGACGATGACGGCCATGCCGTGGGGCACGATCGGCTCGCCGTCAGGATAACCGGGGGCGCGATATGTTCGTACGAGGCCGGCGACCGCATATGACATTGCGTGCGGCACGTGCACGCCTGCATTTCCGAAACCGATGCCTGCGAGCGTCGCGGCGTACAGCATGCGCTCGCGCGCCTCGAGGTCCGTTGGGTCGTTGACGGCGCGCACGAGGTTGGTTCCGAGGATGCGCATCGCTTCGAGGCAGGCCATGTCCGAGAACGGGTTCGCACCTTGCGACGAGGGCCTAGCGCTCGGCGTCGTGGGCCGTTCGCGGCGCGTGTACGGGCGTGCCGTAAAGCTCTCGAGCGCATGCGAGAGGACGTCGAACCCGCTGCAGGCGACCACCGAACTCGGCAGCGATGCCGTTACCTCGGGGTCGATGATGCCCAGGGTCGGCCGCAGGCGCTTGGAGGCGATGCCGGTCTTCGCGTGGTGTTCGAGGTAATCGAAGATGGCGATGCCGGTGACTTCGGCGCCGGTTCCGCTGGTGGTCGGGCAAGCGATGTGCGGTCGCAGCGGCCCCGGTATCGGGGCGGCGCGGCCGAGCGGGGCGTTCACGTAGGCCTCGAACGCCGCGGGGTACGTGCTGTAGAGGTTCGCGGCTTTCGCGGTGTCGATGGCCGACCCGCCGCCGAGCGAGACGAACCCGTCGAAGGCGCCGTCCCGCGCGAAGGCGGCGGCTTCTTGGAAGGAGACGTCGGTCGGTTCGATACGGGTCCCCGCGTAGACCGCAACGTCGCAACCTGCCGCTTGCAAGGACGCCCGGACCGTTTCGAAAAACGGCAGCCCGGCTAGCGTCGAGTCGGTGACGAGCGCGACTCGCCGCAGGCCCAGATCGCGCGCTTCGGCGCCGACTTCGTGCAGCGCGCCGCTGCCGTATTTGATGCGCGAGGTATCGACCTCGAACGTCGTGTCGCCGCCCGCGACAAACGGATAACCGCTGCAGCAGATCATATCGTCAGACTTCCAAACTGACCAGGTGTGTCCTCGATGCCTAGAGTAGGACCCTGGCGCATGTTTCTCGGCGCGATCGACGTCGGAACCAATTCGATTCACTTGATCGTCGTCGAACTGGATCCGCGTTTCGGTACCTCGCGCACGATCCTCAAGGCCCGTGAGATGGTGCGCCTCGGCGGCGGCGAGGCGCTCGCGCGCGGGCACCTCAGCAAGAAGGGCGTGCAGCGCGGCGTCGCCGCGATCGCGAAGTTCGCCGCCGCCGCGCGGGCCGCGGGCGCGAGCGACGTACGCGCCGTCGCGACCTCGGCCGTGCGCGAGGCGTCGAACCGCGAAGAGTTTCTGGCCGCCGTCCGCGCTGCGAGCGGGGTCGACGTCGAAGTGCTCGGCGACGTCGAGGAAGCGCGCTTGATTCACCTGGGCGTCAGCCGCGGCTATCCCCTGCGCGGGCGCGTCGCCTGCATCTTCGACATCGGCGGCGGCTCGACCGAATTCATCGTGGGCGACGCCGAGCGGGCGTTCTTCCTGCACAGCGTGCGCTTGGGCAGCTTGCGCCTGTTCGACGAGTACATCCGCGACGGCGAGACCGTGCTCGGCTATCGCGCGCTCGACAAGCACGTGCGCGCTTCGCTCGCACCGATCGCGAACCAGCTCTCCGATTACCGCTTCGACGTGCTGATCGGCACGTCGGGGACCGTACTCGGGCTCGCAGCGCTCGACGCGGCCGACACGGGCGGCGGCGGACAGCGCGCCCACGGTTACGTGCTGAAGCTCGAGCGCCTGCGCGCCCTGCAGCGAACGATGGTGCGCCTGACGGCGGCCGAACGCCGCAAACTACCGGGCATGAACCCGCGCCGCAGCGACATCATCGTCGCGGGCAATGCGATCGTGATCGCGATCCTCGAAACGCTCGGCCGGGAGGAGCTGGTGGTCAGCGAACGGGCCTTGCGCGAAGGCATCGTGGTCGACTACCTGGAGCGCAACATCGCGGTGGCGCGCCGGCTCGGCGACGAGCGCATGCAGAAATTCGACGCGGCCCACGCGCTGGCGCGCCGCTTCGGCGAGAGCGACGTGCACGAGAACTGCGTCGGCCAACTCGCGCTGCAACTCTTTGACGGCTTGCGCGAGCATCACCAGTTCGAGCCGGCCGATCGCGACGTGCTGTTCGCCGCGGCTCTGGTCCACGACGTCGGGCGCGCGATCAACCCGAGCGCGCACCACAAACACGGCGCCTACATCGTGCGCAACGCCGCGCTGCCGGGCTGGCGGCCGCAAGAGGTCGAGCTGATGGCGACGCTCGTGCGCTACCATCGTAAGTCGCTGCCCAAGCCCACGCACCCGGAATGGGCGACGGCCTCGCCCGAACTACGAGCCAGGATCGAAGGCCTGGCCGGCATCCTGCGCGTGGCGGACGGCCTCGACCGGCGCCATCTCGGCGTCGTCACCTCGCTCTCGATCGAGCCGTCCGAAAGCGGCATTCGCCTGGTGGCCCTGGCGACGCAGGACGTGACGCCCGAACTCGACGCGGCGCGCTTCAAAGCGGAGCTGTTCGAACGGGCCTTCGCGACCAGACTCGAAGTCGTCGCGTCGCCGGATCCGAGCTACGATGCGTCGTCGTTCGACAACGAGCGCAGCGCCGCCGAGATCGACGCCGCGAGTTTGTCGGGATAGGGGACGCCTTGCGAGCCATACCAAAGCGCGCGGACGGCCTCGAGCGCGCGCACACGCTCGCGTGCGGCATCGTTGCATAGGCGCTCCAGACCCGGCCGCAGGTCGCTTTGCGCCGGCAGGTTCGCGAGCATGACCGCGTAGGTTCGCGCGAACGTGTCCGCATCGGCGAGCGCGCCCAGGCAGTCCTGCGCGAGCGCGAGCAGCGCGAGCGGTTCGCGCGCCCCCTCGCCGAGGACCGGTGCGGCGAATTCGAGATTGTAGCGTAGGCGCTTCACGTCGATCCGCAACGCGTGAAGGTCGTCTTCCTTCCCGCTCTGCACGGCGCCGGCTCCGTCGCGCAACAAGCGGGCCAGGCCCCGTTCGAGCGTACGCCGCGCGGCTTCGCCAAAGCGCTTAGCCATCCGAAAGTGCGCGATCGAAGAGCTGCCGGTCGAATTGGGAAAGCTCGATCGCAAACTCGGCCAGCGCCGCCCGACGCCGCGAGAGCAGCGTTTCGACCGCGTGGATGAGCCCCGGGCGCTCGCTCGCACTCGCGCCGCCGAGGGTTCCGCGCAGCGCCGCCAGGTGCACGTCGGCGTCCCGAACGGGGCCGAGCTTGCGGCCGATCCGGCGGGTCGCGTGGCGCATCGCGCGCGCCTGGCGCGTGGAGAAGCAGCCTTCGAAGGCCGAGAGGCCCGAGCGCAGGCGGCGGATCGCTACCCGCATGTCGTGCACGGCGCGCGTGTCCTCGCCGCGCAAAACCGCGCCGGAGTTTTCGAGTGCGGCTGCGACCAGCGCACGCAGGAGCACACGTGCCGCTTCTCGCAGCGGCATATCCGCGCTCAACCCCTCGTATCGAGGCGCCCTGGCCACGCAACCTCCTCGCCGATCCGCTGCTACCCTATCCTGTTGCGAGCCCGAGTCCCTCCGGAACGAGGTATTGAGCGACGAGCGCGCAACGGCAGGGCAGCATATGGTAGCCTCGGGGCCCCAGGCGAAAAAGATTCTGATCGTCGACGATGAGTCGGCCATCCTCCAGACGTTGCGTTTCAATCTCGAGCGCAACGGCTACGCGGTCGCCACCGCCGGCGACGGGCGCACGGCGATCGCGCTCGCCGCGAGCGAACGCCCCGACCTGATCATCCTGGACATCATGCTGCCCGTGCTCGACGGGATCGAGGCCTGCAAGGAAATCCGCAAGGCCAGCGCCGTGCCGATCATCATGCTGACGGCCCGCGACCAAGAGATCGACAAGGTACTGGCGCTCGAACTCGGCGCGGACGACTACGTGACCAAGCCCTTTTCGCTGCACGAGTTTTTGGCTCGCGTGAAGGCCCGCTTGCGGCGCCAAGCGGGCGGCGAGGGCGTTTCGCACGGCGAGGCGATCGCGGTCGGCGAAATCGTGCTCGACCCGTCGCGCCAATCGCTGTCGGTTCGCGGCCGGCCGGTGGCGCTTGCGCCCAAGGAGTTCAGCCTGCTGCACGTGCTGATGGAAAACCGAGGCCGGGTCGTTACGCGGCAGACCCTGCTCGACAAGGTTTGGGGCTACGACTTCGAGGGCGAGCACCAGACGATCAGCGTCCACGTCCGCTGGCTGCGCGAAAAAATCGAAATCGATCCCAACAACCCGCAGCACATCGTTACGGTTCGCAGCCGCGGCTACATGTTCAAAGAATAGGCCATGCTGCTCGAGTTGGCGCTTGCAGCCGTAGGCGGCACTGCCGCCGGTTTCATCGTCGCGCGCGCAGTAGCGGCTGGTACCCCGCCCGCGAGCGCCGCCGACGTCGCAGAGCGCCAAGTTCCGGCAGCCGATTCGCGCTTCGAGCAGCTCCTGCGCTCGCTCACCGTCGGAATCGTCACCCTGGACGGAGCGGGCCACATCGATTCGGTCAACGCCGCAGCGGCCACGATTTTCGAGTTCGGCTCGCGGCCCGTGCTAGGTCGAGCGATCATCGAGGTCGTGCCGTCGTTCGACCTGGACCGGCGCGCCCGCGAAGCCTTGCTGGGCCATCCGTCGCGCGGTCGCGTGTCGCTCAACGGCCCGAGCGGAACCCGGATGCTGGCCGTGGCCACGATCCCGCTCGACGGATCCGAAGGTGTGCTCGTGATCGCGACCGACGAGACGCGCCTGCACGAACTCGAGCAGACGCGGCGCGATTTCATTTCCAGCGTCTCGCACGAGCTGCGGACGCCACTCTCTTCGATCAACCTCATGATCGAAACGATTCTCGCCAACGACGGGGACCAAGAAGCGCTCGATCTGTTTCTGCCGCGGGTCAAGCGCGAAGTCGACCGGATGGTGCAACTGGTCGAGGACTTGCTCGATCTGGCGCGCTCCGAATGGGGGCGCTTGCGCTTGCGCCGCGAGGACGTCGATCTCGCCAGCGTGGCCGCCAACATCATGAAGACCTTCGAACCGCGCGCCGAGCAGCTTGGGGTGAAGCTCGCGCTCGAAGGCGGCGCGGCGCGCATCGACGGCGACCCCGACCGGCTCGCGCAAGTGCTCGTGAACTTGATCGACAACGCGTTGCGCCACACTCCCGCCGGCGGCTCGGTCACGATCGAGGTCGAGCAGAGCGACGGGGCCGCGATCTTAGTCGTCCGCGACACGGGCGTCGGGATTCCGTTCAACGATCTGCCCCACGTGTTCGAACGCTTCTACGTCGTCGATCGCTCGCGCGCGCGCGATTCCGCCGGAACCGGGCTTGGGCTGTCGATCGTCAAGCAGATCATCGAGGCCCACGGCGGCACGATCAGCGCGGATTCCGAATTTGGCTTGGGGGCGACGTTTCGGTGCGTGTTTCCGGTCGCAAAAGCGACCGCCGGCGCCAGTCGAACGCGAACGGCGGAAGTTTCGACGTAGCGAGCAGCGGCCGCTCGAAAAAATAGGTGATCGCGACGGAGATTCCGAGGCACGCCGCCCAGCCGCTCGCGATGTAGACGAGCTTCCAGTGCGGATCGTCGTGCGGGTCGGCAGTGGCGGCCGGCGGCACGCCGTGTTTCCACATCCAGACCAGCACCAGCGTGTGCCACAGGTACAGGTTGTACGAAACGACGCCCAGGAACAGCAGCGCCGGGTTGGCCACGATGCGCCGCCACCAGCCGGCCGCCAGGCACGACGCCAGGCCCAAGATCGCGCCGTCGGCGGCGAACAGGGTGCGGTGCGCGAGCAACCAGCGTTCTTTGCCCGCAGGCACGTAGGCCACGGCATCGGCGCTGCCGAGCAGGCCCAAGCCGCCCGCCGTAGCGGCCAGGGCAACCAACGTGAACAGCGGGGCGAAGCGTTCGATCCGCGGCACGCGCGCGCGCAGCCAAACCAGCGCGTAAGCAGCCCCCATCCCGCAAGCAAAGACGTCGAGAAAAGCCGGCAGCTGACGCGTCACCGGCTCGATTTGCAGACAACAGCGAGCCGCCCAGTAGCGATAGGCGATCGCTGCCGCTAGCATCAGCGCTCCCACCGGCAGCGGCCGGCGCGCGAACGCCCAGGCCAGGGCCGGGAAGATGAGGTAGAACTGGACTTCGATCGCGAGGCTCCAGAACACGGAGTTCACCCTGCCCATCCGATCGTCGAACGAGTTTTGGACGAACAGCACGTGGTTCGCGACCGAACCGAGCAGCGCCGCAAGCGGGTGAACGAGGCTGGCAGACGCGAGCGCCGTCGCGGTCAGCGCCAGTGCGTACGAGGGCACGATCTTCCAAAAACGGCGCCGCGCGAACTCCCGGATCGAGAGCGCGCGGCCTCGGCCGAGCGCCCGTTCGGCGTGCGGAAAGAACAGCACGAAGCCGCTGATCATGAAAAATAGCTCGACCCCCAGATATCCCGTCCGGGCCGGAACGTCGACGGGAATCTGGTAGCCGAACAGCGCCAGCGCCGGCGTGTACCACGAGAAGAGCCAGGTATGGAACAACACGACGAGCAGGATTGCGAGGCCGCGCAGGCCGTCGAAAGCCTCGGTGCCGCTCCGGGCGTGTTCGAACATTTTCCACAACCTTGGCGCCGTTTCGCGGTCGCGCCTCGTTTGGTTAAGCTGCCGATAATGCCGCTATAAGCTCGGCCCCACATACTCGGCCTGTATGAGTGCGGGCGAGCCACCCAGCGAGCGCAGCCGGTTGCTCGCGTTCGTCGAGCGCTACTGGCGCGAGCTTTCGTTGCGCGACGCGCGCTCGCTGTGCGTAGAAATCGTCGACTCGCTACCGCCGGCTCTGGCTCAGATTAAGGCTTCCTTAACCTATCGTTAAACGGAGCTTACGCTCCGGCTGCGACCATCGAGGCCGCGCGACCAGCTCTCACTTTCTCGGATTCCAGGAGGTCCTAGCATGCCCAGGTCCGCAGGATTCGCGGCCTTTTTAATCGGGGTTGCATTTTCTTTCCCGCCGCTCGCGCTGGCCGACAGTACGCAAATCTCGGCCGCGGGGTCGACGGCACTTCAGCCGCTCGTGCAGGCAGCGGCGGAAGCCTACGAATCGCAGCATCCCGACGTGAAAATCAGCGTCACCGGCGGTGGTTCGCGGACCGGTCTCGCCCTGGTCGCGTCGAAGGCGGTCGATGTCGGTGATTCTGACATTCTCGCGACGGGGCAAGACGAACTCGTCGACCACAAGGTGGCCGTGGTCGGCTTTTCCGTCGTGGTCAACCCCGACGACGGCGTCACCGGGCTGACGAAGAAACAGATTCAGGACATCTTTTCCGGGAAAGTGACTAACTGGAAAGACGTCGGGGGCAAGGATCTGGGGATAACGGTCATAAATCGGCCGGCCAGCTCCGGCACGCGCGCCGTGTTCGTCAAGACCCTGATGGGCTCGGTCGAACTCAACAAGTCCACTTCGACCGAGGACGCGACCGGAACGGTCGTCCAGAAGATCAAGCAGACCCCGGGCGCGGTCTCCTACGCCTCCTTTTCGGGTACGCACAACCAAACCGGGCTCCTGGAGGTCGCGATCGACGGCGCGCGCCCTGCCGACGAAGACGTCGAGAGTGGAAAGTATCCGTTCTGGTCGTACGAACACATGTACACCTATGGCCCGCCCACGACGGCCGTCTCGCGCTTCCTGGCCTTCCTGCAGAGCAACAGCACCTTGATGCACCAAACCGGGTACATCTTGATTCGCGAAATGAAAGTGTCGGAAACCGACCGCTAGGAACCGGAACATCGAAAGATCATGGTAGGCGTCCGCGCCAACAAGGCCCATCGCGACGAACGCATCGCCCTCGGCTTCCTCGTGACGTCGAGCGCGATCTTTGTGATCGCGATCGCGCTGATATTGGCCTTTTTGGCCGTCAACGGGACAGCGCTCTTCTACCAGGACCACTATTCGCCGATCGCGTTTTTGTTCGGCTCCGATTGGGACGGCTTCGGGGGCAAGTTCGGCGCGGCTCCGTTCATCGTCGGTTCGCTGGTCGCGACCGGCTTTGCGATCCTCGTCGGGGGACCGCTCGGCGTCGCGATCGGCCTGTTCTTTTCGGAACTCGCTCCCAAGCGCGTTGCCGAGGCCTTCAAACCCGCGATCGAAGTGCTGGTCGGCATTCCCTCCATCGTGTACGGCTGGATCGGACTGACGCTGCTGGTTCCGCTGATCGCGCGCGTCTTCCACGCCGAGGGCGACGGCCTGCTGGCGGCCGGCATCGTGCTCTCGATCATGATCCTGCCGACCGTGATTTCGCTTTCGGAAGACGCGCTCAAAGTCGTTCCCAACGCGCTGCGTGAAGGCTCGGCTGCGCTCGGCGCGACGCGCTGGGAAACGATGTCTCGCGTGCTCGTTCCGGCGGCTTCGAGCGGACTCGCCGTTGCGATCATTCTCGGTATCGCGCGCGCGATCGGCGAAACGCTCGCGGTCCAACTGGTGCTCGGCAACGCCGCGGTGATTCCGGGTTCGCTGCTGACCCCGGCTGCAGCGCTGACTTCGGAGATCGTGATGGACATGGGCGACGCGCCGGAGGGTTCGGCCTTCCGTCACGCGCTGTTCACGATGGCGCTGCTCTTACTGCTGATCGCGATGTGCTTGATCGTTCTCATCCGCTTGGCGCTTCGGAAGCGTTCGTAATGGCTAGCGTAGTCGCCGCAAAACCCGCCGCTGCGCCGCTCTCGGGCGACCGCGCCAGATCGCGACGGATCGTCGACCGGATCGCCACCGCATCGTTATGGACCGCAGCGAGCGCCGTCGTCGCCATGCTGATCGCGTTCGTCATTTATGTATTCGTGCAAGGCTACAGTGCGATCTCTTGGCATTTCTTGACGGGCTACCCGCAGTCGGCCGTGGCCGGCGGAGGCGTCGGGCCGGAGATCTTCAACTCGTTCTATATCTTGCTTCTGACCCTGTGCTTCACGCTGCCGATCGCGGTCTTGGCGGGCGTTTTCCTGCAAGAGTACGCGGGCCCCGGACGCTTCCGCGATCTGGTGCAGTTCAGCGCGGAATCGCTCGCGACCGTACCGTCGATCGTGATGGGGCTGTTCGGGCTGATCGTCTTCGTACAGCTCTTCCATTGGCATTTTACGGCGCTCGGCGGCGCGCTCACGCTGACGCTTCTCAACCTGCCGGCGATGATGCGCGTCACCCAAGAGTCGCTCGCCGGCGTCCCGAACACCTATCGCGAAGCGTCGATGGCGCTGGGCGCTACCAAGTGGCAATCGGTACTGCGCGCGATCCTTCCCAGTGCGATCGGTCCGCTGACCACGGGCGTGGTGCTGGTGTCGGGCCGGATCTTCGGCGAAACCGCGGCCTTGATCTTTACCGCGGGGTCGTCGGTCTCGTTCGGTGCGAGCGCTTACGACTTCAATCCCTTTCACACCGCGGAGACGCTGGCCGTTCACCTCTACTCCACTCAGCGCGAGGCGCTCGTTCCGGACGCAACGCAAATCGCAAACGGCTCGGCGCTGGTGCTGCTCGTCATGGTGCTGCTCTTCAACGTCGTCGCGCGCATCGTGGGCCGCCAGCTGACCCAACGGTTCACCGGGAAGGCATCCTAGCGCATGGTCGAGCCGCAACAGTCCAGGCTGCCGGCGCTGCGCAGCAAGATGAAGATCGACGACCTGAACGTTTACTACGGTTCGTTCCACGCGATGAAGCATGCCAGCCTCGACGTTCCCGACCGGCACGTCATGGCCCTGATCGGCCCGTCGGGGTGCGGGAAGTCCACCTTCTTGCGCGCGCTCAACCGGATGCACGACCTGACGCCCGGCGCACGCGTCACCGGAACCGTCACGCTCGACGGCAACGATATCTACGCGCCGGGCATCGATCCGGTCACGGTGCGCCATCGCATCGGCATGGTGTTCCAACGTCCGAATCCGTTTCCCAAGTCGATCTACGAAAACGTCGTGTACGGCCCGAAGATTCACGGTGAGGGAAATGCGAAGCGTCTGGCCGAGATCTGCGAGAGGAGTTTGCGCGCGGCGGCGTTATGGGACGAAGCCAAGGATCGACTTCACCGCTCGGCGCTCGACCTTTCGGGCGGCCAGCAGCAACGATTGTGCATCGCGCGCGTACTAGCCGTCGAACCCGAAGTGATCCTGATGGACGAGCCGGCTTCGGCCTTGGATCCGATCGCGACCTCCAAGATCGAAGACCTCATCGGCGAACTCAAGAAGGATTACACCGTCATCATCGTCACCCACTCGATGCAGCAGGCCGCGCGCATTTCCGATTTCACGACCTTCTTCTTGCTCGGTGACCTGATCGAGGTCGGGACGACCTCGGAAATATTCACTCGCCCGACCGACAAGCGCACCGAAGACTACATCACCGGCCGCTACGGCTAGGCCGTCTAGCCAAAGTTCAACTTGGCGAGCGGCGGCCGGCGCAGCTTGCTTTCGAGCCGGGATTTGATCGAGGGCCACTCCGGCGCGATGATGCTGTAGGCGGCACTGTCGCGTTCGTAGCGGTTGATCGAGCGCGCGCGATGGAGCCGCAGCGTCCCCTCGTAGACGGCCCCTAAGCGGACGAGCGCGGCTCGCGAGCGGCCGTTTTGCGCATCGGTGTAGAATGCCACGCGCAGCACGAGCCGCTCCTCGAAGGCGTGACGCAAGAGCAGATACTTGGCTTCGGTGTTGACGGCCGTGCGCTGGTGCGAGGGAGCCAGCCACGTCCAGCCGATTTCGAGGGCCCGTTCGTGGGGCCGGATGTCGAGCAGGCGCGTCGAGCCGATGGCGGCCCCGCTAGCCCGATCGACGATGGCAAACGGAGCTTCGCGACCGCTCGAAGCCGCTTCGAGGGCGCGATCGATCCAGCGCTCGACGCCGGCCACGCTCGTAAAGCCGCGAATCGGCATGAAGCGCCAGATTTCCGGGCGCGCGCCGGCACGGAGCAGGTCCGCGGCGTGGCATTGCTCCAACGGCTCGAGGTCGATCGTGCGCCCGTCGAACTTCACACTACTAGTCTTCGGCAGGATAGGGACTGAAAACGTGTCGACGCGAAGCGCCTCCCAATGCGCAACCTAGGCACTGCCGAGCGGATTGCGGCGTCGATGACGGCGCTCAGCAAGACGGCTCCGGCGCCGGGCTTCGAGCTGGGCGAGGTCGCCGTTCCGCAGGTCGGTCCGTCCGACGTGCTGATTCGGGTCCGCAAGGCCGGCATCTGCGGGACCGACCACCATATCTACGCCTGGGACGGCTGGGCTCAACGCCGCATCAAGCCGCCGCTGGTGATCGGGCACGAGTTCGTCGGGAACGTCGCGGCGCTCGGAGAGGCCGTGCGCGGTCTGTCGGTCGGGCAGCGGGTCTCGGCCGAGGGCCACATCTCGTGCGGCGTCTGCCTCTTGTGCCGGACCGGTGAGGCCCATATCTGCGAGCACGTGAAGATCATCGGGGTCGATGCGGACGGAGCGTTCGCGACCTTCATCGCGATGCCGGCCGTCAACGTCTGGCCCTTGGACGACGCGATTCCGGACGACTTCGCAGCGGTCTTCGACCCGCTCGGCAACGCGGTGCACACGGTGATGGCGGCCGGCGTCAGTACGAAGAGCGTCGTGATCACCGGCGTCGGGTCGATCGGCCTGATGGCGATCCCGGTGGCCCGTGCGGCGGGCGCCGCGTCGGTCTACGCCGTCGACGTCAACCCCGCTAAGCTCGCGCTCGCGCAGCGCGTCGGCGCGGACGCCGTGTTCGATGCGGGCGACCCGAACCTGCTCGACGAGATTTCGCGCCGCACCGGCGGGGCCGGCGCCGACGTCCTGCTCGAGATGTCCGGCAGCGCTTCCGCCATCGACCTGGGCCTGCACATGCTGCGCAACGGCGGTCGCGCCGCGCTGCTCGGCATCCCGCCCGACGACGTGAAGATCAACCTCGCCGAGCGGATCATCTTCAAGGGCCTCACCGTGCTCGGCATCAACGGCCGCAAGATGTTCGAGACCTGGTACCAAACCGAGGCCCTGGTGAAGAGCGGACGCGTCGACCTGCGCCCGATCATCACGCACGTGTTGCCGTTCGAAGCCTATCGCGAAGCCTTCGACTTGATGGAATCCGGCGGCGCCGCGAAGATCGTGCTCGACCTCCGAGAAGGATCGCCGTGAACGCTGCTTTCGAATCGAAACTGAACGCCGACCTGAGCGCGCTGCGCGCTGCCGGCACCTACAAGACGCTGCGCCATTTGACGACGCCGATGGCGGCTCACGCGCACATGGAAGAAGCGGGCGACGTCGTCGTGCTGTCGAGCAACAACTACCTTGGGCTCTGCGACGATCCCGAAGTCGTCGCGGCGGGGATCGCCGGGCTCGAGAAGTACGGTGCCGGTACGTCGTCGGTACGCTTCATCTGCGGCACGTTCGACATTCACCGCGAACTCGAGGCGAAGATAGCTTCGTTCTTCGGCTTCGAAGCTGCCCTCAGCTACGTCTCGTGCTGGACGGCGAACGAAGGCCTGCTGCCGACCGTGGGAACGGCGGGCAATACCTTGATCTCCGACGAGCTAAACCACGCTTCGATCATCGATGGCTGCCGCTTGGCGGCTGCGAAGCGGCTGCGCTACAAGCACGCCGACATGAACGACCTCGAGGCGAAGCTGCGCGAAGCGGAGGGCACTGCTTTTGTGGTGACCGACGGCGTCTTTTCGATGGAGGGCAGCCTCGCCAACCTGCCCGCGATCGTGGAACTCGCCAAGCGCTACGGCGCCGTCACGATCGTGGACGACAGTCACGGCACGGGCGTCATGGGGCGCACCGGGCGCGGCACGATCGAACACTTCGGCCTCGAAGGGCAGATCGATATCCTAACCGGGACGCTCGGTAAGGCCTTGGGCGGCGCGGCCGGCGGGTTCGTGGCCGGAAGCGCGGCGCTGGTCGATACGCTCGTGCAGCGTTCGCGCACGCAGTTGTTTTCGAACGCGTTGCCGGCGACGGTCGCCGCCAGCGCGCTGCGGGCGATCGAACTACTCGAAACCCGGCCGGAACTGCTCGCGCGGCAACGCGAAAACATCGCCTACTTTCGCGCCGGCCTCGAGCGGCTCGGCTTCAAGCCGCTAGCCGGCCCGAGCGCGATCGTGCCGATCATCGTCGGCGAAACGGCGGCCGCGATCGCGATGAGCGACCGGCTGTTGCGCGAAGGCGTCTTTGTGACCGGCTTCGGTTTCCCGGTCGTGCCTGAAGGCGCGGCCCGGATTCGGGTTCAGCTGAGCGCGGCGCTCGACCGGGCGGATCTCGATCGCGCCCTGGCAGCCTTCGAACGAGTCGGCCGTGAGGTAAAAGCGATCCCGGCTGCGGAGCGCGCCTAGCGGCTAGGACTCGCCAAAAGTCGAGCGGAGGCCACCCGGTGGGCGGGTAAACCGCGCGGATGCTTTCCAGAACGCTCGTTTTCACGCTCGCGCTGCTGGGGTCGAACGCGGCCTCGGCCGGCGCCGACCCGGCCCCGGCGTTCGTCGGGCCGCCGGGCTGGAGCCACGCGGCCGTCACCGCCGATCCCAATCGCACGGTCGAGCAGTGGCACATCGCCGGCGACGTCACCTCGCTGACCTACATCAAGGACACAGCGACCACGTACGACGACGCGATCGCCGCGATCGAAAAGAACTTCAGCACGAACAACATCAAGCCGTCGACCGACCACGACCTGCCCTGCCGCGGCAAGACCGGGCACCAGGTCGAGTTCTCGATCGGCCCGGGCGGTCACCAAATCGCGATCAACCGGATCGTCGTGCCGGACGGAACGGGCGTCGATACGCTGACCTACGCGCGCTCGAGCGACGTTCCGTTCGATGCCGACGTCAAGAAATCGGAAACGGCGTTCTGCAGCGCGACGGGAAGTTGAGCTGCAGCAACGGGCTCGGTTTCGCGCACCTGTGATAGCACGACGCAGTCGCGGCCGCGGCTCTTGGCCTCGTAGAGTGCGCGGTCAGCCACCTCGAACAAGATCGGCTCGGAGAGGTCCGACGCATGGGCGCAGTGCCCGACGCCCAGGCTGACCGTGAGCCGGCCTTGGGGCGAACCATCGTGCACGATCCCGAGGCTGGCGACGCGTTGCCGAACGCGTTCGGCAACCATCTCCGCATCGCTCGGGCCTGTGTTGGGTAACAGGATCACGAACTCTTCACCGCCGTAACGCGCGACGGAATCGGCGCTGCGCAGGAGCGACGTGCGCAGGGCCGACGCGCCCGCGGCCAGCGCTTCGTCGCCGGCGATGTGCCCGTAGCGATCGTTATAAGCCTTGAATTGGTCGACATCGATGAGGAGCAAGGCGACGCCGCTCGAGATTGCTGCGGGCTTCGTCAGGGTGTCCGCGGCGACGTCCATGAAGCTGCGCCGATTCGGCAGCCCCGTCAAGACATCGATCGTCGCGACGTCGTGCAGGCGCCGGTAGAGGGCTGCGATTTCGAGCAGGAGCATGAACATCACGACGTTCGCCATGATCAGGGCTTCGAATTTACCGATGTACCAGGCGTACGAGAATCGCCCCGGCGCCGACATGTTCAGAAGGCCGTCCAGGACCATCGTTACGAGCGCCACACCGAGCCAGGTCTGCAACGGCGTAATCCGGCATCCGCGCAGGCCGATCATGAAGATCGTAATCCCATTGACCGCGACGACCGCCGGCGCAGCCACCAACCTGTACACGGGGCTCGTGACTCCGCCCCCAAGGATCAAGACGGGGAGCCAGTCGCGGGCGAAAAAAATGGCCGCGAAGATCGCGACCGACGCACCGGCCGTGCCGACGAGGAACGCGCCCAGGGTCCTCGGGATGTGGGAGTGCGGCACGATGTTGGTGCGGGAAGCGCTGACGATGAGTGAGGTCGCGACGGCGATCGGGAAAGCGAAGTGCCAGGCCAGCCAGAGCGATACCGAAATCTGCAAGTCGCCCGTGGCCGGGGCCTTCAAGATGACGGACGGGAAAAAAAGCAAGTACGGGATCGTCAGCAAGCCGGACATGAGATAGCCGGCGGCCACGATTGCGTGTGAGATCCTTCCCGCCACGCAGAACTGGCTGAAGAGCAAGAACGCCGTCAAGAGTTCGGCGAACGCCCAGAGCGTCGGAACGATCTCGATGAACGCGGTGCTCTTCGGCCCGGCCTGCGTGCCGTACACGTACCCGAACCAGGTTGCAACCAATAACGCCGCGACGACTCCGCCGGCGGCGAAAAGCGTCACCCGATCGGCTGGAGTGGGGGCGCCGAATTCGGGTATGGTGCGAGCGGTCACGGTTCTCAATGTACTATGACATTCGGCAGACTGCGCTGCGCCGCCGACGCCGAGCCTTGGAATTGGCAACTTTGCTCGCCGGTGTGCGCGCCGTCACTCGACGGAAGGGAGCGTGCGCCTTACAGCTTACCTCGCGCGCGCACGTAGTCCCAGAGCACGTTCGCGATGAGGTTGCCGCGCTTGCGCCCGTCACGCTCGCAGATGGCGTCGAGCGCGTCGAGCAAGGGCTCGCTCAGCCGCACGGGCGATGTCGGGCCGGGGCCGCGCGCGCTGCCGCGCACGCGTTCGGCGCGCGCGATGTGCTCGGACTGATCTTCGGCGAGGATCGCCGTCGCGACGGCGACATTGGGGTGTGGGGGCTGCTCCATCACGCCTCTCCACGAAAGGCACGCGCTTCGGCCGGCGTCATGTCGCGCGCACCGAAGGCGCGAAAGCTCTTTCCCGCAACGATCTCGCCGACGATGATGACCGGCTTTCCGGCCCCGGTTTCCCCGTACACGACGAACAGGCCGCCGGCTCGACGCACTCGGTACTCCGGCGCCTCGCCGTCCACACCAAAGAAGACCTCTTCAATGTCGTCTGCCGTCATGCCGCCAGGATTCCGCGCCGGCGGCCGCCGCCCCCGGCCGGGCACACCAAAAAAATGCTTGACGGGACGCCAACGATTCGAGGCCTGCGCGCATCTAGTACAGCGTGAGGACGACGCGGATGGAAGTACCATCGGCCCGGGTGATCGCAGCGCAATCCGGGGATGCGGTTGCGCTTGCGGAACTCTTGCGCTCCGTCTGGCCCGACGCATACCGGATCGCCCGGACGATCGTGCCCGATCACGCGACCGCCGAAGACGTCGCGCAAGACGCCTGCGCCCAAGTGCTCGACGCGCTCGGCAGCTTGCGCGATCCCGAGCGGTTCGCGCCGTGGTTCCTCCGCATCGCCGTCAACGCCGCCTCCGGCCGGCGTCGTAAGAGCGGACGCGAGCGGCTTCTCGAACCGGCCCCCACGGCGCCGGAACGGTTGTCTGCCGACGAACGGCTCGACGTCCGGCGTGCCATCGACGCACTCGATCCTGCCTCGCGCGTGGCGATCGTGCTGCGCTACTACTACGACCTCAGTAGCGCCGAGATCGCGCGCATCATGCAGAGCACGCCCGTCACGGTGCGCTGGCGTTTGATGCGGGCGCACCGGCGCTTGCGAGGACTGCTTGAATCGCGTGAAAATGCCGCGCCAGCCTATGGAGAGCAACGCTATGCAGACGGCCCCCAACCAGCAGGTTGAATCACTGCGCGACGCTGTCGCGTCGTACCTCAACGCAATCCTGATTCCCGCACTCGACGAGCGAGCGATCATTGCGCGACGCGGGTCGCTCGCAATCGCGCAAGCGCCGCGCCGTCGGCTGCTGCGAACGGCAGCGCTCGCGACGGCCGCGGCCCTTGCCGTCTTCCTCGCCGTCGATGCGTCGGCCGTCGTGGCGGAAATGCAGCGCGTCTTTTCGGCCTTTGCGCTGGTCGGCGGGCGGATGGTCCCGCTGAGCGTGCGCGAGGTCGATCTCGCCAAGGCGCGCGCCGACGTGCCCTTCGAAATCGTCGTTCCGCCCACACTTGCGGGAACCACGATGACGCTGCGCGAGATACTGTCGTCCGCCTCACCCGCAAACGACAGCGTCGTCTTCGACCTGGATATGCGACGGCCCGGCCCGGGCGTCTCGATCGTCGAGAGTCGCGACGGCGGCGGCAAGCGTCAATTTTATCTCTCGGAACGCGAGCCGGATCGCGCCAATGCCAGGGTTGCGCCGCTGCCCGCGTTACCGAAACTCTCCGGCAGCGCCGGCCCACAGATCTCGCTGGTCGCTAAGCTCGGGATGGTTTCGTTCGTGCCGCTCAGCTGGGTGACGCGCGGGACGCGCATCGTGCTGACGAGCCCGCCCGGCGTGCTTTCGGCCGCGCAAATTCGGGCGATCCGCTCGGCGATGTCGAACTGAGCGCGGCGCTCAACACACAAAAAAGGTCCGACGAATCAGATTCATCGGACCTAAGGTGGTTGCGGGGGCGAGATTTGAACTCGCGACCTTCGGGTTATGAGCCCGACGAGCTACCGGACTGCTCCACCCCGCGACGGGCGAACCACAGTATATGGGCTGGTCCGGCGGCTGTCAAATAGGATTCGCCTGCCGCGCTAGCGGGGAGGGCTCGTTCGAAAGCCGGAAGCCCACCGCATGTCTCTGCTGGACTTCGTCCGTGCCTTGCCCAAAATTCAGCTGCATTGCCATCTAGAAGGTACGGTGCATCCGCGCGCCTTCCGCGAACTGGCGGCCTTGCGCGGCGTCGAGAGCGCGCGCGCGGCGGGACCCTTCGAGGCGACGTACGCGTTCGCGAGCTTCGGCGAGTTCTTACTGACCTTCGCCGAAGTCTGCAAGGCGCTGGCCGAGCCCGAGGACTATGCGCGGGTCGCGCGCGACTACGCGGCCGACGCCGCCGCCATGAACGTCCGGTACGCCGAAGTCTTCATCTCTCCGTCGGTATGGACGTTCTTCCATCCTGAGCTGGACGTGGCCGCCGCGGTGGCTGCGATGCGCGCGGAGTTCGAGGCAGCGCGCCGTGCGAGCGGCCTCGAGGTCGCCTTCATTTGCGATCTGACCCGCAATTTCGGGGTCGAGCGGGCGTTCGAAACGGCGCGCACCGCGGTCGAACTGGCGGAGGCCGGGCTCGGCGTGGTCGGGATCGGCCTCGGGGGCGACGAGGCAAAATATCCGCCCGGACCGTTTTCCGAGGCGTTTGCGTTCGCTCGTTCCCAGGGGCTGCGCACGGTGGCGCATGCGGGCGAGGCGGCCGGTCCGGCCAGCGTCCGCGACGCGCTCGACCTGCTGGGCGCCGAGCGAATCGGGCACGGCGTGCGGGCGCTCGAGGACGGATCGGTGGTGGACCTGCTGGCCGGCCGCGGGGTCGCCCTGGAACTCTGCCCGACTTCGAACCGGCTCACCGGCGTCGTCCCCTCGGGGGCGCCGCACCCGATCGCCGAACTCGACCGCCGCGGCGTGCGCTGCACGATCGACGCTGACGACCCGGCGCTCTTCTCGACGACGCTCGAACGCGAGTACGAACTCGTCGCGCTCCAGTGCGGGCGAGCGAACCTCGTGCGCTACGCCCGCACCGGCATCGAGGCGAGCTTTGCGAGCGCGCCGGCGAAGGCCGTGTTGCTCGACGCTTTCGATGCCCAGACCGCAAGCCTGGAAACGCAGGACGCATAGCGAAAGGGACCGCTATGCCTGGCCACACGCACTTCGACGAATCCACCGAGGAGTATCTCGAGGCGATCTATCGCCTGGAACGGGAAGGGCCGGGCGTCTCGACCTCCGGCCTCGCCACCGAGATGGGGGTCGCGCCGGCGTCGGTTTCGGGGATGCTGAAGAGGCTGGCCGGCGAGGGCTACATCGAGCACCGCGCGCGCGGCGAAGCAAAGCTGACCCGCAAGGGCCTCGAGGTCGGCGTCCGCGTTCTACGCCGGCATCGGATCGCCGAGGTGTTTCTGACCGAGGTCCTGGGCATGGATTGGGCCGAGGTTCATTCCGAAGCGTGCGTGCTCGAGCACGCGATCTCGGCGAAGGTCGAAGAGCGATTGCTCGCCCTGCTGGGCGATCCGAAAACCTGTCCCCACGGGCACCCGATTCCGCCTGCCGACCTCAGCGATCCGGAGCGCCCCGGCTTTCCGCTCGCGCAGTTGGAAGTCGGCGCGGCGGCGCGCGTGCACGGCGTCACCGAAGAAGTTCCGGAGATGCTGCGCTACCTCGGCTCGATCGACTTGCGCCCCGGTGCGGACGTCGTCTTGGTCGAGAAGGCGCCGCTCGGCGGCCCGGTGACGGTTCGCATCGGGCCCGAACGCACGCACGCGATCTCGCTTGAACTCGCCCGCATGGTGATCGTCCTGCCGAACGACGCGGGCCACCGTGCCGAACTCGCCTCTGCCTAGCCGGGCGTAGCGCGCCGCGTGCGGCCCGCGCATCTGGTCTGTTCGCTCGCCGAATCGCATCGATTCGAAGCCGAGCGACCGGCCACCACGTGTCCGCACGACGGCGCACCGCTCTTGGTGCGCTATTCGCGGATCGCGCTCGAGCGCGAGCTGCTAGCGGCGCGGCCGCAATCGATGTGGCGTTATCGCGAGGCGCTGCCGCTCGAGGAGGGTGAGGAACCGGTTACGCTCGGCGAGGGCGGGACAGCGCTGATTCTGGCCGACCGGCTGCGAGGCGACCTGCGGCTCGACGTGCCGCTGTACGTAAAGGACGAGTCGACGAACCCGGCAAGCTCGTTCAAGGCGCGCGGCATGTCGGTCGCGGTCACGCGCGCGCGAGGATTCGGCTTCAAGGAACTGGTGGCCCCGAGCGCCGGCAATGCGGGCCTGGCGCTCGCTGCGTACGGAGCGCGCGCCGGGATCGGGGTGACGGTGTTCTTGCCGCGCGATACGCCGCGCACGCTCATCGAAGGCTGCGCCGGGTACGGCGCGCGCGTCGAATTGGTGGAGGGCCTGATCGACGAGGCCGGAAAGCGCGCGGCCGAGTACGCGCAAACGTCGGACGTCTTCAACCTCGCGACGTTGCGCGAACCGTACCGGGTCGAGGGGAAGAAAACCATGGCCTACGAGTTGGTCGAGGCGCTGGGAGCGGTTCCGGCCGCGATCGTGTATCCGACCGGCGGTGGCACCGGGCTCATCGGCATGTGGAAAGCGTTCGACGAACTGCAGGCTTGCGGCTGGATCGGGGCCGAGCGCCCGCGCCTGATCGCCGTTCAAGCCGACGGCTGCGCGCCGATCGTGCGGGCGTTCGCGACCGGGGCGGCGCGGGCCGAACGCTGGCACGATGCAGTCACCGCGGCCTACGGACTGCGGGTCCCCGCCGGCGTCGGCGACGTGCTCGTACTGCGCGCGTTGCGCGAATCGAACGGCAGCGCGCTTTCGGTCAGCGAACGCGCGATGGCGGAAGACATGCTCGCGCTGCGGCGTCTCGAGGGCATCGACGCCGGCGAGGAGGGCGGTGCGGCGCTCGCCGGCCTGCGCGCGCTGGTTGCGGCCGGCCAACCCTTCGAAGGTCCGATCGTGCTGTTCAACACGGGCAGCGCCCTTACGTACGCACCGCGCGGCGGTAACCGCGCGTGAGGCGTACGCCGGCGACGATCGCGCTCGTGCTCGCGAACGTGCTCGCCTACGTGTGGGAGGTCACGAGCGGCACGAACTTCGACTCGAATCAAAGCCTGCTCGCGCACGGCGCCCTGTACGGACCGCTCGTTCAGCAAGGGCAGTGGTGGCGCGTGATCAGCGGCGCGTTTTTGCACGCGGGGCTCGCGCACATCGCGCTCAACATGATCGCGCTCTACCAGCTCGGGATGGTCGTGGAACTGCTGATGGGATCATCGCGGATGCTGGGCGTCTACGCGATCGCTTTGTTTGGCGGCGGCTACGCGGTCGTCTACTTCGCCCCCGGCGACGTGACGGTCGGTGCGAGCGGCGCGATCTTCGGCTTGTTCGGGGCGCTGATCGCGATTGGCGTGCGGCTGGGACAGCGAGGCCGCGCGCTGATCTCGCAAGTGTTGCCGATCCTGCTGCTCAACTTGCTGTTTACGTTTGCGATCCCGTTCATTTCGAAGGCCGGTCACGTCGGAGGACTGATCAGCGGCTTTCTGGCGGGCCTCGTGCTGTTCGCCACCAAGCCGCAGCCGCCGGTCCCGGTCGTGGTGGACGCGGCGACGGGCGAGCAGGCCGAGGCGGAACTCTTGCCGCCGGAAGGCGCGGCATGAGCGCGACGCCGGTCGAATCGATCGAGGCGCTGTTCGCCGCGGATGGGCCGCTGGCGGCGGCCTTGGCCGGGTACGAGGCCCGCAGCGGTCAGCTGCAGATGTCCAAGCTGATCGAGCGCGGCTTTCTCGAGAGCGCGCACACGATCGTCGAAGCGGGGACCGGCGTCGGCAAGTCGCTCGCGTACCTCGTGCCGGCCCTGCGCAGCGGCAAGAAGATCGTCGTATCGACCGCCACGATCGCGCTGCAAGAACAGCTCGTGCGCAAGGACATTCCGCTCGTGGTGGGAGCGCTCGACGTCCCGGCGCGGGTCGAACTGCTCAAGGGACGCAGCCACTATTTGTGCCGCGCCAAGCTCGACCGGCTGCGGGCAGAGCGCTTGATCGCCTCGAGCGCGACGATGGAAGCCGCCTGGGAGTGGGCCGATCGCACCCAGACGGGCGATCGCGCCGAACTCGCATTTACGCCGCCGAGCCTGGAATGGGAAGCGTTGGACGCCGATGCCGACGATTGCGTCGGCGAATTCTGCGATCGCTTCAAGGACTGCTGGTTCTTCAAGCGCCGCGATGCTGCGCGCTATGCCGACATCGTCGTCGTCAACCACGCGCTCTTCTTTCTGGACTTGGCTCTGGGCGGCACGCTGCTGCCGCCGTACGATTTCGCAATCCTCGACGAAGCGCATCAATGCGAGCAGTGGGCTTCGGCCGCGCTGACCTCCACGCTCTCGGCGGCCGGGGTCAATCGGGTCATGCGCCGGCTGCACCGCGACTACCACCTGCCGGCGGCGCTGGACGCCGAATTGGACGAGAGCATGCGGGGCCTCGTGCAAACGCTCTCGCGCGTTCCGGGCGAACGCTATCCGCTGGCCGCAAACGAAGGCGCGGGCGTGGCGCTCGGCGCGGTTCAAGCGGCCTTCTATCGCATCGAGAACTGGCTGCACGCAAACTGGCAAGCAGCCCTGAAGCGCCCGCCCGAGAACCCGGCCGAAGCCGAACGGCGGCGCGACCTCGCGATGCGCGGCGTGCTGGCCCACGTCAGCACGATCGATCGCATGGGCCTGCCCCAGGACGAAGCGATCAATTGGGTCGAACGCTCGGAAGGCAGCGCGCGCTACGAAGTGCATTCGGCACCGTTCGACGTTGCCGAGTACCTGCGCACGGCGCTGTTCGCTCGCACGCAGAGCGTCGTGCTGACGAGCGCGACGATCGCGACTGCGAACACGTTCACGTTCTTGCGCCGCGCGCTCGGCATCGACGAGGCGCAGGAATACGTCGCGCCGTCGCCGTTCGACTACCGAACGCAAGCGCGGCTGTTCGTCGCTCCGCCCGACTGCAACCCGAAAGATCCCCGTTTCGCGCGCCGGGTCGCGCCGCTGGTCGAGGAGATCTTGGAGATCACGAGCGGCCGCGCATTCGTGTTGTTCACCTCCTACGCGCGGCTGCACGAGGTCTACGCGGCGGTGCGCGAACGCCTGCCGTTTCCACTGAAGCTGCAAGGCGAGCTGCCGCGTGCGGCTCTGCTGGACTGGTTCCGGCGTACGAACAACGCCGTGCTCTTCGCGACCGGAACCTTCTGGGAAGGCATCGACGTCGTCGGCGCGGCGCTGTCGTGCGTGATCGTGGACCGCTTGCCGTTTCCATCGCCCGCCGATCCGATCGTCGCT
>Ga0302325_10003457_pt1 | contig 37292 bp, 28 predicted proteins | sample Palsa_T0_2_FD_201948 | JGI IMG/M metagenome (GOLD analysis project Ga0302325, IMG submission 201948) | Peat permafrost microbial communities from Stordalen Mire near Abisko, Sweden - Palsa_T0_2 | ecosystem: Environmental > Terrestrial > Soil > Palsa > Peat permafrost | place: Sweden: Abisko...
TTTTGATACTTCTGTCTTCGATGGAGTGTATGTCACCGGAGACATCACCGAAGAATATCTCAACACGCTGGAACAAAAACGGAACGACGCTGCCAAACATACCGAAGATGTCGCAAGCCACATCACAAGAAATCTCTCCGCTCACCTCTAGCGGAACGACCGTGCGCGTGCTGCCCGGGCCGTCGGCACTGACGGCGTTTGAGGCCGAGCGCGTCGTGCAAAAGCTGCGCTCGAATTATCCTGCCGAGGCGGGAAACGTCGTCGCGGTTGAGTCGTCGTATCTATACCTGCTTCTGCTCCGCAAGGAAGCGGAAGGCACGGTGGATCACGAGCGGCTGGCGGCGTTGCTGGGAGTTGGCGACGAGCTGTCTGCAGGTCAGCGGGTATGGATTGGGCCTCGGATTGGAACGCAATCGCCATGGTCGAGCAAGGCTACCGACATTCTGCACAACACAGGCTTCACCGCGATCGAGAGGATTGAGCGTGCGCGCGTTGTGCGGATCGTCTCGTCGGGTGACGGCGTTGTCGGAGATATTTCGACGCTGGCAGACGCGCTCCATGACCGTATGACCGAGAGTGTGTTTTTTGAGAGTGCCGATGAACTGCGGGCACTCTTCGCGCCGCGCGAAGGCAAAGGGCTAGGACATATCGACGTGCTGGGCCTCGGTGCGGAGGCGATCGTTGCAGCGGATCGTTCGCTCGGGCTTTCGCTGGCGAGTGATGAGATCGAATACCTGGTGGCTGAGTTTACGCGACTGGGACGCAATCCTACCGATGTTGAGCTGTACATGTTTGCGCAGGCCAATAGCGAGCATTGCCGCCACAAGATCTTCAATGCGAGCTGGACGATTGATGGCGAGAAGCAGCCGCGGTCGTTGTTTCAGATGATCCGCAATACGAATGAGCTCTCAGGTGAGAATGTCCTTTCGGCGTATCGCGACAATGCCGCGGTGATTCGCGGAGGGCGCGCGGGAAGGTTCTTCCCTGAGGCCGGCGATGGGGCGTACAAGTATCACGACGAAGAGATTCATATTCTGCTGAAGGTGGAGACGCACAATCACCCAACGGCCATTTCGCCTTGGCCAGGTGCGGCGACCGGATCGGGCGGAGAGATTCGTGACGAAGGTGCGACGGGGCGCGGCGCCAAGCCGAAGGCCGGACTGTGTGGCTTCACGGTATCGAATCTGAACTTGCCACAAGCGCCGCACCCCTGGGAGAAGGCGTATGGCCGGCCGGCGCACATCGCTTCACCGCTCGACATCATGATCGAAGGCCCGCTTGGCGCAGCAGCGTACAACGACGAATTTGGCCGACCGGCGCTGGCTGGATACTTCCGCACGTACGAACAGGCGAGCAACGGGACCGTCTTTGGATATCACAAGCCCATCATGCTCGCGGGCGGCTTGGGAAACATTCGAGCGGAGCACGTGGAGAAGGGCGCGATGAAGCCCGGTTACGCGCTGGTCGTGCTGGGTGGACCTGCGATGTTGATTGGCCTTGGTGGAGGCGCGGCTTCAAGCAGTGCGGGAAGTGGAAATACCGATCTCGACTTCGCCTCGGTTCAGCGCGACAACGCCGAGATGGAGCGGCGCGCGCAGGAGGTGATCGATCGCTGCTGGCAGCGCGGCGAGAGCAATCCGATTGCGTTTATTCATGACGTTGGCGCAGGCGGTCTATCGAATGCATTTCCGGAGCTGGTTAAAGACGGCGGTTGCGGTGGAAGCTTCGATCTGAATGCGGTTCCTCGAGGTGAAGAGGGCTTGAGCCCGTTGGAGACCTGGTGCAATGAGGCGCAGGAGCGGTACGTGTTGGCGGTTGCGCCAGAGCATCTGCAGGATTTCGAAGCCATTTGCCAGCGCGAGCGCTGTCCGTTCGCCGTGGTCGGAACTGCTGAGAAACAGCCGCAACTTATGTTGAGCAATGACGCGGGACGAGAAGGAACTGCAATCGACCTTCCCCTACAGATTCTCTTCGGAAAACCACCGAAGATGGAGCGAGCCTTTACACGCTCGAGGATCGACACCAAACCGCTCGACCTCGCAGGCATTACCGTCGCGGATGCGGTTGAACGATTGCTTCGACTGCCGACGGTTGCATCGAAGTCTTTTTTGATCACGATTGGCGATCGCAGCATCTCGGGCCTGGTTGTGCAGGACCAGATGGTGGGTCCGTGGCAGGTTCCGGTTGCGGATTGCGCTGTCACGCTTCGCTCCTACGACTCGGTTTGCGGAGAGGCGATGGCGATTGGCGAGCGAACACCGCTGGCTGTCATCAATGCCGCGGCCTCGGCCCGGATGGCTGTAGGTGAAGTTGTTACCAACATGGCGGGTGCCTCGATAGAAAAATTCGGCGACATCAAACTCTCCGCCAACTGGATGGCCGCTGCAGGTGAGGGGCAGGAAGATCAGAAGTTGTTCGACGCGGTGCACGCAGTCGGCATGGAGTTCTGCCCGGCATTGGGTATGTCGATTCCCGTAGGCAAGGACTCTATGTCTATGAAGACGAAGTGGCGCGAGGGCACTGATGCCAAGGTGGTTGTGTCGCCGCTGTCGCTGATCGCGTCGGGGTTTGCTCCTGTCAGCGATGTGCGCAGGACACTCACTCCACAACTTGCCGAAGGGGATTCCACGCTCGTTCTCATCGATTTAGGCGCCGGCAAGAACAGGTTGGGCGGCTCTTGTCTGGCACAGGTATATGGACAGGCAGGGGACGAAACGCCGGACGCTCCTACGCCCGACGAGCTGAAGGCATTCTTCCATGGGATACAACAACTCAATCTCGAAGGAAGGCTGTTGGCGTATCACGATCGCAGCGACGGCGGACTGTTTGTCACGCTGCTGGAAATGGCGTTCGCAGGAAATGTCGGACTCGATATCACGCTGCCCGCTGCGGGTCTTAAGGAGTTGTTCAGCGAAGAGCTGGGTGCTGTGGTGCAGGTTGCAACGAAAGATCTGGATGACGTAGTCGCGCGCCTGAATGCATCGGGTCTCACAGCGCAGGTTGTTGGACAAAGTGTTTCAGGCAATGAAATCGTCATTCGTAGTGGCGCAGAGATCGTCTATAAGAACAGCCGCACAACGCTGCACAAGATGTGGGCGGAGACCAGCTATCACATTCAGTCTCTTCGCGATAATCCGGAGAGCGCCAAGCAGGAGTTCTCGCTGTTGGACGATGCTGCGCGACCAGGACTCTCGGTCACCGCGCCGTTCGATCTCGCCGAGCGGGTCAATGCGCCGTTCGTTCATGTCGCTCGGCCGCGCGTCGCGATCCTGCGTGAGCAGGGCGTGAACGGTCAGGTGGAGATGGCGGCTGCGTTCGATCGCTCAGGCTTTACGGCAGTAGATGTCCATATGAGCGATCTGCTTGCCGGTCGCGCGTGTCTTGCGGACTTTCAAGGTTTGGCTGCGTGCGGTGGCTTTTCTTACGGCGACGTGTTGGGAGCGGGCAGTGGCTGGGCAAAAACGATCCTGTTCAACGACCAGTTGAAGGAGATGTTCACCCAGTTCTTCGAGCGCTCAGATAGTTTCTCTCTGGGAGTTTGCAATGGCTGCCAAATGATGGCGCAACTGCGCGATATCATCCCAGGCGCAGCCGCATGGCCGAGCTTCGGGCGCAATGTTTCGGCGCGGTTCGAGGCGCGCCTCTGCATGGTTGCTGTGGAGGAATCGCCGTCATTATTCTTCGATGGCATGAGCGGCGCGCACATTCCCATCGTTGTTGCGCATGGCGAAGGCCACGTAAGCGACGTTCGCTCGGATGCCATGATCGGATTGCGCTACATTGATACTTATGGCAAGGTGACCGAGCATTATCCGCTCAATCCCAGCGGATCGGCGCAGGGCGTTGCCGGACTGACCAGTGCCGACGGGCGCGTGCTGATCATGATGCCGCATCCTGAGCGCATCTTTCTCGGAGTGCAGCATACCTGGACGCGCAAACTCAAAGACAGTCCGTGGCAGAGAATATTTGACAACGCACGAAAGTGGGTTGGATAAGAAGCGATTCACGGAAATGAGAGGTGGCTGGATTGAGTTCGAAAGTAGACTACAAGTCCGCAGGAGTGGATATCGAAGCGGGGAATGAGGCGGTGCGGCGCATCAAATCGCATGTCGCGAAGACCCATTCTGCGGCAGTTCTGACCGGCCTCGGATCGTTTGGAACGCTCTTCTCGCTGGGCGGTGCGCTGAAGCATCTCAAAGATCCGGTGATGGTGCAGAGTACGGATGGCGTTGGCACCAAGAGCAAGGTTACGGTCATGGCAGGGCGGTATGAAGCGCTTGGCCATGATCTCGTAGCGGCTGTTGCGGGCGATATTGTGGTGATGGGTGCGACACCACTCACGTTTCTGGATTACCTCGGATTTCATAAAGTCGAACCCGAGATTGTAGAAGCGCTGGTACGTGGAATGAGCGCTGCGTGTGTTGAAGCCGGAATCGCCCTGGTTGGTGGCGAGACAGCGGAGATGCCTGCGGTTTATGCCAAAGGTGATTTGGATGTGGTGGGATTCGTGACCGGCGTAGTAGATCGTGAGCGCTTGCTGACCGGCGCAAACATTGTCGCGGGCGACGTTTTGTATGCAATCAACTCAAGCGGGTTGCACACGAATGGCTTTTCTCTGGCACGCAAGCTGATCTTCGAGATCGGCGGATACACGATTGATGCGCAACCCGAAGAGTTGGAAGGGAAATCCATTGCCGATGTTCTACTGGCCCCACATGCAAACTACGTCGCACCGGTAAAGCGAATTCTGGACGCTGGAATTCCGGTGAAAGGCATGGCGCACATCACGGGCGGCGGCCTAGTAGAGAACGTGCCACGCGTTCTTCCAGAGGGATTGGGTGCCATCATTGACCCTGGGACTTGGACGCCACAACCGATATTTTCAATGATGCAACGCCTTGGGGACATCGACGATCACGAGATGCATCGCGCGTTCAATATGGGCGTCGGGCTGGTCTTGATCGCTCCGCCTGGATTACAGGATGATTTGGCTGCGGCCATTGCGGGTTTCCCTCAGTTCAAAGTGTGGGAGCTTGGCCGAGTCGAAGGCAATACATCCGGTGTCCGCTTCGGTGAGGTGATTTGAAATGGATCGACAGATGCTCCTCGATGCGATTCCATATTGTTTGACATCTACCGATCTGCCTCTCGCCGCGAAGTATCCCGGTAAGGTGCGCGACACCTACGAGATTGGCGACGGGCGTTTACTGCTGGTGACGACCGATCGTCAGAGCGGATTCGACCGCCTGCTCGGTGCGATCCCCTACAAGGGGCAGGTATTGAACCGGACGTCGCTGTACTGGTTCGAGCAGACTCGCGGCATTGTTGCCAACCACGTGCTGCTCAGCCCCCATGCCAACGCGCTGATTGCCCGCAAGTGCAAGGTCTTGCCGATTGAATTTGTGGTCCGAGGTTACATGACGGGATCGACCGATACGTCGATCTGGACGCAGTATCAGAAGGGCGTGCGAAGTTACTGCGGCCATACCCTCCCCGAGGGCATGAAGAAAAACGAGGCGTTGCGCAGCAATATTGTCACGCCGACGACGAAAGAAAAGACTCATGATCGGCCGATTACAGCGAAGGAGATTGTCGCGGAAGGTTGGCTGACTCCTGAACAGTGGGAAATTACCTCAACAAAAGCGCTTGAACTATTCGCGTTTGGCCAGAAGCGGTCTGCCGAACGCGGGCTGATTCTCGCTGACACGAAGTATGAATTCGGGGTAACGGCGGATGGCGAAATCCTGTTGATCGATGAGATCCATACGCCGGATTCGAGTCGATACTGGTTAGCTGATAGTTACTCGGAGCGCCTGGCCGCAGGACAGGAACCGAACATGATCGACAAAGAGTTCTTCCGACTGTGGTTCCGTGACCGTTGCGACCCCTATAAGGACGCGGTGCTCCCCGTGCCTCCGGATGAATTAATTGCTGAGCTCGCTGCGCGGTATATTCAGCTATTTGAAAAGATTACCGGGATGACCTTTGCGCCGGACTTGAGGCCGTTGGAAGCAACCATTCTCGCGAGCCTGGAGCAATGAGCGAGACAGTTCTCATTATCGGCTCAGGGGCGCGCGAACATGCGATCGCCCTCGCGCTGGCCCGGTCGTCTCAGCAGCCCCGGCTGCTTTGTTTCAGCAACGTGCTCAACCCAGGCATCGCGTCGCTCTGTTTGGAATACGGCATCGGAAGCGTCACCGATCCGGCAGCCGTAGCCTCTTTTGCTCGCGAGCATAAGGCTACACTTGCTGTAATTGGTCCCGAAGCCCCACTCGCGGCAGGAGTCGTGGATGGCCTCCTGGCGGCCGGCGTTCCGGTAGTCGGTCCGATCCAAAGCCTCGCGCGCATTGAATCAAGCAAAGGCTTTGCGCGAGATCTTCTGGCGAAATACAACATTCCCGGCAACCCGTTTTTCCAGCGTTTCACGTCGATGGATGGACTCGAGGAAGTGCTGCACCGCTATGCAAATCGCCACGTAATCAAAGATGATGGACTCGCCGGTGGCAAGGGAGTCAAAGTGTGCGGGGATCATCTCTTGTCCATGAACGATAGCGTGGGGTTTTGCAGGGAGTTGGTGGAGCAGGGGCATCCGTTTGTCGTCGAAGAGAAAGTTGAAGGAGAAGAGTTCTCGCTGATGAGCTTTTGCGATGGCGGGACGCTCAAGCACATGCCCGCGGTGCAGGATCATAAGCGCGCGTATAACGGGGATAAGGGACCGAACACCGGCGGAATGGGGACGTATACGGATGCCGATCACAAATTGCCGTTTTTGACGGACAAGGACATTGCAGCGGCGCAGGAGATGAATCAGCGCGTTGCGGATGCATTGGCGCAAGAGTGCTGCGCGCCATATAAGGGCATCCTGTACGGTGGGTTCATGGCGACACGCGACGGCGTCAAGCTCATTGAGTACAACGCACGCTTCGGTGATCCCGAATCGCTCAACCTCCTAACCCTTTTGCGGACGGACCTGGTAGAGATTTGCCGTGCGATCGTTAGCGGAACACTGGCCGAAGTCGATGTGCGCTTCTCTGCCCAGGCTAGCGTCTGCAAGTACGTTGTTCCCGAGGGCTACCCAGAGGCTCCGCGCAGAGGAGATGAAATTCAGTTGGCTGAAGAGCTACCCGCGAATGCGACGATCTTCCTGAGTGCGGTGGATGTACAGCATGGGAAGTTAATCGCTACTGGATCGCGCACGGTTGCGGTGGTCGGAGTCGGAGAGACCCTGGGTGAGGCGGAAGCTGTTTGCGAACAAGTTGTGCGGCAGATTCCGGGTCCATTCTTTCATCGCACAGATATCGGTACCGATTCGCTGATTGCTCGTCGCGTGGATCATATGAAGAGGCTGCGATTCGCATGAGTCTAAAGGTCGGTGTGCTTGGCTCAACTCGGGGAACAGCCTTGCAAGGTATCTTGAACGCAGTTACGGCGGGAGCTTTGGACGTTGACCTTGTGTTGGTCGTCTCGGATAAACGGAATGCGCTCATTCTTGAGCGGGCCAACAAGTGCGGAGTTCCCGCGCTGTATCTCGACCCAGCAGGTTTGAAGCGCGACGAATACGATGGACACGTGACCGATGCATTACGTCAGGCGGGTGCGGAACTGGTGCTCATGATTGGCTACATGCGTATTGTTTCAGCAAGTTTTGTAGAAGAATGGAAGGGCCATTTGTTAAATGTGCATCCATCTCTATTGCCCGCATTCGGCGGATTGATGAATCAAAAAGTTCATGAAGCCGTCTTGGCTGCGGGTGTAAGCGAGACCGGGTGCACGATTCATCAGGTGACGGAGGAAGTAGATGGCGGTCCGATCGTGTTGCAGAAACGCTGTTCCGTATTACCGGGCGATACGCCAGAGTTATTGAAGGATCGGGTACAGGCTTTAGAGCAGGTTGCATTTGTTGAAGTGCTGCAAGGGTGGAGGTCATAATGGCAAAGGCAAAAAAATCCGAAGCTCGCGTCTTGGTCGGGATCATCATGGGGTCGAAGTCAGATTGGCCGACCATGGAAGCGGCGGCCAAAGTGCTTGATGAGTTTGGCATCGCTTATGAAGCTGAGGTTGTTTCCGCCCACCGCACCCCGGACAAGATGATGACGTATGCCGCCGGAGCAAAGGCGCGAGGTCTGCGCATCATCATTGCGGGCGCAGGCGGGGCAGCGCATCTCCCGGGAATGGTTGCGTCGAAGACAAGTCTGCCCGTCCTTGGCGTGCCAGTGAAGAGCCGCGCGCTCGATGGGCTCGACTCACTTCTTTCGATCGCGCAGATGCCTGCCGGTATTCCCGTGGCAACGTTTGCGATTGGGGAAGCGGGTGCCAAAAATGCTGGCCTGTTCGCTGCGTCGATCCTTGGACTAACCGATGAGGCGATTGCACAGAAGCTTGAAAAGTTTCGTGGCGGGCAGACAAAGACCGTGTTGAAGGGGTCCGATCCACGGAAATGACTACGCGAATGAGGCCAAGAATCGGAATACTGGGCGCGGGTCAACTGGCACTGATGCTGGCGCAAGCTGGTAAGGCGCTTGATGTTGAAGTGATTTGTGCAGGGCAGCGGGGGGACTGCGCAGAGCAGGTTGTTGAAGTTGTCCCCGTCGACCTGGACGACGCTGCAGATGTTGCTGCTTTTGCGGCGGGCGTGGATGTCGTGACGATCGAGAGTGAGAATATCCACGCAGATGTTTTGCAAGGCTTGAACTTGTATCCCAATGCGAGCGCTGTGGGGATTGCGCAGGATCGTTTATTGGAGAAGCGATTCTTTCATGCGTGTGGTATTGGTACAGCTCCATTCGCGCCAGTTGATAGCCTGGAAGATCTAAAGCAGGCACTAGAAGCTACTGGGCTGCCGGCAATTCTGAAGACCCGACGAATGGGGTATGACGGCAAAGGGCAGGCGCGCTTGCTCAGCTCCGACGATGCAACCTACGCGTGGTCCGAGGTTGGAGGGGTACCCTGCATCCTTGAAGGGATGGTGAACTTCGAGGCGGAGGTATCGCTCATCGCTGTGCGCAGCCGGCCCGGACAGGTGGTGTTTTATCCTCTGATCGAAAATCATCACAGCGAAGGAATTCTTCGCACGTCGACCGCACCATTTGTGGACGACAAGCTGCAGCGTCAGGCGGAAAAGCATCTCGACGTTTTACTGGAGAAGCTCCAGTATGTTGGCGTCCTCGCGGTGGAGTTTTTCGTCGTGGATGGTACCTTGCTGGCCAACGAGATGGCGCCCCGTGTTCACAACTCGGGTCACTGGACGATCGAAGGTTCGGAGACCTCGCAGTTTGAAAATCATCTGCGAGCGATCGTGGGCGGCGAGCTAGGCAACACGGAGAGTCGCCCGACGGTCATGCTTAACTGCATCGGTTCGATGCCCACCGAAAGCGAGACGTCCAGGTTTCCAGAGCTGTTCCGCCACGACTATGGCAAGGACGGCCGGCCCGGACGCAAGGTCGGACACTTAACCTTTCCTGCGTCCGCGCTCGCAGCGATTGCAGAGTGGCAAAAGCGGCTGCGGGACTAATCGCTTCTCATCTACCAGCCGCCGCCAAGCGCGTTGTAAAGCTGGACCAGGGACAGAGCCTCTGACTGCTGCGCTGCTTCGAGCGTGAGTTGCGAGTTATAGAGGTTGGTATCCGTTGTTAACACTTCCAAATAGCTGGTAGAACCACCTTTATATCGAATCCGCGCGAGGCGCACAGCGTCTGCAGAGGCTGCCGTCTGCTTCTCCTGTTGCTCACGGTACTCACGTGTCTTGTTGTACGCGACGAGCGCGTTCGAGACATCGCGTAACGCGCCGGCAATGGTCTGCTGATACGTGTCGAGCAACTCTTTGTCCGTGGCCTGAGCCAGGTGATAATTGGCACGAATCTTGCCCGCGTCAAAGATGGGCTGCGTGAGGTTACCGGCTGCGTAGTAGTAGACATTCACGGGGTTCACGAGACCCTTCAACTGGCTTCCGGAAGTACCACCCGTACCTGTCAGCGCGAGTTGAGGGAAGTACTGCGCACGCGCAACCCCGATGTTGGCGTTGGCCTGGATCAGGAGTTCTTCCGCGCGGCGAACGTCGGGACGGCGTTCCAGCAAATCAGAAGGTAGTCCCGCGGGAACAGCTGCCGGATGCGGCGCGTTTGCGATGATTGCGGGGCTGTCGGCGATATTGCGAAGGATCGGCCCGGGATCTTCACCGAGTAGGAGACGCAGATTATTTTCCTGTTGTTCGATCTGCCGTTCGAGATCTGGGATCTGCGCCTGTGCTGTGTAGTACAGCTCTTCAGCCTGGCGCACATCAGCCATGGAGTCGGCGCCGCCTTGCTCGAGCGTTTGCGTCAGATCGAGAGACTGCTTGCGCGCATCCAGAGTGCTGCGAGTAATCGCGAGCTCCGCATCGAGCGTGCGGAGTTGATAGTACGACGTTGCCACATTTTCAACGAGTGTGGCGTAGGTCGTCTGCTTTGCCCACTCGGTCGCGCGGAGATTGGCGCGTGCGGCTTCGGTCTGGCGACGGTACATGCCCCAGAAGTCCAGGTTCCACGCAACCGATGCGGTGATTCCGCCGGCGTAGTAGTTGGTCTGACCGGTGCTGTTAGAGCTGTTGGAGCTAGTGTTGACGCTGTTTAGCAAACTACTAGGCAGACCTAGCGCATCATAAGTTGCCCCCACATTGAAGGTCGGATACTGCGCCGCCTTTGTGATGCCCAGTTGGGCCTGTTGCTCCAACACGCGGTCAATTGCGATCTTCACGTCGTAGTTATTTTTTAGTGCTGCGGCAATCAGCTGCTGCAGCACTGGATCGGTGAACACGGTGTCCCACTTTTGCGCGCCGAGCGGCGTGGCGCTGGTGGTTGGTGCGATGTCTGGCGCGAGCGCTCCACGATAGCTCGCCGGCGTATTAACTGTGGGCCGCTTGTAGTTAGGGCCAACCTTGCAACCGGCGATGGTGAGGATCACTGCAAACGCGGAGAGAGTGCGGAGGGTGTGTTTCATGCTTGTCCTCCCTGCGAGGGCACCGTTGTTTTTGGCGGCCCGGCGTCGTGGTCGGAGTCGAGACTCGCGTTATGCGCGGAACTAAAGCGCTGGGCGAAGCGTTCGGCAATGGAGAAAGTGACCGGGATGAGGAAGATTGCGATGAGTGTTGCCGCCAGCATTCCCCCGATCACAACGGTGCCGAGGATCTGACGCGAGACACCGCCGGCGCCGGCGGCGAACCAGAGTGGAACGCAGCCGAGGATAAAGGCAAAGGCTGTCATGAGGATGGGCCGGAAGCGGAGGCGTGCGCCATTCATCGCCGCATGGAAGATCGTCTCGCCCTTTTCGTATTCGTCCTTCGCAAACTCAACGATCAAAATCGCGTTCTTCGCCGAGAGGCCAATGAGCATCACGAGACCGATCTGCGCGTACACGTCATTTTCAAGATGACGCATGGTGAGCGCGAGGTAGGCGCCGAAGATTGCAACCGGAGTGCTCAGCAGAACGCCAAAAGGCAGCGACCAGCTCTCGTATTGCGCGGCTAGGATGAGGAAGCAGAACACGATGGAGAGCGCATACACAACCCAGGGCGGGATGCTCTGCTGCGCCTTGTGCTCCTGGAAGCTCATGCCCGAATAATCCATGCCCATGCCGGCCGGCATCGTCTGCGCAAATGTTTGTTCGAGCGCCTTCATCACCTGACCGGAACTGTAGCCGGGAGTCGCTACGATCGTGAGTTGCGCAGCTTCGTACTCGTTGTAGCGTGTTGTGAACTCAGGGCCGGCCGAGCGTCGCACCGTAGTGATCGCACTCAGTGGAACCCGATTGCCATTGGCCGACGTAACGTAGAACTGGCCGATGTTGGCGATGTTCGTGCGGGTGTCGCCTTCGGCTTCGATGTAGGTTTGCCATTGTCGGCCAAACCGGTTGAAGTAGTTCACCAGGGTACCCCCCATGAAGGCCTGCATCGTGGAGTAGACGTCCGCAAGGTTGACCTGTTGCTGCGCTGCTTTTTCGCGGTCGACATCGACGTAAAGCTGCGGTACGGCCGGAGCGTAGGAGGGAATCGCCGCGGCAATCTCTGGGCGCTTCGACAGCGCGCCAAGAAACTTGTACGTATTCGCCGTCAGAAAATTCAGGTTGCCGCTGCCGGAGCGGTCCTCCAGCACCATGCTCACGCCGCCGGAGCTTCCCAGGCCGGGGATCGCAGGAGGTGGAAAGGAGAACGCGAGACCCTCTTTGACGCCACCAAGTTGCTTCGCGAGATTCTGTTGGATCACGGCGAATTGCTGGTCGGCGCTCTTACGCTGGTCCCAATCCTTGAGCGTGACGAAGTAGAAGGCGTGGTACGTGTCCTGGGTGAAGCTCAGAAGGCTGAAGCCGATGACCGAGGTCACGCTCTCCACCCCGGGAACCTTATGCAGCGCGTTCTCTACATCCCGCGAGGCCTCGGAAGTGCGCTGAAGTGATGTTCCCTGCGGAAGTTGCAATGCTACGAATGCGTATCCTTGGTCTTCTGTAGGAAGGAAGCCGCCGGGAAGTTTTGCACCCAACAAAACAACAAACACGCTGAGAATCAGGATAATCACAACGCCTACGATTGACTTACGCACCAGCCATCCCGAGGCGCTGACATAGCCATCCGTTGTGCGCCTGAATACGCGATTGAACCAGTCGAAGAATCGTGCCAGGAGGCCTCTGGACTTTGTCTTCGGCTTCAGCAGCAAGGCGCAAAGTGCAGGGCTAAGCGTGAGAGCGTTGAATGCCGAGAACAATACCGAGATCGCAATCGTGACCGCGAACTGCTGGTAGAGACGTCCCGTGATGCCGGGGATAAAGGCTGTCGGAATGAACACGGCCGCAAGGATGAGCGCGATCGCGATGACCGGGCTCGCCACCTGTTCCATCGCGGCATAGGACGCATCAAGCGGCGTCATGCCCTCTTCGATGTGGTGCTCGACGGCTTCGACCACAACGATCGCATCGTCGACGACCAGGCCAATCGCGAGCACCAGTCCGAAGAGCGACAGCGTATTGATGGAGAAGCCCAGCAGCGGAAACACCATGAAGGTGCCGATGAGCGACACGGGCACAGCGAGCAGTGGAATAAGCGTCGCGCGCCAGCCCTGCAGAAAGATGTAGACGACCAGGATAACCAGTGCCAGAGCGATGAAAAGCGTTACAAGAATCTCGTGAATGCCGGCGTTGACGGCCGCCGTAGTATCGAGCGCAACGTGATACGCCATGTCGGGCGGAAAGCTCTTGGTAAGTAGATCCATCTCCGCGCGAACATTCTTCGCGGTTTCTACAGCGTTCGTGCCGGGCAGTTGATAGATGGCCATGACGGCCGCGGGCTTGCCCTCGAAGCGGCCGTTGAGGTTGTAGGTTTGGGCGCCCAGTTCGATGCGAGCGACATCCTTGAGGTGCAGAATGGAGCCGTCGGGATTGGCGCGAAGAATGATATTGCCGAATTCTTCCGCGGTGATGAGACGTCCCTGCGTGAGCACCGTGTAGGTGAACTGTTGACCGCCGGGAACGGGTTCGCCGCCAATCTGGCCAGCAGGATTTACGGTGTTCTGCGCTTGCAGTGCAGCGCTGATCTGCGGGATGGTCACGCCGAGCTTGGCCAGCTGGTCCGGCTTGACCCAGATGCGCAATGCATATTGGCCGGCGCCAAAGACCTGGATACGCGAGACGCCCTTGACGCGGGTTACCTGGTCCACCAGGTTGATGTAAGCGTAGTTGGCCAGGAACGTTCCATCGTATGTGGCGTTTGGCGAAGAAATGGCCAGCAGCATCAGCGGCGAAGTGAGAGACTTGTTCACGGTGAGGCCGGCAACGGTGACCTCAGCGGGCAACTGGCTCTGCGCCTGGTCGACGCGCAGCTGCGAAAGAATCTGGTCGGTATCGGCGTTGGTCGCCACGTCGAAGTCGACAGTGAGCTGGGTGAGGCCATTGCTGGCGTTGGTCGACTGCATGTAGTTCATGTTGTCGACGCCATTCATCTGCTGCTCGATCGGCGTGGCAACCGCCTGCTCGAGCGTCTTTGCGTCCGCTCCAGGGTAGGTCGCCTGCACCAGAATTTCGGGCGGCACAATGTTAGGGAATTGCGCCGTTGGCAGGCTTAGCAGCGAGACAAGGCCGCCAATCACCATGAGAATGGCAATCACCATGGCCACAATCGGCCGGCGTATGAAGAACTTCGAAATCATAGGTTAGTTCCCCTGCGCGTTCTGCCCAACAGCTGCGGGAGCAGGTGAATTATCCGCTTGAGGCACGACCTTCATGCCGTCCTTCACCTTCTCATTGCCTGCGGTGACCACTTGGTCGCCGGCACTCAAGCCGCTGGAGATCACGATGTTCGGGCCAACCTGCGTTCCTAGTTGAACCGTGCGAATATGCGCTACGTTATCGGCTCCAACGATGATGACTTGGTTCATGCCTTGCATCTCTGACACGGCTCGTTGCGGAACAACTACTGCGTTATGCAGAACGGTGGTCTCGGCGGAGACACGTCCGAACTGACCAGGCCTCAAGAGGTTTCCAGGATTTGCGAACTGCGCTGCTATCCGAATGCTGCCCGTTTGGCCGCTCACCGCCCGGTCGACAAAGATGATACGACCCGTCTGCGGAAACACCTGGTTATTTGCCAGCTTCAATTTCAGCGGAATCACGTTCCCGCTGCGCAGAAGGTCTGCTTTGCCGAGCTGCTTTGCCTGCGCGGACAGCGTGAGATACTCTTGCTCGCTGATGTAGAAGTAGACCTTGATCGGACTGAGTTGCGATACCGACGTGAGTACGGAACTCGTGCTCACGAGATTACCAACCTGCAGCGCCGCTTGTCCGGCAACGCCGTCGATGAGCGACCGAACCTTCGTGAATCCAACATTCAGGTCGGCCGCTTCCACGGAGGCTTGAGCGTTGGCTACAGCGGCTTTGTACGCAGCCTGGGTCTGAATGTCGTTGTCGAGCTGGCTTTGTGCAATCGCATGCGCCTCCGCCAGTGGCGTGTCTCGACGCACATTGATGCCGGCCAGTTCGTATTGAGCTTGCGCCTGCGCCAGGCTGGCCTTCGCCTGATCGAGAACCGCCTGAAGCGGTCGCGGGTCGATCTCAAATAAGACCTGCCCCTTGTGGACCTCGCTGCCTTCCTTGTAATCCTGTCGAATGAGGTAGCCGGAGACTTGCGGCTGGATCTGTGCATTCACGAAGCCATCCGTGGTTGCGACCCATTCACCTGTGAGGGGTACATCCTGTTGACTGGCGGTGCTCACCTGCACGGGCAACGGTCCGAAGCCCGCTGCTCCGGCAGGAGGTCCCTGGCTCTTGCATCCGCCCAGAAATCCTACGCAACTTGCAGATAATAAAGTGGCAAGTGGGACCACGCTTTGCACGGTCTTGCGGAACGTCATAGATTCGGACCTCAATTGAGTTTCACTTGATCGAATGCGCGTAAGGTGGAAAATATACACGTGTGTATATTATGCTGAGACCACGAGGAACGATTCAAAAAATGTCTCGGCCCAGGCAAACGTCGCATCGCAAACGCACCCAGGCCTTGGACACAAGCCTCGCGTCGCGCTCGCAACAAGCGATGAAGTCTGAGCGCACGCGCTCGGAGTTGCTGCGTGCCGCCGAAGTGATCTTTGCTCGTGACGGCTTTGAAGCGTCTCGCATTGAGGATATTGCGGCGGAGGCCGGCCGTAGTCGCGGCGCGTTTTATGCGAACTTTGCCAGCAAGACCGAAGTGTTTCTCGCACTGCGCAGCCTCGCCGCACGGCGCAATGCGAGAGCCCTGCGTGATCGCATCGAGAATGTGGAGGATGAACAGGAACGGTATCAGGCTATCACTCGCTATATCCTCGGACAGATATGCGATACGCAGACCCAACTTCTGCAGATTGAATTCAAACTCTTCGCCCTGCGCCATCCAACGATGCTCGCTGAGTTGGCGGAGAAACACCTGGAAGCCAGCGCCTCAGTGAATCGTCAGGAGCTTTCGGATTTGTTTCCCGGGAAAAGCAAGAACACTACTGAGATGCGCTGTAACACGCTGGCCGTTGAAGCCATCCTGGAGGGGTTTGCGCTGAATGCTCGATTCAGTCCCCAGGTGCTGGATGAATCGAGCATTCAGAAAATGATTCCGGAATTATTGGACACGATATTTCATCGCGGCTGATGATTGGTCACAGCCGGCAGATCAACAACTCCCGTTCGTAGATCATCTCAGCCGGCAAATGGTCGTGCAGCGCAAGGAATAGCTCTTCGTGGTCCATGACCTCGCGCAACCATTGTTTGCGATCGACTTTTTGCAGTTGATCGAAGCGCTCCTCCGGCATGTCGAGACCTTCCCAATTCATGTCCTCGTAGTGCGGAGTCCACCCGATCGGCGTCTCTTTGCCTTGCGCCCGGCCGCGCACGCGGTCCACAATCCATTTCAGGACGCGCATATTCTCACCGAAGCCCGGCCATAGAAACTTTCCATCCTCATCTTTGAGGAACCAGTTGACCTGGTACACGCGCGGGGTAATCGACAAATTGCGCTGCATGATGAGCCAATGCCGAAGGTAGTCGCCCATGTGGTATCCGCAGAAGGGAAGCATCGCCATCGGGTCGCGGCGAACCTTGCCGACAGCGCCTTCTGCCGCAGCTGTGGTCTCGGAACCCATCGTAGCGCCAAGATAAATCCCCGACGACCAATTGAACGCCTGAACCACCAGCGGGATAGCAGAAGCGCGGCGTCCGCCAAACAGGAAGGCAGCGATCGGCACACCGTTAGGTGATTCTGAGGCTTCCACATCAAACGAAGGACACTGTGTTGCCGGAGCCGTGAAGCGTCCATTCGGGTGAGCCGCCGGCCTGCCGGTCTCGCGACCAATCTCCGGCGTCCAACGCTCGCCACGCCAATCTATGCACTCAGCGGGTGGCTCGTCGGTCATGCCTTCCCACCAGACGCCGCCTTCCGGCGTTACCGCGACGTTGGTGAAGATGGTATTGCGGCTCAGCGTCGCCATGGCATTGGGGTTTGTCTTGGCGCTCGTTCCCGGAGCGACACCGAAGAAACCAGCCTCAGGATTGATTGCACGCATTTGTCCGGTCTCGTCTGGCTTGATCCAGGCGATATCGTCGCCAACGGTCCAGATCTTCCATCCTTCGAATCCCTTAGGCGGAATCATCATGGCAAAGTTCGTCTTGCCGCAGGCGGAAGGAAACGCAGCCGCTACATAGGTCTTTTCGCCGCCCGGAGATTCCAGACCAACGATCAGCATATGTTCCGCCATCCATCCTTCATCACGCGCGATGTTGGAAGCAATGCGCAGTGCGAAGCACTTTTTGCCGAGCAGAGCATTGCCGCCGTAGCCCGAACCGTAGCTCCAAATCTCGCGTGTCTCCGGGAAATGCACAATGTACTTCGTATCGCTCTGCGGCCACGGCACATCCTGCTGCCCGGGTGCCAGCGGCGCACCCACCGAGTGCATGCAAGGCACAACCCGGTGAATATCCTTGTCGATTTCCTGAAAGACCGGCAGGCCCACCCTCGCCATGATCCGCATATTCACCACGGCATAAGCCGAGTCCGTTAGCTGCACGCCGATACGCGACATCGGCGATCCGATCGGTCCCATGGAATACGGCAGAACATACATCGTCCGCCCGCGCATCGAACCTCGAAAGAGATCCTTGAGTTTCTTTCGCATCACATAAGGAGCTTCCCAGTTATTCGTCGGCCCCGCATCGTCCTTGGAAAGCGAACAGATGAACGTCCGATCTTCCACGCGCGCTACATCGTTCGGCGACGAGCGGGCTGCGTAACATCCTGGCCAAAGTTTCTCGTTGAGCTTGGTAAAGGTGCCAGCGTCCACCAGCTGCTGGCAAAGATATTCATTCTCCTCCGCCGACCCGTCGATCCAGTGGATGGCCGCCGGTTGCGTCAGGCTGGCCATCTTCTCCACCCAACGGATTAGATGAACATTGGTCGATAGAACACGTGTCGAAGTAGCATGTGCGGCCGTCGTTCCAGATACTGTAGCCATGATTGCCTCCAAGGATTACGCGGGTCGGATGCTCCCAAAAATTCGCGCCAGAGTTCCATCCACTCATTGGGCTTCTGAAGTCTAATCATAGTAGTTATGGAACGTACACCTTGTGACACCCGGTCGAGGTGGCTGCGATAACCGGCTACGTTGACCGGATCTCGCACCGCCATGAACGACCGTCCAACGCCTGTTCCTTGAGAACATTGCAAGGGCTACACGTTTGCCGGTACACTCATTGAGGACGCGACGGGATATCCGCCTTCGGAGAGCTGCTCGGTCCAAAATCACTTGCCATGGCGAACGGCATCTTCATGCCACTCCAGATGCCTGGTTCCTGCGATATGGCCGCATTCAAGGCCCTTGTCGTGGCATTGCAAGTGATTGAGCCTCAATGGCTTACAGCGGAGAGTTGGCAGAGCCCGGTTGAATGCACCTGACTCGAAATCAGACATAGTCGCAAGGCTATCGGGGGTTCGAATCCCTCACTCTCCGCCATATTCTTCTAACTCAATGACTTGCCACGCCTCCAAGGAATATTAGGCTGTAGCCGCTGGCTGGATCGCTGAAGTACGTGCGATAGGCGCGTCGGAACCTCATGGATGCAGCGCAGCAAATTTCTCGAATTTCTCAGAGACCAAAGCGCTCAAGGCAAGCAGGGCAGCATCGCTTCCCATCGGGCCAATCAGTTGGATCCCACCAGCGGGAGCGCCGGCGCGATGCATTGGCAACACGACCATGGGCAGTCCCGCCAGGCTGATCGGCGTCGTGTAGCGAAGAATGCGCGGACGTGTCGCGCTATGGTCCAGGCCTGCAGCGAGGGACGACATCGGCGCACAGGGAAACAACAGATAGTCAAAGCTCTCGAACAGCGCGTAGGTCGACGCCCTGAACTCGCCAAGCCGCTGATGAAGCTGCGCAAGCTCGGCAGACGAGATGGATGCACCCCACGCGAGCCGCTCTGCAATCGCCGGCTCGAAATGATCGAAGTAGCCCTTGTGTAACGCTGCCGCTTCGCTCGACTGGATCGGAGCATAAATCGACATTGCCTCAGACCAGAATGGCGCGTCGAAGCTTCTAACACTCGCATAAAGTTCCTGAAACTGTGACTGCCAGTGTTGAAGCGTTGCCTGCACATCTGCATCACAGTCCTCGATCAAAGTTGAATCGGGCGTTCCAATGCGTAGTCCGTCGATGGCAGGAGCCTTCGTGAACGGAAGATCGAACAAAGCATGGCCAAGCAGCGGACCATCCCCTAGATCGCGATAAAGCCACCCTAGCGTATCGAAGCTGCCTGCCAGGTGATATCCCCCGCGCCAGAGGTTTTCTGTATTGAGCGTGATGGACGATCGATAGCCGGCAACGCCGCACAATGCAGCCGGAACCCGAATCGAGCCGCCCGTATCCGTTCCGATGGCTGCCAGCGCGGAACCCTCCTGCACACTGGCCGCCGCACCGCTCGACGATCCGCCGGTCAGCACGGCTGCATTGTTCGGTTGCACGCAGTCGCCAAAGTCCCAATTCTCTCCCGTAATGCCGTATGCCAGCTGATGCAGATGCGTCTTGCCGGTGACCACGGCGCCGGCGCGTCGAAGCTTTTCAGCGACCCAGCTATCGGATGTGGCGATGCCATGATAATCGCGATAGAAAGCAGAGCCGCAGGAAGTGGCGAAACCTGTTAGATCGAAGCAGTCTTTGAGCGCAACCGGAACTCCCCAAAGTGGCTGGACGCTGATCTCGGTTCTGGTTAGCCTGCGGGCCTCATTGCGCGACCACTCTTCATCCCGAGACAGGTAGACGTTGTTGCTGGCATTGCTGTTTGCTCGAGCCAGCGCGTTCTCGAGCACGATCTCGGGGCTAATCTCGCCGCGGCAATACATCTGCCGAAGTTCCGCGATCGAGGATGTCACATCAGCCATGGTCGAATTCTACCCGGTCACGTTTTACTTGCTAGTCTGCAGTCCAACGGCTGAAATTCGACGGATTTCGGCTACTATTACCGCATGACCCATACAAGCCGGTCTCTGGTGGCACTTCTGGTGCTATGCGGGATGACTGTATGTACGGCCGCCATCGAGACGGAACATCGCCTCGCGTTGCAGACAGCGCGCCATGCACCCAGCGATCTGGAAGTGGGTGGATCGCTACAGGGTGTTCCGCAAGGTCAAACGCGATTCGTCACTTACAAGTCCCTGCTCTCTCTGCCCCAGGAATCCTACACCGTCACCGACGACCCAAACTTCGGGACGACCGTGCAAATCAGCGGCGTCTCCCTGACGAAATTACCCGCCTGGCTCGGCGCGCAGAACGGAGCAACGATGACCATCGCCATCTCTGACGACAAGTACGCCGCGCACTATCCAGCCTCCTATGGCCGTGCACATCACCCGCTGCTGGTCCTCAAAGTCAACGGCCGGCAACCGGATCACTGGCCCCTGGGAGTCGATCGGCAGTCCTTGGGCCCGTACATGGTGTCCCATCCCAGCTTCAAACCATCCTTCCGAGTTCTGTCGCACGATGATGAGGCGCAGGTTCCATGGGGAGTTGTGCGCCTCGATCTACGCCGTGAACGAACGGTCTATGCACCCATCGAGCCGCGAGGCGCAGCTGTCAACGATCCCGTCGTGCAACAGGGCTACGCGATCGCTCGCCAAGATTGTTTTCGCTGCCACAGTCGCTCAGGAGAAGGTGGTCAGAAATCCAAGTTGCTATGGGGCGACCTGGCGCAAGAGGCGGTGATGAATCCAACTCAATTTGATGCCTACGTCCGTCACCCGAAGTACATCGATTCGCAATCGCAGATGGCCGCCAGTTCACAGTATGACGACACCACTCTCAATGCATTGCGACGCTATTTCGCGAGCTTTCAGGAGGCCCCCCGATGATCGCAATTCGTGCCTGCAAGATGTTGCTGGTCGCCGCGATGGCCTTCTTCTTCACTCTCGTCGCATTCAATAACCTGACGGACTTCGACTCCAACTATCAATTCGCCCGGCATGTCCTGATGATGGACTCAACTTTCCCTGGAAACAACGCCATGTGGAGAGCTATTCGCGCACCCTGGATTCACGTTGCGTTCTATCTCAGCATCATCGCGTGGGAGATCCTCAACGCGACTCTCAGCTGGTGGGGAAGCATTGCCCTCTTCCGCGCCCTCCGCAGCACGCAACCGGAGTTCCAGCGTGCCAAGCAGGTGGGCGTGGTGGCGCTGACCTCCGGAATGCTTCAATGGTTCATCGCGTTCGTGTGCGTTGGTGGCGAGTGGTTCCTGATGTGGCAATCGAAGCTCTGGAATGGCCAGGATGCCGCTTTCCGAATGTTCGCCGTCGAGGCTCTGATCCTGGTGATCTTGCTTCTCCCTGACTAGCGCTGTTGCGAATCGGCGCTTCTCGTTAGCATGCCGGCGCATTCGAGAGGCGGCTCAGCAAGTGGTAGGCCTCATTGATCGCAGCCATCTGTTTTGTAGCGAACGCGCGTACCGGCTCGTCGCTCTGCTCGAGGCGGTCAGGATGCCACTCGCTGACCATCCGCCGATACGCCGCCTTGATTTGCGTTGCCGTGCCGTCCTCGGTCACACAAAGAACTTCACATGCGCGCTGATACGTCATCGAAGCTGACGCCCCTGTGTCATACGCGTGTCTTTTATAAGCTGCTGAATCCTGCGTCGGACTTTGATCCTCGTTACGCGAGACCAACCTTTCCGAAGGAGCGCGCAACCACCCTGCAGAATAGGCGTTCATCGAATCAGCGGGATAGGTATTAACGGGATGATCGCCCATCCAGCTATTCGCCGGTGAAAAGAAAAAACTGCCGAGCGTACTCAAACCTGCAAAGGTGACGCCGTTGTCATTTTGCGTAGCCCAATCCCACTTGCGCCGTTGCGTTGCCGCGGTCATCGGTTGGCCGGACGCCCAGCTCTCTTCAAGAAAGCTCGCCTCCAGCTCACAATCCTCGCCAAGCAACTCTCGAATCTGGCTCGCCATGCGTGATGGGCTTGCAGATCCAAGCAACGTCTCTGCCGGCTCCCCTCCGCAAAACGAAGCCGCCGTCAAATAGGAGCTGTCCTCGGCATACCATTGATCGTTCATCGCTCACCGCCGCACGCACCCTTGCGGATGCAGAGCAGCTATCGGCAGCAGGTGAAAGTTTTTCTATAGGAGAAGGGGAGTGGCCATTGGTTTCAACCCATGAAATCATGATGCCCCCGATAAATCCGGCCCTCCCCACCTACGCCCACCCTCGCAAAGGATCCGCCGGTAAGCGCAGGACTTATACTATCGTTGTGTTAGGTTGACTTTCGTGGAGTCCAGGCCACCGCATGCCAAGTGAGCAATCTTCATTGGGTCCTAGGATGCAATCCTTGCATGCGCGTCCCGTCTTGGAGGCAGTAATCGACTTTCATCCTGCCAGTCATCGGCCTCTCCCCGGCCATTCAGCCCGATCGACCTCTGCCTTGCGCGTGAAACGACCGCTCCGCCGCACGCTGTTGGTTGCTACTTCCGCAATAGGTATATTCGCGACGTCGATGCTCGCGCAGAGCGGTCAGCCCATCCCATCACACCACGAGGTTGCTGCTGCGTCCGCCAGCACAGCAGGCTCCCCCTACATTCCCGTCGACAGTTGGATCTACTCAGCTGCCCTGCGCCTCTACTACCTCGGCTATCTTCCAACCGCGTACCTCGGCCTTCGTCCCTGGACACGCGCTTCGCTCGCTCACATGCTCAGCCTTTCTCAGGAGTCGCTACAGTCAACGTATGCGCCGGCTGAGGCCGTCGAAATCAACGCCCGCCTCCGCAGGGAACTGGCCCCCGAACTGGCCGGCGATCGCGCGCCCTCTTTGCGTGCAGCGAGCGCCTATACCCGCTTCCGTGAGATCAACGGCGAGGTCCTGGGTGACAGCTTTCACCTCGGCCAAACCATCGTCAACGACTACGGCCGTCCCAATGAGCCCGGCTTCAACAACCTCACCGGCGTGAGCGCAGAAGCGCAAGGCGGAAGATTCAGCCTCATCGTCCGCGCCGAGTATCAACACGCTCCGTCTGCGATGGGCTACTCTCCGTCTGTCGCTGCACAGCTCGCCGCCATCGATCAAACCCCAGACGTCCCTCAAACGACCATCCCTGAAGGCGTAATCCCCGCTCAAGACACCGTCCAGATTTTGGAGGCGAATGCCTCCGTCCATCTACTGGGCCATGAAATCTCCTTCGGCAGAAGTGATCAATGGCAAAGTCCAGCGCTTGGCGCCAGTATGGGCTGGTCCAATAACGCGCAGGACATCTACAGCTTTCGGATCAACCGGGTAGAGCCGCTCTATATCCCCGGCCTCTCCCGCTACGTGGGCCTCTTTCGCTATGACTTCATGGTAGGGATTTTGCAAGGGCACCAATTCCCCAGCGATCCCTGGATCCATATGGAAAAGATCAGCATGAAGGTGGTCCCCGATCTTGAGATTGGCTTCATGCGCTCGGTCATATGGGGTGGGCATGGACAAAAGTGCGCGGTGCCGCCGGAGCCAGACTCCATCGTGCCTACCTGCAATGTTCCCATCACGATTGGCACATTTCTTCGCAGCTTTTTCAGCGTCACCGCTGCACAACCCGACGTCAAGTTTTCAAGACAGAATCCCGGCGCGCGCTTCAGCACTTTCGACTTGACCTGGCGAACACCGTGGGACAATCACCTCGTCACCCTCTACATGGATTCGTTCGCCCACGACAATGTCTTCCCCATCAGCAACCTTGGACGGTCCGGCGTGCGCCCAGGCATTTACATCGCGCGCTTACCCGGCTTGCCACGAGTGGACTTCCGCGCCGAAGGAGTGACCACCAACGTGCATGATCCAGGAAGCACTCAAGGCCACCTTCTGCTCTGGGAAAATGTTCAGGTCCAGGGCTACACCAACAAGGGATACATTCTCGGGGACTGGATTGGACGCGAGGGCACTGGCGGCCAGGCCTGGTTGACCTGGCACCTTCGCCCGGATCAGCAGATTCAACTGCAATATCGTCAAGCCAAGGCAGCAGACGATTTCATCCCCGGAGGCACCACCCAGAACGACCTCTCCGCCGACGTCGTATTACGTCCCTTGCGCAACTTCGAGATCAAGGCGAACGTGCAAGGCGAACTATGGAAGGCGCCCCTCATCGCCCCGGGGCAACAGCATAATGTCGTGGGAACTGTTCAACTGACCTACTTCCTGCATAAGGAATAGGCCTTCGGAGCGGACTCGGACCAAGATCAGGAACAGGAAAGTGCGCTGGCGGTACTATGCGCCTCGCGATTCAGGCTGACTGCCGAACCTCTTGCCCAGAAAAATCCGAATTCTCCGCTGCGTTGAGCGTCTTCGAAGAGTTCATCTCGATGCTCGTTCTGGTCTTGAGAAAACGCACGGACTCAGTTGAGAAGGTACGTCTCGACCGATTGCTGAGCTTGAAGACGGTGTGCATGAGAATTTTGAGATCGGTTGCAAACCCGGTCGTCTCGATGTACTTGATATCCAGCTTGCACTTCTCAGGATTGAGGACCGTCACAACATAGCGTTCAACGAGTTCTTCCGGAACGCCTGCAAGTAAACCTTCCTCGTGAGAGAACTCAATCGTCGCAGCTCCGGTAATCCCGGGACGGCACAGCATGCAAAGATTCTCATGTTGAGCGATCTTTGGCCGAGGCCCAACGAAGCTCATCTCACCACGAACTACATTGATGAGCTGCGGCAACTCATCCAACTTCAGGCGGCGAAGTAGAGCCCCGATCTTCGTCATCCTCGAATCACCATGCCTCGTGACCGTCGGCCCTGCGTTCAGAAGCTCGCGGCGGTTTTCCATTGTCCGGAACTTGAAGATCACAAACGTCCGTTGGTGCAACCCAACCCGCTCCTGGCGAAACAAGGCCGGTCCTTGCGACGTAAATTTAATCAACCACGCAATCAACAACATCAACGGCGAAAAAACGATCAGGGCAATTACACTCAGCACCAGATCGAAGCAGCGCTTACGCTTCGACATGCACCAATCACTCACGTAACGGGGGCAAAATATAGGCTCTGCATAAGCCTTCTCCCATCGATGCCCCTCGAACGACTCGGAAAGTTTCTTTTCGGACTTTGAGATACGTTCGTCTTCGACCCGCGATTTTGCCATTAAAACTGCCCATCCCTTTTTCATCGGTTGTTAGCCGTAAGACTCTGCCTGGGTGCGATGAGTGCAAGACGTTCTAGATATAGTACATGAGCCTCCGATCGATTTCAGTGACCCACTTGCGCGAAATCGATTGTCGCGATGAAATTTTTGTCATGCCCCTGTCATGTCTCTACGAGTGCGAATTCAGGGCATAGAAACATCACGCTTCGTTCTCCTGTTCTAAGAATAGACGTAGCAATCTTCATAGACGTAACAACTTGCGCGAATAGATTACATTTCGTTGAAATGTGGGAGCACATTGAGGTTCGCGCAATCTTGCCTCCGTGGGTAACCGATCTGTTCGCCCGGTCCTTCACCTTCCGCCCACCTCAAATGTTCTCATCGTCCAATGTTCAACTAGACTTCACTTCTGCGCGCGAAACGTAGCGTTTTCATGCGCTTATCTTCGCCCGCAAACACGCAAATGCGTATCCGAGCGATTGAGCGCGTAGCACTGTGTGTGATCGCGGAACGATTTGCGTGCGAAGACCTTCGTGTTCAACGATGGTTGTATATACCTTCGATACCTCAGCCATCCATCCATCCCTGTGCTTCTTGCTCCGTGTCATGAATTCCGTCCACGCTAAAATGATCCATGCAAATTTTTGACACCAGCCTGCGTGACGTAAAACGCCTTCGTCCTCAAAAATATGGGGACGAACGGGGCTGGTTCTCCGAGGTATTCAACGCTCAGACCTTCACTGCTGCAGGGCTCCCGGAGCGCTTTGTTCAGGACAACCAGTCCTTCTCCCAGAGGGGAGTGTTGCGCGGTCTTCACTATCAGCTTCTGCAGCCGCAGGGTAAGTTGATTCGCTCGCTCTCAGGACACATATGGGATGTCGCCGTGGACCTCCGCCCCAACTCACCGGACTTCGGCAAATGGGCGGGGTTTCACCTGCGCGGGGAAGATATCGAGTTCCTTTGGATTCCCCAAGGCTTTGCGCATGGCTTCGTCGTTCTCTCTGAGAGCGCCAATGTGCTGTACAAAACCACTGATTTCTATTGCCCTGCGGGAGAACGCTGTGTGCTCTGGAATGACCCCACCCTGAACATCGCGTGGCCGCTCGAGGGCATCGAAGAACCTTTGATTTCAGCGAAGGATGCTAAAGGAACTTTCTTGCAGGACGCTGAACTTCCTGCGCCTTTCGACCTGCAGCAGACTATCGCGTGACCCGCACAACTCGCTAAGTACCTTTGCTCTCAGCGCGTACGTGTCTCTGCAAGTACTTCTTCCATCACTTGGTGTGTAGCGGACTGCCAGTCCGGCATCTCAAACTCCAGCCCGCGCGCGAGCTTCTCGCAGTTCAGCCGCGAGTTCTTCGGGCGCACCGCAGGCGTGGGATAGGCGCTCGATGGAATCGGCACCAGCTTCGCCAGCGTCTTCTCCTGCATCGCCTCCCGCGCAACCTGTAAAAAACGACAGGCAAATCCAAACCAAGTCGTATACCCGGTACTGGAGGCGTGGTAAATCCCGCCGATTGGCCTCACCGCCTCATCCAGGCCGCTGTCATTGAGCTTCGTTCGATCTTCCACGCGTCGAATCGTATGCACGACCAGGCGTGCAAGCGTCCTCGACCAGGTGGGCGACCCAACCTGGTCGTCGACGATCTTCAACTCATCGCGCTCGAGCGCCAACTGAAGGATTCGCCGCAGAAAGTTTTCTCCGCGCGCGCCAAATACCCAGCTTGTGCGAAAGATAAAGTGTGCCGCGCCACTCTCCGCAAGCGCCCTCTCCCCCGCGAGCTTTGAAGCTCCATAGACACCCAGTGGGCCCGTAGGATCATCCTCTCGCCATGGCCTCGATCCTTCTCCAGAAAACACATAGTCCGTCGAAAAATGGATGACCGCCGCTCCGATCCGCGCTGCCTCTTCGCCCAGGATTCCCGGCGCGTCGCCATTGATCGCATAGGCAACTTGCGACTCGTTCTCAGCCTTGTCCACCGCCGTGTAGGCCGCCGCGTTCACAATCCATCGCGGCTTCAGATCTCTCAACGCCGCCCGAATTGCGGCGCCGTCGGTCAGGTCAAGTTCGGCTCGCCCAAGGCTTACGACCCCTCCAAGCTCTCGCAACAGAGGCAACGACTCTCCGCCCACCTGGCCATGAGCGCCGAGAAGCAGGATCGGACCGTTGCCGATCGGCATCAGTAGAGCGTCTCCGTAAGCAGCCGCGTCAGGTACTGCCCGTACGAACTCTTTCCCAGCTTGCTTGCCAGCGCCTCCAGCTCGGAAGTCGAGACGTATCCGAGGCGGAACGCAATCTCCTCTGGACAGGCGATCTTCAAACCTTGTCGCCGCTCAATCGTCTGCACGAAGTTCGAGGCATCGAGCAGCGCTTCGTGCGTCCCTGTATCCAGCCACGCCATGCCCCGCCCCAGCAGCTCGGTGCATAGCTGACCCCGCTCCAGGTACCACCGGTTCACATCGGTAATCTCCAGCTCACCGCGCGCGGAAGGCTTCATCTGCTCGGCGACGGAAACAACCTGCGTGTCATAAAAATAAATCCCCGTTACGGCGTACCGCGACTTTGGCTTCAACGGCTTTTCTTCCAGAGAGGTCACCTTCCGGTCGGCATCAAACGCAACCACGCCATACCGTTCCGGGTCGGTGACAGCGTAGGCAAATACCGTCGCCCCTTCGGGGCGCGAAACCGCCTGTTGCATCGCCTTCACAAAGTCGTGACCGAAGAAGATGTTGTCTCCCAACGCCAGGCAGCAGCCCTCCCCATCAAGAAACTTCTTGCCAATCAGAAATGCCTGCGCGATGCCATCAGGAGATGGCTGCACCGCATACTGTATCCGAATACCCCATTGTTCTCCCGATTTCAGCAGCGCCTCAAATCGCGGCGTATCCTGCGGCGTCGAGATAATCAAAATCTCCCGAATACCCGCGAGCATCAGCGTCGTCAGCGGGTAATAAATCATCGGCTTATCGTAGATCGGTAAAAGTTGCTTCGAAACCGCTTGCGTCACTGGATGCAAACGCGTTCCCGAACCACCCGCGAGGATAATCCCCTTCATCAGCCCTCCGCCTTTTGCTTACGGTCAGTGTAGTTCGTCGCTACCCACTCCTGATAGGCCGCCCCCGTCACCGACGCGATCCACTCCGCATTCGACAGGTACCACTGAATCGTCTTGCGCATGCCTGTCTCGAAACTTTCCTCGGGCTTCCACCGCAACTCCCGCTCAATCTTTCTCGCATCAATCGCGTAGCGTCGATCATGGCCTGGCCTGTCTTTCACGTACGTGATCAGCTGCGCATGCGGCTTGTAGGGCGAATCCGGCACCAGCTCATCCAGTAGCGCACAGATCGTTCTCACTACCTCCAGGTTGCTGCGCTGGTTATTCCCCCCGATGTTGTAGGTTTCCCCAACCACACCCTTCTCGAGCACCTCAACGATCGCCTTGCAATGGTCCGCCACAAAAAGCCAGTCGCGCACCTGCATCCCATCGCCGTAGATCGGAAGCGGCTTGCCCGTCAGGGCATGCGTGATGATCAACGGAATCAACTTCTCAGGGAACTGATACGGCCCATAGTTATTCGAGCAATTCGTAATCAACACCGGAAGCTTGTAGGTATGAAACCACGCGCGCCCCAGGAAATCGGAAGCCGCCTTCGAAGCAGCATACGGGCTGTTCGGCGCATACGGCGTCGTCTCCGAGAACGCCGGATCAGTGGGCCCGAGCGTCCCGTACACCTCGTCAGTGGAGACATGGACGAACCGAAACACCTCTCGCTCCTCGTCGCTAAGAGTCGACACGTAGGCGCGTGCCGCCTGCAGCAAGGTAAACGTGCCATCGATATTTGTCTTGAGAAACGCGTCCGGCCCCATAATGGACCGATCGACATGACTCTCAGCGGCGAAGTGAACGATCGCGCGAGGTCGATGCTCAGCAAGCGTTTTGGCCATCAAATCGGCATCACAGATGTTCCCATGCACGAATACATGGTCCGGATTGCCCTGAAGCGAATCCAGATTGCGCAGGTTGCTGGCATACGTCAACGCATCCACGTTTACGGCGCGTCCCTTACCCGACCCAACCCAATGCAACACAAAGTTGGAACCAATGAAGCCGGCGCCGCCTGTAACGAATATGCCTGTACGTAGCATTCAAATCCGCCTGCCCCTCGCTAGGGGTCTGCTCGATCGCTTGAATAGTTCGTTGTTTAGTGTAGCAGCGCTCCTGTGACCGAGGTGGTTCGCCTCCCCTGAGTAGCTCTTCCCACCTAGAACTGCGGCTCATCTACCGCTGGGGTCAAACTCTAACTAATTCAGGTAACATCAGGCTGGAGCTGAATCTGAAGTCCCCATCTGAGCCGAGCATCACGATCCGAACCGAGCGGAGCAGTCTATGCCAACCCTAGAAGGTATAGTTTTCATACCGACTGCTCTGTATTTCTTTGTTTTCTATCCCTATCTCCTCTTTCCACTTCTGGTTGTTTCGACCGCCTTCCAGGGGTCTTCTGTGGTGTCGTCGGGATCGCTCGGAATTCAACCCTATTATGTGATTGCCCCCCTATTCGTAATTCGGTTCCTTTGCTGCAAGGTTCGCAGCTGGGGTAATCTCGTGCGGCAGTATTCGTTTGTTCGGCTCTGGCTCCTGTTTGCGATTGTCGCGGTCAGCACGGCTGCTGTACTCCCCTTCCTGTTTCACGGCCTCCCCGTATTCGGTCCCGAACAGACCATCGACGAAAATTTCATAACCCCGACGAACCTTCATTTTCAGTTCACAAATGTCATCCAATCCGTATATTTGATCCTTAATGTGCTGGTTGTGATCGCAGCGGCCAAAGAAGGTCTTCATGTGCCATCTGCCCACAAGGCGTTTAAATGGTTTGCGTATATCGTGTTTTCTGTTGTGCTCCTCCAAGTCCTGTTTTTGCGGTTCGGTCTTCCGTTTCCTGAAAAGCTTCTGGTTAACAATCCTGGCTACGCATTAGCGCAGGTGAACGCAGACCAGGTAAGGCCGGCAGGGTCTTTCACCGAGCCGTCGACGGCTGGCGCGGTGCTGGCCGCTATCCTCGCTGCATTTCTTTGGAAGTACTTCGAAGGGAAAAGCGGCATCGCACGCTGTTTGTTGCCAGCTGCGGCTTGTCTCCTGGTCGCCTCGTCATCCTCGCTACTTGCGGTATGTATTGCCACCGGCATTCTGGTTCTGACGCATCCCGTTCTCCGACTTCCATGGTTTATCAAGATCACAACGCTGAAGCGCCAATCTGTTTTTTTTGCGCTGCTGCTAGGCTTAACCTTCCTTATGTTCATTCCGAGCATAAGGTCTATACTCCTCGCGCAAACCGTGGAGAAGTCTGCATCAAACTCCGCACTGGTTCGATTCGGCGCTGATGCCTTTTCGCTTCAAATCGCATATCGGACGTATGGCTTAGGCACAGGTCTCGGCAGCAACCGTCCGTCCAGCCTCCTGGTCTCGCTTCTGAGTCAAGTTGGCATCGTAGGGCTCGTGCTCTTTATCGCAGCCTGTGCGGCCACGCTTCGTGGACTTCCAAAGGAGCATCGCTGGATAGGAATCGCTGGTCTAACCCTGATCTTAGCTATGGGATTTGGAGAGCCTGATCTTTCGTTTCCACCTCTGTGGACCATGCTTGCTCTCGCGGCGCAAAGCAGGGCCTCCGAACGGCAGCAGAGCCTTATGTCGCCGCGGCAACTTCCTGAAGCAGACTCCATGTCTCCGCTGCTGTCCGGGCCCAGCTAAACTCATGTGCGCGAATGCAGCCACGTGCTTTCCAGTCGCTCCGGGCTTCATCGCTTTCAAATACAAGATCGATACTATCTGCGATACTCTGCGGATCTCCCGGCTCGCAATAGAGCGCCGCACTGCCACATGTTTCGCGCAATGCTTCTATATTCGAAGCGACAACTGGACAGTTGCATGCCATCGCTTCGAGTGGTGGAAGCCCGAACCCTTCATAGAAAGATGGGAAGACAAAACACCCAGCACCTTCGTAGAGGGCACGAAGCTCCGCGTCGGTCACGCGGCCAAGTTGGATGACCGTAGCTGGTATCGCCATCGTCTTCCCAAATACCTCCGGGTTCACATCTCCTGCAATAGCAAGCCGTATTTGAGAGTTTCGGAGTAGGGAAGTAGCTTTGATAACTCCCTGGAAATTCTTGTTTGGGTTGTGGGAGCTGACCGCCAGGACATATGGAATGTTCTTAAGTCCATGCTTCTCCAGAACTGTCTGGTCAGGTTGCACCGCAAGAATATGGTTCGAGCCTAGCGGCGTAACCACAATGTTCGATAAAGGAATACCGCACAACCGATTCAGTTCATATTTCGAGAAATCTGAAACCGTGACGATCCTCTTCGCCCTGGCGCCGAACGCTGAGAGCAGCATCCTGTACCACGTGCGATAGGCTAGAGAGTAGGCTTTGGGCGTGGCGAGTACAGCGGCGTCCGGCACCGTGACGACGTTACAGTCGTGCAGAACCGGAGCGCCTCCGCAAGGCGTAAACAGAAGTTTTCCTTTGCAATGTAGCGGTAATTCAAGCTGCTCCCAGGTCTGTCCTGTGAATCGTCCGACGTTCTTGATCGACAGAGATGAATAGTCCGGACACGAGCGGATATTCCGAGGTACAAGCACCTCTACTTGGCCGAACTCGTGAGGCGCATCGGTGAGAATCTGATCGAGTTCTCGAAGTAATTCAAATGCATATCGTTGAACGCCGGTCATTGGCTGCGACAGGAAGCGGCCGTTGATTACGATTCCCTTCAACAGCGACCCCCTTCTCATTCGAATACACTATGCTAATAGGCTATAACAAAGGTCGCGCTGTATCGTGCCAGCAATGAAACCTCGGATTTTGCATCTTGGAAAGTACTTTCCGCCCCACATGGGCGGCATGGAGACTCACCTTCAAGAGTTGGTCGATGGCACGAGCGACCGCTACGACCTCGAGGTCCTGGTAGCAAATGACTACGCGACCAGGCAAGTAGATTATGTCGGAGGAGCAAAAATCACACGCATGCCGACGTTCGGTACCGTTGCTTCCATGCCGATCACGCCGACTCTGCTATTCGATCTATCTCGGTCAGTTGTCGACCTTGTGCATGTTCACTCCCCGAACCCGGCGTCTGCATTTGCCATTGCTGTAACAGGATATCGTGGCCCGCTGGTTGTCACCCATCATAGTGACATTCTCGGGCGCAGGCATTTATACCGCGCGGCAGCTCCGTTTGTTGGAACAATGATGCAGAGAGCAGATGCCATCATTGCGACCTCCCAGCGCTATCTTGAAAGCTCTGAAGAGCTACGTCCATACAGGGAAAAGTGTCGCGTGATTCCTCTCGGCATCGGTCAGCATGCATTTGAATCCGCGCCCCCTCACGAAGAGGTACAGAGGATAAGAAATACCTTCGGGCCTCGCCTGGTGCTGGCAGTGGGACGCCTTGTGGAGTACAAAGGGTTCGCCTATCTAATACGCGCAATGGAGCATGTGGGCGCTACGCTGGTCATCATTGGATCGGGCCCGCAAGCTTCGTCTCTTTCGAGCCTGGTGAATCAACTTAACCTGCAGGACAAAGTTCATCTCGTGGGACATGTCACTGAGCTTGGTCCCTATCTCGCCGCCACCCAAATGCTTGTCATGCCGTCCGTAACTCGCGCAGAAGCCTTCGGGATGGTTCAGCTTGAGGCTATGGCGGCAGGCCTTCCGGTTGTAAACACTGACATTCCATCGGCTGTACCAGAAGTTTCTGTTCACGGAGAGACTGGATTGACCGTACTGCCTGCGGATCCGGTTGCCTTGGCCGGAGCGATCCAAACTCTCCTTGAGAACGACGAGCTGCGGATACAAATGGGAATGGCCGCACGCAAGCGCGCGCAGACGTATTTCGGTGCGGACACAATCAACGAAAGAGTCATGGAGTTATACGAAGACGTACTGAGAAAGCGCTCAAAGAGTCGTGGCTAGGAAGATGGCTGACGTACGAAATGAAAACTTGAGTTTCGCCAGGCGCTCATAGCTGTCCGGTTGCGACAAGCAATGTTTATGACGTCAGGCCGTCGCTTTACCCTCCACCCCTCAGCCGCTACTGCCCCCGTATAATAACTGTCTGAGGGGAAGAAGCGTGGCCATACCCAAAATTATTCATTACTGCTGGTTTGGTCGGCGAGAAAATCAACCTAAGTTGGTACGTGATTGCATCGCCAGCTGGGCAAAACTGGATGATTATGAAATCCATGAATGGAACGAACAGAACTTCGATCCAGGCCCAAGTCCCTATTTCGAACACATGATGGCAACGAAGCGCTACGGCTTTGCCTCTGACATTGTTCGTCTTACGGTCTTACATAGAATGGGCGGGATTTATCTGGATAGCGACGTGGAAGTCAAAAAGAAGTTCCCAGATTCAGTCCTGCAATATCAGATGTTTATGCCCTTTATGTTCGACTGCAATCTTGGAACGTCGGTGTTGGGTGCCGAGAAAAATTCTCCTCTGGTTGGTAAGTTACTTGCGCATTACCTGGATTTGAAGGATGTTGTATCTCCGAGCAACGACATCTTTACGCGGTTTTTTCTGAAGGAATTTCCAGAGTTTCGTCTGGGTAACGAGTTTCAGGTCTTACCAGGAAACGTTGCGATCTTTCCCAAAGAGTATTTCGAGTGCCCCACCTACAGCAAGGCCATGGGCTTTTCAGTTCATCATGCTCTTGGCTCCTGGTTTCGGAGGGAGAACAGCGTCAAGGGCTATCTTCGCAATAGCGCAAAGCGGGTTGTTGGCAACGTGGTCTATTCGAAATTAGCCCGATATAAAGGACTGAAGGTTTCACCTTTCTACGAAACCTATGTGCAGCATATGAAACGGGAACGATAGCGATTGTGTGCGACGCCGACGAGCCCGGGGAGTGGACAGCTCTCTATGAGGGAAGTGGTTAGCGTTACCGAAGCGCAGTGAGAGTTGGTGGGGCTGCTCCGGGCAAGTCAGCTGAAGGTCGACGACGCCTCTTCTATTGCCTGTTGTGAGGTTGTGCTTGCTCGGGAGTATGCTGTTGGCTATGGCAGATGAGCGCACTTCTCTCTCCGTCGTTTTGCAGCGGTCCATGTCGCCGAAGCTATTTCAATTTCTTCGCTCGAAAGCTTGGTACCCGCTCGTCTGCTTCCCACGTTTCGTTGTTGCACGATTTATCCGTCGCCACCCTGTTGTCCGTGGATTCGGGAGGCTTGGTGACGAGTCGGCACTTGTCCGGCAGATCCAAAATGTCAATGTCATCGAACCTACGAAGATGTGCCAAGTGATGACCCGGCATGGGAGTGATAAAGGACGTCGTGCGCATAACTACACTACGGTTTACTCGGCCCTTCTTCGTGGGAAGTTCAATCAGCCCTATCGCATTTTCGAACTGGGTTTAGGGACCAATAATCCAGAGCTCATATCGACTATGGGAATTGCGGGAACGCCCGGGGCATCCTTACGGGGATGGCGAGAAATTTTCTCGAACGCAATCATTTATGGAGCAGACATCGATCGGGAAGTCCTGTTCGAGGCAGATCGAATTACGACGTACTACTGTGATCAGCTAGACCCAGCTGCTATCGGTGAACTTTGGGCACAACCCGAACTGCAGAATGGAATGGATATAATTATTGAAGATGGATTGCACACCTTCGAGGCAAATCTTTCATTCCTTGAAGCGTCAATCCAACACGTCCGTCCCGGTGGGTTTTACGTTGTCGAAGACATTCTGACGAGTTGTAGAGGTGCTTGGTACAACCAACTCGAAAACGTCTACTCGATGAGATACCCAGACTTTGAGTTTGTTTTCGTTAGCTTGCCTAATCCAGTCAACAAGGCTGACAATAATCTCCTAATTGCGCAACGTTCTCTCACCCTTTGACAATTAACGTAGCTCGCCACATACCGATTCCTTCCAACACAGCTCGCTCTTTTGTGCGAAATGAAGTGAGGCTAAACCTTCTGAATAGAAGACCGGCTATGAAGGACAGTTGATAAAACACAAGTAGCGGAAAAGAATATATTGGTCCAACGTGAATCAGCAAAAAAAAGACCCGGTTCCTCGTACAGTAACGGTGAGTAAATGGCGAATCCTCACCGCCAGTGAGCCTTCCAACTTTATGTAACAACGTAGCTTCCGACATATAAATGAGGCTGACCCCGTTTTTCATGGCGCGGTACATAAAGTCCACGTCATCCAGATACACGAAGTAGCGTTCATCCATCAAGCCAATCTTCTCGAATACATCTTTTTTGATCAGAACGCAGCAGGTGGGAACGTAATTAATAGTTCGTGTCCGGTCGTGCTGTCCAACATCGATCTCGCTCGTACCAAAATGAGTGGCTCTGTATCCTAGCCAGGGCTGAAATTTTCCTCCGGCTGCCCAAATGCGATTCGGCTCATTGAAATACATCATCTTGGGGCAAGTCATTTCGGCGTCATACTTGGACATGCCCTCTATAAGGAGTGAAAATAAGGGCGGCTCAAACTCGGTGTCATTATTGATCAGCAAGACCGACGCGCATCCTGCCCCAATCGCGGCGCGTATCCCTTGATTGTTTGCCGCGGCTACGCCTCGATTGTCGGAATTGCTAATGAGCCTTAGCCGCTCATCACTGCTTTCATGGATGAGGCGCAAGGTGTCGTCGCTGGAAGCATTGTCGACTACGAACAGAATGAAGTCTCTGTGCGTCTGCTCAAACACGCAACGGAGAAACGGAAGAAGAACCGCACCACTGTTGTACGTAACCGTCACAACGCCAATTCGGGGTCTTAGCACCAATGGGTAACCTCAAAAGGCAAACGCCTCTTCACTAAGAATGATATATCTGCGGTATCCCATCTGCATGCTTCCGTCCGTCAGCAGATGAGTGCTCAGGTAGCCGAGAACTCGATACTGGCCAGACGCGCTGTATGCGTACAGTAGCGCGCGCTACCCCACATAGGTCGACTACTCAAATAAGGTATTCTGAGTTGAAGTCCTTACGCCAGGCAAGTTGCTGCATCTGGAGGAAGCAACAAGCGCCAACTCCCAATCATTCAACATTCTGATGAGATCTCTCCGTTTCACCATAGCAAAGAACGCAATTGCGAACCTCATACGCGGCGGAGCTTCGGCGGTCGTCGCCCTGGTGCTTCCGCACTTTCTCACGCATTCACTCGGCCCCGACCGCTTTGCTGGCTGGGCACTGATGCTGCAGTTGGCTGCGTACGCCAATTACCTCGACTTTGGCGTACAGACTGCAGTCGCGCGCTATCTTGCCGGAGCGCTGGAGAAGGGAGATCACCAACAGCGCGACCGCCTGTTTAGCAATGCATTCGCAATTCTTGCTGTAGCTGGAATGATCGCTCTGTGCGGATTGGGGATCATCGCTTGGCAGCTCCCGCATTTGTTCCGTTCCGTTCCAGCCGGCCTGGCGGGCGAGATCGGCTCCGGGGTACTGATTCTTGGCGTCGTGGCCGCCATGAATCTTCCGCTGTCAGTCTACACAGGCGTGCTGGTCGGCATGCAGCGCAATGAATTTCCGGCCATCGCGATTGCGACCAGCCGCCTCCTCGGTGCGGTCGCAGTCCTCCTGGTTGTACGTTGGACACATTCGCTGGCATGGTTGGCATTCTGTATCGGCGGGTTCAACCTCGTGGCTGGGTTGGTGCAGTGCGTGATCGTGAAGAAGTTGCTGCCGGCGCTCCGGTTCAAGTTCGCCTTCCTCGACCGCGCGACTACGGCGGAACTCATCCGCTATTGTTCTACCCTCAGTGTCTGGTCCTTCGGCATGCTCTTGGTCAGCGGTTTGGACGTGACGATCGTCGGCATGTTCGACTTCAAAGCAGTCGGCGCCTACTCGATCGCCGCGACCCTCATCATGTTTTTTACCGGGCTGAACGCTGCTGCGTTTTCGGCGATGCTGGCCCCCGTTGCCGTTCTGCAGGCGCGACAAGAGTTCGATCGTATTTCCCGCTTGGTGATTGTCACGACACGTCTCAACTCCTACTTCAGCATGGGAGTAATCGTTCTGGCATTTCTGTTCGGAGACTCATTGATAAGAGCTTGGGTCGGCTCTGCTTATTTGGCCTTGACCTTACCGGTGCTGAAGATACTGCTTATTGCACAGGCCGTCCGACTCGTGGGGAATGGCTATGGGGTAGTGTTAGT
>Ga0302325_10003459_pt1 | contig 37289 bp, 31 predicted proteins | sample Palsa_T0_2_FD_201948 | JGI IMG/M metagenome (GOLD analysis project Ga0302325, IMG submission 201948) | Peat permafrost microbial communities from Stordalen Mire near Abisko, Sweden - Palsa_T0_2 | ecosystem: Environmental > Terrestrial > Soil > Palsa > Peat permafrost | place: Sweden: Abisko...
CCAGCGAACGGGCCTGGGCGGACCAGGGGGCCGGCCCGCTCCTGGTGTTGACGAAGGACGGCGCACTCCTGGGCGGGACGGGCCTGGCGCTCGAGGAGCCTCACCGGGCCGGGACGGGCTACGTCTTCGCCAAGGACGCCTGGGGACACGGCTACGCGACGGAGGTGACGCAGGTGCTGGCGTCGCTGGCCTTTCAAATCCCGTCCCTGTCCCGGCTGGAGGCCACCTGCCACGTGGAGAATGCGCCCTCGGCGCGGGTGCTGGAGAAGGCCGGCTTTCTTCGAGAGACGCTGCTCCTCGACGCCGTCGTCTTCCCCAACTCCGGCACCACCAAGCCGGCGCACGCCTGGCGCTACGCGCGCCTGCGCACGGCGGCAGCGCTGCCTCGCTAATGGGTGGGGCCAAACCAGGAAAGAAGAAGGCCCCCCTCGAGACCTCTGGCCTAGAGTGAGCAGGATGCGCGTCCGAGTCGGGCTTGGCTGTTTGTTGGCGCTGTCCGCGTGCTCGAGGGGCTGCGCCCCGAGCAGCCCCGAAGGCCTTTCCGCGACGTACAGCTACCTCGTGACGCCGTCGGGCGAGATGTTCCGACTCCTCAAGACGGGGCCCTTCTACGGCGCTCAGCACGAGAAGCTGGGCACGATGGTTTTCTACGCCGGGGCGACGCGCGAGGTGAAGCGCATCGAGACGGACGCCGAGACGCTGGTGGCGGCCCTGGGGCCGGAAATGCAGGCCGCGGGTGAGAAGGCGCTCATGGTCGGCGTCAACGTCGGGTACGACCCGCGGAAGGCGTTCTCGCAATCGGATTCCTACAACGTGCTCTTCGCCCTGGCGGACGGCCGATGGATTCGCGTGGTGCGCAAGGGTGACGGGCCTCAGGAATTGAGCGGCGGGGGCACGACGACGCCGCCCGAGGACCCGCTCTTCCCCTTTGACGCAGAGAGGACGAAGGCCGGGGCCATCGCCGCGGCACAGTGGGTGGCGCTCCTGGATTCCCAGGACGGCGACGCGGCGGTCGCCGCGATGACGGACACCTTCCGGAGCCAAGTCACCCAGGCGCCCGGCCCCTGGCAAACCGTCCTCGCGCGGCGCAAGGGACTCGCGCCTGGCCGCAAGGAGCTCTACCGGATGCAGACCCGCCCGGCGAGCCTGACGACGCCCAACAGCAGCGTCGTCACCGTCGCCTACGAAACCCCCTCCCAGGGCGGCGGGCGCGTCCTGGAACGGGTGGCGATGGTGTGCAACCCGAAAGGCTGCCAGAGCGCGGGCTATGGCTTCCAGCCCGTCCCGGCAGGAACTGAAGGCGTCGGTGCGCAGCGCGCGCTGCCAATGGGCCGTCAGTAGCGGGGCAGCGACGGGTCGACGTCGACGGAGTAGCGGTCAATGCCGCCCGCCAGGGAGGTGGCGTCCACGCCACGGGTGGCGAGGAAGGCCGCGGCGTGAAAGCTCCGTACTCCGGAGTGGCAGTACACCACCACCGTCTTCCCCTTCAGCGCGTCCAGCTCAGCCAGGCGCTCGTTGAATTCCTGGAGGGGGATGAGAAGCGAACCTGGCAGCGCCACCAGGGCGTTCTCCTCGGGTGTGCGCACGTCGAGCAGGACCGGCCGCGGCCCGGGGCCAAGAAGCTGCTTTTGCAGCGCGGCGGGCGTCACCTCACGCACGGGCATGGGGGGCCGGAAGACGTCCCTCGACGGACTCGTCGAGGCTAGAGGGAGCGCTGTTGCCGCAGGCGGCACAGGCCGGGTCGCGGCGCAGCGTCAGCTCCTGGAAGCGCCCGGCGAGCGCGTCGTACGTCAGGAGGCGCCCCACGAGCGGCGTCCCCACGCCAAGCAACAGCTTGAGGGCCTCGGTGGCCTGAAGAAGGCCGATGACGCCGGGCAGGACGCCAAGGACGCCCGCCTCGGCGCAGGACGGCGCGAGCTCGGCCGGCGGCGCCGAGGGGTAGAGGCAGCGGTAGCACGGCCCCTGGCCGGGGAGGATGGTGGTGGCTTGGCCCTCGAAGCGAAAAATACTGCCGTGGACGAGCGGCTTCCCGAGGCGGACACAGGCGTCGTTGAGGACGTAGCGCGTCGGGAAGTTGTCACCGCCGTCGAGCACCACGTCGAAGCCCCGGAGAATGGTGTCCGCGTTGCTGGCGGTGAGACGCTCCGCAAAGCCCACCACTTCGACGTCCGGGTTGAGGGCGGTGAGCGCCTCCCGGGCGCTCTCTGTCTTGGGCTGTCCGATGCGCTCGGTGGTGTGCAGCACCTGGCGCTGGAGGTTGCTCGCGTCGACGACGTCGGCGTCGACGATGCCAATTGTCCCCACCCCGGCCGCGGCGAGGTAGAGCGCCGCCGGCGAGCCCAGCCCGCCGGCGCCGAGGATGAGCACCCGCGCCGACAACAGCTTGGCCTGCCCGGCCTCTCCCACCTCGGGCAGGGTGAGGTGCCGGCGGTAGCGGGCCTTCTGGTCCGCCCGAAGCCCGGGCTCACGCTCCGAGGGGAAGCCGGCGTCGCTCCAGCGTGCGAAGCCTCCGGCCAGCGACTGCACCTGGCCATAGCCCATCTCGGCCAGCGTCCGTGCCGCAAGGGCCGAACGGTTGCCGCGGTGGCAGTAGACGACGAGGCGCCGCTGGCGGGGGACGAGCGCCTCCACCTCCGACTCGAGGACGCCGCGCGGCACGAGGAGGGCACCCGGGATGCGGCCCTCGGCGGCCTCGTCCGCCTCGCGCACGTCCAGCAACGCGAGTGGAGTGCCCGCCTCCAGCAGCGCGCGCAACTCCTCCACGGAGATTTCGGACGTCTCGGCCCGCGCGCGGGCCAGCAAGTCAGCGTAGGAGGGCATGGCGCGAGGCCTTGGGTATAACAGGCTTCGGGCGGCCCTCGAGGGGGTTGGCCAGAGGCGGACAACCGTGGCCAAGGACGAGCGGAGACTGGACGGACGGGTGGCGCTGGTGACGGGTGCCGCCGTCCGGCTGGGCAGGGCCATTGCCGTGAGTCTCGCCGAGGCCGGCGCCAGCGTGGCCATCCACCACCATCTCTCGGAGAAAGCGGCGGCCACCGTCGTCGCGGGTTTGCGTGCGGCCGGCCACCGCGCCGAGGCCTTCCGGGCGGACCTCACCGATGATGCGGCCCTCGACGGGCTGCTTCCGGCCGTGGAAGCGGCGCTGGGGCCGGTGTCGGTGCTGGTGAACAGCGCCGGACGCTTCGACAGCGCGGCGTTTCTCGACACCCCGGACGCGGTGCTCGACGCCGTCTGGCAACTCAATGCCCGGGCGCCCTTCCGGCTGGCCCGCGCCGTGGGCCGGGGGATGGTGGCCCGGGGCCAGGGCGACATCGTCAACGTGGTGGACATCGGCGGCGGCTTCGTCCCCTGGGCGGGCTATGCCGCCTACTGCATGTCGAAGGCGGCCCTGGCCATGCTGACGCAGGTGCTGTCCGTGGAGCTGGCCCCGTCGGTGCGGGTGAATGCCGTCGCCCCGGGGACGGTGCTTCCGCCCGAGGCCATGAGCGCCAAGGACCGCGAGGCGCTGCGGCAGCGAATTCCGTTGCAGCGCTTCGGCCGGCCGGAGGACGTGGCGGAGACGGTGCGCTTCCTCCTGACGGGGCCCGACTTCATCACCGGGCAGGTGGTGGCGGTGGACGGCGGACGTCTCCGGGGTGCCAGAAGCCCCTGAGGCCAGCCAGCCCCCAGCGGCCGTGGACTCCGTGGGGGCCGGCCGCTATATGTTTGTCCCATGGACATCCAATCCACCCCCGCCTCGGCCCCCGCGTCCGCGCAGGGCAACGCCTTCCCCTTGCGCCTCACCGCGCGCGCGGTGGAGCAGGTGAAGGCCGTCCAGAAGCAGCAGAACTTCGACGGCTACTACCTCTCCGTCCGTGTCGTCCCGGCCGGCTGCAGCGGCTTCGGCTACGACTTGAACATGGTGAAGGACGTCCAGCCGGGCGAGCTCACCGGGGAGCAGGACGGCGTGAAGCTGGTGACGGACGCCCTCAGCAACACCTACCTCGCCGGCACCGAGGTGGACTACGTGGTGGGCAACACCGGCGCGGGCTTCAAATTCAGTAACCCCAACGCCAAGTCCACCTGCGGCTGCGGCACGTCCTTCTCCACCTGACGTCCACGCCGTCCCCCCCAAGAGGCCCTTCTGTGGCCTCTAGGGATGGCGCAGCATCACCGCCTGCCAGCTTCCGCCGGACTGCTTTCGCTCCAGACGCGCCTTGCGGCGCACGTGCGCCTCGGCAAAGGCCAGACGTTCCGCCTCCGTCTTGAGCTCGAGCGGCGGGACGAGGGCCTTGGTGCCGTCCGGGTTGAGGGCGACAAACGTCAGGAGCGCGCTGGTGGTGAGGTGCTCGGCGCCGGTGAGCAAATTCTCCGCATGCACCGTGACGCCCACCTCCATGGAGGTGCGAAACGCGGCCAGGACGCGGGCCCGTAGCGTCACCACCCAGCCCACGCCGATGGGCGTGTGGAAGTGCAAGTCGTCCATGGAGGCCGTCACCACCGCGTGCCGGCAGTGCCGGCCGGCCGCCACGCCGCCGCAGATGTCAATCCACTCCATGACGCGTCCGCCAAAGGCGGCGTTGAGGGGGTTCGCGTCGGAGGGGAGGATGACTTGCGTCATCACCGCCTCGCTGGCCGACGCGGGTTTGGCTTCCAACATGGGGTTTCCCTCCGCCATCAGCCAAGCACCTCGCGCAGGAGGTCCGGACGGTCGGTCATGATGCCGCCCACGCCCAGGGACACCAGGGTGCGCATGTCGGCCTCGTCGTCCACCGTCCAGACGTTGACCCAGCGGTTGGCCCGCGCCGCGGCAGCCAGGAAGTCCGCGTCGACGAGTGTCACCTCGCCGAAGCGGTAGGGCATGTCGAGGACGGTGTAGGGCGTGTCGGTGGGCAGGGGAGCGCCCTCCTTGACGGCCAGCACCGCCTCGGTGAGCGCCTGACGCGGGTAGAAGTGAGCGACTTCTGGAAGGAGCGCGGCAAGCGTCTGCCCGAGCGCGTCGAGCTCGCTTCCGAGACAGACGTGGCCGGTGGCGCCACCCGTCCGCACCTGCTTGGCCAGGGCCTCCGCCGCTCCCGGAGTGTCCTGCTTGAGCTCGATGTTGAGCGGCACCTTGGGGTAGGCCAGAAGGACTTCGCGCAGGGACGGCAGGCGCACCCCCTGCCCGCGGAAGGGGAAGGTGGTGCCGCCGTCCGTCGTGAAGCGGTAGCCGGCGTCCAGGCGCTGAAGCTCGGCCAGCGTGAAGTCCGAAATTCGCCCCTCCCCGTCGGTGCAGCGCTGCACGGTGGGGTCGTGGGAGACGAGGAGCTCACCGTCGCGGGTGAGGTGGACGTCCAGCTCCAGCATGTCCGTGTGCCAGCGCTCCAGCGCGCTGTCGAAGGCGGCCCGGGTATTCTCCGGAGCGAGCGCCGCCCCCCCGCGGTGGGAAATGTGCAGCGTGGGGCGGAGCCCGCGGAAGAGGCGCGAGAGCACGGGGGAAGGGGCCGCGCCCCTCGTTAGCCCCTCGCACCCCGGGGCGTCCACCACGGAAAGCGCGGGCGCTTGGCAGAAGGGCGGCGCCCGCTAGGGAAGGATGAGGCCGCCCTTGGTGCGCCGCTCCTGCGGGCCCACGGCGGCGGCCTCGGGCTGCGCCGCGCCGGCCTCGCCCGCGCCGACGGGCGAGACATGGCGCAGAAGCTTCCCGTAGAGGGCCTCGGCGAAGCCGGAGAAGACGCCTGGCGCCTGGTGGAAGAGGCGTCGCGCCTCGGCCCGCGCCAGCTGAGCGGCGCGGGGCCGGCCCGTCCGCTCGAAGACGTCGGCCGTCAGCCACAGCCGCCGGGCATAGAGTGCCGCGCGCTCGGGCGTGAAGAAGGCCACGGCCATGGCGCGGACGCGCTCCTGCATTTGCTCCGCCCGCTGCTGCGGGGAGAGGGCCAGTGGGCTCGTCCGCAACTCCTCGACGGCCTGCGCGAGGCGCTGCAGCTCGTCTTCGGGGGGAAGCCAGCTCCGGAGCTCCGGCTCGTCGTGCAACTCGGCGCCACGCAGGGCCAGTGCCGCGTCAGCGTCCTCCGGCACGGGAAGCGGCGGCGGGGGCGTGGTGGCGGGCTGCACAGAGAGGCGCTGCAGCATGGCGTCGGCGCCCTTGGGCAGCCCGGCGTGGGTGGCGGTGTTTCTGGCCAGGGCGAAGGCCAAGAGGCCCCGCGCCTCGTCGAGTGAAATTTCGCGCAGTGGCTCGGCCCGGGCATCGCGCAAGGAGCGCCGCCAGGCGTGCCGGCTTCCCGAAAGCGCCTGGTAGCCGACGAGGCCGGCCTCGTCGGACAGCACCACCTCATGCAGCAAAAGGCCGCCCTTCACTCCCTGGGCGACGATGAGGACGGACTCCCCGGAGCCGTCCGGGGGAGACAGGAGCGAGGGCAGCTCCGCCGGCGCCTCGGCCTCGGGCGGCGCGACAGCCGGCACCGGACTCGGGCTTCGCGTCGCCACCCCGGCCGACCGCAGTCGGTACTGGGCGCGCCTGGCGGCCTTGGCCGTGGCCTTGTGGGGGCTACTGGCCATCGCCTCGATGGGGCCGGTGCGCCGCTCGAGGACGAGCGCCTCGAGGAGCCCCGAGAGGAGGAGAGGAGGAAGCGTCTCGGCGCTCTCGGCCGCGGGCTCCTGGAGGAGGATGGCGCGCGCCGTCTCCCAGGCCCGGGCGTCCTGCCCTTCAGGCGCCTCGGGCGAGGTGCGCAACAACTGCGCCAGGGAGGCCTCCGTCATGGCTGGCCCCCCGCGGGGGCCTGCACGGGCCCGGGCCCGCGCTCCAGCCACCACATGCCGCCCTCCTGGGCGACGACGTGGACGTCGGTGCCGAGGTGGGCGCCGAATTGGCGCTCCGGCGGGGGCCCGCGCAGGAGGAAGTGGGTGTAGGCGCCGCCCATGCTGTCCCAGCGAAACCCGTCCGGCCGCCACTCGGAGGGGAAGGTGGGCGGGGGCGCGCCCCGGTAGCGCAGGGGCGAGTGCGGGGTGAGGGCAAAGCTGAAGTTGGTCACGCCCCCGCGCAGGCGGGCCGGGACGGCCGCGGCATGCAGAAACACCGGGTGCAACAGGCCCTCCGCGCCCGCATTCCAGAGGAGGCCCATCACCCTCGGCCGGGGAGGCGTCAGGGCCGCAAAGTGCACAAGCGGTGCGGCCTCGACGTCGAAGGCGCGGAAGGCCCGCACCAAAGGCAGGCAGAGGACGAGCGCCGCCACCGCCCCGCCCACGAGGAAGGCCGGCCGCAGCCCCTTGCCCAGGGGCGGAAGGCAGGCGGCGAAGAGAGCCGCGGCCAGGTGCGCATAGCGGGTGTTGAGGTAGTAGATGGCGCCGCGGATGTCGAAGGGCAGGACGAAGTACAGAAGGAGGGCCAGAAGGCCCAGGCCGGGAAGCCGCAGCCAGGAAAGCCCCTGCTCCCGCCGCGTCCCGCGCGCGCCGGCCAGCGCCGCGACAAGCGCCGCCACCCACAGCACCCCCACCGCCAGGAGGGCCCAGCGGTCCGAGCCATCCCGCAGCTGGTTGGCGAGGACGTGCGGAAACTCGGAGAGGTTTTGGGAGAAGGGCTTGAAGGCGAGGTTTCTCTCGGAGAAGAGGGGGCCCCAGGCCTTCCAGGGCGCGCCCTCCTGCACCTCGGCCGGTGCCAGAAGCCGCCCGGCGCCCCACACCGCGAAGAGGGCCACGCCGGGCACGACGGACAGAAGCGCCGGAAGGCGCGCGCGCCAGCCCCCGGGGACAGCCGTCGTGAGGAGAAGCCAGGGCAGGGCGAGGGCGAGGAAGAAGAAGGCCTGCACGTGCATGAGGAGGGTGGCGAGGACGAGGGCGCCGCCGAGGAAGGCCCACCTTCGGCGGTGCGGCACGTCCTCGAGCGTCCGGAGGAAACAGGCGCAGGCCAGCACCGCCAGCGGCAGCGAGGCGAGGTAGTTGATGAAGCCCCAGCCGAAGCTGTCGCCGTAGGAGAAGGGCAGGGCGAGGAGGCTTGGCCACCGCGGCCGGCCCAGCGTCCGCAACAGGAAGCCGAGGCTGAGCGGGAGGCCGGCCACCACCGCGGTGAGAAAGAGACGGTTGGCCAGCTCGAGGGGGAAGAGCCAGTTGAGAAGAGAGACGAGGTAGTAATACCCGAGGTAGGGCGTCAATTCGCCGCGGGCAGAAAACACCTCCGGGTACAGCGTCGTCCCGTCGTGGAGCCGGTGCAGCGCGGAGATGAGCGCCAGGTGCTGGGGTAAGTCCACCATCGGCAGCTGGTGCGCGGCCCACAGGGGCAAAACCCCGAGGACGAGGCCCAGCGCGTACGCCGCCCGTCCGACGCGCGCGGACATCAGCTGCGGTTGCGGCTGGCCAGGACGGGCCAGCCGCGGGCCATGGACTCGCGGAAGAAGGCGGCCAGGGCCCGTCGGGCCACATTCACCGCGCTGAGGTGGGGGTCCATGAGCGACTGCTCGCCCAGGGAGCGGGTGCGAATCAGCTGCACCGGGTTCCCGCAGCGCTCGCAGTGGATGGCCACGTCGCGGGCCAGGGCCACCGGGACGGCGTAGCGCGTGCCGCAGGAGTCGCACTTCCACACCAGCGCCCGCTCCCCCTCGGTGTCCACGGCCATCGACTCCAGCTGGTCCGCGGTGCGCAGAAGCGCCGGCAAGTCGTCCGGGGGCTGGGCGAAGATGACGGACGGGCCGCCGTCGGCGGAGGGCGCCGCGTAGCGCGTCCCGTCGGCGAGGAGGTGCTCGAGGCGGTCCAGGAGGCGCTGGTCGCGGAATTCCGCCCCGGTGATGGCCCGGTCCACGGCGCCGACGACGGCGGGCAGCTCGGGCGCGAAAATTCTGTCCGCCGGAAGCAGGCGCGGCGGCGGGACGAGGAGGTGCGAGGGCAGGGAGAAGAAGCGGGTGGCCACGGCGACTACCGCATTACCTGGACTTCTGTCGGGAGGCAAAAGGAAGCCCCCGTCAGGACCAGGCCAGCATCCGCTCCAGCGGCGCCCGGGCCGCCTGCAGGAGCTCGGCCGGCATGCTCAGCGCCGGGGAGCGGGTGCGCATGCAAAGGACCAGCTTCTCCAGGGTGTTGAGCTTCATGTGCGGGCACTCGTTGCAGGCGCAGCCGTTGTCCGGGGGCGCCGCGATGTACCGCTTCTCCGGGGCGTGCTTCTGCATCTGGTGGAGGATGCCCACCTCGGTGGCGACGATGAAGGTGTGGGCCGGACTCGCAAGGACGTGCTCGAGAATTCCCCGGGTGCTCCCCACGTAGTCCGCCTGGCGCAGGACGGCCGCTTCGCACTCCGGGTGGGCGACGACGACGGCGCCGGGGTTTTGCGTCTTGAGCTGCACCAGGCGCTTCTCGCTGAAAATCTCGTGCACCATGCAGCTGCCCGGCCAGAGCACCATGTCCCGCCCGGTTTGTTGCGTCACCCAGCGGCCCAGGTGCTGGTCCGGGGCGAAGAGGACGGGCCTGTCCTTGGGGGCCTGGGCCACAATCCGCGCGGCGTTGGACGAGGTGCAGATGACGTCGCTCATGGCCTTCACCTCGGCCGAGCTGTTGACGTACGTCACCACGAAGGCCCCCGGGTGCTGGGCGACGAAGGCGCGAAAGGCGGGGGGCGGGCAGCGGTCCGAGAGGCTGCAGCCGGCCTTGAGGTCAGGCAGGAGCACCAGCTTCGTCGGGTTGAGGATTTTCGCCGTCTCGGCCATGAAGTGCACGCCGCAGAAGACGATGGCGTCGGCGTCCGTCTTGGCCGCCTCCTGGGCCAGCGCCAGGCTGTCGCCGACGAAGTCGGCCACGTCCTGAATCTCACTCTCCTGGTAGTAGTGCGCGAGGATGACCGCGTTGAGCTCTCGCTTGAGCCGACGGACCTCCTCCTCCAGTTGAAGCGGCGTGTCGACGACGGCCAACGGCAGTCTCCTTTGCCCTCGCGGTTGAAATAACCCTCACCCGGAGGCGATGCCAGGACGCACCGCGCTGCGGTGTCGGGAGACGGTGGCGCCGTCGTCGGAAGGCCTTTTCCGCGTCCGCCTCCGCAGCGTTTCCGCCCCGGCTGGGCGCCAGTCTGCTACGACGTCGTCTCCTGAGGCGGCCGCGGGCGGACGGGGCACTCCCCAACCCCACGGCCACTCGGCCAGGGGGCCCAAATGACGACAGCCACTGCCGCCGTTTCCGCGCCAGCCGGGAAGGGACACCCCAAAGGGCTGTACCTCCTCTTCTTCACCGAGGCCTTCGAGCGCTTCCAGTACTACGGGATGCGCGCCTTCCTGGTGCTGTACCTCGTGGACAAGACGCGGGGCCTGGGCTGGACGCGCACCGAGGCCCTGAGTCTCTACGGGACGTACACGGGGCTCGTGTACCTGACGCCCGTCCTCGGCGGCTACATCGCCGACCGCTTCTTCGGCCAGCGCTTCTCGGTGGTGCTGGGCGGGACGCTGATGATGTGCGGGCAATTCCTCTGCGCCCTCAAGTCCGCGCCCACGCTCTACGCCGGCCTCACCATCCTCATCCTCGGGAATGGCTTCTTCAAGGCCAACATCTCCACCATGGTGGGCCAGCTGTACGCGCCGGGGGACAGAAGGCGCGACAACGCCTTCACCATCTTCTACATGGGCATCAACCTCGGAGGCTTCGTCGGGCCGCTCTTGGCGGGCGGCGTGGCGGAGAAGGTGGACTGGTCCTTTGGCTTCGCGCTCTCCGGCGTGGGGATGGCCATCGGCGTCACCACCTTCCTCGCGCTCCGGGGAAAGCTGCTGGTGGGCATCGGGACGCTGAAGGAGAAGCCCTCGCCGAAGGAGGTGAAGCGCTTCCTTCTTGGCCTCCTGGTGGCGGCGGTGGTGCTCGCCGCCCTGGCCTGGCTGGGGGTGAAAGGGCCGCTGGCCGGCAAGGTCAACTGGGACGTGGTGCTTCTGTCCGCCATTCTCGGGACGATGGTGGGCTTTTTCGTCTACCTGACTTTTTTCGGACACCTGGAGAAGAAGGAGCGCGACCGCGTCATCGTCATCTTCGTCCTGGTGGTTTTCGTGGTGGCCTTCTGGGCGGCCTTCGAGCAGGCCGGTGGCCTGATGAATCTCTACACCGACACCAAGGTGAACCGCGGCGTCTTCCAGTGGACCGTCCCCACCACCTGGTTTCAGTCGGTCAACTCCCTCTTCATCGTCGCCTTCGCGCCCCTCTTCGCCGTGATGTGGACCTGGCTCGCCGTCCGGGGGAAGGAGCCGAAGACGGCGGTCAAGATGGCGCTCGGGATGCTGCTCGTGTCCTGCGGCTTCGTGCTCATGTACGCCGCGGCCAAGCAGAGCGCGGCGGAGGGCAAGGCCGCGCTGTTGTGGGTGGTGGGTGCCTACCTCTTCCACACCTGGGGCGAGCTCGCGATTTCGCCGGTGGGCCTCTCCATGGTGACCAAGCTTGCGCCCACCAAGTTCGCCTCGGCGTTGATGGGGGTGTGGTTCCTCTCCAACGCCGCGGCCAACAAGCTGGCCGGCATGCTGGGCGGGGCCGCCGAGCGGGTGGGCGACCAGACGATGTTCGGCATCATCGTCGTCTTCACCGCCGCCTCGGGCCTCATCCTCCTCGCGCTCTCCGGGCTCCTCTACCGGATGACCCACGGTGCTGAGGACGCGGTGCTGGCACCGGCCGCGGCCACCCCCGCGCCAGCCACCTAGCGCCGGGCCCTCACTTCGCCGCGGGCTTCAGGGTTTGCTCGAAGAATTCGAGCGAGGCGCCGTACTGCACCACCTGGTTCGCGCGCTTGGCCGCCCCGTGCCCCTCGTCGGGGAAGATGATGAGGGCGCTCTTCACCCCGCGCGCGACGAGCGCGTCGTGCATCTGCACGCCCTCGCCGACCGGGACGCGCGGGTCGTTGGCCCCGGCGACGATGAGGAGCGGCGCCTTCAGCCGGTCGATGTAGGTGACGGGGGAGAGCTTCAGGAGGGCCTCCTTGTCCTTGTCCGGGTCCCCGTACTCGTTGACGCGCAGCGCGCGCCGGTAGGGGGCGGTGTTGTTGAGGAAGGTGAGGAGGTTACTGATGCCGACGATGCTCACCCCGGCGTCGTAGGCCCCCGCGAACATCGTCATCCCCATGAGGGCCGAGTAGCCGCCGTAGCTGCCGCCGAAGATGCCCACCTTCGGCGCCTGTCCGCCGACGGCCCAGGCCCGGCGGATGTACTTCGAGCAGTCGTCGATGTCGGAGATGATGTTGAGGCGCTTCGGACCGTCGTCGGCGTGAAACCAGCTCTTGCCGTAGCCGTCGCTTCCCCGGACGTTGGGCTGGACGTAGACGAAGCCGGCGTTGACGAAGAGCTGTGCCCGCGCGCTGAAGCCGGCCAGGGATTGCGCTTCTGGTCCGCCGTGAAACTCGACGATGACTGGACAGGGCTCGACGCACGTCGTCGGGCGCCGGACGAACATCGGGATGCGCGTCCCGTCGCCGGCCGGGTAGTACTCCAGCTTGGGACGGACGAAGAGGGAGAGATTCACCTCCGGCGCGCTCGGGAGCTGCCACTGCCGCGCCTTCATGCTCTGCCAGTCGAGGACGTACCCCACCGCCGGCGCGGTGCCGGTGTCCACGGCCACGGTGACGTAGCGGCCGTTGTGGCTGAAGCCGTTGGCGGTGACGACGTCGGCGTCGGGCAGCTTGGGAAGCTTGACCGGCTTGTACGTCCGGGCGTCCAGGGCGTGCAGTCGGCTGTAGCCCTCCTCGTTGACGGTGTAGAGAATCCGCCGGCGCCGGTAGTCGATGAGGAAGGACGAGACGTCGTTCTTGATGTCCGGGGTGACGGGGTCGAGCTTCCCCGCCCGCCAGCGGTAGAGGCGCCGGTACTCGCCCACCTTGGGGGTGAGGAGAAGCACCTCGCCCTCGGCGGCGCCGTAGGCGGCCTCGTACTCCTCGCGCTCCCCCTGTCCGACGATGGCGGTGAGGGCCTTGAAGGCCGGGTTCCACTCGTAGACTTCCGTCACCGCGCTACCCAGCTCCTTGAGGAGCAACAGGCGCCCGTCGGAACGGTGGTCCACGACGTTCCACAGCCCGTCCTGCTCGAACACCTTCTCCTTCGTGCCGCTCTTCTTCTCCCAGCGGTAGATGGCGTAGGAGTCCGGCTTGACGTCGTTGGCGCGGAAATAGACGTAGCGCGAGTCGTCGGAGATGAATTGTCCAAACGTCTGGACGCGCGGCAGGTGCTGGATGAGGTGCAGCGGGCCACCGTCGGGTGACTGCCAGTAGAGGCCCGGGTACTCCTCCCCGCCGCGGTCCCGCGAGACGAGGAGGAAGCTGCCGTCCGGCGCAATCTCCACGGGGAGGGTGGTGTCCTCGCCGCCGGTGAGCTGCACCGGGAAGCGCTGGGGGCCGTCCAGCCGCCACACCTGACGCGTGCCAGTCACCGTCCAGCTGAAGAAGAGGCGCTTCCCATCCGGGGAGACGATGCCCGGCGCGGGTGACCGCACGTCGAGCATGGCCTGGATGCGCTCGCTCAGCTCCGGCGGAAGCGTCGGCGGCGCGTACTTCGCCAGCACCTCGGCCGAGGCACTGCCGGCGCCGTGGCCGGCGTAGGGCTTGGACGCGGCGGGCGGCGCGGCCGGCGTCTGGGCGAGGACGCCCTGGGCCAGAAGGACGAGGGCAAGCCCGCAGCCTCCCGGGAGGCGGCGAGACAACGGAAGCGATGGACAGCGCATGAAGCTCTCTTTCCTTACGGTGCAGGTGCCGGCGCGGTGGCCGGCCCTCTTCGGGCGGCAGAGAGCCTCAACCGCTTCCCGGTTGCAAGCCTTGTCCCAGCCGCCTCCGCGGAAAGGCCACCTAGGAGAGGCGCTCGAGGAGGGCCGCGTCGACGTCCAGGAGCGAGCCCACCACGGCGTCGGCCAGGCCGAAGCGCCTGTCGTCCCTGTCGGCGGCCTCGGGGACGGCGATGACGCGCATGCGGGCGGCCTTGGCCGAGACGAGCCCATTCACCGAGTCCTCGAGCGCCACGCACTCGCTGGGTGGGACGCCGAGGCGGGCCGCACAGGTGAGGTAGACGGCCGGGTGGGGCTTCCCCAGGGGCTCGGACTCGGCGGAGACGGTGAGCTCGAATTGCCCCTGCAGCGACAGCTTCTCCACCACCGCGTCGATGAGCACCAGCGGCGAGGAGGAGGCCAGCGCCCGGCGGATGCCCTTGGAAGAAAACAGCGCCAGCGACTCGCGGACGCCGGGCTTGGCCTCGGCGTGGGCGAGGATGAGGCGGTGCGCGGCCTTCGTCAGCCGGCCCAGCACCTGCTTCTGCGTCGGCCCCTTCCAGGGAAAGCGGCGGTGCCAGTGGGCCACCGCCTCGTCGAGCCGCATGCCCGTCGTCTCCCGGGCCAGCGCCCTGGTGAGGGGGACACTGACGCCGCCCAGCACCTCGAGCTCGGCCTGCACCCAGTAGGGCTCCGAGTCGAGGAGGAGCCCGTCCATGTCGTAGATGGCAGCGCGTAGCATGGGGGCCCTTGCGGGGAGACGGGAGCCGCTAGGCGCTCGCCAGCGCGGAGGTGCGCGAGCGCTTGGGGCCTTTGGTCCCCAGCACCCGGGCAAGGTAGTGCCCGGTGAAGCTGGAGGGAACCTGGGCCACCGCCTCCGGCGTCCCCTCGGCCAGCACCCGGCCCCCGCCCTCGCCGCCCTCGGGCCCGAGGTCGATGACCCAGTCCGCGCTCTTGATGACGTCCAGGTTGTGCTCGATGACCACCACCGTGTTGCCCGCCTCCACCAGCCGGTCCAGGACGCGCAGCAACTTCCGGATGTCCTCGAAGTGAAGCCCGGTGGTGGGCTCGTCCAAAATATACAGCGTCCGCCCGGTGGCCACCCGGGCCAGCTCCCGGGACAGCTTGATGCGCTGGGCCTCGCCGCCACTGAGGGTGGGGGAGCTCTGCCCGAGGCGCACGTAGCCGAGGCCCACGTCCTCCAGCGTCCCGAGGATGCGCTCGATTTCCCGGTGGGCGCTGAAGTGCTCCCGCGCCTCGCGGACGCTCATCTGCAGCACCTCGGCGATGTTTTTCCCCTTGAAGCGGACGCGCAAGGTGGCCTCGTTGAAGCGCTTGCCGCCGCACACCTCGCAGGGGACGTAGACGTCGGCCAGAAAGTGCATCTCCACCAGCTTCACCCCGTCGCCCTCGCACGCCTCGCACCGGCCGCCCTTCATGTTGAAGCTGAAGCGGCCCGGGCCATAGCCGAAGGTGCGCGCCTCCTGGGTGAGGGCAAAGACGGCGCGGATGGCGTCGAAGACTTTGGTGTAGGTGGCCGGGTTACTGCGCGGGGTGCGGCCGATGGGGCGCTGGTCGATGTCCACCACCTTGTCCAGCTGCTCCACGCCCTTCAGCGCCCGGTGGCGCCCCGCCACCTCGCGGCTCCCGTACAGCTTCTGCGCCAGCGCCGGGTACAGCACCTCGTTGACCAGGGTGGACTTGCCCGCGCCGGACACGCCGGTGACGGCCACCAGGAGCCCCAGGGGAAACTCGACGGTGACGTCCTTCAGGTTGTGGGCCCGCGCCCCCTCCACCACCAGCTTCCCGCCCGTCGCTGGCCGGCGCCTCTCCGGAACGACAATTTGCGCCCGCCCGCTGAGGTAGGCCCCGGTGAGGCTGGCCTCGTTGCGCATGACGTCCGCCGGCGTCCCCTGGGCCACCACCTGGCCCCCGAGCTCGCCTGCGCCCGGGCCGAAGTCGACGAGGTGGTCCGCCTCGCGCATGGTTTCCTCGTCGTGCTCCACGACGATGACCGAGTTGCCGAGGTCCCGCAGCCGCTTCAGCGTCAGGAGCAGCTTGCCGTTGTCCCTCTGGTGAAGCCCGATGGAGGGCTCGTCGAGGATGTAGATGACGCCGGTGAGCTCGGACCCCATCTGCGAGGCAAGCCGGATGCGCTGGCTCTCCCCGCCGGACAGCGTCGTCGCGCTCCGCTCCAGCGTCAGGTAGCCAAGCCCGACGTCCACCAGGAAGCCGAGCCGGCTCTGAATCTCGCGAAGCAGCTCGCGCGCCACCGGCTCCTCCTGGGGCGAAAGGGTGAGGCCAGCGAGGAAGTCCCTGGCGTCGGCCACCGTGCGGCGGGAGAGCTCGATGATGGTCTGTCCGTGCACCTGCACCGCCCGCGCCTCCGGCCGGAGCCGCTCGCCGTGGCAGGTGGAGCAGGGGCGGGGAGAGAAAAACTTGAGGTAGTACTTCCGCATGCCCTCGCTGTGGGTGGTGCGGAAGCCCTTCATCAGCTTGTGGACGATGCCCTCCCACTCCATCTTCCAGCCGCGGATGGTGAAGGACTTGCCCCCAGAGCCGTGCAGCACCACGTCCCGCTCCCGCTTGGAGAGCTGCTCCCAGGGAGTGTCCAGGTCAATCTTGAAGGAGCGGGCCAGCTGCTCCACGAATTCCGCCGTCCAGCCCTCGCCCTTGCCCATGCCCGTCGCCCAGGGCTCCACCGCGCCGTCGCGGATGGTGCGCCGCGGGTCCGGGACGATGAGGTCCGGGTCCATCTCCGGCCGGGTGCCGAGGCCGTTGCAGTCCGGGCACATCCCGAGCGGGCTGTTGAAGCTGAAGGAGGCCGGCGTCAACTCGGCGAAGGAGAGGCCGCAGTGGTGGCAGGCGTTGAGCTCGGACATGACGCGCTCCTGGCCGCCGGACTCGTCGGTGAGGAGCAGCACGCCCTTGCCCTCGCGCAGCGCCGTCTCCACCGAGTCCGTCAGCCGCGACCGGATGTCCGGCTTCATGACGAGGCGGTCCACCACCACCTCGATGGTGTGCTTGGCCTTCTTGTCGAGCTCGAGACGCTCCTCGAGGGACACCACCTTCCCGTCGACGCGCACCCGGGCAAAGCCCCGTCGCGCCGCGTCGGCCAGCACCTCCTTGTGCTCCCCCTTCCGGTTCTCCACGAGGGGGGCAAGCAGCATGAGGCGGGTGCCGGTGGGGGACTTGAGCACCTCGTCGACGATGGCTTGCGCTGACTGGCGCCCCACCCGGCGGCCGCACTTCCAGCAGTGCTGGACGCCGATGGAGGCGTAGAGGACGCGCAGGTAGTCGTGGACTTCCGTCACCGTGCCCACCGTGGAGCGCGGGTTGTTGCTGGCCGACTTCTGCTCGATGGAGATGGTGGGGGACAGGCCGCGCAGCGTCTCGTAGCGGGGCTTTTCCAGCTGTCCGAGAAACTGGCGGGCGTAGGCCGAGAGGCTCTCCACGTAGCGGCGCTGCCCCTCGGCGTAGAGGGTGTCGAAGGCCAGCGAGCTCTTCCCGGAGCCGCTGACGCCGCTGAAGACGACGAGCTTCTTCTTCGGGACATCCAGCGACACGGACTTCAGGTTGTGCTCGCTGGCCCCACGGATGGCGATGACGTCAGGTTCGGCCATGGCAGAACCTGGGCGAATAACAGGTTGCCCGGACGTCCGGCACGGCAAACGCCACGCCGGGTGCTAGAGAGGAAGGGAAGAGCCGGTCAGTCAGGAAAGGGTGCTTAGGAGGGGGTCCCCTGTTCATCGCTGGCGTCGGAGACATCCACGGCCGCTTCCACCGGGTGCAGCGCTGGCTGCGCGAGCTGGAGGAGGGGCTCGGCCAGACGCTGGACGTGGTGTTTGCCGTGGGGGACGTGGAGGCCTTCCAGACGAAGGACGACCACCGGCGCAAGGCCGCCAAGCGCGCCATGCCCGCCGAGTTCGCCGACTACGCGAGCGGCCAGGAGTCGCTGCACCGCCCCTTGCACTTCATCGGCGGCAACAACGAGGACTTCGCCGCCCTGCACGCCCTGCCCGAGGGCGGCGAGGTGGCCAAGGGCCTCAACTACCTGGGGCGGGTGGGCTGCAGAAGCTTCGGCGCCCTGCACGTCGCCTGGCTGTCCGGCATTCACGCCCCGAGGCACCTGGACACGCCGCTGCGGCCGCCACTGACGCCAGCCACCCAGAAGCAGGCCGGCTACTTCCGCGCCCCGGAGGTGGAACGCCTGCGGGCGTTGAAGGAGGTGAAGCTGCTACTGGTGCACGAGTGGCCGCGCGGCCTCTTCCGGCGCATCGAGGGACGCCCGGTGCGCCCGTGGATGGGAAACCCCATCACCCGGACGCTGGTGGACACCCTGCGGCCCGAGTGGCTGTGGTGCGGGCACTCGCACGAGGCGCTGGCGGCGACGCTGGCCCACCCCGGCGGGCAAAAAACGCGCGTGGCGTGCCTCGACGAAGCGGTGGCCCCGGAGGGCGCCCTCTTCTGGATGGAGTGGGACGACCAGGGCGAGCCCCTTCAAGCCGGCTGGGGGACAAGCGGACGCCCGGTGTGGCAGCGGGGCGAGACGTGGGGCCAGGACAAGACGCCCGTCCAGGGCTGACTCGGGGGCCTGCCCCCAAGGTGGCGCTGGCCGGGCTTTTGTTGTCGAATGCCACCGCCCGCGCGCCCAAAAGCGCGCCGTCCTTTCCTCCGGAGACGCCATGCGTCGTCTTGCGCCCTTCTTGCTTCTTCCACTGTCCGCCCTCGCCGCGCCCTCGGAGCAGACGAAGCAGACGGTGGAGGTGTACCTAGGCTCCATCGACACCCCCATCGCCGACGCGCGCTGGAAGGCCCTCGGCCCGGACGCCGGGCCACTCCTGGCCTCCATCGCCAGTGGCGACGTCCTGCCCAGCCGACGGGCCAAGGCGCTGCATGCCCTCTCCATCGTCGATGCGGCCCGCGCCGCCCCGCTGGCCACCGCCGACGCCGGTAACGCCAAGGAGCCCCTGGTGGTCCGCTCCGCGGCCGTCCGCGCCGTGGCGCGCACGCTTCCGGCCTCCGAGGCGGTGGCCGTGCTGCGCCCCATGCTGAGTACCTCCGGCGTCCCGTTGCAGCGGCGCACCGCCGAGGCGCTGGCCTCGGTGGGCCCCGAGGGCTGCGCCGCCCTGCAGGCGCACGCGGCGCCGCTCGGCCCCGAGGCGCGGGCCCCCTTCGCCAAGGCCCTCGCCGGCTGCCCGGCCCCCTCCTCGCAGAAGTAGCCCGCGTCCCGAGGAGGGCGCTGTCAGGCTTGGCCCGTAGACGTTGAGGCGGCCATGCCGGACAGGCAAGCGACGTTGAGGGTGGGCCCGTCGGCCGGTGCCGGCCTCCAACTCGAGGCGGCGCAGACCCCGGGCAGTGCGTCCGTGTCGCTCGAGACGCTGTGCCGCACCCTCGCCTCCAGCCGTCGGGCGCGCCGCGCGCTCTCGTCTGACGGGGCCTTCCTCGCCCTCGCGCTGGCCATGGACGAGGGCCGTGCGCTGTCCGCCCCGGACGTCGAGCGCCTTCAGGGCTGGGCGGACGCGGTGCACGAGGCGCGCTCCGGCCGCGTCCGGGCGCGGGCCCTGGCCGACGTGGCCTTGCGCACCGGCGGCCCGAGCGGCGAGCGCCTCCGGGCGGTGGGCCGTGCCCTCGGCACCTACGAGATGCTTCTGGGAAGGCGCGGGCTGGCCGACGCCTCGGGCAGCTGGGACGACGCGCGCGCGGCGCTGGCCGCGGACGGCACGTGGCCCTTGGCCCTGCAGCGGTACCAGCGCGTCGTCCTCCACCTGCACCCGCCCGTCTCGCCGGTGGTGCTCGAGGCGCTGGTGGCGCTGGCCCGCGTGGCCGAGCGCACCGGCCACACCCTCGAGTGCCTCGTGCCCTGTACCGGGGAGGCCACCCTGGACGCGGCCGCGGAGCCCCTCTTCGCGGCCTTCGAGGCGCACGAGGAGCTCTCCCCGCTTGTCATCACGAGGCAGCTTCCGGCCGAGGGCGCGCCCCTGGCCCGGGCCGTGGAAGGCCTCGGGGTGCCGGGCGACACGGCGGCGCCGGCCTTTGTCTTCTCCTCCGCGCGGACGGCCGACGGGGCGCGCGTCCTTGCGCAGAAGGCGCGCCGGGCGGTGCAGGCCGGTGCCTCCCCGGCCCGGTGCGCGGTGCTTGTCCCGGACGTCGCCACCGCGGAGACGGTGGTCTCATGCCTCTCCGCCGCCGGCCTTCCTTTGGGCGTGCGCCCCGGGCGCCCTCTGGGCACCACCTCCGCGGGGCGGCTGGGGGTGCTGGCGGCCCGGCTTCCGGACGCGGCCTTCCCCGCCGAGGAGGTGAGCTGGTGCCTCTTGAGCGGCCTCGTCCCCGGCCTCCGTCCGGGCGCCCCGCGCGGGACGCGTGCGCTTCTGGAGAGGGCCGGCGTCCGCGACGAGGTGCTGGGCGGCGCCGGCGGGCAGGGGGCCTACCGCGTCCGTCTCGAGGCCATGGCGGAAAGGGAGACGCGCTCGCCGAGGGGCGAGCAGGCGCGCGCTCTCGTGCAGACGGCCGAGGCCTTCTTCGCCGTGCTGCGCACCCTGCCGGCAGAAGGCACGCTTCAAGCGCACCTGCTGGCCTGGCAGCGCGCCCTCGAGGCCCTGGGCTTCTGGGAGGCCTTGCAGGGCACCCCTGTGCCCGAGGGGCCCGAGGCGGCGCGCGCGTGCCGGGTGCTGGCCAGGGAGGTGCAAGCCCGCGAGGGGTGGCGGGCGGTGCTGCGCGGGGCCCGCGGTGCCCTCGCCGCCCTCGACAGTGCGGGCCCGCTTCTGCACCGGGCGGGCTTCGCCGCGTGGCTTTCGCTGCAGGCCTCCGCCCACCGCCTGCCCCGCGAGGCTGGCCACCCAGGAGGCGTGGCCGTGCTTCTCTACGAGGAGGCGGCGGCGTGCGACGGCTTCGAGTGGCTCGGCGTCCTGGGCCTCGCCGAGGGGCGCTTTCCCCGGCCTCTGTGGCGCGCCGGCGCCCTCACCGACGAGGACAGGTACGCCGTCAACCGCGCCCTCGGGCGGGACGCCTTCCCTTTGCGCTATGGGTCCGCCGACGTGCGCCCGCCCGCGGCCCTGGCCCTGGACGGCTGGCGGCTGGGCGTGGCGCTGGGGCGGGCCGAGAGTGCGGCGCTGGGCTTCGCGCGCGACGACGGCTTCCGCGACGTCGCCGGGCCGGCCGCCTTCCTCGAGGCCTTCTCAAGGAGTGCCGCCGTCGCGCGGGTGGACTGTCCGGACGTTTCCGTCGTGCCCCTCGTGGAGGCTGCCACCGAGGGGGAGCTCCGGGAGGCGGTGGCCCGGGCCACGCTGCCCTCGGGAGGGGACGCGGCGGCGCGGGCCCTGGGCCAGCGGCTGGAGGAGGGCTGGCTTACGGAGGCGCGAGGCCTCGGAGCCATGGAGGCGGAGCGCGTCCGTGCCTTCGAGGCACCGGAGTTGCCGAGCGGACGCTTCAGCGGTGCGGTGCAGGGTGAGGGCCTCGAGGCGGCGCTGGCGCAGCGCTATGCCTACGGCCCGGACGCCCCGCTGTCCGCCAGCACCCTCGGGAAATTCGGCCGCTGCGCCTTCCAGGGCTTCGTCCACAGCGCCCTGCGCCTCGAGCAACCGGAGTCTCCCGGGGAGTCCCTGGACGCGCGGGGCCAGGGCAGCTTCTGGCACGCGGTGCTGGAGAGCCTCATGCCGCGCCTCGCCGCCGCGGGCCTTCTCGGCCGGTCCTACCGGGAAGTCCCCGGCGCCCTCCTGGAGGCGGCGCTCGACGACGGGGCCCAGTCCCTGGAGGCGCGCTTCAGCCCGGGCCACCCGCGTCTCTTCGCCCTGGCGCGGGAGCGGGCGCGGTGGATGGTGCGCCGGGTGCTGGACGCCCCCCACCACGGGCTTCCCTTCCCGGGCCTTCTTCCGGTGGAGGCGGAGACAAGCTTCGGGCGGCCGAGCGCCGTCCAGGACTGGCGCGAGGTGCGACTGCCCGCGGCGTTGCCCCTGGAGAGCGACATCTGTCTCACCGGCACCGTGGACCGGCTCGATGCCGGCGCCTCCGGGGTGGGCGTCCTCGACTACAAGGCCAGCCGGCGCCGCGACGCGGCGCGGGAGCTCCTCAGCACGGACTTCCAGCTGCCCTTCTACCTCCAGGCGGTGCGCTCGCGCGGCGAGTCCCGTCCGCTGCGGGCCGGCTGGCTGGTGCTGAAGTCCGGAGAGTTTCAGCCCTTCGAGCCGCCCTCGGGACAGACGGTGCTTCTGGCCACGGACGCAGCGACGCGACAACAGGCCCAGGCCGAGGGGCTCGCCAACCTGGCCAACGCCGCGCAAGCCCTCGTCCAGCGCTCGCGCCAGGGAGACTTCGGGGCCCGCCCCCTGGACTGCGGGTTTTGTCCCTTCGGCGCGGTGTGCCGCATCGGCCGCCGGCGCAAGGAGGGCCACCGGTGAGCCCTCCGTCTCTGGAGTTGCTGCTGTCGCGCAACGGCTGCGTCTTCGCCGGCGCCGGAGCGGGCAAGACGCACGGGCTTCTCAGCGCCGCGCTGGGGCTGCTCTCCGGTGCGGGCGGCCAGCCGCCGCTTGCGCCGGGACGGCTGTGCCTCCTCACCTTCACCGAGAAGGCGGCGGCCGACATGCGCGAGCGCCTCTCGGCGCGGGTGGAAGCGCTGGCCGAGGGCCGCGGCGAGGAGCCGGAGCTCCTGGCGGCCTTCGCCGCCACCGGACGTGCGCCGCCGGCAGCCTCCTTCTGGCGGGGTGTCCAGTCCCAGCTGGACGCGGCCACCCTGTCCACCTTCCACGCCTATTGCGCGCGGCTGTTGCGGCAGGCCCCGGCCGGCGCGGACATTCCCTTGGGCTTCGAGCTCCTTGGCGAGGAGGACAGCGGCGAGCTCCTCGTCGAGACGGCCGAGCAGCGCCTCCTGGACATGCTCGACGCCGGCGACGCGGACGTGGAGGCCCTCTGTAGCCAGGGCGAGCTGCGCGGCGTGGGACGGGGGGCGGGGCTTCTCGACCTCCTGGTGGGGGCGGTGGTGCGACTCAGGGAGGAGGGGGAGGACGCGGCCCGGGTGGAGGTGGGCGAGCCCTCGGCCGCACGGCGGACGCTGCTTCTTGCCGTGGCCCGCGCCGAGGTGCTGGTGCGGGGGGCGCTGCCGCTGTGCGCCGAGGCGGCGCTGACGGCCGTCCTCGAGGCGTCGCTGGACGTCCTCTCGGGGCTGGACGCGGACGCCCCCGCGGAGCGCCTGGCGCGCCTCGAGGCGCTGGCCGGCGCGCTTCCCCGCACCGGAAAAAATGGCCTGCGCGATGCCCTCCTGGCCGTGCGCGACGCCCTGGTCGAGGGAAGCCCGGCGCTGCCCGGCGTGGTCGCGGCGCACGCCGGCTACGGGGCCTGCCGCCACGAGGCCACCTTGCGCCGGCTGTGCAGCCTGGTGGAGGCCGACTTCCGGGCCGCCCTGCGCCGGGGCGGGTGGATGGACTTTGCCGAGCTCCTGGTGGCGACGCGCGACGTCCTCCGGGACGACGTGGGGTTTCGCAGCAGCGTCCAGCGCCGCATCGGCGCGCTCCTCGTCGACGAGGTGCAGGACACCAACCACCTGCAGCTCGAGCTGGTGGTGCTGCTTTCCGAGGCGCGCCAGGGCGGCCCGCGGCCCGTGCCCAAGGAGCGCGCCGCGGTGCTGGCCCTGCCGCTCGAGCCCCGCTTCCTTCTCGCGGTGGGCGACAGGAAGCAGTCCATCTACGACTTTCGCGGCGCCGACGTCTCCACCTTCGAGGCGCTCGCCGAGAAGGTGGTGGCGGAGGGCGGCGCCCGCGACTTCCTCCGCGACAACCGGCGCTCCTCGCCGGCGCTGTTGGCCGTCCTCAACGCCGCGGCCCGCGCCGCCCTCCCCGAGGTGCCCGAGCCCCGGGAGTACGAGGTGGTGGTTCATCCGGAGGAGGACGGGCTCGTGCCGGTGCGGGCGCAAGTCGGGCCCGTGGTGTGCGTGGATGCGCTTCCGGTGGTGTCCTCTGCGCGCGGCACCGCCCGCGAGGCGGAGGCCGACGTCCTTGCCCGGTGGCTTTCATTTCTCCTCTCGGAGGAGGGGCCGGAGACGGTGGTGGAGGGTGGCGTCCTTCGCCGGGCGAGGGGAGGGGACGTGGCCATCCTCCTGCGCGGCTTCAGCGGGCTCGAGGCCTACCGGAGTGCGCTTCTGGCCCACGGCGTCCCGCACACCGTCCTTCGGGAGCAAAACCCGTACACCGCCCCGTCCGTCCTCGACGCCGCGGCGCTGCTGGCCCTCCTCTCGGACAGGAGCGACGCGCTCTCCCTGGCCGCCGTCTTGCGCTCGCCCTTCGTCGGGCTCTCGGACGCGGCGCTGTTTCGCCTTTCGGAGAAGGGGCGGCTCGAGGGGCGCCTTCTCGAGGAGCCCCTTCCCGAGGGCTTTCCGGAGGACGAGGGCCAGCGCCTCCTGCGCTTCGCGGCCCTCCTGCACCGCCTCTCGGCCCTCGTCCCGGCACTGCCGCTGGCCGGCGTCCTCGAGGTGGCGTGGGAGGAGACGGGGTACCGCGCCGCCGTCGCCGCGGGGCCGGAGGGGGAGGAGGCGCTCCTGGCGCTGGAGCGCCTTCTCGTGCTGGCCCGGCAGTGGGACGCGAGCGGCCGGGGCGACGCGGGCGCCCTGGCCCGGCGGTTGCGGGGCCTGGCGGAGCAGACGACGGTGGCCGGCGCGACGGGCGTGGAGGCAGCCCGTGCCGGCAACGCCGTGCAGCTTCTCAGCATCCACGGGGCCAAGGGCCTCCAGTGGCCGGTGGTGTGCCTGGCGGACCTCTCCACCACCGGCGTCCGCACGCCCGGCGACAGGCTGCTTCTCGACAGGCGCCTCGGGCTGGCTTTCAAGCCGCAAGGGCCCTTCGACGCCGAGCCCCGCCGGACGCCGCGGTGGTTACTCGTGCAGGCGGAGCTGAAGCGCAGGGAGCGCGCCGAGGCTGGCCGCCTTCTCTACGTCGCCCTCACCCGGGCGCAGGACCGCCTGGTGCTGTCCGGAGGCGGCCCGTCGCCGGAGGCCTGGCGGTCGCGCCTCGAGTCCGTCCTCGAGGCGCCAGACGTCGCGCCCTTCGTCCGGCACCTCGGCCTTCTGGACATTCCCGAGACCGCGCCAGAGGCCCTCGCGCCCCAGGACGGCGGGGACAGGGAGGCCGCCCTCGCGCAGCTTCGACGCATCCGGACTCCACTTTCGCTGCGCTTTCAGGGAGTGCCCTTGGAAGCGACGGAGCTCGAGGACTTCCACCGCTGCCCGCGCCGGGCCTGGCTTCTGCACGCGGCCGGCTTGTTGCCGGGCCGGGGCGACGAGGGGCCGGTGACGTTTTCTGCCGAGCTTCCGGTGCGTCACGTCGCCGCGCGCTCGAGCCTCCTCGCGCGCCTGGCTGCGCTTCTCACCCCGGCGGACTGGGCGGCCGGCGTCCCGGACGCGGCGCTCAGTCCCCACCTCGCGGTGCTGGGACTCTCCCTGGGGGAGGCGCGGGCGCTGCGCCTGCTTGCGCCGCTGAAGGCGCTGGCCGCGACGCGCGCCCTCAAGGAGGCGCTGGCCTCCGGCACGGCAGCACCGACGGGTGAAGTCTGCCTCGAGGCCGGGCCGGCGCTGCTTCTGTGTCGGGCGACGCTGGGCTGGCAGGACGTCGGAGGGCAGCACCGCCTTCTCCTCGTGCCGGGCCCGTTGCCGCCGCTTGGCCTCGAGGCTTTCGGCGTCACGACGTCCGTCTTGTGGCACGCCGCGGCCGGCGCTGGGGGCCCACGCCGGGTGGGGTTGTCCTTCGTCGACAGCCCGGACGCCGAGGCGCGCTGGCTTCTCGCTGCGCCCCTGTCCCGCGAGGCACTGGCCACGGAGGCGGAGGCCTTCCTCCGCGCGGCCGACGGCGTTCCGGGGAGTTTGCCAGTGGCCCGCTGCGAGGCGCTGGGGTGCGGGTTTCGCCCGCGCTGTCACCCCGCGCCGGCCTGAGACGAGGGGCCACCGGCCGTGGCCTCCGGCGCCGACGGGCGTTGTCACCAGGCACCGCGGGGACTACAAGCTTCAAAAACGCATGCCAAACGTGGTGGTGGTGGGCGCCCAGTGGGGCGACGAGGGCAAGGGCAAGGTGGTCGACCTGCTCACGGAGCACGCCCAGGTGGTGGTGCGCTTCCAGGGCGGTAACAACGCCGGCCACACGCTGGTGGTGAATGGGCAGAAGACGGTCCTCACCCTCATCCCGAGCGGCATCCTCCACGGCAACAAGACGTGCGTCATCGGGAATGGCGTGGTGCTCGACCCGGCCGTCCTCCTGGGCGAGCTGGCGCAGCTGCAGGCGAGCGGAAAAATCCAGGCCACCACCCAGCTTGTCCTCTCCGAGGCGGCGCACGTCATCTTCCCCTGGCACAAGCTGCTCGACGCCATGCGGGAGAAGGCCCGTGGCCCCTCGCCCATCGGCACCACCGGGCGCGGTATCGGCCCGGCCTACGAGGACAAGGTGGCGCGGCGGGGAATACGCGTCCGGGACTTGCTCCGTCCGGAACGGCTGGCGCAGAAGGTGGAGGAGCGGCTGGTGTCCGTCCGGGAGGAGCTCCTGGCCCTGGCCACCCGCGCCGGGACGCAGCCGCCGCTTCTGGACGGCCCCGAAATCACCCGCGCCTACGCGGCCCATGGCCAGACGCTTCGGCCTTACGTCAAGGATGCGTCCCTCTTCCTGGCCGGCGAGGTGGCCAAGGGCACGCGCATCCTCTTCGAGGGAGCGCAGGGGACGCTTCTGGACGTGGACCACGGGACGTACCCCTTCGTCACCAGCAGCAACACCGTTGCCGGCGCCGCAGCGGTGGGCAGTGGCATCGGCCCCACCGCCATCGACACCGTGGTGGGCATCAGCAAGGCCTACACCACGCGGGTGGGGGGAGGGCCCTTCCCCACGGAACTGACCGGGCCCCTCGGCGACATGCTGCGCAAGGTGGGCGAGGAGTATGGCGCCGTCACCGGGCGGCCTCGTCGCTGCGGCTGGCTGGACGGGGTGGTGCTTCGCTACGCCGCCCGCGTCAACGGGCTGTGGGGCCTCGCCCTCACCAAGCTGGACATCCTCTCCGGCCTGGACAGTCTCCAGCTGTGCAACGGCTACACCCTCGACGGCCAGCCCCTCAGCGAGCTCCCCACGGACCCCGATGACTTCGGACGGGTGACGCCGGTGTACGAGACGTTGCCCGGGTGGACGGAGCGCCTCGGCGGCGCGCGCAGCTTCTCGGAGCTGCCGGCCGCGGCGCGGGCCTACGTCCGCCGCGTGGAGGAGGTGGCCGGCGTCCCGGTGGTGTGCGTCTCGGTGGGGGCGGACCGGGGCGAAACCATTCTCCTCAAGAACCCCTTCGACGCCTGAAGGCCAGGGCGCCGGTGGGTGGCCTTCCCGTGAGGGCCTTGACAGGTTACCCTCAGTTACTTAATAAGCGACCGGAAGTCACATAAGTCCCTTCCGGAGGTGCGCCATGGCCGAAGTCCCGTCGTCGGAAACCGTCCTCGTCACGGGCGCCAGCAGCGGCATCGGCGCCGAGCTGGCCCGTGCCTTCGCCGCGGGCGGCTCCTCGCTGGTGCTGAGCGCGCGCTCGGTGGACAGGCTGGAAGCCCTGGCCCAGGAGCTGAGGGCCAAGCACGGCGTGGCGGTGCGCGTCGTGGTCGCGGACCTGGCCTCGCCCGAGGGCCCGAGACGCCTCGTGGAGCGCCTGGTGCAGGAAGGCGTCCAGGTGGACGTCCTGGTCAACAACGCCGGCTACGGGGGCTTCGGTCCCTTCGGCGAGACGGCGTGGCCGGACAAACAAGGCATGCTGCAGCTCAACGTGGTGAGCCTCACCGAGCTCACCCAGGCGTTTCTGCCGGGCATGGTGGCCAGGCGGCGCGGCGGCGTCCTCAACGTGGCCAGCACCGCGGCCTTCCAGCCCGGGCCGCTGACGGCCGTCTACTCCGCCACCAAGGCTTACGTGCTGTCCTTCACCGAGGCGGTGTCCGAGGAGGTGCGGGCGCAGGGTGTCACCGTCACCGCCCTCTGCCCGGGGGCCACGGTGACCGGCTTCGCCAGCCGGGCGGCCATGGATGGCTCCCGGCTGTTTCAGGTCAAGGGCCTCCCGGATGCTAAAAGCGTGGCCAAGGCGGGGTATGAGGGCTTTCGCAAAGGAGCGACGGTGGTCATCGCCGGTGCGAAGAATTCCCTCCTGGCATGGTCGGTGCGTTTCGTGCCCCGGAGCTGGGTGAGGCGAATGGTGCACAGGATGCAGGAGCGGGTGGACGCATGAGACAGCCGAGCGAGCACGAGGGAGCAGGCCTCAAGGCGGACATCCGCCGCATCTGGGACGCGCAGGCCAAGAAGCGCTGGCCCATCGCCCAGTCCAGCGTCGCCGAACGACGCGCACGACTGAAGCGCCTCGGGGCGTCCATCGAGAAGCACCGGCTGGCCATCGACGAGGCGGTGCGGAAGGACTTTGGCAAGGCCCCCGAGGAGACCGACCTCACCGAGGTGCACATCGTCCAGGAGGAGCTCGGCCACACGCTGCGCAACCTCGCCGACTGGATGCGCACCGAGCCGGTGGACTCGCCGCTGCTCCTGGCCGGCACCTCGAGCGAGGTCCGCCACGAGGCGCGTGGCCAGGTGCTGGTGCTGGCCCCCTTCAATTACCCCTTCCACCTCGCGGTGCTGCCCGTCGTCTCGGCGGTGGCGGCCGGAAACGTGGTGGTGCTCAAGCCCTCGGAGAAGACGCCGGCCACTGCGGCCATCATCCGCACCGTGCTGGCCGAGGCCTTCCCCGAGGACGAGGTGGCGGTGGTGGAGGGCGACGCCACGGTGGCCGAGGCTCTCCTGGAGATGCCTTGGGACCACATCTTCTTCACCGGCAGCACGGCGGTGGGCAAGCGCATCATGGCCGCCGCGGCCAAGCACCTCTCCAGCGTCACGCTGGAGCTCGGCGGCAAGTCGCCGGCGGTGGTGGAGCGCTCGGCCAACCTCTCGCGCGCCGGGCTCACCATCGCCCACGGGAAATTCATCAACGCCGGGCAGACGTGCGTCGCGCCGGACTACGTCCTCGTCCCCGAGGAGATGCGCGACACGCTGGTGGGGCACCTGCGCACGGTGGTGCAGGGCTTCTACGGAGCGGAGCCGAAGAGCAGCCCTGACTTCTGCCGGATGATTGACGACAAGGCCTTCCAGCGGCTGAAGGGCTACATCGACTCGGCCGTCAAGGGCGGCGCCAAGGTGGCCTTCGGCGGGGACTCCGACGCGGCCACGCGCTACGTCGCCCCCACCGTCCTCGTCGACGTCCCAGTCGACGCGCCGGTGATGCAGGACGAGATTTTCGGACCGGTGCTGCCGGTGCTCACCTACAAGACGCCCGAGGAAGCGGTGGCCTTCGTGCGCGCCCGGCCGCCGCCCCTGGCCCTCTACGTCTTCGCCCGGAGCCGCCGGCAGGCCGAGGCAGTGCTGGATGGCACCGCCTCCGGCGGGGCCTGCGTCAACAACACCGTCTTCCACCTCGCCAACCCGGACCTGCCCTTCGGCGGCGTCGGCCCCTCGGGCCTCGGCAACTACCACGGGCGCGCCGGCTTCCGGTGCTTCAGTCACGAGCGCGCCGTGCTGCGCCAGCGCGGAAACCCGCTGTCGCGCTTCCTCGCCCCTCCTTACGCTGGCCGGCTGAACCGTCTCACGGCACGACTGGCGCAATGGCTGGAGTGAGGCGGCGCCGCGCCCGAAGCCCGGAGGACAAGGCGGCGCGGAAACAAGCGGTGCTCGACGAGGCCTGGCGCCTCTTCCAGCGAGGGCCCTGGAGCGCGCTCACCCTGGCCCAGGTGGCCGAGGGCGTCGGGCTCAGCAAGGCCGCCCTCTACCGCTACTTCGACACCAAGGAGACGCTGTTTCTGGCCGTCGAGGAGTCGCAGCTCACGCTCTGGCTTCTGTCCCTGGGCGAGACGCTGGACGCGCTCGAGAGGCCCTCCTCGGCGGAGCAGCTGGCCTATGCCCTCACCGCCTCGCTGGAGGCGCGCCCGGCGATGGCCCGGCTTCTGGCGCTCTTGCACGTCGAGCTGGAGCAAAACCTGAAGCAGGCCGAGGCGCTTCGCTTCAAGCGTGCCCTGCACGCGCTGCTCAGCCGCTTCGGCGCGCAGCTGGCCCGGGCCGCGGGCCTGGCCTCCCCCGAGGCCGGACTGCACGCGGCTCTCCTCGTCCATGCCCTCATCATCGGGCTGTGGCAGGTCTCGGACGCACCGCCGCAGCTGGCTCGCCTTCTGGAGACCGGCCGGTTGAAGGAGTTGCGGGTGGAGTTTCTCCCGGCCCTCAAGGTAGGCGCGGCGGCGTTGTTGCGTGGGCTTGCCCAGGCGCGTGCGCCGCACCGCCCGGTGGCCAGTCCCCGCGCCGCGGCGCGTTGACACAAGAGTCAACGCCGCGCTCAAGTGACGCCCATGCCCATCGCCGTCATCCTCGACGCCGTCCGCACCGCGCGCGGCAAGCGCAAGGGAAGCCTGGCCTCCGTCCACCCAGTGGACTTGGCCGCCCACGTCCTCAGGGCCGCGCTCGAGCGCACTGGCCTTGCTGCCGAGGCCGTGGACGACGTGGTGCTGGGCTGCGTGACGCAGGTGGGCGAGCAAGGCCTCAACGTGGCGCGCGGCGCCGTCCTGGCCGCCGGCCTCCCGGTGGAGCTGGCCGGAAAGACTGTCAACCGCCTGTGCGGCAGCGGGCTTCAGGCGGTGGACGACGTGGCCTGCGCTGTCCTCGCCGGCCGGGTGGACGTGGCCATCGGCGGCGGGGTGGAGTCCATGAGTCGCGCTCCCCTTGGGTCCGACTACCTCGGAGGCGAGGGGCCCACGAGCCCAGGGCTTGCCGCACACTTTCCGGGCCTCGTCCCGCAGGGCCTGTCGGCGGAGCTCGTGGCCGAGGCCTGGGGCCTCTCGCGCGGCGAGCTCGATGCGTTTTCCGCCGGCTCCCAGGAGAAGGCGGCCAGGGCCAGGGCCGAGGGGCACTTCGTGAAGGAGATTGTCGCCGTGCCGGTGCGGGGCCCGGACGGGGTGGAGCGCAGCTTCGCCGAGGACGAGCACCTGCGGCCCGGGACGACGGTGCAGACGCTGGCCTCCCTCAAGCCGGCCTTCCGGGAGGACGGCGTCATCCACGCCGGCAACTCCTCCGGCATCGTGGACGGGGCCGCCGCCGTGGTGGTGGCCTCGGCCGAGGCGGCGGAGCGCCTGGGCATTCGCCCGAGGGCGCGCATCGTCGCCTGCGCCGTCGCTGGCTCGGACCCGGTGCTCATGCTGACCGGGCCCATCCCTTCCACGCGCAAGGCACTGGCCAAGGCCGGCTGGCGCGTCGAGGACGTGGACCTCTGGGAGATTAACGAGGCCTTCGCCCCCGTCCCGCTGGCCGTGGCGCGGGAGCTCGACATCCCCCTCGAGCGCGTCAACGTGAATGGCGGGGCCATCGCCCTTGGCCATCCGCTGGGCGCCACCGGCGCCATGCTTCTGGCCACGCTGCTCTCGGAGCTGGAGCGACGGCAGCTGCGGCGCGGAGCGGTGACGCTGTGCATCGGCTACGGGATGGGCATCACCCTGCTCGTGGAGCGAGCGCCCGGCTAAGCGCCCCTGCGGCACGAGAGGCATCGGGCTCCCCTTTCCAGCCTTTCGGCCAGGTGGGGGGTGCGGCCGCCCCGTCCTTTCCGCTAGAGGGGGAGGCGCACCCCGGGACGTGGGGTGGGTAGGCCCGGGGAAGGTGGAGCCGCACATGCTGTCCAGTCTCGTCCTCGCTGCGCTCCTGTCGGCCGCCCCGGTGTCGCCGGCGGCGCGCGCGGCCTTCCAGCGCGGGGAGAAGGCCCTCGAGGCCGGACAGCTGGACGAGGCCGCCATCGCCTACCAGGAGGCGCTCAAGTCGGCGCCGGCCTATGCCGAGGCCCTCAACGGGCTGGGGAGCGTGCTGTTTCGACAGGGCAAGCGCGCCGAGGCGGTGACGAAGTTTCAAGCCGCCATCGCCGCGGACCCGGGCATGAAGCTCGCCTATTTCAACCTTGGGTACGCGGCCCGGAAAAACGGCGACTTCGCCGTCGCCGCGCAGGCCTACGAGACGTACGTGAAGCTGGACCCCACCGACGCCGACGGCCACTTCGGCCTGGCCGAGTCCTACCGCAGCCAGGGCAAGGCCGACGCGGCGGCGCGGGCCTACGAAACCTACGTCTCTCTGGAAACCCGCCCCAGCGAGCAACGCTGGGTGGACAAGGCCAAGGAGTACATCGCCCAGCTGAAGGCCCAGCTGGCCGCGGCGCCCGCCGCCGCGTCCTCGCCCGGCACCGCGGCGGCGGGGACGGCGGCGGCCCTCATCGCCGAGGGCGACAAGGCCCTCCGGGCGGGCAATGCTGCCGCCGCGGCCCAGTCCTACCAGAGCGCCCTTCTCCTCGAGCCGACAAGTGTGGAGGCCCTCTTCAAGCAGGGCAACGCGCTGGCCAAGACGGGCGACTACCGTTCCGCCGTCGAGAAGTGGGAGCGCGTCGTGCAGCTGTCGGCGGACCCGTCGGTGCGCAAGAGCGCCCAGGAAAACGTGGACAAGGCGCGCGCCCGCCTGGCTCAGGCGGTGGCCCCCACGCCCGCGGCTGGCACGCCTCAGGCCCGGGCCCGGGAGGCCTACGAGCGCGGCGTGCGCCTGGTGCTGTCGCGCGACTACGCCGCCGCCGTGCAGGCGCTCACCGAGTCCCTGGCCGCGGACCCGACGCTGGCCGTGGCCTACACCGCCCGGGGAAGCGCCAACGTCGGGTTGCGGCGCTTCTACGAGGCGGCCGCGGACTACCAGGACGCGCTGAGGCTCGACCCGACGCGCGCCTCGCCGCTGTACGGGTTGGCCGAAGCCTACCGGGCGCTGGGGCGGGCGTCGGACGCCCGCATTTACTACGACAGGTACGCCGTCTCGACGGCCGCCGACGCGCGGGCAAGCCTCCAGGCCGACGCGCGGACGAAGTCCACGGCGCTGGCCAGCGGTGTGAGCGCCGGGACGCCCGCTCCCCCCCATTGAAGTGGTGGGACCTCGCCCCGGATGGCGGAGCGGCTGCCCACGGCATTAGCCTTCCGCTGGTGGGCGGGGCCATTCAACCCGAAGTGTTTCGGCCGCGGCCCTTCCTCGCCATCTCCATGGGAGTGGCCGGGCTTCTCTGGGTGGCCGTCCTCGTCTACCTCCTCACCTTCCACGGAGTGCCGCTGAAGACGTTTCTCTCGGCACTCTTCTTCGTCGCCTTCTTCGGCGTCAGCCACGCCTACTACGCGCGCGCCGCCATCGAGGTGGACGACGGTGGCGTCACCTACCGGGGCATGGTGCGGACGGAACGGTTCGCCTTCGGCGACATTCTCCACGTCGACGTCTGGCCCGGGCCGGTGACGGTGTACGCCATCCGCGGCCGTGGCCGGGGCGTGCACTTCACCAGCTTCTTCGCCCAGCACCGGCGCCTGGTGGCCCTCCTGGTGGAGCGCGCCGGGCTTGCGCCCCAGCGCTCCTGAGGGCTGTCCGCCTTCCAGAGGGAGGCGTCTTCCCGGGGCCCCCTCGTGCTTGGACGCCGGGCCGCGACTCGGGGTAGAGGCCTCTTCCCATGCGCCGAGTCGCCCTCCTCCTGGCCCTGTGCCTGTGTAGCTGCCGCGACGAGCAGGCCGGGCCGCGCTCGCGCGCGCCGGCGGCTCCCGCTGGCGCGCAGCGCCCGGCGCTCACCTTCACCAGCGGGGCCACCTTCGGGGGAGGCGCCCTGCGCTACCTCGGTGCTCGCGTGGCGCCGGTGTCCGCTGCGCCCGGCGCGCCCTTCCGGGTGACGCACCTCTTCGTGCCGCTGAAGCCGCTGCCCGCGGGCTACAGCTTCTTCGTCCACGTCCTCGACGCGCGCACCGGGCAGATGGTGGCCAACGACGACCATCCCCTGGCCGCGCCGCTCGAGTCCTGGCCGGTGGGCAAGGCCTTCGAGGACACCCACGACATCGCGCTTCCCGCGGGCGTCGCCTCGGCGCGGCTTCTCCTTGGCTTCTTTCGCGGGGACGAGCGCCTCCCCGTGGACCAGCCACGGGCCCAGGACGGGCAAAACCGGATGGTGGGGCCGCTTTTGGAGGGGCTTCCGGAGTACCGGGTGGTGCGGGCACAGCCCGCGCCCGTCATCGACGGCGTCCTCGACGACGCGGCCTGGGCCAGGGCCGCCCCCATCACCCTCGTCAACAGCATGGACGGAAGCCCGGGGCACGTCCGCACCACCGCGCGCCTGTTGTGGGACGACCGCTTCCTCTACGTCTCCTTCGACTGCGAGGACCCGGACGTCTGGAGCGACTACACCAAGCGCGACGACCCGCTCTACCAGGAGGAGGCGGTGGAGATTTTCATCGACGCCGACGGGGACGGCCGGACGTACAACGAGATTGAGGTGAGCCCGGCCAACGTCCTCTTCGACGCCTACTTCCCCGAGCGCCGGAAGGGGATGGACCTCTCCTGGGACTCCGGAGCCCTTACCGCCGTCACCGTCCAGGGGACGCTGAATGACGCCAGCGACGTGGACCAGGGCTTCCGGGTGGAGATGCGCATCCCCATCGACAGGCTGGCCGCCGTGCCCCACGTGCCACCGCGCCCCGGGGACCGCTGGCGCTTCAACCTCTACCGGCTGGAGATGCACGGCCGGAAGACGGTGGAGGGCCTGGCCTTCTCCCCGCTGCACGAGGGGGACTTCCACGCCCTCAACCGCTTTGCCTGGCTCGTCTTCGAAGGGTAGGGGAGTCGCGGTCTCGCCCCCCGCCGGGGCCCTGGGTCACTCGCTGCGCTCTTGCTCCAGGGCCTCCATGGCAGCCGTCCCGGCCGCCTCGAGCTCGGCCAGGAGCGCGCCCGCCACGTCCGTCGCGCCGCGGGAGAGGCGTTCGGCCAGCTCCCCCGACAGGCGCACCACCTCGCGCGCCCCGAGGGTGGTGGCGATGCCGCGCAGCGCCTGCGCGCCGTGCTCCGCCGTCCGCCAGTCGGACTGGGCGACGGCCTGCGCCAGCGCGCGCAGCCGCGTCGGGAGCTCCCGCTGAAAGGCGTCGATGGCATCGTCGGCCAGCGAGGCGCCTCGGTTGCCCGGCAGCGCGCGCAGTTGCGCGAGGGCCTCGAGGTCCAGTGGCCCCGCGGCGCTCACGGCACAGCCGCCACCGCCACCCGGGGGTGGTGCGCCCTTCGCTGGTTCCGTTGCCACTTCATGAGCGGACTGCAAAGCACACGGCGTACCAGCACAAACCCCAAGGAAACTCATGGGTTTGTCTCTCAAACGGCTGGGGTCGCCCCTGGCCCGGACAGATTGCGAGGTCCAGAGGGACCCTCGCCGTCCGTGACAGCGAGCACCGGCGCGTCGTTGTCCTTCGCTTGGCCAGGGCGTGTCCCACGGTGAGGCACGGGAAGCGTGTCAGGGGCGGCGGACGACTGCTGGCGCCTCGGCCCTGCGAGACAGGCCCCAAGGGCTCCGGAGACTGGGCCCCTTCTCACCCGCGTCAGCCCGGAGGGGGACACTGGGGGCCGCGCGGTAGCTCGGGCCTCGAAACGAAGCAGGCGTCCGTCTGAGGGGCGAAAGACGGGACGCTAGTGGGAGCGCTTTCTGCCCGTCAAGCGCACGGGTTGATTTTCGCTGCAACCTATGGTAACGACGCCGCTTTCCCCCTCACATCCGCCGCAGACACTTCGGCAGGAGGCACCCGCGTCCGTGCAGACCAGCTTCAAGACAGGCGACAAGGCGGTCTACCCCGGCCAGGGCGTTGGCGAGGTGATGGGCATCGAGCACACCGAGGTCGCCGGACAGCGCCAGTCGTTCTACGTGCTGCGGATTCTTGAGAACGGAATGCGCATCATGATTCCCATCAACAAGGTGGGGTCGGTCGGCCTGCGGGAAATCATCAGCGAGGAGGATGTGGAGCAGGTGTACGCCATCCTCCGCGAGAAGGACATTTCGGTCGACTCCACCACCTGGAACCGCCGCTACCGGGAGTACATGGAGAAAATCAAGACCGGTTCGGTGTTCGAGATTGCCGAAGTGCTCCGTGACCTCTACCTCCTGAAGGGCGACAAGGACTTGTCCTTCGGCGAGCGGAAGATGCTGGACACGGCACGCGCGCTCCTCATCAAGGAGCTGTCCCTGGCCAAGAATTGCACCGAGGACGCCATCGAGGCCGACCTCAAGAGCATCTTCAACATCCCCTGAAGTCGCTTCGCGGGGAGGGCCTCCGCCGTGCGGGTCCCCGAGCGTGATACGCGGATTGCGGAGCTGGAGGCGCGGCTGCGCAGCCCGAGGAGGGCCGGCGTCCGCTTCCCGGTGGCGGTGGTGTGCTGTCTCGGCGCGCTCTACCTCCTCTACCGGGAGCTCCCGGACGCGGCCTACGCGCTCTCCGCCCCCACCGCGCTGACGCTGGGGCGCGAGGGGGAGTACCGCTTCGAGGCGCTGGCCAACAACCGGTACGTGCAGGTGCACGGCACGCCGACGCTGTCCGCCTTCTGGGGAAAGGACTCCCAAGGGCCCTTCCTGGTGCTGGGGCTCCAGGACACGCCTCTCCTTGTCCGCCGGGCGCCGCTTCCCGGCGAGACGTGGCTCGAGGGCCGGCCCCCTCCGCCGCCCCTTCAGGCCTCCTTCGCGGTGCGGGGGCGGCTCCTCGACGAGGCCCATGCCCCGGCCTACAGCGAGGCCTTCCAGAGGGGCCGGCAGCTGAGCGGTCTTCTGCCCCGGGACGGGAAGCTGTGGATTGTCCTGGAGGGCGAGCGTCCGAGGGAGGACTTCGGCGCGGTCTTCACCGCCGTCCTGCTGCTCCTCTTCGCGGGCCTCAACGGCTGGCTGGCCCTGAAGGCCCTCGGCCGGCGGGCTGAGGGCGCCCTTCAGCGCTGCTGAGCGGGCGTCTCGGCCGGGTGCCAGGGCACGGCCGACTCGAAGCGGGCGAGCCCGAGCGCCAGGAGCGCGGCGAGGAGGAAGCCCGTGGCGCCGGCCAGAAGAGCCACCCGCCACAGGCGACGGCGGGAAATGACGGGCGAGGACCAGGCGTCGAGCCCCCCATCCATCTCCTCGGCCTGCTGGTCGCCCACGCCAGGCCGACGCAGCCGCAGCACGGCCGGGCCGATGTGGATGCGCTGGCCAAGCAAGACCTCGTGCTCCGAGGAGAGGCGCTCCTCGTCGAGGTAGGTGCCGTTCTGGCTTCCCAGGTCCTCGAGGAAGAAGCGTTCCCCGCGCCGCTGCAGCCGCGCGTGCCGGCGGCTGATGGAGGCGTGGGGGAGTCTCAAGTCGGCGCTGCTGCTGCGGCCCAGCACCAGGGTGCCCGGGGCGATGGGCAGCAGCTGGCCTGCGCCCGGGCCGCGCTCGGCGTAGAGAAACACCTCGGAGCTCTCGGCCTGGGTGAGGCTGGCGGTGGCGAAACCCCCGGCGAGCGCGGTGTCCCGCGCGCGGCTGCGGCCCCGGCCCGGCCTCAGCGCCGGGTAGGTGGTGACACGCTGGGGCTTCGGGTCATCGGCGCGCAGGGGCGTCGCGTCGCGCTCGTCGAAGGGCAGGTCCGCGTCGTCCGACGTCTCGGTGTCGTCGGGAGGAGTCCGCGGTGGGCGCTTGGGGTTGGGCGGTGCCATGGGCACGCCCCCTTTTTGGAGGGCGGGGTTCTAGTATGCAGCCAAACACGCCTGTCTGTCCCAACGAAGGCCCGAGGAACCCACGCGTTGGCCGCGCCAGAGTCGTCCCCAAGCCTCAAGGTTTTCAATACC
>Ga0302325_10003460_pt1 | contig 37284 bp, 36 predicted proteins | sample Palsa_T0_2_FD_201948 | JGI IMG/M metagenome (GOLD analysis project Ga0302325, IMG submission 201948) | Peat permafrost microbial communities from Stordalen Mire near Abisko, Sweden - Palsa_T0_2 | ecosystem: Environmental > Terrestrial > Soil > Palsa > Peat permafrost | place: Sweden: Abisko...
CCGACTGTACGCCGACCGGCTCTTCATCAAGCCGCCGACGAGCGCAGGCGGCCTGCCGACCGCGTGGCACCAGGACTTGCCTAAGCTCCCGTTCGACCGGCGCGACAACGTGACCATCTGGGTTGCGGTTGAAGACATCCCAGCGGAGAAGGGGCCGTTGACCTTCCTGTCCGGCTCGCATCGCCTAGGGCCGGTCGCCGCCATGAACTACGACAGCGACGAGGAAATGTTCGCCCGGCTCAGCCCCTACGAGCGCGCGAACATGGCCGATATCGTCGAGGTTCCGCTCAAGGCGGGCGACGCGACGTTCCACGCGGGGCTCACGATGCACCGAGCCGGCGCCAACGTCAGCACGGAGGAGCGCCTAGTCTGGTCGGTCGAGTACATCTCCGAGGACACCCTTTTCAACGGCGTCCCGCACCGAGGGGTCGAAGGCCTGGGCCTCGCGCCGTTTACTCCGTTCGATCACCCCAAGTTCCCTGTCCTCGCCTAGGCCCGGCACCAGGTCCGGCGACACCATGCAGACACGGCTGACGGATCGGGTTGCCTTTATCACCGGGGCAGCCAGGGGCCAGGGGCGCAGTCATGCGGTCCGCCTGGCGGCCGAGGGTGCGGACATCATCGCGGTCGACATCTGCTCGCAAATCGACAGCGTGCCCTATCCGATGGCGACCTCGGAGGACCTGAACCAGACCGTGCGAGAAGTCGAGGCACTAGGTCGCCGGATCGTCGCGGGTAGGGCGGACGTCCGGGATGAGTCTGAGCTGCAGGCGCTTTACGATCGCGGCGCCGACGAACTGGGAGCACCGGACATAGTCCTGGCCAACGCTGGGATCGCGCCGATGGCTCTGAACGGGAAACGCGAAGCCTGGCGCGACGCCATCGACGTGAACCTGACCGGCGTCTTCAATACGGTCGAGGTCGCTATTCCGTCCATGATGAAACGCGGCTCGGGTGGCGTCATCATCTTGATCGGTTCGACATCCGCCCTAACCGGTCTCGGCGGACCGACACCAGGCGGCCTCGGCTATACGGCAGCCAAGCATGGCGTCGTCGGCCTTATGCGCGCCTACGCCAACAACCTGGCGCCGTACAGCATCCGGGTCAATTCCGTCCATCCCACCGGCGTCAGGACACCGATGGTGATCAACGACGCTATGCGGGAGTTCCTGGCCCAGGACCCAAGTCTCGCCCACGCCAACGCCAACGCCCTACCGGTGAGGATCCTGGAGCCTGCTGACATCTCTAACGCCGTCCTCTGGCTCGCCTCGGACCAGGCGCGTTTTGTCACGGGGGTGGCGCTACCGGTGGATGCGGGCTTCACGAACAGGAGATGAGCCTGCGACTTTGGCCGGGTTATGCCCCGGACTCCGCCCGCGCGCGTCTCCGTTGCCTGGAGCGAGCCGTCGCCCACGCCGGGTCCACTCCGGGCTTAGCGCGATCCGCCGCCGCGAGGCCGACGGCCGCCTGATATCCCCGACCCGCTCATGCAGGTGCTGGGCCAGATTGACGTCCCATCCGATCTGCCGCCTCGGTTCGAGCTCCACGACCTGGACCCAGATGCCATCCGGCATGTCCGCTCCCTCCCGGTAGGTACGGAACCCGCAAGCCGTCCCCGGGCCGCATCGGGACGGCGATCCCGCTAGGCTGGACCGTAATGCCAGGTTCCGTTCCGGATAAATAAGATTTCCTCCCGAAAGGCCGAGGAGTTTCGCGAGCTGATTGCGGGCGCGAGCGCCCTGCCGCTTGCCCGCTGTGCGGCTTGTCCGGGGTTCCTGGCTCGGGGACGGCGTTCTGGGTCGCCGCGCGGGCCGTCAAGGGTGCTGACCCGGTTCGGGCTGATCAGGCGGCGACCTGCGGGCGGCCCGCAGGTCGCGTCCCAGAGGTTCAGCCATGCCTGTTCGCGGTGCCAGCCTTCGGGCAGGTGGAGGGTGATGTACCCCCTGCCGTGGCGGGCGGTGCAGCCGGCGACCGCGATCAGGTCGCGGCGGATCGTCGGCCCGCGTGCTTTCGCGAAGGGCCGACCAGCCAGCGTGCCGGCTGCGCGGCCGCGGGGGAGGTGGTGTCCAGCCGGGGACAGCCCGCTCCCGCCGTCCAGCGCGCAGGTCGGCGGGTTCGCCAGGTTCCGGCGGCCAGGATCGGTGCCGCCGCAGATCAGGGCGTTCCCTGCGAACCGCGCCGCCGCTATCACCAGGACGTGATACCGGCGAGCACCGGCACGGCACGCGGACGGGAGCCGCGCACCGTGGCCACGACCCCGCCGGACCGGGCCTCCACGTCGCTGCCGCGCACCTCGCGCAGGTCGCCGCGAATCAGCCCGGCGCCAGCGCCTAGGCAGACCAGTCCGGCCCCCCGCATCCGCCGTTCCGCGGTAGGCTGGGCATCCGCGAGTGCGAGGAAGCCGTCGATCTCCTCCGGGCTGTACAGCGCCTTCGCCCGCTCCCTCGGCAGCGGCATGTCCTGCGGATACAACTGCGGTGACGCCCGGCGGCCGATGAACCGCGTCCGGCACCCTCGCCGACCGGATGACCCGCTGCGGCCACCCGAACTGCCGCTGCCACGCCGACCCGCCCGGCCGCCCTGCACGGCCCCTACCACCAGTGGACCCGCAAGAAAAACGGCAAGACCGCCACCCGCATCTGACCGACGACCAGCTCCCCGACTACGGCCCCTGGTTCGACAACCACCGCCGCCTGCGCGAGCTCATCACCGAACTCGAAGAACTCAGCCTCGCCATCGCCGAAGCCGACCCCCGCTGGATCAGACTCGGCTCGAGTCGATCCGAACACGTTTCAGATGGATGCTTGCGAACCGCCAGGAGCCATCGACCTTGTGGTAGGTCTCATGGTAGTGACCATACCCGTGCAGCAGCGACTGGTCACGTGCAATGACGAGGTCCTCCATCGTCCAGATCCCGGTCGCTTCGGTGTCAGAGTGCACATCCAATACCGGGGTGAAACCGTGGTGCACGCAGATCGCGGGTCCGAGGATCTCGCGCACGACGTGCTTCTCAATCTCGTCCTTGCCGACGAATCCGACCGTGGTTACTTCGCGTCCTTCTCCCCACACGCCGAGATCCCAGTGCAAGGTCGCGTCGGGCATGAACAACGCCAGCCAGCCGTCCCATTGCTTCGTATCCATCAAATAGAAGTAGAGACCTTTCAGCCGCCTGAGTGACTCTAGCTCCACAAGCTCCTGGATCTGATCCATGCGCCGGGGCTCCTTACTCCAGTTACTCCAGGTCGTATTCGAACTCAGGTGGTGTCGTCCTCGCGCGCTCGTGGCGGAAACGCGATGACGAGCCGCTCTGGACCACCGAAGTTGTGGGCCAGCGAACGCAGCTCCACATCCGAGGTCAGTTTGAAGTCCGGAATCGCGACGGTCAGCATCTGCAACGCCTCCGCCTGCTCCGCGCGGGACAGCGCGGCACCGAGGCAGAAGTGGGGACCCAGGCTGAACGTGAGTTGTTGGCCCGCATTGGGCCGCGCGATGTCGAACCTGTCGGGATCGGAGAACACTCGCGGATCCCGGTTCGCGGCCTGCACGTTGACGACCAGCGGGGCCCCGGCGTCGAGTTCATACCCTTCGAGCTGCACCGGATCGCGAGGCGTGCGGTAGAGGCGCCGGACGGACGGCTCAAGCCGCATTCCTTCGTCGACGCAGTTGACGGCCAGTTCCGGCTCCGAGATAAGGCGGCGCCACTGATAGGGATTGCGGCCCAAGAGCAGCAGCGCGCTGGCCAGCTGCAGCCGGGTCGTGTCCTGGCCAGCCATAAGCAGGTTGACCAGGTTGTAGAGCATCTCGTTCTCGCTGAGCCGTCCCTCCGACTCCTGGACGTCCAGCAACGCGGTGATGAAATCATCCTGCGGCTGGCGCCGACGGCTCTCGACCAGTTGGCTCAGGTAACCGGCCATGCCAGCCAGAGCCGCGTCCACCTGTGGGTGGGTGCTTCCGATTGGGTGGTCGGCAATCCGGCCGATCATGAGAGTCCATTCCTGGAAGAGCGGAATGTCCTCCGATGGAACACCGATGATCTTGGTGACGACCTGGACGGGGTACTTCGTGGTGAAGTCTTCGACGAAATCGGCCCGTCCAGCCTCGATGAACTCGTTGAGCAGTTGCCGCGCCGTCTGGCGGATCAGGTTGCGCTGCTTGTCGACCCGGCGCGCGGTGAAGACCTTCATCAGAACGCGCCGGATGCGGGAGTGCCGTTCGCCGTCGATCGCCGGGAGCAGGCCATCACGCAGGAAGACGTCGATATGCTCGGGCACCTGACCCATCGACGAGAGCACCTGAGCGCTGGCCGGCGCGAACTCACGATCCTGGTGCAGAACGCGGCGAGCGCTTTCGTACCGGAGGATCTCATAACCCTCACTGCTCAGCGCGATCGGCGACGCTTCCTGAAGCTCGCGCATGACGCCGAGCGAGTCAGTGAGCCACGCGTCCGAACCGCGATCAACTCGCGGCAGGCCCTGTTCGACCGAAGGAAGCATGCGCCCTCTATCCCTGTGCCGGCTGGTGGCAACACCGGCCGCTAGATCCTGCCGACGTTGGATGCTACGCTAATACCCAACCACGGGGTTGGCAACGGGCAATCTCCTGGTGCCGCCCATGCTGAACCATTCCAAGGGGCCGCGCAGGTTGACTTTCGCCCACGCCGCGGCGATGATCCCAACTACTCAGTTGACTTGACTGGAGCTGACGTGTCGTGATCCGCACGGTAGATGGAGCGCTCTCCCAGCGTGTCGCAACCGCCCCGGACGAGGATTTTGTCCGAGTCGGCGATTCACCGTGGCTGACCGCCGGCGAGCTCGACCGACGGGCATCGACACTTGCCCACGGCCTGCGATCCCTTGGCGTCGAGCCTGGCGATCGCATTGCGACCATCCTGCCGAACCGCATCGAGGTCGTCGAGATGCTGTTTGCGGTCGCCAAGCTGGGTGCGGTACAGGTGCCCCTCAACTACTGGCTGAAGGGTGAGTTTTTGCGCCATCAGCTCGAAGACTGTGGCGCTGGCATGCTCGTCGTGGACCGGGCCGGAATGGCCGCCGCCGCGCCCTTGCTTCCATCCCTTCCGGTGGAGGTCGTCGTCGTACTCGACGACGACCAGCCCACGGCGGGCGTCCGCGTCGTTCCGTACGCCGATGTCCTCGGCGAGGGCTGCGCGTTCGATGCGTACCCCAGTCAGCCAGACACACTGCTATCCATCCTCTACACCTCAGGAACGACCGGCCTTCCCAAAGGCTGCATGCTCAGCGCCGGCTATTTCAGTTATGCAGGCCGGTCGTACGGCGAGCGGGGCTGGGTCGTCCCGGGTGACCGCATCTTTACAACGTGGCCCATGTTCCACACCAGCGGGCAGCTCAACACGCTCATGCCCGCACTATTCAACGACGCATCAGCCTACTTCGACACCGAATTCCACGCCTCGACGTACCTGGCGAAGGCGCGCGAGGTGGGCGCCACGACGCTCTTCGGAGTCGGCTTCATGGGGCAGGCCATCCTGGCGCAGACGCCCTCCGACGCGGACGCAGACGCCCATTTCCGGCTGGCGATCTGGATCCCGATGCCCGAGGATCGGCAGTTGGAGTTCGAACGACGCTTCAATACGCCGGTACTGAGCGAGGGCTACGGCCAGACCGAGATCGTCCCGATCACCGCCAGCGCCATCGGCGGACCACGCAAGCGGTCGACGGCTGGCGAGATCGTACCCACCGTCGAGGTTCGAATCATCGATGCCGGGGGCAACGAACTGCCCCCGGGCGAGATCGGCGAGATTACCGCCCGCCCGCTTGACCCCGATGCGATGTTCCTCGGCTACTGGCGCAACGCCGAGGCCACAGTGCAAGCCTGGAATGGGCTGTGGCACCACACCGGGGATACGGGGTACCTGGACGCCGACGGCTTCATCACCTTCGTCGACCGGAAAAAGGATGCGGTGCGCCGTCGCGGGGAGAACGTTTCGTCATTCCAGCTCGAACTGGCGATCTCCGCTCATCCGGCCGTCTCAGCCGTTGCGGTTACCGGCGTGCCCTCGGAGCTCAGCGACGACGACATCAAAGCCAGCCTGGTCCTGCATGAGGGCATCGCGCTCGACATGCAGGAGTTCTTCCAGTTCCTCAAGCAAACTGTGCCGTATTACGCCATACCGCGCTACGTCGACACTCGCGCCGCACTCCCCACTAACGCCATCGGCCGGGTCATGAAACAGGTCCTGCGTGATGAGGGCGTCACCGACTCCATGATCGACTTCGAAGCTCGGGGCTACACGGTGCCGAGAGCAGAACGCCTCGGTTCCGCCTCTACCCGCGTCGGCCAATGACGAGCGGACTGAGTTACGACCCTGCACGAAGGCCGGCCACGACCGCAGCCGGGCCGCTGGCAGGCCTGAAGGTGATCGAACTCGGCGGCATCGGCCCCAGCGCGTTCGGTGGCATGATTCTCGCCGATCTCGGCGCCGAGGTCATTCGCGTGGATCGCCCTGGAGCCGGGTCGGGTGCACTAATCCCGCCGGAGCTCGACCTGCTCAACCGCGGCAAAAGATCAATCGTGCTCGATCTCAAGAAGCCCGCGGCGGTTGACGCCGTCCTCGACCTCGTCGAGCTTTCCGAGGTCGTCATCGAGGGTTTCCGTCCCGGGGTCGCCGAGAGACTCGGGCTCGGCCCAGCCGACGTGCGCGAGCGCAACCCGAGGGTCGTGTATGGGCGGATGACGGGCTGGGGCCAGTTCGGTCCGCTCGCACCGCGAGCCGGCCATGACATCGACTACATCGCGATCACCGGAGCGCTCGCGGCCATCGGACCCGCCGGAGGCCCGCCCCAGATTCCGTTGTCCCTCGTGGGGGACTTCGGTGGAGGCGCTACTTACCTCGTAATCGGCGTCCTAGCTGCTCTTCGCGAGGCAGCCCGGACCGGGCAAGGCCAGGTGATCGACGCCGCGATCGTCGACGGAGCGAACCACCTGCTCACGGCGGTGCATGCGCTGCGGGCCTACGGCACCTGGATCGACGAGCGCGGGATGAACGAGTACGACGGAGGAAGCCCGTTCTACTCGGTGTACGAGACGGGGGACCAGCGGTACATGGCCGTGGGAGCGATCGAACCACGGTTCTACGCCGAGTTGCTGCGCGTACTCGACCTAGACGAGGATCCGAGCAGACAGCACGACCGGGATAACTGGCCGTCGCTCCGAATCAAGCTGGCTGGCGCGTTCCGCACTCGTAGCCAGACCGAGTGGACGACGGTGTTCGAGGGCACAGATGCCTGCGTCGCCCCGGTCCTCGACGTCGCCGAGGCCAGGTTTCACCCGCAGATGATCGCTCGCCGCAATGTTCTCGATATCGACGGAGTCGCGCAGCCCGCGCCAGCGCCGCGGTTCTCTGGCCACCGAGATCTCCGCCCTCCGCTGCCCGTCCCGCTCGGCACGGACACCTTCGAGATTCTGCAGTGGGTCGGCCGGCAGGGCCTACTGGACGAGGGCGCCGCAGTGGCTGCGGACCCGACTGAGCCGAGGCCTACACCTCGGACCGGATCTTGACGTGCGCGCAACCGACCTGCGGCGCCGCGCTTCCCAACCAAATAGTTGGCAAAAACCCCGGGGCGTCGTAACGTCAGCTCCCGGAGCCGTCTCCAGGCTGAACTGACGGCATGAGGAAGAGACGAGAGGAGCCGCGATGAGTCGCGATCCGTACCGGGTCATCGTGTGGGGACCCGGTTATACCGGACGCCAAGTCCTGCGGGAGCTGATCAAGCGACCTGAGTTCGACGTGGTGGGCTGTCTGGCCTACAGCCAAGAGAAAGACGGTGCAGACGTCGGTGTCCTCGCCGGCCAGGCACCCATCGGCGTCACCGCCACCACGAACCAAGACAACATCGTCGACCTCGATGCCGATGTCGTGATCTACGCCGGCCGGCTCATGATCGATACCGCGCACCAGGACGCCGAGGTGGCCCGCCTGCTACGGTCCGGTAAGAACGTCGTAGCCGCGACGGCCTATCACTTCCCGTGGCAGCGCGGCCAGGCACATGCCCAGCCACTGGAAGAAGCCTGCCGCGACGGAGGTGTCACCCTCCTCGGCACCGGGATACACCCCGGCTGGTTCATCGAGCGAGTCGTTCCGCTGATGACCGGACTCTGCATGAGCGTAGACCGTATCGACATGGCGGAGACCGTGGACCTGAGCCACCATAGCGGTGAGGCGATCCGCGGCATGGGCTATGGACTCCCGCCCGAAAGGCTCGGGTCGAAGAAGCGGAAGTGGATCCTGAGCCGCTATTACTTCGACTCCCTCGCCTACCTCGCTTTCGTTCTGGGGGTACGCCTTGAGCGCGTGACGTCCGATATCCGCTACCGGGTCGCCGACAAGCGTCTCGACCGGGCGGCAGTCGTGATAGAGCCCGGCACCGTCGCCTCGATCTCCGGCCTATGGACCGGGTACGTCAGCGGCAAGCCCTACCTCACCCTCCGCGAGCGCCTCTACCTGGATCCGAGCCACGTGGACACCGAAATCACGTCGCCGGACTTCTACGACGTGCACGTGAGCGGCCAGCCGCTTGACGTCAGCACGCGCGTGAACATCGCGGTAACTGACCACGCGGATGTCCTGGGCATCGACGACGCCCAGTGCGGCGCTAACTTGGCAACTGCTGTCCAGCTAGTGCAGACGATCCCGGCGGCAGTCGACGCACCGCCGGGTATTCTGCTTCCGCAGCTTTTCGCGCACTGCGCCAGCGACTTCCGCGATGCCGGCAAGCGCGATTCGAGCTCAATCCTCCCAGTCCCAGAGGAAATCCTGTGAGCGCGCACCACCCAGAGCATCGTGCGGCGGCACGAGAAGGAAGTGGGCACGGTGGGTGACGTTGAGCTTGACCGGCACGGAGCCATCCTGGTCGTCCGATTTGCCCGTGAGGCCAGTCACAACGCCATCTCGGGCTCGCTGCTGGCCGAACTGGCGGACGCGTTCGATCTGGCCGCGCGGGACGAGTCCGTTCACGTTGTGGTCACGACCGGCAATGGAAAGGCATTCTCGGTCGGCGCTGACCTGCCAGAGATGCTCAGCCACCTGGACCTGCCAGTACACCGCATCCTCAACGGACCCGAGGTTGGCGGTGACCGTGGGTACGGTGTACTCACCGACGGCCAGGCACGCATCGAGGACCTCGGTGTCGGGCGGTTCGCACAGCGGTTGCTGGCCCTCGAGAAGCCCACGATCGCCGCGCTGAACGGGTCGGCCGCCGGAGGCGGGCTGGCTATCGCTCTGTTGCATGACTACCGGATTGCCGCGGAGCGAGCGCGGCTGTCGGCCTCGTGGAGCAAGGTGGGAGTGGCCCCGGAAATGGGGGCGAGCTACATTCTTCCGCGTCTGATGGGATACCGGGCAGCGTTCGACTTCGTCCTCCGCTCACGGGTGCTGAGCGCGGCCGAAGCTCTCGACATCGGGCTCGTCGATCGTGTCGTGCCTACCGAGAACGTCCTGGACGCCGCTCTGGAACTAGCTGAGGAACTGGCGGCCTTGCCAACGCTCGCCGCTCAGATGACCAAAAGAATCATGCGCGGGTCAGGGACGGCCTCCCTAGAGCAGACGCTCAAGGAGGAGTACCGCGCTCTTTCCATCCTCTTCGCCTCACCGCATGTCAAGGAAACGATGGCCACGCTGTATGAGACCGTTCGGATGGCAAGCCAGCGCGGTGCGCCGCCTCCGTCGAGCGATCCGTCCGGTACGGCAGGCCAGCAGGCGTGACTCGTACCCAACTATATAGTTGATTATTGCTGACCGGCGTCCTAGGGTTCAAACAGCGGTACAGATCGGACTCGGCGGTTGCCGGCAGGCACGATACCTACGTCGGAGGTTGGCATGCTCGACCCGTCCACGCTGGCCTGGAATCTCGTGGTTACAGCCGGCCCACGGCCGTGAGAACTAGCGTGGCTATCGAGGATGTCCTGGCGATCGAGCGGCTGATCAACCTTTACGGCCACGTCTTCGACGATGCTGACTGGGACCGGTTGCCGGAACTGTTCACGGAAGATGCCACGTTTGTCGTTACGAGCTTCGGCGTGGCCTGCAACGGCCTGAGCGAGATCGAACGGACCATGCGGGGCGCCCGTCATCCCATCGCGCACTTTGCCACCAACATCGTGGTCGACGTCGAGGACGGAGCCAACCACGCTCGTGCCCGCGTCAAGCTGTTTGCACCTCGGCGCAGCGGCCGGGCCTTGATCGGCACCTACCGCGACGAGTTCGCGCGCACCAGCGATGGCTGGCGCTTCTCCCGGCGAGAGGTCTACCTGGTGGAGACGGCTTGGGGGGCCAGTCGGGCGACGTGACCGCGCGGCAGCGATCACCGACCGAGACCGCGGAGGTCACCGCTGCCGATCGCCGGAACGAGTCGTTGCGCCAGCACCTCAGGCGACACCGGAAAACGCAGGACAGGCTGCAGGTGCCGGTCTATCACCGAGGCGTCCGTCTCGTCGCAGAAGCCGACCGCCCCGTAGAGCTGATGGCAGGTACGCAGGACGGCACGCGCGGCCTCGACGGCGTGCAGGCGCAACGCGAGAGCGTCAGCCGTGCGCTCGGCCGGTGACGTCGCCGCATCGACCAGCCTCCAGGAGGTGTACTTCGCCAGTTCCTCCAGCGCCCGCACCCGCACCTGGGTGTCGGCGACGGTAAATCGAACGGCCTGAAACTCGGCCAGCGGACGGCCGAACTGAATGCGCTGGCGCAGGTGCAGGCATACGTCGGCAAACGCCGTCTCGACTCCGCCCAGTAGCTGCCAGGCGCCCAGCACCAGGTAGCGAGCCACGTCGTCGGTGGAGAGCTCGACACTCGTCGGGCCGAGACTTCCTTGGGTGACGAACGGGCCCAGACGCCCGGTCGGCGCGGCGCCGGCAGGCTCATAGGACCACGTCTGGCCGTCTAGGTCGGCGACCACCCAGGACAGCGGAAGGTCACCGTGATCCACGCGGACGGCGTGCTCATCGATCAGCGCGATCCTGTGCTCGTCCATGGCAAGTAGGTCGGAGACCACCGGCCACGGCAGCACCACGGCCCCGGCAGCCCGGCAGAGGGCGGCGCCGGCCAGGAGATGCTCCTCGTCGGCACGCACGTCGAGATCACCGATACCCAGTTCGGTCAGGGCATTCGCGGCCGCGTGCCGCGCGCCACGATCCCGCTCGGCCTGACGTGCTAGATTGACGCCGCCCAGTTTCTCGAAGCGACCTGCCGCCGCAGCCGCGAAGGCCACGGCGTCGGCGGGCAGACGGTTATCCATCAGCGTCCCCCGAGGATCTGCCGGGCGACCAGCATGCGCTGCACTTCGATGGTTCCGCTGGCGATCGTGGCCGCCTGAGCGTAGCGCCAGTGGTCTTCGGCCGCACCGTGAATCGGCGCGTCGGCGCCGGAGTCAAGGCACTGGGCTCCGAGCACGTCGAAGACCAGCTCCGCGACTGTCTGGTCGGCGGTGGTCGTGGCGATGCGGGCCACGCTGGCCGCAGCCGGATCGATTCCTTCGGACTGGTAAGCAATCGCTGCGTAAGCCAGCAGCCGGGTAGCCCGCAATTCGACCTTGGCCCTAACCCAGCGCACGCGAATGGCTTCGGGCAGTTCGCTGAAGCGATCACCGAGCTCTTCGCGCAGCTTGTCCAGTATCGCCTCGCATCGGGCGTAGCGGGCGATCCCGACCCGCTCGTAGGCGAGCGCGTCACGCATGATTCCCCAGCCTCCACCGACCGGACCCAAGACGTCGTCGTCGGTGAGCTGGACATCGTCGAGGAATACCTCGTTGAGATGGTGGGGGCCGAGCATGGCCGGGATCGGCCGCACCTCGATGCCGGGCCGTTCCATGGGCATGAGGAACAGCGTGAGGCGCTCGGACAATCGCGCCTCGGGATCGGTGCACGCGGCCAGCACGCACCACTGCGCCATCAGTGCGTAGGAGGTCCACACCTTCTGGCCGTTCACCCGCCATGTCCCACCGTCGCCAACCGCGGTCGTACGCAGTGAACCTAGGTCGCTGCCTGCCTCGGGCTCGCTGAAGCCCTGGCACCAGATGACGCTCCCAGCGGCGATGGGAGGCAGGTGCCTGGCGCGTTGTTCCGCTGTGCCGTGCCGCATGATGGCCGGTCCGACCCAGTTCACGCCCATGTACTGCGGTCCCCGGGGCTCGTGGGCGGCCCACATCTCTTCTCGGACGACGGTCTGCTCCCAGACCGACCCGTCTCGGCCGCCGTACCGGCGCGGCCACGACAGGCACAACAGGTTCTCCTCGGCGAGCCGGGCGCAGAAGGCCTGGGTCTGGGCGAGATCCGCGGGATCGTCGGTGAATGCGCCCAGGAAGGTTTCCGAGAAATGCTCCCGGACGAGCTGGCGCAGCCGGGTTCGCAACTGCTCTGCCTCGTCACCCAGATCGAAGTCCATGGGCACCTCCCGACTGAGTGCGGCTATTGTCGGCGACGGTGCTCAAGCGCTGTATCGGACCTCGCGGTTGTCCCAGCCTCATCGCGCACCTGCCGTCCAGCGCGATCTACGATTTATTATAGCCAACCATTTGGTCGGTTTACATAGTTGTGCCGACCTGCCGGGCCTGCGTGGCGACCAGACGACGGGGGTCGTCACAGCGTTTCTCCGCCGTCCACCGCTATCGTTTCGCCAGTGACGAAGCCGCTATCCTCCGCGCAGAGATAGGCGACCATCGCAGCGAGTTCCTCCAGCTCGCCGGTTCGGCCGGCCGGGATGCGACGCAGCATCCCTCGTAGCAGCTGCTCGTCGTTGAACTGGAGCTCGCTCATGGAGGTCGGAAAGTGACCTGGGGCAACCGCGTTGACCGTGACTCCGTACCGAGCCCACTCACGGGCCAGCGATCGTGTCAGCTGTACGACGCCGCCCTTCGCCGCATCGTAGGCAATGGTGAAGGGAACAGCACGGCGCACCACGTTGGATACCACGGTGACCACGCGCCCGTACTGCTGGGAGATAAGACTAGGCCCGAAGGCCCGCGCCAGGCGGAGGGCGCCGCCGAGGTGGACCTCGATCACCTCGTTCCATTCCTCGTCACTGATCGCGTGGTCGAAGCCCGGTACGGCCGAGTCCATCCCGGGGAGCGGGACCAGCGGCTTATACAGCAGGTTGCCGGCATTGCTGACAACGATGTCCACCCGGCCGAAGTCAGTCAGGATCTCATCGCGCGCGGCCTCGACCTCAACCGTCGAACGCACGTCGACCGTCCATCCGCGCGAACGGCGCCCCGTGCGGGCCACTTCCTCGGCAACCGCATTAACCTGATCCGCTGAGCGAGCCAGTACAGCCACGTCGGCTCCCTCACGCGCCAACCGAATCGCGATGGCGCGGCCCAGGCCGCGACCGCCGCCGCTCACCACTGCGACCCGGCCTGCCTTTATCATGTTGCTCCTCGGGTCTACGGCGGCATCCCGGCGCTATTGTTCCCGCTCCGCGCCCGTCACCGGTCGCGGGGCAGCCTCAGCACTCGCTCGCCTATGATGTTGCGCTGGATCTCGGACGTCCCTCCGTAGATCGTTGCACCAAGGGATTCAACTCGGTCCAGGAACAACTCGGGGCTGGTCAGGGCGGGCAGCCCCGGCGCGTCGAGGGCTAGCTGGGCCGCCGCCTGGGCGGTCTCCGAACCCAGCAGCTTGAGGACGAAGAACTCGGGCACCGGCCTGCCTGCCATGCGCCCCAGCGATGAGCGAAGCCCGGTGAACCGGATCGCGGCAGCATCAGCCATGAGTCGCCCGGCTCGTACCCGCAGCTCCCGGTCCAGATCGGGCTTCTCGAGCACTGGGCGCAGTGCGCGATCGACATCAACCCAGTTGTTGATCCAGATCATGTCCCGCTCATGCTCGAGGCTCTCTATTGCGACCCGCCATCCGCCATGGAGCGGTCCGAGCAGATTCCCAGCCGGGATCCGGACATCATCCAGGAAAACCTCACAGAACTCATCGACTGATTCGGCTGCCCGGCCGATGGGCCGCACGTCCACCCCGGACGAGTGCAGGTCGAGAATCAGGCACGAGATCCCCGCGTGGCGAGCGGCATCAGGCTCGGTGCGGGCGTACAGCGTGCACCACCGCGCCTGATGGGCTTGTGTCGTCCAGATCTTCTGGCCGTTGACGACGAAGTGGTCACCGCGCAGACGGGCGCTCGTGCGCAGCGACGCCAGGTCGGAGCCCGAACCGGGCTCCGACATGCCCAGCGCCCACCATTCCTCGCCGCGTAGCACCGGCCGGAGCAACCGAGCCTTCTGTTCCGGCGTGCCAAAGGTCCGCAACGCCGGAGCTACCACACCAGGGCCCTGCACGTTGAGCAGCCGCGGCACATGCCGGCGGGCCCCCTCGATCCGCAGCGCCAGACCGTCGGCGGCCGAGAGGTCTCGGCCTCCGTACTCGGGTTCCCATTCGGGCATCAGCCAGCCGGCGTCGAACGCCTCTTGCTGATAGCGCGCCCGGAGGTCGTGGTCGTCGCGATACTCGACGTGACGCACCCAATAGTCGTCCGGCAGCGCGCGGTCGAGGAATGCCACGAACTCGCTGATCGCATCAGTGTTCACCGCATACTCCCGGCGGACGTGAGCGCGATCTCGGCCGCCCGCGCATAGCAGTCGGCCGGGGAACCCAGGAAGCCCGCCGTCTGCTGGGCGCGGCGGAAGAACAAGTGCGCGTCGGATTCAGACGTCATGCCCATCGCACCGAGCACCTGGACGAGCGACGAGGTGGTGCGGAGGGCTGCCTCGGCCGCGGCCGCCTGAGCGAGCAGCGGAAGCCTTGCTGCTGTCTTAGGATCGGCCTCGGGGCGTTCGATGAGGATCGCGGCCGCGCGGGTCAGTGACCGCGCCCGCTCGACGGCAACGTAGCCGTCGGCCAGCCGGTGCTTCACCCCCTGGAAGGCGCCGAGCTTCTTGCCGAACTGTTCGCGATCGAGCGCGTGCTCAACTGCTCTATCCAGGGCTCCGGCCGCTACGCCGACCAGGTCGGCTGCCACGGCGACCCGCGCGGGCGCGAGCACCACGTCTTCGGGCACCGCGACGCCAGTCGCGGCGCGCGGCCTCACCCCGCCCGCGTGGAACCGCGCAATCGGCCGCGCCGGGTCAATGTGCGTCGAGACGACCGGGGCCGGCAGGTCACTGACATCGAGCTGGACAACGATGACCCCTGCCTTCGCCGGGATCACGACGGCGAGCCACTCGGCCGCCGCGCCGTCGAGGACATACGCCCCGTCGAGATCCACCCTGCCGTCGTACATTACCCCGCGCCCCCGGCCGAGCGCGCCTGCCTGCTCGGCCGGGGCAGGAGGCAGGCCGGCAGCCCTGAGTACGTGCAGAGCGAGTACGGTCGCGAGCAACGGCGCGGCCAGCAACGCTCGGCCCGCCTCTTCGAGGACTGCTACTAGGTCGACGGCGGTGCCGGCTCCGCCGACATCCTCAGGAAGGCCGATCACCGGGTAGCCGGCCGCGGTGAGTTCGCCCCAACCGTTCGACTTCGGCTCAGCGCCCGGGACGATCGCGTGATGAGCGGAGATCGGAAAGCGTTCGGCAAAGTGGCGGCGTACCGAGCCGACCAGCTGCCGACGCTCGTCGGAGAGCACCAGATCCCGCCACGCGTCGACAATCAACGGACGATCGACCTGTGTGCCGCGGGTGGACATTCGCTCCATCCCCTCGAAATCAAAGGTGTCAGTAGGGATCTGGTAGCCCAGGCGAAGCCGTCGGCCGGCGCGGGGTGGGAACCCGACTCTGGCAGTCGACCAGGCCGAGACCGGTGATGCCGGACCGGACGAACACGAACGGTGCAGCGCTCCAGGAAAGGTACTGGGAATTGTCGCCGCTCGGGCGGACCACCTCCAAGAACTGCTCGCGCTGGCGCATCTCGCCGTAAACATCCGCCGGATCCGGTCCCCCGAGCGCAAGCCGGATTACCCGCAACGGCGTGCGGTCGGGGTCCTGCACGGCGAGGTGATGCACCGGAACCGCGCCCAGCCCTGCGTTGAACGATCGCCTCGCCGCTACCGCGCCGTCGGCGCCAAATGTCGGCCCCAGGACGAGCACGGCCGAACGGTCCTGGAACACGGCGGCGACGCGGCATCCCGGCTCGGCGTTGCCCCAGGCCGAGGCTGAGCCGGTGACAACCCACCCCAGACCACTGATCCGGTGATACACGCTGCCGACCGTCAACTCACCGGCGACCCTGACGGCTGTGAGCGATGACGGGCCGTCAGCAGGCATGTCGAGTATGAGGGCGCCCGAGACAGCTTCTAGGCTGACGTCGAGTCCCACCGGCTGCAGCGGGAGGACACCCGCCTCGGAGGCCATAATCCGGCCACGTCCGGCGAAACTAGCCGCCTGCGCGGCGAGACGCATGTCCTGGCGCCCACCCACGTCGGATCGAACCGCCAACCGATCGGGCCGCGCATTGTCCCCGAGGGTCGAGGCGACCCAGAAGGTGCCTCCCGCGGACGTGAAGATCACGACCCGCACCAGGGTGGCGGGTCGGCCGGACACATAGTCGAGGCTGACGACCGAGCCGGAGTCGGTACAGGCGAACGTCAGTGTGCTGCGAACTCCCGAAGACGGCAGCGTCGCATTAGCCGGGGGCTCCTCCGTGGAATACGTTTGCATCGACCGCCTCGGCGTCATCACCAGAGGCTGCCCTCGCCGCGCACGATCAACGCGTCGTGAATCTCGTGCAGTCGGTCTGCGCGTCGGCCCGAGCGCAGCTGCATCGCCTTTGCCCGCCGGAAATGGTGGTGCAGGACGTGCTCGGCCGTCGTTCCCACGCCACCGTGTACCTGAGCCGCCGTAAGCACCACCTGGACATACGAACGGCCAGCAGCGAACAGCGCCACGGCGACAATCGCCGACTCCTGCGCATCGGGCGTCGCGCGGACCAGCGCGTCGTTGCAGGCTAGCCGTGCGGCATCCGTGGCAATCGCCATGCGGGCGAGGTGATGGCGTACGGCCTGGAACGCTCCGATGGGCTGCCCGAACTGCTCGCGCTCCTTGGCGTACCGGGCGGTTCGCTCGAGCACCGACTCACACCCTCCGACCATGAGGCTAGCCCGAAGGAGGTTCGCCCGGGCCATGGCGTAGTCAGCCTGAGGTCCAGGGACATGCGCGAGCACACCGTCCAGTGGAAGGTCGAAGCCGTCGAGGTCGAGCCAGGCGGCACGTTCGTTGTCGATGCTCGGGACGGGCGTCACGCGGCCCGACAATTCACGCGGCGACACCAGCGCGTAGAGCCAGTGACCATCCGCGGACACTGGCACCACCAGCACGACCGACGTCGCGGCCTCGAGCCACTCAACGACGACGGGCCGACCGGCCAGCCGGAATCCGCCACTGCCGCTGGAGGTTGCGGTGACTGCGCGGTCTGGCGGCGCGACCAGCGCGGCCGGGGCCCCGGCGACCAGTTCGGTGAGCGCGGCATCACTCCGCGGATCGGCGGGAGCGTCGGCCAGCACCGTCGCGGTACGCACCGTGGACAACAACGGCGAGGCATACGCAGCCCGGCCGAGCTCGCGGGCGATGATGGCCGCCTCCGCAAGCGTCGCGCCGGCCCCGCCCAGGCGCTCGGGAATGTTGATCGAGGACCAGCCGAGCCGGTTGATTTCCTTCCACCGATGCGGTTCGTACCCGAGGTCCGAGACTTCCTGAGCATTGAGATAGGTGTTGTCAACGAAGTTGTCGAACCAGCCGCGTACGGTCTTGGCCAGCAGCAGCTCGTCGGGGGACAGATCCGGATCGATCATCGTGGTAGCCCCAAACCGCGGGTGGCAATTATGTCGAGCTGGATCTCATTCGTGCCAGCGCCGAACCGCCAGACCGGAGAGGACCGCAGGCCGTGGTCGAGGTGCCCGTGCGCCGGCGCGTGCTCGGAGCGTGCGATCGTTGCCTCCTCTCCGATCAGGTCCATACCGGTGTCGCAGATACGCTGACGCAATTCGCCCCACCAGACCTTGTTGATGGACGCCTCCGCATAGGGCACCGAGCCATCAGCCAGCAGTCGCGCGCCCCGCAAGGCGAAGAGCCGGCAGATCTCGACATCAACGGCGTGTTCGCCCATGGTCTCCTGCAGAGCATGGGCGGCTGGGCTGCTACCAGTCAACAGGTCTTCCCCGGCCGCCCATTCGGCCAGCTGCCGCAGTTCCCAGCGCGGCTCGTTGTGATAGAACATTCGCTCGAAGTTCAGCGCGGCCGTAACCGTCTGCCAGCCATCGTTCTCACCGCCGATGCGCTGGGACGCGGGAATCCTGAGGTCATCGAGGAAGACCGCGTTGGTGCATTCGCCACCCTGCGTGATGATCGGCGTGACCGTGATGCCGGACGCGTCCATCGGCGTGATGAGCAGGCTTATCCCGCGGTGGCGATCCTCCTCCCGCCCAGTGCGCACTGCCAGCCAGAGATGAGTCGCTACCGATGCTCCAGTCGTCCAGACCTTCTGGCCGTTGACGACGTACTCGTCGTCGTCGCGAACCGCTCGCGTGCGCAGCGACGCGAGATCACTGCCGGCGTCGGGTTCGCTGTAGCCGATGGCAAACTCCAACTCGCCGCGGAGAATGCCGGGAAGATATGCGGCCTTCTGCTCGTCGGTCCCCATCAGGATGAGGGTCGGGCCGATGACGTTGAGGGTGGTCAGCCCGTTCGGCAGCCTCCGGTTGTACAACTCCTCCGCGAACAGCCAGTGCTCGATCGCGCTGCGCCCTTGCCCCCCGTATTCCTGTGGCCACGAGACGCCGAGCCAGCCATCGCCGCCGAGCTGCTGCAGAAATCGACGGCCGTGCTCCCGCGCCTGCATGGGATCCTCGATGTTCTCCTGGCGGGCTGCCTCGATGAGCCCGTCGTCAAGGCCATCGAGATAGTGGCGCAGGTCGCCGAGGAACCGCAGATGTTCAGCCGTAACTGCTGTCTTCACGTATCGGTCCTCTCAGGGGCGCGTTTCCGGGCGGGGTGGAGCGCCCGCCTATAGCTGACGGTAGGCGCAGCGTGGCATCGTAGTCAACCACTTAGTTGGTTTGTGATGTCGCCCGACGCCCTGAACGGTTCGCCGGACGCGTACTCGCCCACTTCATCGCCGACCGTGCTCCGGGAGCACTACTTCGGGGAACGTGGACACGGATTTCCTCATCGGCTCACGGGCCATTGACTCCACACCCACGGTCTCGGACAATACCCAACTAGATAGTTGATGACGAGAAGGGGTGCGTGAGTTCCCGGCTTCGCCGGTCGTCCAGCTGCCTCACCGAGATGATGATGGCCAGACCCTGGCAGTGCGATTTCGCAGGCCTGCAACGGTCACGGCGCCAGGCACGCCTATGATTTCTAAAATCGTCCGGAGAGAGGATCAGCATTTGCCTCGGCCATCACGACGCTCAGAGGTACGGTCTACGGCTGCCCGTCTCTTCCGTGAGCGCGGCTACAGCTCGGCAACCATGGATCTCATCGCGGAGGAGGTCGGACTGAACAAGGGGACGCTGTACCACTACTACTCGTCAAAGAGCGCCATCCTCTTCGAGCTATTGTCCGACCAGGTCGACGGCACGCTTGCACTGGTGCACCAGGTTCCGCCCGGCGGCACGGTGACCGAGCGCCTGCGTAAGCTTGTCGAGTTGCAGGTTGAGCACGTGTCGACCAAGCACGATGAGCTTGTGGTCTTCTTTCAGGAAATTCCCTGGATCCAGAAGAATCTGAGCAAGGACCAGGCAGCAGATCTGCGCCGCCGCATTGATGAGTACGAGCGCTTCACCCGGCAGCTGCTCAACGCCGGCGTGCGCTCAGGCGAGCTGCGCGAACTAGACCCGAACATGATCATGTATTCGATCATCGGCATCCTGGCGTACGTGCCCAACTGGTTTCGCCAGTCGAGCAGCAAGTCTCGCGCGACCCTGGTCCGTGAGCTGGCCGACTTCGTGCTCGCCGGCGTTCTCGCTCGCTGAACTGCCGGCCTAGGCACGGTGCCGTCGGTTACGAGACTGCCTGCCCGGCTTGGCGCTGGCCTCTGCGTAGCACCAGACCTTTCGATTCCAGATCCCACGTCCCGTCGGGGACCCCTTCGGCCCGCAGCACGTGCTTCATGATCCGGCCGAGCGCGTTGGCCGGCAGGCTGACCCGCAGCTCGACATAACGCGGGATGGCGAAGTACGGCACGCGGCCGCGTATGAACTCGAAGAACTCTTCCGCCGTGAGGCTCGCACCCGACTTCAGCACCAGGCACGCTTTCATGTCATCGTCACCCATCGGAGCCGACAGCCCGCATATCGCCACATCGGCGACCGCGGGGTGCTGGCGAATCACGTTCTCGATCGCGAGCGACGAGACGTTCTCGCCCCGCCGCCGGACGATGTCCTTCTTCCGGTCGACGAAAGTGACGATGCCGTCCGCGTCCATCCGTCCGAAGTCGCCGGTGTGGTGCCACAGGTTGCGCCACGCGCTCACGGTGTCGGCAGGCTTTCGCCAGTAGCCGCTGTACATAGCGTTGGGCATCTTGGGTCGCACGACGATCTCGCCGGCATCCCCGGCCGGCACCTCGCGATCGTCCTCGTCAAAGATGCGCACCTCGAGCAGCGGCGACGGTCGCCCGGAGCTATTGCGATCGCGCGAGCTGTAGGGGTCGGTGTTGGTGACAGGGACGCATTCGCTCTGCCCGTACCCCTCTGCCATCACGGGCGTGGCAAAGCGCTTTTCGAATTCCAGCTGGCGGTCTTCGGGAAGCGGAACCCAGGTGGCGAGGCGGAACGGGTACGCCGCATCGTCGGGTGAAGGCGGCTGGGCCAGGATCATGTTGGCCATGACGCCGACCCCCACCAGAGCCGTCGCCCCGGCGGCGGCCGCGTCCTTCATAAAGGTCGTCGCGTGGAACTCCGGGGCGATGCCGATCGAAGCACCGTTGACCAAGGCACTCATAAATGCCACCATCTGGCCGCTGGAGTGAAACATCGGGAAGGCGGTGTACAGACGGTCGCCCGGGATGGCCCAGCTCGTAAGACCGTAGGCCTGGCCGACCGATACGTAATAACCGGTGCTCAGCATGCAGCCCTTCGCCGCGGCCGTCGTACCCGAGGTGTACATGAGCGTCAGCAGATCGCCGGGCTGAGTGAGATCCTCGAATTGCTCACGGTCGGCTAGTAGGTCGCGGTACGCGGTCCCACCTGGCGGCGCGTCGTCGACGTGGATCACGCCGACGACACCGGTGTTAGCGAGGAGCCGCGACGCCGCCTCGAACCCGGGGCCGTCCGTGATGAGGAACTTCGCCTCGCAGTCGCTGAGCTGGTACTCCAGGAACTGGCCCTTGAGCCAGTAGTTCAGCGGAATCTGCACCGCTCCGATCTTGGCTACCGCGATCAGGATCTCAACGGTCTCGATCCGGTTCGGCAGGATCCAGGCGAGATGATCCCCGCGACCGACACCGAGCCGCCGCAAGCCGGTCGCGAGCCGGTCGCTGCGCCCATCGAGCTCGGCGAGGGTCAGCCAAGGCGAGTCGCATGAGGCGAAAGGTTCGTCGGGAGCCGCCTGAAGTCGCTCCCGGAAAGCACCGTACACCGTCCGGGCGGAGACGCCCACCCAATACCTCCTATGCGATCACAGGCCCGACGGACCTGCACGTTTGCCATTGAGCCGACCTCCAAGCCGACTGCGCGGCTGAACGTGGTCAGACCAGCTCGAGGATGGTGGCGTTGGCCATGCCGCCGCCTTCACACATGCTCTGCAGGCCGTAGCGAATTCCGTTGTCCACCATGTTGTGCACAAGGCGGGTCATGAGGATCGCGCCAGACCCACCCAGCGGGTGTCCGACGGCTATCGCCCCGCCGAGCGGGTTCAGTCGGGCCGGGTCAGCGCCGCTCTCCGCCAGCCAGGCCAGCGGCACCGACGCGAACGCCTCGTTGATCTCGAACGTTCCGATGTCGGCGATCGACAGCCCAGATCGGGCAAGAGCCTTCGCCGTCGCGGGAATCGGCGCTGTCAGCATGATGACCGGGTCGTCGCCGGATAGGGCGAAGGTATGCAACCGCACGAGGGCGCGCAAGCCCAGCTCGGACGCCTTCTCGCTGGTGGTGATCAGCAAAGCTCCGGCGCCGTCAGAGATCTGAGACGAGTTGCCCGCGTGAATGAATCCGTCGGCCGTGAACGCCGGTCTGAGGGATCCGAGCGCTTCGAGGGACGTGTCGCGCCGAACCCCCTCGTCGGCGCTCAATCCAGTGCCGGGTACCTGGACGTACTGGCCGGCCAGTACGCCGGAATCGATGGCTGCGGTCGCCCGTGCATGGGACGACAGCGCGTACTCGTCGAGCTGCTGGCGGGACAGACCCCACTTCGCGGCCACCATCTCGGCGCTAATGCCCTGGTTCAGCTCGACGGGGTACCGCTCGGCGAGCATCGGGCCGTAGGGTCTGCCGAAGCCCTCAGCCGCCGCCACGGCGCCTAGTGGCACCTGTGTCATGCATTCGACGCCGCCGGCCACGACGACATCCATCTGGCCGGATACCACTGCGGCGGCTGCGAAGTGCACAGCCTGCTGCGACGATCCGCACTGCCGGTCGAGGGTGGTGCCCGGCACGGACTCGGGCCAGCCGGCAGCGAGGACGGCATTGCGGCCGACATTGAGACCCTGGGCTCCCACTTGCTGGACGCAACCCCATACCACGTCGTCGATCACAGCGGGATCGATGCCGAGGCGGTCGACTAGGCCTCGCAGCACGTAGGCCGACAGATCTACCGGGTGCACGTCGGCGTAGGCTCCGTTGCGTCGGCCGACCGGCGTCCGGACCGCACCAACAATGACCGCGTCTCGCACAGCCGCCTCCTCGAACCCAACCATATAGTCGGTTATTCGGCAACGTACCAGCGTATCCCGAGACCGTCAACGCAACGGAATCTGGCCGTCCGACGCGGGACGTCTCTAGTGTCCGCCCGGCCTGCCAGGTAGCTCCGGCCCGGTATGCCAAGCGGGAGATCGTTTCTCAGCGAACGCCCGCGGCCCTTCCGCCGCGTCGGGATGGGACCAGTGGCCTTGAACGTCGGCCCAGCCGGCCCGCATGAACGGCTCGACCACATAGTCGGTGAGCCGCCGGAGCGCGGCGCGCGTTGACCGGACCGCAGTCGGGGAGGCCGAGGCGATGGCCGAAGCGATCTCAACCGCTCGGATGACTATGTCGGCGTCCTCGGCCACTAGTTCGGTGACCAGGCCGAGATCGTAGAGCCGCTGCGCCGTCACCCGCTCGGCCCGGCCGAGCAGCGCCATCCGTGCGATGACCGGTAGCGGCAGCCGCAGGGCGAGCGCGACAGGCTCGAGGCCGCTCACCTGGCCGACGCTTACATGCGGGTCCAGGAAGGACGCCGATTGCGAGGCAATCACGATGTCCGCGTCCGACACGAAATGCAAGCCCCCGCCGGCGCAGACCCCGTTGACCGCTACGACGACGGGCACGCTGAGCACGCGCCCGGGCAGAAACGCGAGCTCACCGTCGAGACCGGCGCCCCGCGGCGCGCGCTCGGCGCTGAGAAATCGTGCGTCGGCACCGGAACAGAACGCCCGCCCGGCTCCGGTAAGGACAACGCAGCGCAGATCCTGGCGACGGCTTAGCTCGAGCCACAACTGCTCGAGGCGGCACATCAGATCGGCGTCCAGCGCGTTGAGCGCGGCCGGACGGTTGAGGCGGACGACAACGATGCCGCTCGCGAGAGCCTCGACAAGGAGCGGTTCATCCGTCACGACCAAAGTCAACCACATAGTTGGTTTATATTTCCAGCTACCGGGACAGGAGTTGTACCGGCACTGGATGAGCCGCTGTACGGAGGCTCGGTATCGAAGGGATCCAACCACATGGACGCAGACCTCACCGCGATACGGGCCGAACTGCAGCGGCTGCGCGATCACGAGGACATCCGCCAGTTGCTCTACCGCTACGCGCGCGGGGTGGACCGGGCCGATCTTGACCTGCTGAGGTCCGTCTACGCAGAGGGCGGCACCGACCATCATGGACCCTTCGACGGGTCGGGCCACGACTTCGCGCAAGTGGTATACGACAAGGCAACCGAGGCGTGGGACACCGTGGGCAATCACCACATCACGAACGTATTCATCGATGTTCAAGGCGACGAAGCCAAGGCTGAGGTGTACTTCCTAGCGTTGCATCCGCACAACAACAACGGGACCGTGCAGATAGCCATCATGTCCGGACGCTACGTTGATCAACTCGTCCGTACCAACGGGCAGTGGGGTATCAAGCGCCGGCGGGTCATAACAGACCTTTCCCGCAACCACCTCGAGGGCCCGGAGTGGGAGAACGTCTCGCCGAGCAATGGGTATCTGGCTGGGCAGCGGGGCGCGGCTGATCCCTCCTACGAGGTTTTCCCCACCAAGGTCTGACGTCGGCTTGCCCACATCTGGCGGCTTACTGGCGGAAGGACGGGCCACTGCGGTACCTGTAGCAGTTGGCAGGTTACTGGACGGCGCCCCAGCCGGTCAGGATGTATGCGGCCGCGACCGCGCGAGGGTCGATATCGCGCACAACGGGCCTGGTCCGTGAAAAGCGGGGCGCGGGAGCGGCTTGAACCAGCCCGTCATGCCCGACCAGGGTGCCGCGAGCGACCACATGTTCGTTATCGTCGCCTCACTGAACGCCAGGACGGGAGTAACGCAGGCATCGGTTTCGGCGAAGATCGCGGCCCATTCATCGCGTGTGCGAGTGGCGAACACCGCGGTAAAGTGCGCCTTCAGCTCAGGCCACAGACTCCGGTCGTGCTGCGGCGGCAATTCTGCGGCGTCGAGGCCGAGCCCGCGCAGCAACGCGGCATAGAAGTTCGGCTCGATCGCCTCCACGGCGACGTAACGCCCGTCGGCGCATGCGTAGACATCATAGAAGGGCGCGGCGCCGTCGAGTAGATTCTGGCCACGCCCCTCGGTCCAGGCGCCCGTCGGAAGCATCCCCATACCATCTGGGCCAGAATCGACGCTCCGTCGATCATGGCCGCATCGACGACCTGGCCGGAACCAGACGTCCGCGCCTCCCAGATAGCGGCCAGTACTCCGATGACCAGGAGCATCGAGCCGCCGCCGAAGTCACCGACCAGGTTCAAAGGCGGAACCGGGCGCTCGCCGGGCCGACCGATGGCGTGCAGCACGCCGGTGAGCGAGATCTAGTTGATGTCGTGTACCGCGGCCAGCGCGAGCGGACCTTCCTGGCCCCACCCGGTCATGCGCGCGTAGACCAGCCGCGCATTGCGCGGTGGCAGTCGTCCGGCCCGACGCCGAGACGCTCCGCCACTCCCGGCCGGTAGCCCTCGATCAGCACATCGGCCCGCTCGACAAGGCGCAGGACGAGTTCACGATCGTGCGACTGCTTGAGGTCGGCCAGGACCCGGCGACGACCTCGAAGCATGGGGTCGGGCGGCGCCGGGTCGTTCGGCCCGGGGACACCGGACGGCCGGTCGATGCGGACGACGTCCGCGCCGAGGTCGGCCAGGATCATCACCGCATGCGGACCCGGCCCGATTCCGGCAAGTTCAACGACACGCAAACCTGTGAGTGGACCCATTGCCTCACCCTATTTTGCCGACTATATAGTCGACAACGTATGTGATCTTTTCCCCACCTGCGCGTCTACGCTCGCCGGGCGCATACCAGCCACGGTTGACAGGATCGCGCCAGGCGCGGAGTGATGTAACCAAACGATAGGTTGGGTATCCTGATCGTCGTGGACGTCCAGCGGCTGGCGCATCCGGGCGCTGGCCATGAGAGGCTGCCGACGTGAGCTTCGTGGAATCGGAGGAGCACCGCGAGCTCCGCGCCGCGGTCCGGGCGCTTGCTGCTGACTTCGGTCACGGTTACTTCGTCAAGTGCGTCGAGGAGAACCGGTTCACTGACGAGCTGTGGACCGCAATCTTCAGGCAGGGCTTCGGCGGGGTCAACTTGCCCGAGGCGTACGGCGGAGGCGGCGGCGGCATGCAGGAGATAGCGATCGTCATCGAGGAACTGGCGGCCCAGGGCTGCCCATTGCTGTTCCTCATCGTCGCGGGCATGTGCGGACCGGCAACCAGCGAGTTCGGCACCGATGAGCAGAGGCGGCGCTGGCTTCCGCGCATTGCCGAGGGCAGCTTTAAGATGGCCTTCGCGATCACAGAGCCGGACGCCGGTTCGAACGCGCTGGGAATGAGGACCGCCGCGCGCCGGGACGGCGACAGCTGGGTTCTACGCGGCACCAAGCAGTACATCACCGGTATGGACGTCGCCGACGCGGTTCTGGCCGTGACCCGGACCGGTACAGAGAAGAGCGGCCGCGCAGAGCTGTCTCTTTTCATCGTCGACGTGCCCTCGCCGGGACTGGCCTTCAGTGCTATTCCCATGTCTATGCAAATTCCGGACACCCAGAGCAGCGTCTACCTCGACGATGTGCGCGTTGACGCGGACCGGCTTGTGGGCGGTATGCCGGGCCAGGGCCTGCGGCAGATGTTCTCTAGCCTGAACTCCGAGCGGATTACGGTCGCGGCCCAGGCCACCGGGCTGTCCCGATATTTCATCGAGAAGGGCACGGCATACGCCAAGGACCGGAACATCTGGGACGCACCGATCGGCGCCTACCAGGGGATCGCCCACCCGCTAGCCGAGGCCCATGTCGCCATGGAGCTGTCCCGCCTGATGATGCAGAAGGCGGCGTGGCTATTCGACAACGGCCTGGAGGTGGGTGAGGCAGCCGGAGTGGCGAAGCTTGCCGCCGCCGACGCTGCGTTGAGGTGCTTCGATCAGGCCATCCAGATTCACGGCGGTAACGCATTCGCCCGCGACTACGGCCTGGCCGACCTATGGGGACTCACCCGTCTCATGCGCAACGCGCCGGTAAGCCGCGAGATGGTCCTCAACTACATCGCCCAGCATTCACTGGGGTTGCCCCGCTCGTACTAAAGCTCGGCGGCACATGCTCAAGGCGCCGCCACAGCCTTTGCGCTCCTGAGGAATGGAGAATGCACTCCGATGACACGTAGGCCGCAACTCACCGTAGGCATCCGCAACTTCTCCAATAAGCCGGAGACTGACTGGAGTTATATCCTCCATCAGGCCCAAGCTGCGGAGGAAGCCGGCATCGACCGGGTCTTCGTCGTGGATCATCTCATCTTCGGCGGCGACCTGTTGGCCTACGGTGATCCGCGATCGGGCGGCGTAGTCGGGGGGGTCCAGCCGACCGGGCCCGACGGCGAATGGCTCGAAGCCTTGACTACCCTGGCCGCGATCACTGCCGTCACCAAGCGAGTGCGGCTAGCTACGAATGTGCTCGTCGTGCCGCTGCGGTCTGCCGTGTTGCTCGCCAAAGTGACGGCCACGCTCGATGCGCTCAGCGGCGGGCGCTTCGAACTGGGTGCGGGAATCGGCTGGCAGGAGGCTGAGTACCGCGCGGCAGGTGTCGAGTTCTCCGACCGTGGCCGGATCCTCGACGAGACCCTCGAAGCTTGCCATGATCTGTGGACCTCGCCCGAAAGCAGCTTTGTCGGACGCAGCTTCTCGCTCGCCGGGGTACATATGATGCCCAAGCCGAAGGATGCATCCGGGATACCCGTCTGGATCGGCGGTCGGCCACTGCCCCGCGTAGCGCGCCGGCTGGCGCGGTTCGGCACCGGCTGGCTCCCGTGGGGCGCCTCACCGGAGACGTTCCTGCACTTCCATGAAGAAATGGGGCGGCTCGTTGAGGCCGAGGGGCGGGATTTCAGCACGATCCAGGTCGCCTACTCATTGCCGACAGTGCTCACCGAATCACGCCAGCTCGATTACGACAGGATGCTCGCGCCGGTGGCATGCCTCGTCGAGCATGGCGTCTCGGACTTCCGCACCCTGCTACGGATACCCGCCGAGCACGCCGCGGCACGCGATTTGCTGTGCGAACTACGCCAGCGTTTCGACGCCGTCGTGGCCGGGTAAATCGGTTGGGCTTCCTAGGCGAAACCGTTGACCGGCCGGGCCAAGACTTCCTGAAGTGCGGGAATGAAGAAATCGACCGGCAGCGTGTCGTAGCGCTCATCGAACGACACCTGGTCCCACTCCGCGCAGAACGCGGCCGCGGCATCGAAGTAAGGGTGGTCGGCCCACTTGTCCCGCGCGTCCCTGTCGAGGTCGATCTTGTCCCAGAAGTGGTAGCCCTGGAACACCGTATGGTGCTCAACCACCCACGTCGTCTCCTCGTCGACGTACTTAGAGATCATGGCCGCGGCTACGGCTCCATGGCTCATCGGGGCGAAGTTATCGGCCACGTCGTGCAGCAGCGCGCCGACAACCATGTCGAGTCGGGCATTCGACCGGTAGGCGCGGGTCGCTGTCTGGAGTGAATGTGTATAGCGATCGACGGCAGCGCCGAAGTAAGCGCCCTGACCCAGCTTGAGCAGGTTCACCAGGGTCGGGACGAGCGACCCCTTCAAGTGCTCCGATCCTTCGGCGATGTACTGGCGCGTCTGCGCGGCTGTCGCTTCCTCCATCGACCGGAACGGTCGCACAGTGGTTTCGGGGCTCATTGCTTTGGTGCACCTTTGCCTGGTGCTGCTGGGAACTTGATGACGAAGCGTTCCGGCCCCCCGAAGTTGTGTGCCGAGGACCGGAATTCGATCTCGTCTGTAACGGCGAAGTCGGGAATGAGCTGGGTGAGCATCACCAGCGCCTCCGACTGCTCTGCCCGCGAGAGGGCCGCACCCAGGCAGAAGTGCGGGCCGATGCTGAAGGTCAGCTGCTGGCTGGCGTTGGGTCGCCGGATATCGAAGGTGTCGGGGCCTGGGAAGACCCGCGGGTCCCGGTTCGCCGCCTCGGTGTTGGGGACCAGCGCGTCACCCGGCTTGAACACGCGCCCTTCGACCTCGGTTTTGCGGCGGGGAGTCCGATAAAGCCGGCGCACGGACGGCTCGAAACGCATGGACTCATCGACCGCGTTGATCGCGAGATCCGGGTTCGCGGTCAGGTCGTTCCACTGATCGCGATGTGTGCCAAGCAGATACAGAGCGCTAGCCAGCTGCAGCTGCGTGGTGTCCTGGCCGGCCATGAGCAGGTTCACGAGGTTGTAGATCATTTCGTTCTCAGTGAGGACCCCGTCGGTCTCCTGGGCTCGCAGCAATGCGGTGACGAAATCGTCGGTAGGCGCGGCGCGGCGCCGGGCGATCAGCTCGTGCAGGTACTCGGCCGTCGCCGCCAGAGCCTCGTCGACCAGCGGATACGTGCTGCCCAGCGGATGGTCGGAAAGCCGGCCGATCCGGAAGGTCCATTCCTGGAAGAGGGGGATGTCCTCATGGGGGACGCCCATAATCTTCGTGACCACGCGCAGCGGGAACTTGCTGGTGAAATCGGCTACGAAGTCGGCCTCGCCGATCTCGATGAACTCGTCGATCAGCTCCTGGGCGGTTTGGCGGATCAGGTCCCGCTGCTGGTCGACCCGCCGGGCAGTGAAAACGGACATCAGGACGCGGCGGATCTGGGTGTGCCGGGGCCGGTCGATCGCCGGCAGCAGGCCGTCCCGCAAGAAGAGCTCGACGTGCTCCGGAACCTCTTTGACCGCCGAGAGCACGGCCCCGCTGGCCGGAGCGAACTCACGATCCTGCGTGAGGACTCGCCGCGCACTCTGGTGCGTCAGCACCTCGATGCCCTCGTCACTGACGGCCAGAGGCGACGTGCGCTGCAGTTGCGCGATGATGGCCCGCGAGTCGGCCAGCCACTCGGGCGACTGGCGCTCGATCCTCGGCAGGTTCAGCGTGTCCATCTGGTCGCTGGTCATATTCAGAACATAATACCCGACCGGTCGGTTGACAACGCTTCGCCGCGCGTCCGCTGGCGGCCAAGGTCAGCGGCGAGAACTCCGGTCGATCACGAGACCGATCTGGCGGAAGTCGACGGTCGCGCCGGTATTCCACTCCTCGCGCAGCTTGTGCTTTTGCACGCGTCCGACCGCGTTCGCTGGCAGCTGATCGACGTACTCGACGTACCGCGGAACGGCGTAATACGGCAGCACATCCCGGAAGTGCTGAAACAATTCAGGCCAGGTCGGCTGAGCTCCCGGTTGGAGGACGATGCACGCCTTGATCTCGTCTTCTGAAAGCTCCGCCGGGACGGCGTGGACAGCCACCTGGGCGACGGCCGGATGCTTAGCGATCGCCAGCTCGACCTCGACCGAGGACACATTTTCACCACGTCGGCGCAAGGCGTCCTTCTTGCGGTCGACGAAGTACAGTGTCCCGTCCTCGTCGAAGTAGCCGAGATCGCCAGTGTGGTGGCGCAGGTTGCGCCACGCGGCCACGGTGTCGGCCTCCTTGCGCCAGTAACCAGCGAACATCGAGTGTGGCTCGAGCGGGCGTACGACGATCTCGCCGACGTCTCCGACGGGCAGGACGTTGTCGTCATCGTCCACGACCTGAACGTCCAGCCACGGCACAGCCTTGCCTGCGCTGGGCTTGTCGCGCCGGGTGCGAGTGACGCCCATCGTGGCGGGCAGCACCTCGGTCTGCCCGTATCCCTCGCAGAACACCAGGCAGCCGAACCTGGCCTCGAACTCATGCTGGGCCCGCGGGGCCACCGGCACGAACACGGCCCGGTCGATGGTGTGGTCCTTGTCGTCCGGACTGGCCGGCGTGGCCAACAAGGCCACCGCCATCGCACCGACACCGAAGAACTGAGTCGCACCCAGCTGACGGGCGCGACTGAGTGTGGCTGAGGCACTGAACTCGGCGTCGAAGGCGACTCGGCAGCCGATAACCACGGCATCCATGAGCGCGCTGATCGCGAACCCGTGATAGAGCGGAAGAGGGCACAGCGAGGTGTCACCCTGTTTGAACCATTCGTGCATTCGGTGGGCCTTGGGCATGTGCACGAGGTACCCGCTGTCGATCATGCAGCCCTTAGGCAGCCCGGTTGTACCCGAGGTGTAGAGGATGCACGAGAGATCGGTCGGTTTCGGCTCGGGCCACGTCTGGTCCTCTTCTCCGAATAGGTCGCCGCAGGCGACCGCGTCGGCCACCGGCTCGTCGAGCGCAATGAGCGTCGCCTCCCGGAGGTCCGCGGTGTCGAGCAGCCCGTCCAGAGCACCAATTGCCGACCCGTCGGCGACGATCGCCCGAGGTCCGGCGTCCAGTAGCTGATACCGGAGGAATTCGCCCTTGAGGAAGACATTCAGCGGAACCTGGATTGCGCCAAGCTCGGCGCAGGCGAAGAACAACTCGACGGCCTCGACCCGGTTCGTCATGATCGATGCGATACGGTCACCCGGCCGGATGCCCGACCGGAACAGGCCGGTCGCCAGCTCACGAGCACGTCGGCGCACCTCGCCTACCGACACCCAGGTGTCGCCGAACGTCACGAGGTGAGCCGCCGGATCCTGTTGAGTGCGGGCCGCGAGCCATGCCGGAACTGTTACGAGATCATTCGTCACCGCGTCACCTCAATACCAACTAGATGGCTGGTAACGTAGCTTACGGCGGGATCGGCCGCCACCGTCAATTTTCTCGTCGTCAGGCCGGGCCCTCCCTGCCTGGATGCCGTATGGATCGTAGCCAACCATCTAGTTGATTGGTATCATCTCCGCGAAAGCGCTCGTACCTGGGACGGAGGCTGCTGCTCGTGGATGTCAGTCACGACGGCCGGGGTGCTATCGTGACGGGCGGTTCGCGCGGGATCGGTTTCGCCATCGCCCAGGAGCTGATCGCGTCCGGTGCCCAGGTCTTGATCACCGGGCGCAAACGCGCCTCACTGGAGTCGGCCGCCGCCAAGCTCGGGGCGCCGTGCCGCTGGCGGGTGTGTCATGCCGCCGACCAGCAAGAGGCGCAGCGCTGCGTCGATTTCGCCTTTTCATCGTTCGGCGGCGTGGACTACCTGGTCAATAATGCGGGCACCAACCCGCAGTGGGGTCCGACGTTGGAGGTGGACGCCCGCCTGGCCGGCAAGCTGGTCGAGGTCAACCAGTGGGCTCCCCTCATGTGGATCCAGGCCGTCTGGGGCAAGGGCCGACTCGTCCGGGCCGGGGCGATCGTGAATATCACGTCCATCGGCGGTGTCGATCCGGCGGCTCACACGGGTTACTACAACGTGACCAAGGCGGCGCTAGGTTTCCTCACCCGTCAGCTCGCTGCTGAGCTCGCACCTCTACTGCGGGTCAACGCCGTGGCCCCCGGCATGATCGACACCGAGCTGGCGGCCGCGGTTCCGGAGGGCGACCGGGCGCGGTTGCTGGAGAAGATCCCGCTCAACCGATTCGGCGAGCCGGCCGACATCGCCGCGGCGACGTCGTTTTTGCTTTCCGATCGTGCCGCCTGGATCACCGGCCAGCTCTTGTCGGTGGACGGCGGCGCACTCGCTGCGAAGGGACGTTCGAACGAATGAGGTTCGGGCTGGCGCCCCCCAACTACGCACGGTGGTTCGACGCGGAGACGGCGAAACGAGTATGCACCACCGCCGAGGATCTGGGATTCGACTGCCTGTGGTTCGGCGACCACATCGCGTTGCCGAGGGATCAGGCCGACGTCTTCGGCAACGCTTACCTGGACGTCTTTGCACTGCTCGGCTTTGTCGCCGCGATTACCAGCCGGGTTCGGCTAGGCACCAACGTTGTCGTAGTGCCCTACCGGAACCCGATCGTGGCCGCCAAGCTCGTCGCGACCATCGATGCGCTGTCCGGCGGCCGCGTGGATCTCGGCGTGGGCGTGGGCCACGTCGCCGCGGAGTTCGAGGCCCTGGGGCTTCCGTTCCGCCAGCGCGGCGCGATGACTGACGAGTACCTACGCGTGATGCGCGAGCTGTGGTCCAACGACTGCGCCAGCTTCACCGGCCGGTGGGTGTCGTTCCAGGATCTATGCCCGCTCACCCGGCCGTTGCAGCAGCCCATGTCCCTGCTGGTCGGTGGCGACGGGCCTCGGTCGATGCGCCGCGCCCTCGAGTTCGAGGCCGCCTGGGCCCCCGGCCAGGGCACGATCGACGAGCTACGCGCGAAGATGGATACCTTGCGCACGCTCTCTGCCGAGGCCGGGCGGCAATGTCCGCGTGTCGTCGCGCGCTGGCTGGTACACCCCGTTGCCCCAGGAGCGGAGCGGCCGCCCATCCCGCACAGCGGCGAACTACGCCGACCGCGGCTAGAACCGGCTGAGGCACGGGAGCAGATCGCCGAGATCCGCGAGCTGGGGGTCGATGAGGTCATCATCGATATCCCAGCCAGCAAAGCGACCTACGCGGCGAATATGGAGTTCGCAGCGTCCCTCATCAGCAGCTAACTGGCGGCAGCGAGATGCGAAGCGGAGGGTGACTCGCACGTGGACCGTACCGAGCCATACAGGGTCGTACTCTGGGCTCCGGGATACACCGGGACGCAAGCGCTGCGGGAGATCGCCCGCCCCCCCGAGCTGGAGCTGGTCGGCTGCCTGGCCTACTCCGAGAGCAAGGCCGAGCGCGACGCGACGGGCACTCCGATCGGCGAGCCGCCGATCGGAGTGCCCGTCGTCACCGACAAGACCACTATCTACGGGCTCGACGCCGATGTGGTCCTCTATGCGGGCCGGGCCCTCCCCGACGAGACGTCCCGGCACGAGGAGATCACCACGCTGCTTCGCTCGGGTAAGAACGTCGTCACTTCGACTGCTTACTTCTTTCCCTGGCAGCGGGGCCATGACTACGTGGCACCACTGGAGAAGGCATGCGTGGCCGGAGGCACCACCTTGCACGGAACCGGGGTGCATCCCGGATGGTTCGTAGAACGGTTTGCCGTGTCGGTGATGAGCTCGTGCACCGCGGTCAAGTCGGTCTCGTTGAGAGAAATCTGCGACCTCAGCCACCACGCAGGCGATGCAATCCGCGGCATCGGGTTCGGGATGGAGCCGGGGCGCCTCGGGTCCAAGACCCGCAAGGTCCTACTTAGCTGCTACTACTTCGAGTGCATCGCCGGCCTCGCCCACCTGCTCGGCATCCCGCTGGACAAGATGACGGCGCAGGTGAACTACCTGGTGAGCGAGCACGACGTGCAGTGCGCGGCAACAGCTATCCAGCCCGGCACCGTCGGCGCCGTAGACGGCACCTGGGTCGGACTCGTGGGCGAGGAGGCGGTCATCACGATCCGCGAGGTCTGGTACCTCGACCGCAGCCTGGTCGACCCCGGTATAGACCTGATCTCCGACGACATGTACGAGGTGTACGTCAAGGGCCAGCCCATCGACGTGCGGTCACGGTCGGATCTGTTCACCTCGGACCGTCACGACGTGTTCGGCGTAGACGATCGCCAGTCGGCAGCCAATCTGGCTACAGCGACCCAGCTGGTGCAGACGATCCCCGCCGTCGTGGCCGCGCCACCCGGCATCCTGCTCGCGCCGGGATTCGCCTACCCGACCGCCGACCTGCGGCACATCGCCGATCCGCTCGGAACCCGGCCGGCCCGAGTGCCCGAGATCATCCTCTGACAGCTACGGAAGCGGCGGATCGAGATGAGTTACCAGTCCCTCCGTGCAAGCCAAGGCGGATTGCCCGGCGATGTGCTGAGCCCATGAGCACCAGCGCGGCGTCGCCCGAGCGGACCGATGTGATCCACGCCCAGCTCGAAGAAGTTCGACGGGCCGGGCCGGGCGCACCGCTCGCGGCCCGGGACCCCGTCAACCTCCCGATGATCAACAATTGGGTGGAGGCGATGCAGGACGCCAACCCCGTTTACATCGACGAATCGGCGGCCAGGGCGGCAGGGTTCGATGGCCCGGTGGCACCACCTGCGATGACGATGGTCTGGACCATGATCGGTCTGCACGCGAAGCGGCCGGCCAACGACCCGTTGGGACGGGCCATGGCAGTGATGGACGAGGCCGACTATGGCTCGGTCGTCGCCACCAACTGCCAGCAGACCTATCACCGTTATCTCCGGCACGGCGAGCACCTGACGGTGCAGCGGGCGCTGGCCGAGGTATCGGGTCCCAAGCAGACCCGGCTCGGCGAAGGCTGGTTTCTGACCACCCGCGAGACGTGGTACGCGGCAGCCGAGCCCGTGGCGGAGATGCTGTTCCGAGTGTTGAAGTTCGCCCCGCAGCCGGCCGGGGCCGATGACAGGCGCCCTGAATTCGCGGATATCTCGTCCGAGCAGCAGACGCAACTACCCAGGATGACGATCTCGGCCACGCCGACCTTCATCATCGCCTCGGCCATGGCGACCCGTGACTTCGAAGACGTGCATCACGACCGAGACAGCGCCATTCGCCGCGGCAGCAGGGACATCTTCCTCAACATCCTCACCGACCTTGGGCTGGTCGAGCGCTTTGTCACTGACTGGGCAGGTCCGATCGCCCGGATAAGGAACATCGCGGTGAGGCTGCACGTTCCGTGCTACGCCTACGACACCCTCGAGTTCACCGGACAGGTCAGTTCGGCGAAACAGAACGAGACCGTATTCGTGCGCGCACGAGGAGAACTTGGGGACCACATCGTTTCGGCGGTTGGCGTGACCCCAGGCGTGAGCAGTCGGCGACCAGTCATCGGGCGGCCTCGGCCGGCTGGGGAAGGGCCGGCCTCACTCGCCGACGAACTGGGGCGCCGTCCGGCTGACGAACGCGGCCAGGCCAATCGCGGCATCCTTGCTGGCCATGTGCCGCACCGCCAGCCGCTGCTCAATCTGCATCCCCTCGGCCAGGCTGGGTGCCGCTAGGCCCAGCCGGATCGCCTGCTTGACCGCCGCGCAAGCGACCGGGCTGCGGCTCGCGAGGAGGGCGGCCATCTCGCGCGCCCGCCCAAGTACTTCGGCCTCGGGGCACACCGCGTTCACCAGCCCAGCCTGTCGCGCCTCCCCAGGCGTGATCGGCTCGCCGCTCAGCATAAGCCAGGTAGCCCGGCGCTGGCCGACCAGTCGGGGCAGTCGTTGTGTCCCGCCTCCCGCAGGGATCAGCCCGTACCGCGCATGCTGGTCGGCGAGCACTGCATCGTCGGCGACGACTGCCAGATCGCAGGCCTGCAGTAGCCCGAAACCACCAGCAAGTGCGTAACCGTGAACAGCCGCGATCGAGGGCACCGGCGACTCGGCCAGGTGGGTGAAAACCCGGTGCCATCGTCGGAGGAACGCCGTCAGCGCCGCGGGATCGGCGACGCGATCACCGGCCTCCCCGAGGTCGGCGCCAGCGCAGAATGCCCGGCCGGCACCGCGCACGATGAGGACCCGGATCTCGTGCTGGGAATCAGCGAAGGCGACGGCTCGGTCGATGACGTCCAGGGTCGCCGCGTCGATGGCGTTGAGCCGATCGGGCCGGTTGAGCACGAGCTCGGCGACCGAGCCAACGATCTCGACGTAAGCCGGGCCACCGTGCTCCAGGGGCAGCCGAGGCCGGTCAGGTTGGGGCGTCACGGGCACGTCAATCAGCCTCGCTGCAGTTCGGGAAGGACCTGCTCGGTTACCGTCTCGAGCACTCGCTGGGCATCATCCGGCTCAGGTGCCACGAGGTGCAGGATCGCCACCTCCGCCCCGCCGCGCTGATACTCGCGCAAGCGCGCAATCACCTGGTGCGGATCGCCGAGGATCAGATACCGATCGGCGAGCCGGGTGAAGTCCTGTTGGTAGTTTGCGCTGACAGCGTCAATGCCGGCCTGGCGGGCCCACGCGGCGTTAGCGTCGCAGCATGCGAAGGCGAAGATCGCGCCGCGCACGTCGGTCGGGGCGCGTCCGGCCTCGACTGCGGCCGCGCGGACGTCGGCCAGACTCTCGGCGAGCCCCGACGGCGTCATCATGTAGGGCATCCAGGTGTGCGCGAAGCGGCCGGCTCGGCGAACGGCACCGGATTTTCGGCCGCCCAGCCAGATCGGGGGGCCGCCGGGCTGCACTGGTGGCGGATCGAGCCGAACGTCCCGCAGCTGCATGTCGGGACCGTCGAAGCTGACTCGATCGCCGGAGAAGAGCAGGCGCAGCACGTAAAGCGCTTCGTCCATTCGCCGGAACCGCGCGGCCGGATCGACGCCGACGGCCTCGAACTCGGGCGGATACTCGCCGCCGAGCCCGACGCCGAACTCGAATCTCCCGCCTGATACGAGGTCCAACGTGGCCGCGAGCTTGGCGGCGAGCGCGGCCGGGTAGAGCGGCAAGAGGCTGACCGTACTGACAAGCCTGATCCGGCTGGTCGCTCCGGCAGCAGCGGCGAGCTGGACGAACGGGTTCGGTCCCGGGCTATGGAAGAAGAGGTGCTCACCGACCGCTACGAAGTCGAACCCGGCTTCCTCGGCGAACCGCGCATCCGCAATCACGCTCGCCGCAGAGGCGAGTGACAGTCCCAGTTTCACCGAGTTGGCCTCCGCTCTAGGTGTTAGCTGCGGTCGCCGCAAGAACGCCCG